>ERZ795047.574-NODE-574-length-45308-cov-195.098380_pt1 | contig 45308 bp, 36 predicted proteins | sample MGYA00375131_ERZ795047 | MGnify/ENA primary metagenome ERZ795047 (study PRJEB30176, sample SAMN05720228) | activated sludge metagenome | isolation source: Anaerobic digester | place: Japan | collected 2015-05-20 ... | reverse complement strand
CGATGGCGAGTCGCATGGAGAGTATTATAGCGAACCTCCGTCCCTCTATTGCAAACCAGCATACCTCAGAATCAAACCTCCGTCCCTCTATTGCAAATATTACAAGCCAGCATCCCTCAGAATCTAACCTCCGTCCCTCTGAATACAACCTGAATATCCTTGTGGCCCACTGCTATGTTAGGGGAGCAGTTCTTTCGGAATCCGATATAGCCTTTATCGGTGGGACAGAAGCCGTGCCAGTCTCTCTTTTCGAGGCCTTCGATTATGTAGCGCTTGGGCACTTGCACAAGATGCAAGCTCTGTCCCCAAAAGTTTGGTATTCTGGCGCTCCTATGCCAATGTCCTTTGGAGATGAAGGTATCGAAAAAGGATTTTTATATGTCGAACTCGAGGATGGCGAGCCGGCAAGAATAGAGCGAGTAGAACTAAAACCATTGCATGTCTTTAAGCGCGTTAGAGCTAGCTTTGCTGAACTTATGGCCGATTCTGCTTTTATAGATGATGACTATGTCGAAGTGCTCCTTACAGATGAAGAGCCCGTATATGACGCTTTTAATCGTCTTGCTCTTCGCTTTCCCAATCTGATGTATGTGCGCCAAGAGGCCTTTGAAAAAAGAATGGGGACAGAGGTTGAAAAAGTCGGAGATATAGCTACTCTTATGCCTCCAAATGGAGAGACATCAAGTCTGGATGATACAGGAAACCTTGCCGGCAAATCACTTCACACTACAGTTCTCAATGACTTCATAAGCTTTACGCAACGCATTCTCGATGAGCCGCCTTCTCAAGAATTACTGAAGGCTTTCGAGGTTCTCCTTAGAAATGCCGAAGAGGAGCTTTCATGAAGCCGCTTTCTCTTTCTTTCGAACACTTTGGTCCATACTGCAAACGTCAAGACATCGATTTTAGCAAGCTCGACGACTTTTTCCTTATCTACGGCAAGACAGGTTCGGGGAAAACCACCATTTTCGATGCTATTGCTTATGCACTCTATGGCAAGGCCGTCGGGGGACGGAGCAATCTCGAGCGTGAACTTGGTTCGCGCTTTTCTCCTGCTGGAAGCAAGCCCTGGGTCCAGTTCGAGTTCCTAGCTTCATCTGCACAATGGAAAGTATATCGAAGCTTGCCTTACAAGAAACTCAATAGAAGAGGACAGGAATCTGAGGCTGCAAGCGAGGTTGCGCTCTATCGAATGAATGAAAAGGGGAGTTATGCAATACTAGCCGACCGCGTTACGGAGGCAAACCAGATCTTGATCGATCTTTTGCGCCTTAGCGCCGAGGAGTTTTCCAAAATCGTACTTCTGCCCCAGGGAGAGTTTCAGAAATTTCTCGAAATGAAAACTACTGAACGCGTCGAAATTCTCGAAAAACTATTCGATGTGGGAATCTACGATACAATCACCGAGACGGCAAGAAAAAAAGTCATGGAGCTCGATGCTTACCTCAAAGCTAAAAAAGAGGAAATCGAGCGCATCTCTAATGAGCTTGGCATCGAGCCAGAATCTCGTATAAAAGAATCGGGAAAAGCAATCTCCGAATTCGATGAAAAAATAGAAGAACTGACAAGAAATGCATTAAATTTAGAAACTCAAATCGCTCAAAAAAACGAGCGCCTTTCATTCCTGCAATCTATGCTTGCGGCCTGGAAAAGCTTACATGAAAAAGAAGAATTAAAGCCTATCTTCGATGAACGCGAAAGAAAGCTCGAGGCAGCCAAATCACTTGGAGAACTAGCGAGCTTGGCGAGACGAGTATCAGCTGATTACGAGGAACTAATCGAGATTCTTTTAGAAGCTTTACAGACGGGGACAGAGCTTTCAATGCTCGAAACAGAGCAAATCGAGATAAAGGAGAAAAAGAAAGCATTGCCCTTTCTTCGAAAGGATTACGACAATCTACAGCGCAGGGCTGCATTGTATCAAAGTGCAGTTAATGCATGGAACCAAAAGGAACAATGCGAAGGCGAATGTAGAGAGGTTCTGCAAAGACTCGATGCCGCTTCGGAGCATTGGGAATCTCGACAAAAAGAGAACGCCAGGCTCAAGTCAAGCATAACAGAGCTTGAAAACGCCCTACAAGGCGAGCCCATGGCGCAGGAATCATTTCAAAAGATTATCATCGCGGACGAAGCATTCAAGCGAATAAAGACTTGGATAGAGCAGAAAGAAAACATAGAAGCACAGCGCTCCGAAACCTTACGTAAAATTCAGCAAACGGAAGATTCTATCTTATCCATAGACCAAGAGCTCGCTATTGCCGAACAGAATCGAGACCGAATCGATGAGGATATTCGTCATGCTCAGGCTGGTATCCTTGCCGCTTCGCTCATTCCTGGTGAACCATGTCCTGTCTGTGGAGCTCGAGATCATCCCAATCCAGCTAAGCTTGAGCAAAAAGCTCTAGATGACAAAACCATCAAAGCCACACAAAAAATAGTGGAAGAGATCAAATCATCTCGTGCCGCCTTAATTCAAAATAAAGAGAATCTGGAAAACCGCATCGAGGAATTCACACAAGATCTTAAGAATACAATCAATAGAATCTCGGAAGAATGGAACTCCATTCCCTGCGAATTCCTTGGAGATGAAGCCAATATAGCTTTTGAACAGATTTCTTCTTCGATGATTGAATTGACTGGCTCACATTTTCAATCTCAGCGTCGCGAGCTCGAAGAACGACTTAAATACTATCAATATGAGCGCGAAACATTGCAAAAACTGCGAAAGACTCTTGATCAGGTAGAGCGCGATTTTATTCGAATTCAAGAGGAAAAGACCGGTCTCGAGATTAAGCGCGCCGAATTAGATGCCCATATTGCTTCTCTTGAGGCACAGATCGGAAAAGAGGATCCTAGGATTCACCTCAAAGAGGTGGAAGATAATCTTGCCGATCTCCACAACGAGATCGAGCAAATAGAAGAGCGAGCGCAAAAATGGGAAATATCTTGGAGCTCTGCAAACATCAAAATCGACATGCAGTTGGAGACAATTACGCAAAAAGGATCGGCTCTTGCTATAACGCTCGAGGAATTTCTCCATGAAGCCGAGAAAATAGAAGCAAGGAGGCTCTTACGGCTTCTTGAATCTTCGGTAATTTCTTCGGAGAAAGAGGCACCAATAAATGAAGAGCAGACAAGCTGGCAATTACAAGGCCCTCTAGGTTCACCTAATGATTTCTCGGGTTCGCTAGAATCTCCCTCAAGATTGTCTTCAAGATCGCTAAAAGAGCTCTTTCCCAAGCTAGACAATGTCTTTTTAAAAATTAAAAGACTCAAACTGAGCTCTGAGCGGATTATCGAGCTTTCAGGAACTTTGGAGAGTATCTTTTTCGCACATACAATAAATGAGCCAGCATTAAAAGAACTTATCGAAGAAGTCCTTTGTTCTGTCTGGACAAGCGATCGCATTAAAGAAGAGGCAAGGGAGATTTCGGCATTCCGACAATCCTATATTGAAGCTCGTGCATCCTATGAAGTGCTCGCTGCACGGACGCAAGCTCTGTCCCCATTCAACTCATTCAATTCATTCAACTCGACTCCACTCAATCAAGCCCCAAATCTAAAGGTAGATCGATCGGATCGATCGCTCGAACGCGAGAAAGAAAATAGCGAGCAGCCTAAACATGAGGAAATGCTCGAGCCCCTTTATCTCGAACAACAAGAAAAAGCCCTTAGAGAGGAGCTCGACACTCTATTTGAGGGAAAGAAAAATATTGAATTGGCGATATCGGATTTGCGCGACAAGCGTGCCCATTTCATATCAGAACTCGATCAGATTCGTCGCCTTCTTTCCAGACAAAAAGAAGTGACTCGAGAATATGATAGTGCTGTTGAGGAATTCGGAAAACAGGAAAAACTGGCCAAATTGCTCGGAGGAAGCCTAAACCCGCAGAGAAAAATGCCATTCAAGAACTATGTGCTGGGTCTTCAATTCCGCGAAATAGCCATGCGAGCTTCCGAGCGACTCTACAGGATGAGCAATGGCCGTTTCTTGGTGGAGGCCGATATTCTGGGTGGCAGCGGTAACCAAAAAATAGGCCTAGAACTCTATGTGCTCGATGCCTGGAATGGGGGCCGTCGCCCTGTAGGCACGCTCTCCGGTGGAGAAAAATTCATGCTTTCCATAAGCCTTGCTCTGGGACTAGCCGATTCGATCCAAGAAAGAGCAAAAGCAAACCGCATCGAATCGCTCTTTATCGACGAAGGCTTTGGAAGTCTCGATGAGGAGTCGCTTTCGCTGGCCATCTCGGTCCTGGAAGAGCTTAGAGGTGACAAGAGCATTGCTATCATCTCCCATGTGGACGAGCTCTATAGCCGAATACCATCGAGAATTGTGGTCCAAAAAGCTGTGGGCGGCTCTTGTCTCGAGTTCGAGCAAGACTAGAGGCTCTCTTCATTGCTGAGGAACGCCATGGTATATAAGCTCGAGCAGTTCTCTGAGCTCTGCATCGGTAAAGGCTCGCGGGCTGGCCTTACGCCTTCGATAAGAAAGAGCATCGCTAAGAATATCGTCGAAATAGACTGGAGGTACACCGGCAGATTCAAGGTTCTCAGGGATACCTATATCATGGCCCAGCTGGCAGATTGCGCGCACCGATTCTTCGGGGCTGATATTGTCCTTAGCCGTAAGCGCTTTCCCAATATCCGAAAGGCGCTCTGCTGCATCTGGAATCAAGGATTGCATCACAAAAGGAAGGATTATTGCATTGGCAAGCCCATGCGGAAGTCCAGCCAAAGCTCCTACGGGATGTGCAAAGCCATGCACCATTCCCAATCCTGCCTGAGATAGAGCCACTCCTGCCAAGGTCGCTGCGAGCGCCATGTCGCGCCTCGATTGTATGTCTTCGTCTTCAGCTCCTTTGGAGATGTGGCACGCCGCCCTTAGGCTACGACCAATAAGACGAATGGATTCGAGGCAGTACATATCGCTGATAGGCGTGCTAAAACAGCTCACGTAAGCTTCGATCGCATGGGTAAGAGCATCCATGCCCGTTGCGGCGGTAAGGGGCGGTGGCATGCTGATATGTAAAACAGGATCCACAATAGCAAGCCTGGGGAAATAATACTGGCTCGAAGTGCCTTTTTTGCTTCGATGACCACTTTCGTCCACTACCGTGAACACCGCCGCATTTGTAACCTCTGTCCCCGTACCGGCTGTCGTTGGAATTGCGACAAGTGGAGGTACAGGCTTTGTAAATGCCAATCCCGTTCCCACAAAATCGCGGATAGGACGATCTTCGGCAACGCTCGCAGCGATACCCTTTGCACAATCGATGGGGCTACCGCCGCCAAAACCGATAATGGCATTACAGCGCTGCGCTTTATAAACCTCCGTCCCTTTATCTACAATAGCAGTGTCGGGATCTGCGCCGACTTCTCCAAAATGAACATAGTGTATGCCACTCGAATCTAAGCCGAGGCATAGGTCCTTAAAACCTTGCGAAGAAGCAGTTTTCGATCTACCGGTCACAATCAGCACCTTGGTCGAATTCATTTCTTTGAGTTGCGATGCAGCTTCGGCAAGACAGCCATCCCCAAACAATATCTTGGTCGGTGCATAGAATTCGTACATAGCGCATCTCCTAATAGTTTTTATTCTATGGAATTCTTTATCCCATGAAGTCAATTATCAATGTGCAAGCTTTCTCTCTATGTTTTCAGCAGAGAGCTCGGCTATGATAGAAGCTTGCATCGGAACGATAATTCTCAATTATGCCTTAAAAATCCACAAATTGTTGAGCTTTATGGCTAAAATCCAAAAAAATTCTTGCATTGCTCATAAAAGGAGTATATAGTATTTGAGAATGTCTCTTAAAGAGGAGGTAACATGAAAAAGATCCTTTTCGCGTTGATCGCCCTAGTCGCGGTTTTAGGCCTTAGCGCTCAGGACTTTACCATCGTAAATGGTACTGAGCCTACTTCGCTAGATCCGCATGCGGTCGAAGGTGTGCCTGAGCACCGCATCTATGTGGCGCTTTTCGAGGGTCTGACAATCAATGATCCGCGCACCAACCGTGCACTCCCTGCAGTTGCAGAGAGCTGGTCGTTCAGCAAGGATTACAAGACCTGCACCTTCAAGATCCGCAAAGGCGTTACATGGTCGGATGGTGTGGAAATAACCGCCGATACGGTTGTCCAGTCCTGGGTGCGCAAGATGGATCCGAAGAATGCCTTCCAGTATGCCGATCTGCCCGCTATGTATATCGAAGGCGGCATGGATTATCTCGAAGGCAAAGCTGGTCCAGAGAGCCTAAAAATTCGAGCTGTGGATAAATACACCTTCGAAGTCAAATTGGTTGGCCCAATTCCATTCTTTGCAGATATGGTCAGTCACTATGCATTCGCCATTGTTCCAATGCATGCCATCGAAAAATATGGTAAGGATTGGGTAAAGCCTGGCAAGATGGTATCGAACGGACCCTATGTCCTCTCCGAATGGAAGCCCCAGGAAAAGGTTGTCGTTGTAAAGAACGATAAGTATTGGGATGCAAAGAATGTCGCCCTAAAGAAGATTACCTTCATTGCCAACGACGACATCAATGTTGGCTATAATCTCTACAAGAGTGGAGCCGCTGACTGGACAGAGGCCGTACCACTTGAGCTCATGGATGAAGTAAAGCTGCGCAAGGACTTCCATGTCGCTCCGCAATATGGAACTTACTATTATATCCTAAACACAACCCGAAAGCCGCTCGATGATCCTCGCGTCCGCAAAGCGCTCGCCATGGCTATCAATAAAAACGACCTTGTCAATAAGGTTACCCGCGGCGGACAGATACCCGCAAATAGCCTAGTGCCTCCTAGCACTGGCTATACTCCGGCAAAGGGCTATGACTTCGATCCTGCTGCAGCACGCAAGCTTCTTGCGGAAGCAGGCTATCCAGATGGAAAGGGCTTCCCGGCATTCACAATCCTCTATAACACTTCTTCGGCTCACAAGAATATTTCGGAATTCGTCCAAGCCCAGTGGAAAGTGAATCTAGGTATCAATGTCAGCCTAATGAACCAGGAGTGGGGCACATACCTTGACACTCGATCCCAGTCGCATAACTTCGATATCGCTCGCGCCGGTTGGATTGGAGACTATCTCGATCCATCGACCTTCCTAGAAATGTTCATCACTGGCGGTACCCAGAACGATGGACTCTATTCCAACCCGAAGTACGACGAACTGCTCAACAAAGCTCGTGTTACGAGCGGCACCGAACGTTTCCAGTACCTGATGGATGCGGAGAAAATCCTTATCGACCAGGATATGGCCGTTCTTCCGCTATACTTCTATGTAACACAGAACCTAATCGATTTGGACAAGTGGGATGGCTGGTATCCTAACCCACTCAATATCCATCCTTGGAAATTTATCCGACCCAAAAAATAAAAATAAGTTAATGTAAGAAACCAGGGCTGTCCTATATGGGCAGCCCCTTTTTTATCTTGAGATTATTTTTTGCAGCTCACAACATTAAGAAATTTTGGGTAGATAAAATTTCAGGATTGGAGTATAATATTTTTTGCTTGAGAAATAGCTTCTCATGCTTCGAGATTCCAATTACGCAAATATATTCTTTTTGAATAATTAATTTGCGCCTCGGAAAGGAGTAATTCCGAATGCCACGATATTTCATTCGGAGAGTATTGAGCATAATTCCTACGCTCTTTATCGTGATCACACTGAGTTTTTTTCTGATCAGACTTGCACCTGGAGGCCCTTTTGCTCGCGAACGCGAAGTGCCAGAGGCAATCCTTCAAAACCTCATGAAGCGCTATCATATGGACGAACCTCTCATCAAGCAGTATTTACGGTATATGGGCGACATAATTCGCTGGGATTTCGGCCCTTCCTATCGATACAGGGATCTAACCGTCAATGAGATTATCGACGAAGGTCTTCCCATCTCGATGTCGTTAGGTGTTATCTCTTTGGTGCTTGCGACAGTCGGCGGAATTGCGGTAGGTATCATTTCCGCACTAAAGCAAAATAAATGGCAGGACTACGTTGTCACTTCGATAGCTGTCATAGGCATTTCTGTGCCGCTATTTGTGATGGGGCCTGTCTTGCAGCTCGTCTTTGGCATGAGGCTCAAGATTTTACCCATAGGTCAGTGGATCTCGACTCATGGCATAAAGGCGGTAATACTACCAGCAATAACTCTATCTTTTCCATATTTTGCCTATATCGCCAGGCTTTCACGCGCAAGCATCCTCGAAGTGCTGCGTTCGGATTACATCCGCACGGCAAGAGCAAAAGGGCTTAAAGAATCGGTTGTAGTGTGGAAACACGTTCTTAAGGGAGCTTTGCTTCCCGTAGTCACCTATCTTGGCCCAGCCTTTTCGGGCATTGTAGTAGGCTCGATAGTCGTAGAATCGGTCTTCCTTGTACCTGGAATCGGGCGCCCCTTTGTTCAATCGGCTTTGAATCGGGATTATACGCTCATAATGGCTGAAGTGGTTGTCTATTCCATTATTCTCATCATTGCGAATCTTGTGGTCGACATTCTTTACGGCTTCCTCGATCCAAGAATTTCCTACAAGTAAGGGGTGAGAGATGGCAAAAAAACAACTTGAAAATGCAGTCAACGAATTCAACCAGGTAATGAAGCCTGTCTCTCTATGGGCTGATGCATGGAAGCGACTTCGCAAAAACAAGATGGCCTTGATAAGTCTAGTAATAGTAAGTATATATGTAGTTATCAGTCTTTTTGCGCCTCTTCTTACAAGTACGGGGATTCTCATCGATTACCGCAAACAAGTTATTACGAATGCGAGCTTACCTCCCTCTTTCAAGCCAGCTGGAGAATTGGTTGTCAAGAAAATCGAGAACCGTATCGTGGATCTCGAGAAAAGGGTCGAGGAGCAACAACAACAGCAGTCCGCCTTCAGTTCCTTCTTCGATTTTGGATCGCTGGATACTCAAGAGGAAAGCAGCGAACCTAGCGATGGTTATACTGAGAGTCAAGAAGGGGGATTCTCTTTTACCTATGAGGGCGAAGGATTCTCTGGCAATACAACCGATCCAGTAGTCCGCGAGCTCATCAGTCAAAAAGAAACCCTGGAAAGAGTCAAAGCCGAACTCGATACAAATCCCGACTACAAAATCGTATACATTCTTGGAACCGATAATCTGGGCCGCGATATGTTTGCACGCATAATCTATGGCGGTCGCATTTCGATTGCTATAGGAATCGTAGGCACGCTGACGGCTGCCTTGGTAGGTATTCTAGTCGGAGCAATTTCCGGCTATGTCGGCGGTTGGCTAGATAATTTTCTTATGCGTTTTGTCGATATCATGTATGGGCTGCCCTATATGCTCATTGTCATAATTATAATGGCTATGATTGGCGAGAAAGCACGCGGAAGCTTTGTCGTGCTCTTTGTCGCAATAGCATTGGTCTCCTGGCTAACTATTGCTCGCGTGGTACGAGGCCAGATCATAAGCCTAAAGAATTCGGAATTTGTCGAAGCAGCGCGGTCTATGGGCGCAAGTACTCAGCGCATAATTTTCCGCCATCTTCTACCCAATACTCTCGGAGTCATCATTGTATTTTCCACACTGATGATGCCAAGTTTCATCATGAATGAGTCCTTTCTAAGCTTTTTAGGACTCGGTGTGTCGGCACCTGATGCATCCTGGGGCACACTCGTCTCGGAAGGAGTCCGTGCCATGGAATCCTATGCCTGGCAACTGCTTGGCCCAGGTATCGCAATGACGATCTTCCTCTTCTGCATGAACTTCCTGGGCGATGGCCTTCGAGATGCTCTCGATCCGCAGAGTAAGAACCGCACTTGATAAGGAGCCTAAATGTCTGACGAAGTCATCCTTCAAGTAAAAGACTTGAAAACATACTTTAATGTAGATGAGGGAGTGGTGAAGGCAGTCGATGGCGTGAGCTTCGAGCTTCACCGCAGCGAAACCCTCGGGATTGTAGGTGAATCTGGATCGGGGAAAAGTGTAACCAATCTATCGATCATCAATCTGATCCCAACACCTCCCGGAAAAATCGTCGGGGGCGAGGTTCTTTTTCATGGCACAGATTTGCTCAAGTTGCCGCCCAGCGAAATTCGCCATATAAGGGGAAATAAGATTTCGATGATCTTTCAGGACCCTATGACATCGCTCAACCCTTTCTTGCGTATTTCCACACAGATGATTGAGACGATACAGTTGCACCAAGGGCTAGATAAAAAAGCAGCTAAAGAAAAAGCCATCGAGATGCTGAAATTTGCCGGTATCCCTGCTCCGGAAAAGCGCATCGACCAATATCCGCATCAATTTTCGGGCGGAATGCGCCAGCGCGTAATGATTGCCATGGCACTATCCTGCAATCCCGAGATATTGATTGCCGATGAACCGACCAGCGCACTTGACGTTACGATTCAAGCTCAAATCCTCGAGCTTATCAAAGAACTCACAAGGAAATTTGGAACCGCAGTGATTCTCATTACGCATTCGCTAGGTGTCGTTGCTGGCATGTGCGACACGATCTGTGTTATGTATGCGGGGAGAATCGTCGAGCGCGGCCGCACCGAAGATATCTTCGAATCGCCTAAGCATCCTTACACAATGGGATTAATCCGCTCGGTACCGCGGCTCGATCAAGAGACCAAGGTGCGCCTATATTCCATACCGGGCCAGCCGCCAAATGTCATAGATCTGCCGGACTGCTGCCCATTTTATCCGCGCTGCGAACAAGCTATGGATATCTGCAGAGAGAAATATCCATCTATCGTTTCCTTTGAGAACAATCAGAGCGTAGCTTGCTGGCTCTACAACAAGGAGATTCAGAATGCCTGAAAACGATGAAGTACTTCTAGATGTGCGCGGCCTCAAGATGCATTTCCCTGTCAAATCAAGCATGTTCTCAAAGATTAAGAACTATATCTATGCTGTAGATGGCATCGATTTTAAGGTAAAAAAGGGCGAGACTCTTGGCCTTGTAGGCGAATCCGGCTGCGGAAAATCTACTACGGCTCGCGCCATAGATCAGCTCTATAAGCCCACTGCCGGTGAGGTCATTCTGAAAGGCAAAGATCTCACTAAGCTATCGCCCAACGAAATGATGGAAGCGCGAAAAAATATGCAGATGGTTTTCCAAGACCCCTATGCTTCGCTCAATCCACGTATGACCGCTGGCGATATAATTGCAGAACCAATTCGCATATTCCAAAAGCAAGGGCTCATAGATATGAGTACACAAGACCGCGACAATCGGGTAGAGGAGCTTATGGAAAAAGTGGGGCTATCCCGCTTTTTCAAAAATCGCTATCCGCATGAATTCTCAGGCGGCCAGCGCCAGCGCATTGGAATTGCTCGCGCATTAGCGCTCAATCCCGAACTCATTCTATGCGATGAGCCAGTATCGGCGCTTGATGTCTCGATTCAGTCTCAGATTCTCAATCTTTTCAAAGATCTGCAAGAAGAGTTCGGATTAACCTATCTTTTTATTGCTCATGATCTTTCTGTAATAAAATATATTTCCAATAGAGTAGCCGTAATGTATCTGGGACTTATTGTGGAGATAGCGGACGCAGCGGATCTATATAAGAAACCCCTACATCCTTATACTGAGGCTCTTCTGTCGGCGGCGCCGATTCCTGATCCAAAGATCGAGGCTAAGCGCAAGCGCATAATTCTCACCGGAGATGTGCCCTCGCCTGACAAACAGCGGCCAGGCTGTAATTTCTATGATCGCTGCCCCAAGCGCATGGATATATGCAAGGAAAGGCGACCGTCGCTAAAGGATGCAGAAGACGGGCACGAAGTGTCGTGTTTCCTTTACCATAAATCGGAATAGAGCAGGAAACCGTAGCCCATATCGAAGCTACGGCCGCCTTGCTCGTATGGCCCGCTTGACAAAGAAGGATAAATAATGCATTTTGCTCCGAAAGGCTAAGGCGATGAAAGCTTATAATAGTCATGTATGTTTCATGCGAAGCGGCTCAGCGAAGCCGCTCTCCGCGACCCATGCCTTCTTTCTAAATATCCTGTAAATCCATATCACAAATCCAGTCTTTCTTTTCCTCCAGGCAAATCCCCGAGCCAATCTTATAGATCTTGGTGGCGACAACTCGATATCTCGAATCTTTCGGTCTCTCTTAGAGACGCCGTATGGCGACTTATAATAATTTTTTATCCTGGAGGTTTCTTATGAACCGCAAAATTATCAAATTGCTTTTTTTATCCCTTTTAATTTCGACCATGTCTGTTTTTGCTGGCCCCTCTCCCTCGGTTACACTCAAAGTAGGTGCTACTTCCGTACCCCACGCTGAAATACTCAACTTCATCATACCCGACCTAGCGGCACAAGGAATAAAGCTGGAAGTAATCGAATTCAGCGACTATGTCACGCCCAACATAGCGCTAGCCGAAAAACAGCTCGATGCCAACTTCTTTCAGCATCTGCCCTATCTAGAGACCTTCGCTGCGGAGCGAAAACTTTCGCTTGAAAGCGTAGTAGCCGTCCATGTGGAACCGCTTGGCCTTTATTCCAAGAAATACAAAAAAGTATCTGACTTCCCCAATGGTGCAATCATAGCAATTCCTAATGACCCAACAAATGAAGGGAGAGCACTTATTTTCCTCCAGTCTAAAGGCCTCATAAAACTTAAGCCAAACGCTGGGCTTCAGGCGACTGTCCGAGACATCTCGGAAAATCCAAAAAGATTTGTATTTAAGGAAATTGAGGCGCCGCAGCTACCGCGTACACTCGATGATGTTGCAGGGTCGGTCATAAATGGGAACTACGCTCTCCAATCAGGCTTCAACCCAATAAAAGACTCGCTTCTCCTCGAAGGTGGAGAATCGCCCTATGCCAATATCCTTGTGGTCAGAAAAGGCGATTCCAATGATCCCCGTATTCAAGCACTTGCTAAAGCTCTCACGTCTCAGAAAGTAAAGGATTTTATCCTAAGTACTTACAAAGGCGGTGTAATTCCAGCTTTTTAATCCGACTTGTCGATAAAGCCTTTTGATCCTGTTTTTAGCCTAAGAAGAGCATTGCGCCGATCCATTAGCCTTTTGCTGTTTAGTCCATTTATTGGACAACATCTCCAAAAACACAGTAACTGCTAGAAGATCGGCGCATCCTCCAGGGCTAAGACCACGCTGACTAAAGTCTGCATCGAGACTCTGGACAAAATCTCGACCCTCATCTAGCCTCATTCCTCCGCGTGAAAGAGCCGCTGCTGCCTGCGCCCTAATATAGGCAAGACCATCCGACCCTCCTCTATTCAGTACTGTTGTATCGTCGACTTTTAGATAAAGAACTAGGAGCGCATCGATCATGGCATCGTTCCATGACATACCCCTCAAGAGATCGGAATGGAGCCTTGGCAAAGCATGATTTATCACAGATGGAAAACCATCTTCCGCTTCACCGCGAACTCCTCTTATTCCATATTTGACAAACGATTTCTCGCCTGCGCTGAGATCGAGAGAACAAACCATAGCATTTGTTGCTTTTATTGGATCGGAGACTAGGGACTTGTCCGCTTTCACAAGTGGAACGAGTTCGCGAACCGTGATTCCAGCAACAATATCGGCAGCTTCTTGGGCACATCCTGATATCATAGCGTTTTTATCGTTACTTTCAGCTTGCTTTTTTGAAATCAATAACCTTCCGGCAGCGGCGCATACTAGACCCATGGAAAAAATGAGCCCTTTATGCGTGTTGACTCCATTGGTAGCCGCAAACATAGCCCTTTCGGCTTCGATTCCAAGCTTTCGCAATTCTGGTAGGAGCGCTGGGCTTTCGCCCTCAATTTCCGCACCCATGCTGGCAAAAGCTGCAAAAAATGGTGCCAAGGCCACCGCGCTCGCAAGGAAGGTGAAATAATCCATATCCGAGTGTGCGCCTCGGGAGAAAGGATCCACAAGCCCAGGCTTTGGCGCTGCCGAGACTTCATAGAGCGTCGCAGTCAAAGCGACATTTCCTATCTGCGCAATCAATTCGTCCCGATCCATCGATTTCTCCCAATGCTCAATATCAATCGCGCTCTTTATGATCATCATAAGAATCCCAAGCTTCTTGGCCCATCGAGTCTGATATTATCGCCTCGATATGTGCTTCGATTTCGGAAAGCGAGTGACGCTGGCCGGCTGAACATACTGCAGCTTCATCATCACAGACAAGGCATTTTCTAGGCGCATAACCCATATCTCTGCGCGAAAGGAGTCTGGCCTTCGCATCTGTCACATCGATATCCACTAACGAACCTAGAGCATGCCCTTCCTCTATGGCGATAGCCATCCGCTTCAAGATTCTCTCATCGCAATCCGAGGCAAGCCAAGCGCTCGGCCCATCTTCGTATTCTTCCTGTCCATAATCCAGAATTTGGATAGCTCCATCCATCAGAGCTCTGGCGAGAACATCCCGCAATTGCACGACAATCTCATTGTAAAGATTAGAGATCCTTAAAGAAGCAGGCATTCTTAGAGTACAGAATGCAAGGGCTAATCTATGCCCTGGAAATTTTTGTGCCAGCGATTCCGCAAGCAACTTTTTATTCTTCCAGCGAAGCTCACGAGCCGCGAGCACAGTCTGCAGGCTCAACACGCAATACTTCTTTCGATCGCAGTCTCTAGGCGAGCACGAAGAGTGCATTCAAGTGCTCCTCTATCCTGAACATGAATGCGTGCTCCTGTAATCTTGGCAATCTCTACCATATCCTCAGTGACCTTTCGGATCCTTCTCCCATATTGTTTAATGACGATGCTTTCTATGTCGTACTCTATACGGTCTTCCGACAAAGGCATTATTGTCACGAGCACATCGCTAGATTCCAGCGAGCCCGCAGTAACTGATTTAAGCACTCTCATTATCTCCTCCAAAACATTAGCTCTAAAAATGTGATAAAAGACTTATCAGTGCCTTGAATCGCTCTGACGAATTCTCTCCATTACTGGCACCGCCTCATCGCTTTTTAGCCAATCCCAGGTGGTTTTAGGAACTAGTTTTTGTACCTCCGATAAATTCCCTTCGCGAATCATATCCCGGACTTTCGAGGCACTGACAGGAGTTCCTCCTATTTCGAAGCGAGGAATCTCGTGTACCGTTACTGGTGGAATTTTTGCATCGAACCCAAAAGCCTCGGTCTCTCTAGCCTGGAGAATAATCTTCATTATTTCGTTATATACCGAGGTGGTGGGACAGTATGGCTCTGTCCCGACAAATCTATCGGCAACTTTGAGTGCGGGTGCAATATGCATTCTAAAGATGCTGACATCGAGCGAAGCATGCATTCTTACTGCTCTCTGCGAAGCTTCATTAGCATCTGGACGAATAAAATAAGTTGGAAATGTCGCCGAAGAGATTATATAGGGTCCGCCCTTCATAACCGTCACATTTCGTAAATCTGCGACACCTTCTTGTACTAGTCTGTATCGGACTCTAAAAGGAAAGAGAGATCTATCTTCCTCTACGACCAGCACATAGAGCCAGGGTACATGCGAGGATGCATACTCTATAAGCGCTCTATGGCCGAGCGTAAATGGATTGCAATTTATAACAACTGCTCCGGCATGATCGGGCTTATCTTCGGCCAAGGCCTTCAAAGAGCTCAAGTAGGATTCGATTCCAGCCGAACCCCACTCTAGCAATGCTGCTCCCTTTGGAACCGCTGCTACCTTGCTGAATCCCAAGTTTTCGAATCTAGAGATATCTTCGCTTACCGTGTATAGAAAAATTTGGGTTATCCCTCGGTCGACAGCTCTTTTTATAAGAGAAGATACTATGGCAGCAGCTACTCCTTCGCCCTCATGGCTCATATCTACTGCTATGCCCTGCAGCACATTACGGACAAGAGCGCCTGTGGCAACTAGCTGCTCGCCATCGAAGAGACCCAGGACCAGCTCTTCTCCTTCTGGAACAGTAAGCCCACGAGAGGTCAAAAGTGCTTCTCGCTGTGCAAGCTCATCTTTAGTATGGAGAATTCTCTCTTCGAGCCCAAAAAATGTCTCGCTCATATATTACCCGATATTACCCGATTATATTTACCAAACTAATGGACCAATAGCTTTCGACGCGCAGCATTGAGCGCTCCGCCAGCTAGTATAATCTCAACCTGTCGCTGCGAAAGCCCATGGCGAGCCATGAAAACCGCACCTTTGCTTTCGTTCTTTACCTCGAAGCGATCCAGTCGCAACCCTTCATATATATTCTTGATGCAGAGTATATCGCCCTGGCTTATATTTTCGATGTCTTCGGGACTATCGAATATTAAAGGAAGAATGCCGGCATTTACAAGGTTTTGTCTGTGGATGCGCGCATAGGAGACTGCTATTACCGCACTAACTCCTAGGAAACGAGGCGAAAGCGCTGCATGTTCACGGGAAGAGCCCTGTCCATAATTTTGCCCTGCTATAAGGATCCCCTTTCCAGCGGCTCTTGCTCTTGCTGGAAAGTTTGCATCCAGCACAGAAAAGCAATACTCCGAAATAGCAGGTAGATTAGATCGTAGAGACATGATTTTGCTTCCAGCGGGCAAAATATGATCTGTTGTGATATTGTCGCCCATAAGCATCAATACTTCGGCTTTTAGTTCATTTCCAATTGCCTCAAATTGAGGCAAGGGTGCTATGTTGGGTCCACGCCGAATTCCTACAGTTTCCCCTTCGGTCGATGGGAAAATGAACATCGAATCATCATTAAGAAAGCTCTCTGGCATAGCCACAATTGGATGCGACTCGAGAGTTCGAGGATCTGTAATGACTCCGGCGATTGCTGAAGCAGCCGTCGTCTCCGCGCTTGCAAGGTACAACCTAGCCGATTTTGTCCCGGATCGCCCTTCAAAATTGCGGTTGCTCGTGCGAAGAGATACAGCATTCGTTGCCGGGGCCTGTCCTATCCCAACGCAAGGGCCACATGCGCATTCCAGAATCCTAGCTCCAGCTTCGACAAGGCTAGTCAGTATCCCATCCCTCGCCGTCATCAGCAATACCTGGCGAGAACCGGGCGCCACGACAAGGCTCGTCTTGGGCGCAACATGATGGCCTCTTAAAATAGCAGCGCTCATAGCAAGGTCATAATAAGATGAATTGGTACAGCTACCGATAAAGCACTGATCCACAGGCAAGCCAGCAACTTCGCGGACGGGTACCACATTATCAGGCAAGTGAGGCAGCGCTATCATAGGTTCGAGGCTACTTAAGTCGATAAGAATTTCTTCGTCATAGGTAGCATCAGGATCGGCGAATAGCGGCAAGAAATCTTTTGCCCTTCCCTGGGCTTCCAAGAAGCACTTTGTCACCTCATCGCTCGGGAATACAGAAGTCGTCGCGCCTAGTTCCGCACCCATATTGGCGATTGTCCCTCGCTGAGGAATGCTCAGTGTCGACAATCCATCTCCAGCGTATTCCAATATTCTGCCAACGCCACCTTTAACCGTAAGCCTTCTCAATATTTCTAGCACGATATCCTTTGCGCTTACCATTGGAGATAGCTTGCCTTTTAACTCCACCTTGAGAACTCTAGGTTTGGGAATGGAGAAAGGCAATCCGGCCATTGCAAGTGCTACATCTAACCCCCCAGCTCCTATAGCAAGCATTCCAAGCGCTCCTGCAGTGGGAGTATGGCTGTCTGAGCCCAATAACGATTTGCCAGGAACTCCAAAACGCTCCAGATGTACCTGGTGACAGATTCCATTGCCAGGCCTAGAAAAAACCATCCCATATCTCGATGCTATATCCTGCAGGAAATTATGATCATCTGCATTTTCGAAACCTACTTGTAGCGTATTATGATCCACATAGCTAACCGAGAGTTCCGTTCGCACCTTATCTATACCCAGTGCCTCGAACTGCAGATAAGTCATTGTACCAGTAGTATCCTGAGTAAGAGTTTGATCTATCTTGATAAGCACTTCGCTATCTTCGAACTCAGATTTCTGCACTCCTTCGATGCGATGACTGTCGATAAGCTTTTGGACGATATTCTTTCCCACAGAAAAATCCTCCCTTCGATTTCTGAAAGATTTTGCTTTACAAATTTCAGAACCTCGCTTATTATACCATTATACATCATGTATACGGTATACGGAATACCGAATACAATAAATTTTTAGTGAGGATATAAGTTATTATGAGCCTTCTACAAGAAGTCCCTGACCTTCACATCCAACCGATGCGCGAAGTCATCTATGAACGCCTTAGAAAAGCAATTGTTTTGGGGGAATTGCAGCCTGATAGCTACTTCACCGATGCGGATATTGCACACGAGTTCGGTGTCAGCAGAACTCCAGCTAGAGAAGCGCTCCAGAAACTCGAAAGCAACGGCTATATCGAACGTGTACCCAAGAAAGGAAATCGTATCCTTGGTATTTCGCCTTACGAGCTTGCACACTCCTATGCAATTCGCAAGGCGCTAGAGACTCTTGCCGTAAGATATTCAGCCATCCGTATCACAGAAGCCGAGCTAGTCGAAATGAAAGAGGTCCTAGACAAGATATATGAAATAAGGCAGAGCATGACGGGCGATGAGCTTCTCGAAAACCTCTTGCCTAGTATCAAACGCTTCAATGAAATAGCCTTCGAAGCTTGCAAGTCATCTAGACTTACCGAAGCTGTATGGTCTGAGAGAGAGATTTTCGACCGCTATCGCGTCTTGCGCATGGTCTTCTCCAACCGCATAGACAAAAGTATCCACCGTAGAAATGAACTCTATAAGGCTTTCCTCGCGCATGATCCTGATCTTGCTTGCCAGATATGGACAGATCATCTTAACGAATCCTTCCAAATTTGGCGCGAAAAATCAGGTAATTCGGAAGTACTGAAGGATTTCCAATTTTTTTGAAGATTTAGCCGACTCGGGCTTGCCCCAGCGGTAAATCATATATTTCAAATTTCTAAGGAGGAGACCTAAATGAAAAAACTGTCTTTGTTCGTGCTGACTGTCGTTCTTCTGGGACTTGTTGCGACAGTTGGTGCTGCACCAGCTTGGAAACCAACGAAGACTATCGAGCTTATTGCTCCAGCCAACCCAGGCGGTGGATGGGATATGCTCTGTCGTGTAATACAGAAAGCGCTCACCGAGGAAAAACTCGTCGATAAGCCAGTAATTATCACAAACAAGCCGGGCGGTGGCGGTTCTGTCGGCTGGACTTATCTAAAGGGTAAGAAAGGCCAGGGCGAATACCTCGCCGCGACCTCGAGCTTGCTCATTCTAAACAATCTCCTGGGCACAAGCGATCTCACATATAAGGACTTCACGCCGATTGCCTGCATGCAAGCAGAGTGGGAAGCTATAGTAGTTCGCGACGACTCGCCTTGGAAAACAGTAAAAGATCTCATGGAAGCAATTAAGGCAAATCCAAGCGCTGTACCCATAGCTGTCGGCCCTTCACTTGGAAACGACGATCATCTTGTCTTCCTACAGCTCGCAAGAGTCTATGGTATAGACCCCGCAAAAGTAAAATTCATAGTATACCCGGGTGCAGGCGGCGAGGAAGTTCCAGCCCTCCTTGGAGGCCATGTAAAGGCAATGGTCATTGGCCTTGCAGAAGTGCTAGAACAGCATAAAGCCAAAAAACTTCGAGTAATCGGAGTGAGCTCGCCCGAGAGACTGGAACTTCTACCCGATGTAGCTACAATAAAGGAACAAGGTATCGACATTGTATTTCCTCACTGGAGAGGTATCATTGGCGCTCCTGGTCTAACTCCTGAACAGGTAGCCTATTGGGACGAGGTGTTCACGAAGATGGTACAAACAAAAACTTGGAAGGAACAACTCGAGAATCTGCTTTGGGATGACTATTATCAGAACTCATCTACGCATGCCAAATTCCTCGAGGATCAAACAAAGGTATTCGATGAACTTTTATCTGCCGTAGGTTTGAAGAAATAATCGAGCAAGTATGAAGAGCCGGTGCGACGCCAAGATTTGCGTCCACCGGCCTTTTTTGTTTGACAGAAATTCGAGGCGGAGGACTTAAGTGACGACAAATATTCTTACTGGAATCATCAGCATTGTTTTGGGTCTGGTGTATTCCATTACGGCCTTGCGCCTGCCTCATATGACGATGGGAGACAGGCTGGGCCCTAAAATTTTCCCGTATTTCGTCGGTATAGTTACAATAATCACTGGCATTGCCATGATTCTGCAGGATAGAAATCCAGAAAAGCGCTCGAAGAAAGTAGATTTCGGTTTTAAAGAGCATAAAAATGTATGGATAAAAATAGGCCTTTTGACAATTGCTGGCATTATCTTTGGGCTCGTTATCGATGGATTGGGCTATATGATAGCTACTGCCCTGTTCATGTTCTTCGTTTCGATGCTTATAAATAGAGGAAAACTTGTCCAAAATATAGTGATCGCTGTTCTTTTTTCTGTGGTGACCTACTTTGTATTCGGGGTTGCCCTTAAACTGAGCCTTCCTCGTGGCATTATCGAAACGATGCTTCCATTCTAGGAGATAAGCCTATGCATTCAATACTGATGAATCTATCTATCGGCCTTCAGACAGCTTTCACTTTTACAAATATTCTCTGGGTTTTCATCGGGGGCACATTGGGCACCATAATAGGTATGCTACCTGGCTTGGGGCCTGCAACGGGCGTCGCGATTCTAATTCCCATTACATTTGGCATGAACCCGGCCACTGCCCTAATAACCATGGCGGCTGTATATTATGGAGCCATGTTCGGAGGTTCTAGGGCCTCGATCATGCTAAACATACCTGGAGATGCTTCTGCTATTGTCTCATGCTTCGATGGCTACCCAATGACCAAGAAAGGCAAAGCCGGTACCGCACTTGCCATCTCCGCAATCGCTTCTTTCATTGGCGGAATGATCGGCATGATCTTTATGATCTTCTTGAGCCAGCCGGTTGCTTCCGCAGCACTAAGGTTTGGACCAGCGGAAATGTTCTCGCTCATGGCTTTTGCCCTCGTGGCAACCATTACATTATCTGAAGGAAATCTTTTGAAGGGACTTTTTTCAATCGTGGTAGGGCTTATGCTCTCGACGATAGGAATAGACCCACTTGCTGGAGTCGTGCGCTTTACCTATGGAATTTCGAGTCTTAACGAAGGTATCGATTTTCTTGTTGTAATCATCGGAGTCTACGCTGTTACCGAAGTCTATAAAAATTTGAAATCAATCGATACGGTATACAACTTCGACTCAAAGAGCATAGGAAAAGTGAGAGTGAGCAAAGAAGAATTCAAACAATGCTTGGCGCCTATGCTCCGAAGTACGCCTCTTGGATTTGTAATCGGGGTTCTGCCCGGAATGGGCGGTACAATCGCCACATTCATGTCCTATGCCATGGAAAAGAATCTTAGCAAGCATCCAGAAGAATTTGGAAAAGGAACGATTGAAGGGTTGGCTGCACCAGAAGCTGCCAACAATGCCTGTTCCTGTGGAGCCATGGTGCCACTTCTTACTCTTGGTATTCCGGGTTCTGCCACCACGGCGGTCATGTTGGGCGCTCTTATGCTGCTCGGCGTAAGGCCTGGACCGACTTTGTTCGTGGATCATCCGGATATCGCTTGGGGTGTCCTTGCTTCCATGCTCATAGGAAACATCATTCTCCTTTTTATTAACCTACCGCTAGCCATTCCTTTAGTTCAACTTCTCCGTGTACCGCAGAGAATAATGCTGCCGATAGTGATGGGACTGGGGCTTATTGGCGCGTACTTCCTAAACTATAGCTCCTTCGATCTCATTCTCGTCATGATATCCGCACTCGTTGGATATATTTTCGTAATTCTGGAGGTACCGCTTCCGCCTCTTGTGCTGGCCCTAATTCTGGGCGGTACAACTGAGCAATCTTTTAGGAATGCCATGGTTCTCTCCGACGGGAATCCAGCAATTTTCTTTCAGAAACCAATTTCGGCTGTATTTATTGTGTTAGCTGGTGTATCACTTGTATATGCTTTGGTAAGAAGGAGAAAACAAGCTGCAAAATGATGAATGTATTTCAAAGCCATCCCATGCGGTCTCTGCTCTACATCCCGGGCAATCACCCGAGCATGCTGCAAAATTGTACAATCTATGGCGCGGATGCTGTTATCTTTGATCTCGAAGATTCGATTTCGATTTCCGAAAAGGATGCTGCGCGCAAACTTGTAAAACATGCCCTTCGGAACTTCGATTTTGGCGAAATAAGTATAATAGTGCGCGTAAATGGACGAGACACTCCTTTTTTCGAGCAAGATATTGAAGAGATTGTCCCGGCCAGTCCAGCTGCAATACGTTTGCCCAAGGTAGATTCGGCAGCCGATGTTGTCGCCGCTGATGAATTGATATCAAGACTCGAAGAGATAAACGGTCTGCCAAAGGGCAAAATAGGCATTCAGGCCATGCTCGAAACTGCACGCGCGATAGTCAATGTAAATTCGATTGCAGCGTCATCAAAACGTCTCGTTGGATTGACTCTCGGTGGGCAGGATCTAGCAGCCGATCTAGGCATACGCGCCACAAAAGAGGGTAATGAGCTACTTTATGCGAAGAGCGCCGTAATTATCGCCGCAAAAGCATATGGGCTGCAGGCCTTCGATACGGTTTTCACCGATGTCAATGATCTCGAAGGTCTGCGATCCCAGACCGAACTAGGCTTTGCTCTTGGATTTAGCGGAAAAGCCGCCATACACCCATCGCAGGTCTCTGTCATAAATTCAGTCTATACTCCGGATACAAAAGAGCTTGCAAAAGCAATCAAGATAGTTATAGCCGCTAGAGAAGCCGAACAGAGAGGTCTAGGCGTAATAGCGGTAGATGGGCGCATGGTGGATGCCCCTGTTGTGTCGCAGGCGCTGCGAACTATCGAACTTGCAAGACTTGCTGGAATGGAGGTTGCAGAAATATGAACTATCATTGTGTGCGCAACTCACTCGGCCGGCTTGTCCCTTCAGAAATCCCAGGTCTAGGAACTACGACACCATTTTCAGGAGCTTTTGCAAGACTCGACGGTTCCTTTTTGTGGACAGCCTCTCCGATCTCTCGAAGAATACCGGCCATCAGCACTAATAAAGTAGCCTCAAACCTACAGGCAGCAATAGAGCGCTCTGGTTTGCAGAATGGCATGACAATTTCCTTTCATCACCATCTCAGAAATGGCGATGCAATAGTCGGCCTTGTCTTATCCGAGCTCGAAAAAATGGGCTTTAGGGATCTGACCCTTGCACCCTCTTCACTGGGCGACTCACACGATTGTGTCGCAGATGCCATAAAAAAAGGAGTAGTTACAAGGCTGAACACCTCTGGCGTCCGAGGCGAGGTCGGCAAAGCCATTTCGAATGGCCTTCTAGAGAGCCCAGCGATAATACGAAGCCATGGCGGGCGAGCGCGAGCCATCGAAGAAGGAAGTCTCAAGATCGATGTTGCATTCCTTGGTGCGCCGGCATGCGACCGACTTGGAAACATGACTGGCGTAATTGGAAATACAGCATGCGGTGCTCTGGGTTATGCCATGGTGGACGCTCGATATGCTCGACATGTCATCGCAATAACCGACAATCTTGTAGATTATCCACTGTCCCCTAAAATAAGCATTCCACAGTATCTCGTAGATCAGGTAGTCGTTGTCGATTCCATAGGCGATCCAGCCAAGATAGCGACAGGTGCCACTAGAATAACAAAGGATCCCTTACAGTTGTATATCGCTGAGCTTGCATTTAAGGTCATCAAAGCCTCAGGCTATTTGAAAAATGACTGCTCGTTCCAAACTGGCGGAGGTGGTCCAAGTCTAGCTGTTGCACGCTATATGCGCGATTACATGAAGGCCAACTCCATTAAGGGCAGCTATTGCATAGGAGGAATAACGGGCTATATGGCCGATATGCTCAAAGATGGCCTCTTCAAGACACTCTTTGACGTACAGAGCTTCGATGCTGCTGTCACCGATTCAATCTTACACAATCCGAACCACATGGAGGTAGACTCTTCATGGTACGCCAACCCATTCAATAAAGGCTGTCTTGTCAACGATCTCGATGTCGTCGTGCTCGCTGCGCTAGATGTCGATGTCGATTTCAATGTCGATGTCTTGACAGGCCATGACGGCATTCTGCGTGGAGCATCCGGAGGTCATTCGGATACTGCCGCCGGAGCAAAGCTTTCGCTGATCACAATTCCTTCTATGCGCAATGGCGTCCCTTCCATACGCGAAAGAGTACAGACGGTCGTAACGCCAGGAGAAACCGTCGATGTCATCGTTACCGAAAGAGGTATTTCTGTTAATCCAAAACGAGAAGATCTCATGGCTCGATTAAAGGATTCCGGCATTCCTATCAAGGACATCCATAAGCTTAAAGAAGATATCGAGAGCATTACAGGAATTCCCGATGAAGTGCCCTTTGAGGATGAGATTGTCGGAGTTGTGGAATACCGCGATGGAACCATCATAGACTCGATAAGAAAAATCAAATAAAAGCGTTGCTGGGGGCTCTATGAAAGAAAAGATAATCATTGTTACCGCAATTCTGGTAGGGGCTTGGATCGGAAGCAAACTCAAGCTGCCTTCTGGCTACCTGACAGGAGGGTTAATCCTTGGCCTTATTGTTAAGGGAATTGTAGGCGGCAATGTCCCCAGCAGTGGATCTGTCTCAATGATTTCGCAGCTACTTGTGGCATATGTTTTGGTGGCAACATCAAATGTGGAGTCGCTAAAACAAAGGCCAGAAGTGATTCCCGTGGCTCTTGGATATGTTGTAGCGCTATTGGCTTTCACCACAGGCTTATCTTTTATTCTCAATCGATTTTTCCACATCGATTTGCTGACCGCAATGTATAGCACTGCACCGGGCGGCATAAGCGGAATGGCTATTACCGCTGTGGAGGCTGGCGCAGATACGGCAATTTCCTCGGCATTTCAGGTATTGCGAATTGTGCTCGTTCTCGTCGCTACGCCGCTATTGGCGGCAATTCTGTCAAAGTAGCACAAAGAGAACAGCATCAGAATCCCTTCACGTCGTCCAGAGCGAATAGTCTTTGGCTATTGCTAATTGGCTATGGACATTTCAAAATCACGAATATCTATGTCCTATCGTCCGTAGCGAATTCATGACAGCCAAGAGCGACACGCCGACATCGGCGATCACCGCCTCCCACATATTGGCAACGCCAATGCTCCCAAGTATTATGAATGCCCCCTTTACCGAAAGAGCAAAAACGATATTCTGAAGGACAATCTTGCGAGTAAATTTAGCTATGCGCAAGGCAAGCGGAATCCTTCGGATGTCATCGTCCATCACAACAACATCCGCGGCTTCGATGGCCGCATCGGAACCTAGCCCACCCATTGCAATACCCAGATCGGCATGGATCAGAACTGGCGCATCATTCATTCCATCGCCCACAAAGACTATAGACCCATCTCTTTTTGGGTCTTCTTTGAGCTTATCGAGCTGTGCAACTTTTTGATCCGGCAGGAGTTCGGCGTAGAACTCATCGATACCGAGCCTTTTCGCTACATTTTTCGCCACCGATTCGGAATCGCCAGAGAGCATTGCTGTCTTGCGCAAGCCTAGTTGCTTCAAAGACGCAATAGCTTCGGCCGCACCCTGCTTGATTGCATCTGCAATAATAAGGTAGCCAGCATAGCTACGATCGACAATAACATACGCAACCGTGCCATCGACATCGCAATCCTCATGGATAATCTTCTCTTTATGGAGAAGCCGATCATTGCCCACGATGATTTCATGACCACCTATTCTTGCAATCACGCCAAAGCCTTTAAGCTCTTGAATATCTTCGGCTTCTTGCTCTTTCGAAATAGCTCCGGCATAGATAGAGCGCGCCGCGCAAATAGAACGAGCAATGGGATGCATGGATTTTGATTCCGCTGCAGAAGCCCATATAAGAAGCTGTTCCTTTGAAAAGCCATTGCGAGGCACGACCTCGAGCACGGAAAAGTGCCCTTCGGTCAAAGTGCCTGTCTTATCGAAAACGATCGTATCGACCTTTGCAAGCGTATCGATATGATTAGCTCCTTTTATGAGAAGCTTCTTGCGAGCTGCGCTTCCTATCCCCCCGAAATAACTCAATGGAATAGAAACAACAAGGGCACAGGGGCAAGATATTACAAGGAGAACGAGAGCTCTATAGACCCATTTAGACAAATAAGCCGCAAAAGAAGGGCTCGGCATGACGATGGGAGGAACAATGGCAATAATAGCGGCAATGGCTACCACAACTGGTGTGTAGATTGCGGCAAAGCGGCTTATGAATTTCTCGGTGGGAGCCTTATGAGATTCAGCCTCCTCCACCAGCTCGAGAATCCGAGCAACAGCCGTCTGGCCAAACCCTTTCTCTACACGTACAAGGAGTCTGCCTCCATCGTTTACAAAGCCGGCCAATACCTTGTCTCCTGGGTTCACATTCCTTGGTATCGACTCGCCTGTAAGAGAGGAAGTGTCTACCGCAGAAGATCCTTCTATCACCTCGCCGTCGAGAGGAATCCTCTCCCCTGGCAATACCTCGATCAGCGCTCCAACAGGGACTTCCTCAGGAGAGACAAGTCGGCGAATGCCTGTTCCGCTATATTCTAGCCCGTCGATTTTATTTAGCTCATCAGCTTCCTTGGATCCCTCATTCTTTTCGAAAATCCTTGCTGACTCAGGGCGAAGATCCATAAGAGCAGCAATCGAGCCTCTGGAACGATCGACCGCTAAGTCTTGCAAATATTCTCCGACCGCATAGAAAAGCATGACTCCAACGGCCTCCGGCAACTGATGAATTATCATCGCGCCTATAGTAGCAATGCTCATCAAAAACATCTCATCGAAGACTTTGCCATGGCGTATGTTTCGAAAAGCAGCCAAGAGAACAGGGCCTCCGACGAGTAGATAGGCAGGGACGAGCACAATGTATTCGGCTATCGAAAATGGTGTAGTATGGAGCGCAGTATTGAAAATCGACCCTATGAGAAAAAGGACTCCGGCTAGAACAATCCTTGCAAGAGTCTTATTTGAAGTTTTATTCTCCCTAGACTCTTTGGGAGCCTCGGGTTCTCCAAGCGCCAAATTGGACGCTTTGAGATTTGCATCGAGCACCTCGGGTTCTCCGAGCGCCGAACTGAACCCTTTGAGCATTGCATAGGATACCATGGGCTCCTCTGCCTCATCAGGCGCCTCCTGCCTTTCGCTAATCTTTTTCTGTCTATCTTCTTCGCAGATCAAGCATAGATGCTCATTATCTCGGTGTTCGATCATAGAAACCTCTCTTGGCTTTCAGATGGTTTTCAGATCCTCGATTTTTCGGGTAAGGTTTATGGTTCATGAAAGTTGACTCTAAGTGCGTTCGATATAATGCTCTTTTGCCTGCTCGATGAGAGCTAACACATGATTGTCATCAAGGCTATAAAAAACGTTTTTACCTTCTTTTCTTGCTTTTACAAGGCGCATTGCCCTCAGAAATCGAAGATGATGCGAGACTGCCGGTAAGGTCATATCTAAGAGAAAAGCGAGATCACAGACACACAATTCGCGCTGCGAAATAAGATAGAGAATCCTAGTCCGTGTCTCATCCGACAGTGCTTTGAATATCTCCGAGACCCCTGCGATATCCATGATCGAATTTCGAAGCTTATCAGCCTCTGGTCCGCATGTTATGCTGTATTGGCTGCATAGATCGTCAGTCATAGTAGGACCTCCAAAAATTCAATTAAACGATTGCTTAGTTGAATAATTATTTAACTTAATATAAACCCAGGCAAAATAGATGTCAAGATATTATATTTACCGTAATTGTTTTATAGATGTCAGCTTCAAAGTAAATTGTCCACATTATCGAACGTTAGATTTCTGTAGTGGTGCTCGCGGGGTGCCCGCGACCTTAATAAAAATCATTTGACAGATTCGGAAAATGGACTGATAATATCATTGCTGTATGCAAACGTTTTCTGAAAACGTTTGCACCGATTGGAGGCAAATCAATAATAGGATTCTTAATTAAGGCAGGCCTCTAGACATATTTAAACATTCTATCGATCTGGCGACCGAGGGATTGGGTATATTTTTATGGAAAAAGTGAAGATAGGTATTGTTGGCTTGGGTAGGCTTGGCAAACGCCATGCATTTAACCTTGCCAATCTTGTACCTAAAGCAAATCTGCAAGCAGTATGTTCGCTAAATGAAGCCGAGCTCGAATGGGCAAAAAAGGAATTAGAGACTCCTCAGCTCTTTTTGTCTTTTGAGGATATGCTCGCCCATGCCGATATCGATGCTGTATGGATCGCTAGCTCCTCGGTATTTCATGCTTCACAAGCAAAAACAGCTCTCGAGCATGGGTTTCATGTATTCGTAGAAAAGCCTATGGGTGTAACTCTTCAGGAATGCGCCGAAATAGAGCATGCAGTACAAAACCACCAGGACCAAGTTTTCCTAGTCGGATTTGTGAGACGTTTTGATCCTTCATATCGATATGCAAAGGAGTTAGTTGCGACTGGTGCAATTGGCACTCCCTTCCTGGTGCGTTCTCAGACATGCGATCTCGACGAATATGCAGAATTCCAACTGGAGTTCGTAAAGACAGGCGGTGGCATTTTTCTCGATATGAATGTACACGATATCGATCTTGCTCGCTGGTTCATTGGCTCAGAGATAAAAGAAATCTATGCAAAGGGCGCAAGTTATGTTCATCCAGAATTCGCCAAATTGGGAGATGCCGATAATACAGTCTGTCTTGCAACATTCGAAAATGGCGCTATGGCAATACTTTCTGCAAGTAGAACCGCCTTTCACGGGCACGATACTCATACTGAAATAGTCGGTTCTAAAGGTATTCTCAAAATAGGTATGACTCCACGAAGAAACCGAGTCGAGGTATTCGATTCCATGGGAGTACACAGCGATTGTATACGCGATTTTTATGAGCGCTTCGAGGAAGGCTTTATAGCTGAAGCCCGTGAATTTATCGAATGTATCATAGAAGGGCGTAAGCCAGAGATAAAAGCGCGCGACGGTACAGCTGCGACTCGTATTGGCATGGCCATGACAGAATCATTCAAGAAAGGAAAGGTAGTTTATATGTAAAAAATGGCGAGCGTTGCTTGCCACAGATAAATTCTTTCTTCAGGAGGCATTATGAGTATCGGGAAAAAATTGATGCTCACCATCCTTGTCATTACCTTTGCCGTAGGTTCGGTATTCGCTCAGAAGACCTACCACATCGGTGTAACTCTCTACGACCGAGATCAGTTCATTTCATCGCTAGAACAGGCTATTCTAGAAGCAGCAAAGAAATATCCAAATGTGGTCGTGGATTCTCAGGATGCGAAGCAAGATGTGAATCAGCAGATGGCTCAGGTCGATGTTTTTGCTACTAAGAAATACGATGCTATTATTGTCAACCTTATCAACACCGATACTGTCGAAACCATCATCCAGAGAGCCAGGGGCATACCCACGATTTTCGTCAACCGCAGACCTCGTGATACGGTTATTGATGGTGTCAAGACTGCATATGTTGGCTCGCAAGAGTATGATGCTGGCCGCATGCAGGGCGAATTCCTCGCTAATTTCTTTAAAGGCAAGAAAGAGATCCGCTATGTCCTCTTTATGGGTCAACTTGGCCTAGAGAACACCAACGAGCGCACGCGCGGCGTCAAAGAAACTCTAGAAAAAGCTGGGTTTAAGCTCACCAAGGTCTACGAGGACACCGCAGAATGGGATCGCTGGAAGGCAATGAACCAGATGCAGCAACTTTTAGGTACTGGCAAGCAATTCGATGTCGTGATATGCAACAACGATGAAATGGCCCTCGGAGCAATCGAGGCTATGAAAGCACTCAAAATGGACCTTAAGAAAATCCCCGTAGTCGGCATCGATGCAACTCCTCCTGCAAAAGAAGCTGTGAAAAAAGGAGAAATGGCCATGACTGTATTCCAGAATGCAAAAGCTCAGGGTGCAGTCGCTCTTGATTTTGCGCTTAAGGCAGCTCAGGGCCAGAAAATCGAAAAATTTGGTTGGGTACCATTCGAACCAGTTACTATCGATAATGTTGACAAGTATTAAGTGTTGAAAGAATGATGGGAAGGCTCTGCCCTTCTCGGGGTAGAGCTTTTCCTTTTTAGAAAAGATTGGAGCTGACATGGAAGAATATATTCTGGAAATGAAGGATATCGTGCGGACATTTCCAGGAGTCCGTGCCCTAAATGGTGTGGATTTTAGAGCTAAGCGTGGTGTAGTGCATGCTCTTATGGGCGAAAACGGTGCAGGAAAATCCACACTTATGAAATGCCTGGTAGGGATAAATCCTCCTGATTCTGGTGAAATCTGGCTAAAAGGCAAAAAAGTGCAGATTCAAAATCCTAATGAAGCTCTTAAACTTGGAATTGCGATGATTTATCAAGAATTGAATCCTGTCGCAGAGCGGAGTGTCATGGAAAACATATGGCTAGGTAGAGAACCGATGCTTTCCAAGCTCCCGCTATTTGTCGATCATAAAGAGATGTACAAAAAAACAAAAGAGCTCCTTGAAAATCTCGAGATCAACATCGAACCTAAAGTCAAAGTCAAAGAGCTCTCTGTTGCAAAAATGCAGATGATAGAAATTGCTAAGGCAATTTCTTACAATGCTGATATCGTCATTATGGATGAACCGACCTCATCCTTGACACCCAATGAAGTAGAACATCTCTTTTCGATGATTCAAAAGCTCAAGGACAGAGGAGTTGCTGTCATCTATATAACTCATAAAATGGAAGAAATTTTTAACATAGCAGACGAAGTAACTGTTTTGCGCGATGGTAATCATATTCTGACGAAACCAATCAGCGAGATGACGATAGATTCGTTGATTACAGCCATGGTGGGCAGATATCTCACCGACATGTTCCCAAAGATGCAGAGCCAAATAGGCGATGTGAAACTCTCCGTACGTCACCTCGAAGTCCCTGGGCTCCTTCACGATATATCTTTTGATGTTAGAAAAGGTGAGATTCTCGGCGTTGCAGGGCTAGTTGGTGCTGGACGAACGGAACTTATGGAGACTTTGTTTGGACTGCGCCGGAAAAGTTCCGGGGAAATTTTTATCGATGGGGAAAAAGTGGAAATCCGCTCCCCGTCAGATGCCATAAATACGGGCATAGGCTTTTTGACAGAAGATAGAAGGCTTAATGGGATAATACCGGTTTTATCGGTTCAGATGAATATTATCTTAGCTAACATCAAAAATTATTCAAAACTCAAGATTTTTTTGGATCTAAAAACAATGCAAAATGACTGCGAAAAATATAAAGAGCGCCTCAAAATTCGAACCCCATCTCTTGAAGCGTTGATACAGAATCTATCTGGAGGGAATCAACAAAAAGTCCTTGTTGCGCGCTGGCTGCTCACCAATCCTGACATACTGATTCTCGATGAGCCTACTCGTGGTATAGATGTAGGCGCAAAAGCCGAGATTCATACGATAATTACCAAGCTTGCATGCGAAGGCAAATCCATCATCATGGTAAGTTCGGAAATGCCCGAAATTTTGGGTATGAGCGATAGAATCCTAGTCATGAGTCATGGACAGATTACAGCCATTCTGGATCGCAAAGATGCAAATCAAGAAATAATTATGCGCTATGCAGCAGCAAAAACGAACGCAGCTATAGTTGCCTAAAGGAGGCTTTCATGGCACAGCAGAATAAAGTTAGCAATTTCATCAATAAATATGCTATTTTTATTGTCCTCATCGTCATGATTATTGCCCTTTCATTCTTATCGCCTGCTTTTTTGACAGTTCAAAACCTGATCAACGTACTTATCACCGAATCCGGAAGGGGAATTCTCGCACTAGGTGTGGCATTTGCGATCATCTCAAGAGGTATCGATCTCTCTGTTGGCTCGATTGTCTCTCTTACCTCAGTTATAGCAGCAAGTCTAGTCCAAGAGCCAAGCTATAGCGCTAGAATCTTCCCCAATCTGCCTCTGCTTCCACCTATTGTTGCTGTTCTTGCGGGTTTAGCCGCAGGTGCCTTGGTGGGTCTTACAAATGGTGCTCTTATTGCCTATACGGCGATTCCTCCCTTTATAGCGACCCTGGGCTCCATGATAATTGCAAGGGGTTTCGCTCTTATTCTAACGAATGCATACCCTGTTCCTATGCTCAGACCAGAATTCAAGATTATCGGTCAAGGATCCCTTGGACCTATTCCTTATGTGGTCATTGTTTTCGTCATAGTCGCCATAATAGCATATATAATCCTGAATTATACCAAGTTTGGAAAACATGTGTATGCTATAGGCGGGAATGTCAATGCAGCTCGTACTTCTGGTATCAAAGTCGAAAAAAATTTGCTCGGTATCTATATGGTTTCAGGTATATGTGCCTCAATAGCAGGTATCCTTATTACCGCGCGAGCCGCATCTGGCATCGCCACACTTGGCAATAATTATGAGCTCGATGCAATTGCCGCGGCCACTATAGGTGGAACGAGCCATACAGGGGGCATAGGTACAGTTCCAGGTATAATTGCAGGTATATTGATCCTTGGAATCCTCAATAATGGATTGTTGTTACTTGGAATTTCGCCTTATCTCCAACAAGTTATAAAAGGTATCATAATCGTAGGTGCGGTCGTATTCGATATGAGGAAAAATGCAAGGCAAAAATAGGATTTTACAAAAGGAGCCTAACAATATGATCAATCCCAATAGATTTGCGCTGAACCGCATTGTTGCGCCAGCGCTAGGGCTTTCGGAGTTCTTTGATTTGGCGGCAAGTCTTGGCATGGAAGCTGTCGAATTGAGGAACGATATTCGGGACAGTTCGGTTACGGATGGAATAGAAGGGCCGAAAGTTTTGCGAATGGCCAAGGCGGCTGGTACCAATGGCGTTAAGATCATAACGATCAATGCGCTTCAGCAATTCAATCTGCCAAGTGCAAGAATGAAGGCGCTCGGCGAGCTCGAATCTCTGCTGACGCTCTGTCGGGAATTGGAATGCCCGGCACTTGTGCTTTGCCCAAACAATCGCCCGGATGACCAAAGGACAGCGAAACAAAAATATCACGATACGATCGAGGCTCTGAATACTTATGCGCCACTCTTTTCAACAGCTGGAATTCTTGGTTATATCGAGCCCCTAGGTTTCGAGATCTCTTCGCTATCTTCGGCAGAAGTGGCGCTCAAAGCTATCGGCGAAAGTGGCGCTTCGTGCTATCGTGTTCTCATCGATACATTCCATAGCTACCTAGGCCCCGACAAGCCAGAATTCTTTGGTGATCCTTCAGTCATAGAGAAAATCGGCCTAGTGCATGTATCCGGCGTAGAAGCTTCCATCGAAAAATCGGCATTTACGGATGCACATCGTGTGCTTCCCGGACCCAAGGATATTATGAAAAGCGCAGAACTGGTCCATAAATTAGAGCTGGCTGGCTATAAAGGCTTTTATTCCTTCGAACCTTTCTCACATAAAGTCCAGTCGTTAGAGAAAAATGAGCTTGCCGGCATCGTGCGCAACAGCATTCAATATATACAGGAGGTTTGCTTATGACAGACAAAATCACCGTCGGCGTCATCGGCGCTGGGCGAATTGGGAAAATCCATGTTTCGAACATTGTATATTACATGCCAGAAGCCCGAGTAAAGACAATCGCCGATGCGAATCTTACGCCGGAAATCGAAGCATGGGCAAAAAATCTTGGCATACCGCATGTCACTAACAATGCCGAAGATATCTTCCAGGATCCGGAAATATCGGTAGTTCTAATTTGTTCTTCGACAGACACCCATGCCGATTACATAATCAAGGCAGCTAGAGCAGGCAAGAACATCTTCTGCGAAAAACCAGTAGATCTGAGTGTCGAGAAGGTCAAGAAAGCGCTTGCCGCAGTCAAGGAAGCTGGCGTGCGCCTTCAAATAGGCTTCAATCGTCGATTCGACCACAATTTTGCGCATGTTCGCAAGCTTATAGATGATGGAGCAATTGGCCAGGTTCAGCTTGTAAAGATTACATCCCGCGATCCTGCTCCTCCGCCTATATCTTATGTCAAGGTTTCTGGCGGTATCTTCCTCGACATGACTATACATGATTTCGATATGGCACGCTTCCAGGCGAAAAGCGAAGTCGAAGAAGTCTATGCTCAGGGAGCGGTGCTTATCGATCCAGAAATTGGCAAGGCAGGCGATGTCGACACTGCAATCATCACACTCAAATTCGCAAATGGAGCGCTGGGCGTAATCGATAACTCGCGCAAAGCAGTATACGGATACGACCAACGTGTCGAGGTATTCGGATCTGCCGGAGCCGCTGCGGCAGAAAACGATACGCCTTCCCAAGTTCGCCTTAGCGATACGTCTGGCGTACATGCTGACAAGCCGCTCTATTTCTTCCTAGAGCGTTACAAAGATGCTTATATTGAAGAGATGAAGGCATTTTTCAAAGCGATCAAAGAAGGCACCGAAACACCAGTTACGGGACAAGACGGTCTTATGGACCTTGCTATAGGGCTTGCGGCAAAAAAATCTTTAGCCGAGCACAGGCCTGTCAAAATATTCGAAGTATTGTGAGGAAACGATGGTATTGCGTCATTCAGATGATTATGTGGAAGGGTATGAGCTTCTCGTACTTAGAAAGAGCGAGAGGGCCGATATGCTAATGGATTTCGCTTCTTTGAGCTTGAAGAAGGGTGAATCCTGGCACTCGAGTTCTAAGGACGAGCGCGCTTTTCTTTTGGCTGAAGGCAGCGCCGAGATAATAGTTGGGAAAAAGGTCGACTGGATTGGTCTTGGTATTGAAGGATTTGCCAAGAACGATTCGGTAACTATCGATTTGCTCCCCGGAGGCGAAACTAAGATACGAGCCTCTCGCACAAGTCTATTGGATGAAAATCCTACTGTGCTGCACCTTCCTAAAGAGACCAAAATTGTAATAAAGGCGCTTTCAGAGAGAGCCCTATTCTATGTCAGCTCCACCGATAACGACATGGATTTTTCTCCGCGATTATATCTTCCTTACGAATGTCGGGTCGAATACCGCAACGAGGGCACAATGCAAGGAACCGCAACACGAATTGTTCGCACGGTCTTCGATAAGCAAACCGCACCATGGTCTAACCTTGTGCTTGGAGAAGATGTCAATCTTCCCGGCCGCTGGTCGAGCTATCCTCCACACCATCATCCTCAGCCGGAAATCTATCATTACAGATTCTTTCCGGCGCAGGGCTATGGTATGACGGCTCTGGGGACAGAGGCGTATCAGCTACACAACAGAGACACTCTCCTTATCACCGGCAATAAGGACCATCCCCAGGTGGCGGCTCCCGGCTATGCCATGTGGTATCTATGGGTTATTCGTCATCTCGATGGAAACCCCTATATAAGCCCCGAATTTACGCCTGAACATATGTGGGTAGACCAGCCAGGAGCGCAAATATGGGAGATGAAGAAGCCTTCTCATTGATCTGAGCGGCCAGGCAAAATAATCTGACGCTCTTTTGAGATGCCGATAAGAATGTCCCAACGAGCACATTGAAAAGAGGTTATTTATGGAAACAGTTCGATTGACCGTCGGCCAAGCCATTGTGAAATTCCTCGATAATCAGTTTGTGGAATTCGACGGAAAAATCGAGAAATTTGTGGGTGGCGTAATTGGTATTTTTGGCCATGGCGTGGTAGTTGGACTTGGCGAAGCTCTTGCTGCGCCCGGCCATGGGCTCACCTTTATTCAAGCAAAGAATGAACAAGGTGCGGGTCATGTTGCTATAGGCTATGCAAAACAGAACAACCGCAGAAAAATCATGGCTGTAACAAGCTCTATTGGCCCTGGCGCCCTAAATATGGTCACCGCAGCCGGCACGGCAACAGTAAATCACATTCCGGCGCTCTTTCTTCCTGGAGATGTCTTTGCCGACCGTCAGCCCGATCCAGTACTTCAACAGCTAGAAGTTCCGCACGATTATACGATAAGCGCAAACGACGCTTTCAAGCCAGTCAGCAGATACTTCGACCGCATTACAAGGCCGGAGCAAATCATGACAGCACTTATTCATGCGATGTCGGTTTTGACCGATCCAGCTCAGGCCGGCGCGGTGACTATAGCGCTTCCTCAGGATGTACAAGGCGAGGCATACGACTATCCTGTGGAATTCTTCGAAAAGCGAGCCCATCACATCGAGCGTCGTCCACCAACTATGGCCCAAGTTTCCCGCATCGCCGATCTGATAAAGGCTGCACAGAAGCCCTATATTATCTGCGGCGGCGGAGTGCGCTATTCCGAGGCTGGTCGAGCTCTTGCCGATTTCTGCGAAAAGTTTGGAATACCTTTCGGCGAGACGCAAGCAGGCAAAGGTTGCATTCCATGGGATCATCCCTGCAACCTATCCGGAATCGGCGTTACGGGAAGCCTTGCCGCCAATAGGCTGGCCAAAGAAGCAGACCTCATAATTGGCGCGGGAACGAGATTTGGAGATTTTACCACTTGTTCGAAGTGGCTCTTCCAGAATCCTTCTGCAAAATTCGTTTCTATCAATGTTTCGCCTTTCGACGCCTACAAGATGAATGCCGAGCCGATCATAGCAGATGCAAAGCTCACATTGCAGGCTGTTGGTCGCAAGCTTGGCACTGCGGCCTATCGAGCACAATGGGGCGAGGCAATCGCCAAAGCCCGAGAATATTGGAAGCGAGAAGTCGATGCTCTCTACAATCAGGAAGACCCAAAGGGCTTGAGTCAAATCCGTGTCATCGGAGAGCTCAACGATGTCCTACTTCCCAAGAATGCGATCGTAGTTTCGGGCTCCGGCTCGATTCCTAGCGACATGCAGCGTACATGGCGCACTCGCGTACCCGGCACCTATCACATGGAGTACGGATTCTCGTGCATGGGTTATGAGATAGCCGCAACTCTAGGCTGCAAATTCGCAGAACCCGAGAGGGAATGTGTCGCCATTGTGGGCGATGGCGCCTATACAATGCTCCACACTGAGCTACTGACCGCCGTGCAGGAAAGGAAAAAAATCATCGTGGTTGTCTGCGACAACTCCGGTTTCCAATGCATCGATAATCTTCAGCATAACCAGGGCATAGCGCATTTTGCCAACGAATGGCGCCTGCGCGATCCAGAGACTGGTCTTCTTGTTGGCGATCAGCTACCTGTCGATTTTGCGAAGAACGCAGAAAGCTGGGGTGCGCTTGGTCTTAGGGCTTCCAATGTCGAAGAATTCAGAAAGGCTATGCGCCGCGCACTTCGCGCCAAAGGACCGGTAGTTATTCACACCCGTGTATCGCCCAAATCTATGACGCAAGGATACGAGTCCTGGTGGCGCGTGGGCACTGCCGAGGTTTCGAGCAATCCAGAAGTTGCAAAAGCAGCTCAAGAGATGAAAGAAGAGCTGACCAAGGCACGAAAATTCTAAGCCTTAAAGAGCTTTCAAGAGGAGCGATTATGGAAAAGGACATACGATTGGCCATTGCCCCAATAGGTTGGACCAACGACGATATGCCGGAACTAGGCGGTGAAATTCCCTTCGAGCAGTGTATTTCAGAGATGGCGCTCGCGGGATTCGAAGGCAGCGAAGTCGGCAATAAATATCCGCGCGACCCTGAGAAGCTGAACAAAGCTCTCAAACTCCGAGGACTAACGATCTGCAATGCGTGGTTTTCTTCGTTTCTGACGACAAAACCCCTTGCGGAAGTCGAGAAAGACTTTATAAAGCAGTGCGATTTTCTGTATGCAGTGGGAGCGCGAATAATCGGTGCCGCAGAACAAGGCAATTCCATTCAAGGCAAACCGCTCCCGATATTCGATGCAAAGCCCAGATTCACAGATGAAGAATGGAAGCGCCTTACAGAAGGGCTCAATCACCTAGGTACGATTGCAAAGAAAAAAGGCATGCAGCTTGTATATCACCATCACATGGGAACCGGCGTGCAGACCACCGAGGAAATAGACCGCCTAATGGAGATGACCGATCCAGAGCTTGTCGGACTTTTGTACGATACGGGGCACCTCGTGTTCTCAGGCGAAGATCATCTCGCAGTGCTGCATAAATACTTAAAGCGCATCAAGCATGTACATCTAAAGAATGTCCGATTCGAGGTGATGGAAAAAGCGAAAAAGGAAAAGTGGAGCTTCTTGCAGGCTGTCCGCAACGGAGTCTTTACGGTACCGGGGGACGGAGGTTTAGACTTTGTACCGGTATTCGATGCACTAAAGAGCGGAGGCTATAAAGGCTGGTGGGTCGTCGAGGCCGAACAAGACCCCGCAAAGGCCAATCCGCTCGAGTATGCACTGATCGCCCGCAGGTATATAAAAGAAAAGGCGGGTATTTGATAAACATCTCAATGTCTGGTTTTATACGCATTTGAATGCGCATTTTTGGGAGGATATCATGGCAAAAGTCAAAGTTGGTGTCGCAGGATATGGTGTAATTGGTCAACGCCTTGCAGATGGCGTTGCATTGCAGCAAGACATGGAGCTTGTTGGTGTCGCCGATGTTGCGGTGACGCTTTCTGTGCGAGCACTGCGCGAAAAAGGCATGCCCTATAAGTTTTTCCTTGCGGCTCCCGAAAAACGCGAGGAGTTCGAAAAGGCAGGTATTCCACTTTCAGGAAGCCTCGAAGATCTAATTCAGCAGGTCGATGTCATGCTCGACGCGACAAGCGCTGGTGTCGGAGCCAAGAACCGTGTGCTCTATGAAAAATATGGCAAGAAGGGCATTTTCCAGGGCGGCGAGAAGAACTCGGTTGCCGATGTGTTCTTCCATGGCTACGCAAACTACGAAAAAGGTATCGGCGCCCAATTTCTCAAATTGACGAGCTGCAATACTACAGGCCTAATTCGCGCTGTCGACTGCATAGATCGCAAGGTCGGCCTCGAAAAAGTCGCCATTACCATTATCCGCCGTGTAGCCGATCCAGGCGATTACCACCGCGGCCTCACGAATGCTCTGCAAATCGAGCACGCCCCAAGCCACCAAGCTCTCGACCTTATGACCATAATGCCACATGTCGATGCAACGGGCATCCTTGTACATACTCCTGTTACGCACGGCCACATCATCACCGTTGTCGCAACGCCCAAGAAATCTGTCACACCCGAGAATGTAATTGAGTTCTTCAACGAACACCCACGAATCCGCGTTGTATCTATCGAAGAAGGCTTCCTTGGCAATGCGAGCCTCTTCCGCTATGCTCGCGATCTTGGAAATCCTCGCGGCGACATGTACGAGATAGCCGCCTGGAAAGATTCGGTTGTCATGAGCGGAAAAGATGTTATGTTCGCTATAAATATTCCTCAGGAAGCAGTCGTAATCCCAGAGAACATGGACGCTGTTCGCGCTTGCATGCGCATGCAGCTTGACCGCATAGAAGCTACAGACCTTACCAATAAATATCTTGGCATAGGCAAGTGGCGAAATCTGGGCTGACCTACACCTATAAGGGCTAAAATAAAATAAAGGAGAAGCTCTATATGGAAGGACCACGACTCAAGATAAAACCATTCACTGAACTAGAACTCAGTGGAAAGACTGTGATCTTCAGACCAGACATCAATTCTCCGATAGATCCGAAGACAAAGCGTATCGTCAACACAAATCGAATAGAAAAGACAGTACCGACCCTGAATGCCCTGCTAGAAAAGGGGGCCAGGGTTGCCCTAATTGCACACCAAGGCGACACGCTCGATTATCAGAACCTTATTCCTCTAGCCGAGCATGCCGAGATACTTTCAAGGCTCACGAATAGACGTGTTTCATATATCGACGATGTCTGTGGGCCGGCAGCGCAGGCAGCAGTAAAAGCGCTATCGCCAGGCGAGGCGATAATCCTCGGAAACTTGCGCTATCTCACCGAGGAAATAAGTACCTTCGAAACCGTGGTCAAGCTCACTCCACAGGATATGACCAAAACCTGGCTCGTACGCAGCCTTGCTCCGCTCGGCGACTACTATGTGAACGATGCATTCGCTGCAGCGCACCGCAATTCGCCCTCTATGGTCGCTTTCCAGGAACTCCTGCCGAGTGCAGGGGGATTCCAGCTCATGGATGAGTATACGGCGCTCAAATCCGTTAAAGACAATCCTCGCCGCCCCTGTGTCTACGTGCTCGGTGGTGCAAAGATATCTGACGCATTCGATATGATGCGTAAGGTTTTGACCGACGGAAGTGCAGACTATATTCTCACGGCGGGTCTCACCGGCATAGTGATGCACATCGCGCGCGGAGTCGATTTCGGCCCTGTAGTTCAAAAATTCTTAGTAGATCACGGGCTCGATGTCTTCATTCCAGAAGCAAAATCTTTGCTCGGCGAGTTTGGCGAGCGCTATGTGCTCCCTGTTGACCTCGCCTATGATGAGAATGCTGGCTTATCACAAAGCGATGCAAGGTCCCTTGCAAACGCAGCGACTTTTGCAAGCGCATCGACTTTCGCAAGCGCATCGGGCGTTGCGAAAGCATCGGCTCTAGCGGACCAAAAAAGCGCTCCTACAACGACTCCAAAGCGAGCAGAGGCTCCCATCGAAGAGCTACCTAAAGATAGGCTTTTCCCGGACATTGGGCACAAGACCATCGAGCTCTTCAAGAAGTATATCGACTCTGCTGGCTCGATTTTCGTCAATGGCCCAGCGGGTATGTATGAAACTGAACCATGGGCTGATGGCACCCGAGAACTATGGAGAGCAATTGCCGAGGCTCCCGGTTATACTGTAATAGGAGGCGGCGACACAATCAGCGCGGCTGCCAAGTTCTCCGAATTGTCGAAATACGGCTATGTATGTACGGGCGGCGGAGCGATGGTGCGCTTCCTTGCTGGCAAAAAGCTACCCCTAATCGAGGCTATGGAGAAAGCGTTCGATAGAGATTTTAGCTAATGCTATTGACCGAAAAAGGCATCACGATACCAATGGCGAGATACGACGGGCTGTGCGCGGAAAAGAGCGAAACGCCGCGACCTTAGCCGCTGGGTGCACGACAATTTTGTGCAAAAGCAGAGGTGCAAACGTAGGGCATTTTTGACCCTTTCGGGTTTTCATAGTATAATTAATAAATATGCCAAGAAATCCCGAACTAATGCGCACTTGTATAACAGAGATGTCCAAGGCCCTCGAAGGCGCAGATGCCGCCCTTATCGAAGAATTCTTCTACTCGCTTTTTACCGCTGCCGAAGCCGATGAAATGGCTAAGCGCTGGGCTCTTGTAAAAGAGTTGGCAAAAGGCACACCACAACGCAAAATAGCCGCCGACCTAGGATTATCTCTATGCAAAATAACTCGCGGCTCCAGGGAGCTAAAGAAACCTGGTTCTGCTTTTCGTCAACTGCTGGACAAATTGCCTTCATCTCGGGCAACATAGATAATATGGAAATACCTCTTCGCCTTGTCGGCCGCAAAGATGGCTCGCTTTTCTATGGGGTCCCTCTCTATTTTCGTCTCATAATGGCTGGAATGTTGATACTTATGATAAGTGCCATCGGGGTCGAGGGGTTCAACACTAGCATAGTGGGCTGGATTACTGTGATCCTCCTATTGCTTGGCTTTGTCTACAAAGAAGATTGGACATTCGATCCTTCCTCAAGGCATATTTTAAGTCAGATTGGATTCTATCCCCTGCTCAAAAAGACCGGCATTGCCTTCGAAGAAGTGGCCTATCTCCAGCTAGCTCCTATTTCAAAAGGCACCATCCCTGGAAGTAAAGAAGAAGAAGCTGCAAACCGAGAGGCTTTTAACGAGATGCGCGGCAAAGAGGCTGGAGAGGACAGCAAAGCTGGAATTCACTCTCTTTTCCAAAGGAAAAAGCTCTATATTGCGCTTCTTATTATCACCAAGAACGAAGAACACTACCTTATAGACATGATTCCTGCCCGTCGAGCTTCACGTCTTTCTCAAACAGGAAAAGCACTCGCGGCGCTTGTGGACTGCCCCTTTCTTGATGATTTGTATAGTAAATCGAACCTTTGAGCGCACAACGCTTTATATTATAAGAACAGCTTCATAGACATCGAGAACACATTCTTCCATTCAGATGCGGGAATGGCTCTGCCGGCTCCTGTCCCATCCTCGTACCAGGTATATGAAATACCATAACCTGCGCTTAGCTCAAAAGGAATCTCCGCACCAAACAACAGCGGAGGAACTGTCGGTCTCCATGAAACGCTGATGTTTCCAATGTGGTTGTAGTCGTAGATGCCATCGTGGAGAAAATTTTTATCCGGGTAATCATCCAATTTGGAAGTTCCATCTGGCCAATTATATTCAAGCCATTTATCTACATCACCAAATATTACTAAGTCTCCTTGTTTATTGCTTGGGTTGTCTCCATGCCGCACAAAACTGTATTTGAGAGAAAGCCGCCAATCGCGAGCTGGCATCATATCGAGCTTGACCAAGAATTCGTCTGAGTTGGGCGGCAGATAATAACCCAGATTTTCTCCATCTTGAGTATACGAAGTATCTACCTGCATTCGGTAATCAGGGTACCAGGTAGGATAATGTGAATACACAAAGGGCTCGATCTTGCTGTACTGCGCAGTCAGAGTTGCAAAAGACCAAAACGGAAGAGGTATCTTTGCGCCGCCCTGCAAGGCGAACATATTCCGCGCCTTGGTAAAGAGCTCCGACAAATTCGTTATTTCCATCTCGTCGGCATAGAAGGATGCGTAGAATTTACCTATTCTCGGCACAAGGATCTGCCCATCTACCTGGACAGCTAGATTATCGATGTCCGCTAGCTGGTTCTGATACATCACAGAGAAGAGCAATGGGGAAAAATAACCTAGCTCGAAGCGCTTGGCTCCGACAACAGAACTCGTCGCCGATATAGTGAGCCAGTCGAAGGGGAAAAGCTCCATGCGCTGAAGGCCGAGCATTTTCTGGTAGGAGATCGCAGAGTAGTAGTAATAATCTTTTCCCTCATCAAATTTGCCATCTCCATTTTCATCGTAAAACTTCATTGCAGTACTTTTCTCATCCGCGCTTTTCTGCCAATTCGTAAGAGAACCCACAAGTCCTGAAATGGCGAAATATTTCGAAGGCCTCAGCACTGTTTCAAGGCCTACAAAAGGCCGCGCCGTATCCGAAAGGGAGAAAGAGCCCGAACCTATCCCCCAATCCCGCCTGAATCTCGAGAGGCGCACTATAACCGAACTATCATCTGTTTCTGCCGCTATATCCTCGCGGATGTCGTAGCTCGCAGTAGGATAATCGAGGGTTCCATCTGAATTGCGAGGAGCTCCAAACCAAATGTGAGTGGCATCCCACTCCTTTGTAAATTCATAAGGCAAATATAGATCCCGCTCGATCTTGTCAAATGTAAAGCCCGCCTCCCCTTTGAAAGAAAACCATGACAGCGGATCGCCCTTAAGATATGGTACCCAGCGAGAATTGAAATGCCAAATATCCTTGAGAGCTGTAGAAGAAGAACCATCGATGAGATCATAGACGCTACCTGCATCGAGCTTCGTCGTGGTCTCGATTCGAATCCCCGCCTGAGAGACTCCGGATGAATCCTTCCATAGAGATTGCTCTAAGCCTTTTCCAGTTTTGAATTCCTCGGCGTATTTGCGAATCAGCTCTTGTTCTGTCGGCGAAAAGGCTTCCATGCGCCCCATCATGATAGCAAGAAGTTCGGCAACCTGCTGGTTCGTATAGGGCTTTACAGAAGAGAGTCTTGTAACAACTCCGCGCAGTTCCGCGGTTTCGATCACCGCATAGACAGGGTGCCCAAGCTCAACAGCCAAATGTCCCTGCGCATACACAGCCCCAGGTCCACCGCCATGTACAAAAAAACCTAGAATGAACAAGCAGACCATTATCATCCATATTTTGGCAAAATTAACCCCGAGATTTCTTTGGCTCATCGCTTTATCCTAAAAATCATTCTATGATGCTCGAAACCATATTCGAGCCGACCTTGATCGCACAACCAAGAAAGGTATGAACGAATCGTAGAGCCAACTAGCACATACTGATTGGCATTTAGAGCTATATCATAGTGAGAGAATACGGCGGCCATAACATCTTCGAGCGAAACCCCTTCTCCATCATGTTCTTTGACATTCACCGCTGCCAAGATGACATCCGCAATCTCGAAGATCTTAGCTCTATTTATATCTACAAGCGATTTTATGTCTCTAGTCGGCTCGGCATGAGCGGGTACAAACCATTCTGCCTCGCTAGACTCGAGCATCGAAAGTGTCGCAAGTTCTGCTTCTATATCGTACAAGAAAAAAATGCCATATTTTTCCAAAATTGGCACTCCGGCAAGAGAATCCGCAACGAAAAACACCTTGTCTGGAGTCATAACGCCAACCATGCTGAAATAATGGCCCGGTAGAGAGATAATCTGCAAGCCAAAAGCGTCCTCTGATGAGCTCATATCTTTACTTGTAGGTGCGCCCAGCGATTCACTTGCAAGTGCGCCTTCGGATAGCTGCACCTTCCCCTCTTTATCGAGTGCGAGCATACATGGAGGCTTGAGCAAGCAATTCGCCTGCGAAGGCTGTGCCATAAGAAACTTGTTCCTCAACGCCTTCTGCGGAAAACTGCCAGACAAAAACGAAGGCTCAAGCTGAGGGTATTTCAAAAAAACCGCTTCCATTTCTGTCGAAGCTATGGAACAATTGCTTCGTCTCGATAAAAAAGCATTTCCCCCACAATGATCGGCATTGGAATGAGTGTTTATGACCGTAGAGAGCTCCACACCCAGCCGCTCGCATTCTCGAAGAATTCGCCTTCCTGCATCTTCGTCGCCACCTGAATCGATGAGAACGGCGCGATCAGCATCGCTTTGTCTGAAAATATAGAGTCCGAGATTGGTCGGCCCGCGGGCTAGAAAGGTATCGCCTAAGAAGGGTTCGAATAAAATGGACATAGAGTATTGTTACTCTGTTTATGGTCTGAAGGCAAGCTTTCTATGGTGTTTCCATAATGTTTCCATAAATCAAATGAAACATGGGCTAAAATACGCCAACTTGACACAAAAAAAGCCCTCGTACAATGTCGGCATCGGGGGTAGGGTTGGCCGCTGGGGTTGGGGGGATTAGCGGCACAAAAACCGACACCGAACAATCGCACGAAGGCAAAGATGATTATACCAAAGATTGAAATAGGATTCAAGATTTGAGCATGATTATATAAGAAATGCAGCCTAACTACCTTATATCGCAAAATTGTCTCACCCAGTAGCTCTCTCAGTCGCAAATCCAGATCCAGACGCACGCCTGATTGATCGAACCTAGAAGAAATTTATCCTGCACCAGCCTCTGCAGTCTCACTTCTTTCTCAGTAAATCCGCAAATGGATTGTATGTCATGCCATCGTCCTCGCGAGAGGGCTGTGCGGCTCGCTTGTCCGATCTTTGTCTTTTTTCTGTATGATCTTTTGAAGAGCCACTTCGAGCCCCAAGCTCAGCTTGTGCTGTTTCCAGCTTAGGATTCGCCCTAAGCGATA
>ERZ795047.561-NODE-561-length-46107-cov-12.358052_pt1 | contig 46107 bp, 44 predicted proteins | sample MGYA00375131_ERZ795047 | MGnify/ENA primary metagenome ERZ795047 (study PRJEB30176, sample SAMN05720228) | activated sludge metagenome | isolation source: Anaerobic digester | place: Japan | collected 2015-05-20 ... | reverse complement strand
ATATTGAGAGTTGTTTTTCTATTTTGACTGTCTATGATCTATTGTAACATAACAACGATCATGATATGATCACGAATTAAACTATTGCAATTTCCGGGAATATGTGTTATAATATATCGAATGTACTCTGCGAGGCGGAGGATCATGAATGGAGGATATTTTTATGAAGAGATTTGCGGCAGCCTCTGTGCTGCTGAGCGCTGCGCTCCTGCTCTGCGGCTGCTCCTCAGGAACAGCGGCCAGCAGCGAAGAGAGCTCCTCAAAAGCGGAGAGAGTCAGCTCATCGCCTATCGATCCGGAGATCATCGGCGAATGGACCAACGGCTCTAACGGCTTTATCTTCGGCGAGAACAGAAAGGTCTCTCTTCCCATGGACGTAAGCTCCATGTTCTATTTCAAGGACGGCGGGCTGATCATGGCCGATGATGGAAAGACCTGCAACAAGCCGGAATTTGACGGCCAGACCCTGAAGGTCACCTATGAGGACGAGAATTACGATGAGCCGGTGTCTGTGCTTGAGATGGAGCGCCACGAAAAGGGCTCTCCCAGCCAGTTTGACGGCGAATACGACTTGACCGGCGGCGTGTATTTCAACGTTTTCCTCAGCAATTTCTCCATATCCGAGGAAAATGCCGACATCGACGCTATAGTCGAAGGCGAGACCGTAAAGCTGATCATCAATGATTACTGTTCCTATGAGACTCTCAGCGGAAATTCCCTTGAGATGTTCAGCCCTGATATGGATTATGTTGACGATACTGCCACAGCAGTAAAGTACACATATAAGGTCGAAGGCGACACCCTCACTCTGACTTACGAGGATCAGGAGCCCCAGACCTACACAAGAGTAAAATGACCCACACCCGAAAGGAGAAAACAATGAAAAAGCTTTTAGCAGCACTTCTCGCCTGCATGACCATCACCTGCGCATTCGTTTCCTGCGGAGACTCCAACGAGAGCAGCAAGGAAAGCAAAAAGTCCAGCTCTTCATCCGAGAAGGATGACGATAAGGATGACGATAAGGACGATGATGAGGACGAGTCTTCTGAGGAAGAGGATGAGGACTCTAAGGAGGAGAAGAAGTCCAGCAAGAAGTCCAGCAAGAAGGACAAAGATGACGAGTCCTCTGAGGAGAGCGAGGATGAGAGCTCTGAGGAGGAAAAGAAGTCTGACAAGAAGAGCAAAAAGAAGTCTGACGGCGGCTCAGCCACCTCTGAGGACATTGCCGGCGACTGGTACAGTGAGGAGATCGGCGGCTGCTTCAGCTTCCATGAGGACGGCAATTTCTCTATCAAGATCGACATCTCTGACATGATGACAATTGACGAGAAGGGCGTTGCTCACATGGTCGGCGAGGACGAGGACTACTCTGACTACTGCACATACGACGGCGAGACCCTGGTTTTCAAGGTGGATATGACTCCCGAGGGACAGGAGCCCACTGAGGACACTGTTTTCGAGATGATGACCATCAAGCGCAAGGACGGCGTGAACAAGGATTCCGCTTACGGCGAGTACACACTTATCAGCGGCTTTATCTACGATGAGTTCGCTGAGGAGGCAACTGATCCCGGCGACAAGTATTCTATCATCGTCGGCGAGAACGAGCTTTGGGCAGACGTTGCTATGAGTACTTACACTACCCAGGACGGAAAGGTGCTCCTTGACGGCGAGGCTCTGGAGTATTTCGGCATGGACAGCGAGGAAGACGCTGCATTTGAATACGAGATCGACGGCGACGAGCTGAAGCTTACCAGCGAAGGCGAGACTCTGGTACTGGAAAGACAGTAAATTTTTGCGGCCTTAGGCAGCCGCATAAAATACAGGAGGTATCATAATGTTATCAGCAAAACGTATCGCAGCTGCTGCCCTCTCAGCAGCTATGGCTGCGGCAGCTCTGACGGCCTGCGGAGATAAGTCCGGAGGCGGTAAGGAGCAGAAGAGCGACTATACCGTGTCGCTGGCAGACCTGGCAGGCTCCCTTGGTGCCGGCTGGAATTACGGTAATACCCTTGAGGCCAACACAGGCGGAACTCCCAGTGAGACTGCTTGGGGAAATCCCGAGGCCTCTCAGGCAATGGTGGACGCCGTTGCAGCAGCGGGCTTCAAAACGATCCGAGTGCCTGTTTCATACCTGAGCAAGATCAGCGATGACGGCTATAAGGTGGACGAGGCCTGGCTGGACCGAGTTGAGGAGGTAGTGGGCTACTGCTACAACAAGGGCCTCAACGTTATCATCAACGTCCACGGCGACGGCTATAACTCCATTAACGGAGGCTGGCTGCTGTGCAACGGCGATGACCAGGAGACTATCAAGAAGAAGTATGAGGCTCTGTGGAAGCAGATCGCCGAGAAGTTCGCCACCTATGACGAGCACCTGATCTTCGAGAGCATGAACGAGGAGTTCGACGGCGAATACCACGATCCTGTTCCCGAGTATTACGACAACATCAACGCCTACAACCAGATCTTCGTGGACACAGTAAGAGCTTCGGGCGGGAATAACTCTCACCGCTGGCTCATGGTGCCCGGCTGGAACACCAATATCGACTACACCGTGGGAGACTACGGCTTTGAGCTCCCCACTGACGAGAAGAATACCGCAGGGGAGGGAAGAGTGATCGTTTCCGTTCACTGCTACGATCCCTGGGATTACTGCGGCGACGAGAGCAAGAAGACCTTCCTCTGGGGAGAGCGTGGCAGCCAGATCGTTGAGATCAACAAGGCCAACCCCAAGAACAAGGCTTCCTGGGGCGAGGAGGATCACCTGGAGTCTCAGATGAAGAAGCTGAAGGAGACCTTCGTTGACAAGGGCTATCCCGTTGTTATCGGAGAGTTCGGCTGTATAGACAAGACCCACGCTAATGCAGGCATCCCTGTTCAGATCGCAGAGAATCGTGCCTACTATGACGGCTACCTTGCAGGCATCGCCGCCACCTACGGCATTACTCCCGTTTACTGGGACAACGGCTATAACGGTCAGTACGGCTTCGGACTGTTCAACAGAAATACCTGCGAGCAGACCCAGCCTGAGATCATCAAGGCTATCGTGGAGGCAGTTGCCAATAAGGACCCCAAGGTGGGACTTGGAGCAAATGTGACAAGCGGCTCTGAGACTGTGGAGAAGCAGGACTCAGCAAACGCATACATCGGTATCCAGACCGGCGTTTATACCTTCCGCAACTCCTGGGACGACGGCACCTACGGCAAGGACTCTGAGTGGTTCAACACTCTGATCCGCTGGGAGGACACCAACGGCGACGGCGAGGACGACATCGTTGATACAGGCGCCACCTTCACCGACGCCCAGATCAAGGAGGACGGCACATATACCGTCAGCGTCCAGGGCTATGACTTCTCCGGGGACTGCGACGAGCTGAATATGCTCTTCGTCAGCACAGACCTGCCCTACAGCGGGGCCCTGAGAGTCAAGGACGTCGTTCTCGGAATAGACGGCCAGGAAACAAAGCTCAATAACCCTGTTATCTCCGCAGATGCAAGCGGCAACCTCTACATCGAGGTGGTCAATAAGTACAACACTGAGATCTCCGGAAGCGTGGAGTACACCATGCCAAAGGACAGCTTCAGTATCACCTTCACTCTTGAGGGAGTTTCCAACGTGCTTAAATAAACCGGAAAGGGCTGCTTTTTGCAGTCCTTTTCTTTGAGAAGCGACGGGGTCCGGCCAAATATTGCTGGATAGGGCTGCGCTGACCGCAAGTCAGTTAAAATTTGCGGAAAATCACGGTTTTTTTGAAAAACTACTGGACAAGATCAGAAAAATGTGCTATAATTATCTTTAGATTTAATTATGAGGTGATCACAATGGATCTGCTGTCTTTTTTCAAGGGCGGAAAGTATTTCGATAAAAATATCCAGCCAAAGTGCGATTACTGTCAGTTCGGCAAGCGTGCTAAGGACGGCAATAAGGTGCTCTGCGAAAAGCGTGGCCTTGTTGACGCAAGCTATTCATGCGGAAAGTTCGTTTATTCTCCGCTGAAGAGGATCCCTGTAAAGCAGCTCAACTTCGTTGGCAGCCTTGCAGACGAGGATATCTATATCGAGTCAGCCGGCGATCGTGCCGAGAAGGAGCAGTCTAAGGAAAAGGAAGCTCCTAAGAAGGCAGAGAAGCCTGCTGAGAAAAAGCCCGTTGAGGCAAAGCCGGAGGAGACAAAGGCTGAGCCTGTTGAAGAGCCTAAGGAAGAGCCTGCTAAGGATGCTCCTGCTGAGGAGAAGGCTCCTGAGAGCTCCGAGGAGAACTGATTGGCGAAAGATGATAAGCTGCGGCATCGGCTGGCCGGCGCCGCAGCTTGTTGTTATGCGGGTGTGGTGAAATTGGCAGACACGCAAGATTTCGTTCACGCTACGTTATTGGAATTATAAAGCAAAAGTTCTATTGTGCAAAGTTAACAAAAATTTAATATGCGGGTGTGGTGAAATTGGCAGACACGTCAGATTTAGGTTCTGATGCCGTAAGGTGTGCAGGTTCAAGTCCTGTCACCCGCACCATTCAAAAAGTCCGATTATTCGGGCTTTTTTAATAGGGTGATAATATGAGAGAAAAGCTTTTTAAGATAATCGACGTAAGTACCGAGGACAATTCCCTGAGTCACGGTTATGACAGCTTTATGATGATTGTTATCATAGTCAGCCTCGTTCCATTAGCCTTTAAAACAACAAATACTGTTTTTCTGATAATTGAATATGTTTCAACTTTTGTTTTTATTATTGACTATCTACTCAGACTGATAACCGCTGATTTTAAGACGGGGCTCAAGCACCCTGCTGCTGCCATTGTTTATCCATTCACGCCTATGGCTGCTATTGATTTGCTTGTTATACTCTCATCTTTCTCTTTTTTAAGCAGTGGATTTCGTGTTCTTAAAGTTCTGCGTTTATTACGCACGTTAAGAGTGCTTAGAGCCGCAAAAATGTTAAGATATTCCAAGAGCCTCCTTATTATCATTAATGTGTTCAAAAAAGAAAAACACGCTCTATCAGCAGTTGCAACAATGGCGATTGCATACATTGTAGTTTCTGCTCTTGTGATTTTTAATGTCGAACCCGATTCGTTTGAAACATTTTTTGATGCTATATACTGGGCAACTGTTTCTCTAACAACGGTAGGCTATGGCGATATTTACCCAGTTTCAACGATAGGAAGAATCGTCACAATGATTTCTTCGGTATTTGGCATTGCTATTATTGCACTTCCATCAGGTATTATAACCGGTGGTTATCTTAATGAAATTAATAAAAAAGATGATTAATAAATTGATAGCCGCAGGTCTCCCTGCGGCTATTTTCATACCTATTCATTGATCTCAAAGCACGCCGTACTCGAATCCTTGAAATCACCGTTGAATTCAAGCGTTACATCAAGACTGCCGTCCTCGTTTTCGTGTACGTTTATCTTGCGGACAAGCAGGCGCATATTCGCATCCGATACGTACGGTTCGAGGAGCACCTCGTCAAGCAGCTCTGCTGTGGACATCAGCTCGTCACGGCGCTTCTTGCTGAGTTCGTCGAACTTCCTGCAATCCTCTATCTTCTGCGTCAACTCCGCTATCTCGGCTTCACGCTTTTCGATCATGGAATTGTAGACCTTAGCGTGTTCACGGTCTCCGATACGCTCCATTATCAGTTCCTCGATCTGACCATTAAGGGTGACTATCTTCTCCGTAAACGCCTTTATCATTTTATCGTATTTCGGCTTCTTTTTGTTCCAGTCCTTTACGATCTCATCGTACTTCTGACTGGAATCCAGTATCTCCTGACGGAGCATTGCAAGCTCTGTATGAATGATCTCATCGAGCTGTTCCTCTCGGATAGTGTGAGCGGTGCAGTATTCGTTGCCGTAGCGGTGGTTGCTGTTACAGGTGTACTCTACCCATGAGTGCCCTGCTACTGTCCGTTTCTTAGCTATGAGGCTTGCTCCACACTCGGCACATTTAATCATGCCACAGTACCTGTGGATAGTGTTTCCAAACTTCGCACGGACACCGCTCCTGAGCCTGCTCTCGAGAAGCACCTGTGCCTGATTGAATGTCTCGCGGTCGATTATCGCAGGCATGAAGTTCTCATGTCTGTACTGCTCCTCGGGCGGAATGACGTCAACAGTCTTGTAAATTTTTGATGTTACGGTCTTGTGGTTAACGAGCGTTCCTGTGTATGCTTCGTTCTGAATTATACGCTTGACCGTTGTTTGCACCCACAAGAATTTCTTGCACATCTGTGTTCTTTGTGCTCCGACCTTTCTGTGTGAGAAGTATTCCGGAGATTTTATTCCTCGCCGGTTGAAGTCTTTCGCTATTGTACTGAGTCCGTAGCCTGCGAAGAATTTCTCGAATATCTCCCTGACTATCGCTGCCGCCGTTTCATCGACCAGTATCTCACCTGTGAATTTGTCCTTATAGTATCCCATCGGAAGGTTCACAGGCATTCCTGTTTTCTGCTTCTGGCGAATACCTGCACGAACCTTCTTGCCGATATCCTTAGCGTAGAAATCATTGACGAGCTGCTTGAATCCGATTATCATATCGTCATTCTCATTTGATGAGTCGATTCCCTCGGTCACGGAATATACTCGAACATTGTTCTCACGCAGGTAGTCAATGAACAGCGCCGTGCGTGTTCGGTGCCTGCCGAGTCGAGATAAGTCCTTGACTAGCAGAACATCGACCTTGCCGTCCTCCACCGCAAGCTCTATCTGATGAAGTCCCTTTCGTTCAAATGTCATACCTGATACGTTATCGTCGAAGCTCTCGCCTGTTATTTCGTATCCGTTCTGCTCTGCATAGTCCACGAGTATCTGGCGCTGATTCTGAAGACTGTTCATCTCAGCGTCCTCATCTCGGGACAGTCTGTAATATAACCATGCTTTCATTTTTATACCTCCATTCGTTTTGGCAGTCGCAGCACCTCTGTTGGTGCTACGACACACCATACCACAGACCTCCTCAGAAGTCTACTGATTTTTCCTTCTCGCTCGAAATTTCGACCTTATCAACAACATCTGTCAGTGGACATTTGTCTACATCACCTGAATGGAGATAGTCGCTCAGCAGCGATTTTATGAACAAGTCGAAGCCCTGCGTGTCTCCATTAAATCTGACATTGATGTTTTTGATTTGTGGTTCTTTAATAGTTCTTCCCAATATATCACGCTCCTTTTATATTTCTCGTTCATGTTTCCTATGTGATGTAAATTGTTCATTTTAAAGATTCCTTTCGATTTAGATTTGGGCATCAGCCCATGTGTATTCCGTGAGCTTCCTTGCGCTCTCGCTCCTCGGCGAGTGCCTTGCTGTCTGTATACTCCCGAGCGTACTCATTATCTTCGGCAGGCTCGTCATCAATCATCGAAGCCACAGCTGTAACGCCGCCGACAATGCTATCAAGACCGACTGCGAGATCACTATCCACTTGACTGCTTTTGATCTTAGCCTGTGCTTGTATTCGTCGAGCTCTTTCAGTTTCGAGCCATATTCCTCGTTCAGCTTCCCAGCCTGTGATGACAGGTCCGCTGTTGCTTTCTTCAACTGCTCGACTGCTAAAGTCGCGGTTTCCGACGTTTGCTCCAGCAGCTCCCGACAGGTCGCTATGGTATCTCTCTGCTCGGAGCGTATTGTTTTCAGCACCTGTTCTGTATCCGCTTTCGTCGCCAGTACCGAGAGTTTTTGCAGTATCTCCAGCTGCTCCTGCGACATCAGCTTGTTCAATTTTATCAGTGCTCTCCAGTTTGCATCGAGTACCAAGACTGCTGGCTGAGTTTCTTCCGCTGCTGACAACTCCTTGTCGTACATCTGCTGCAATTCTTCTTGTTTCGAACTCATATTCCATATTCTCCTTTCTGTATTTGTCGCCGTGAAGCTTATTGTCACGGCATCTCCTGCCGTTGGGACAGGTGTATGTGATATACTTTCGGTTGTCCTCCCACCGCACATCGTAGCCCTGCTGCTTCATTAAGTAGCAGAACTGCTTCTTGGTTTTAGCTTGTTTCATGACTTGATTGATGACGTTCATCAGCTCCCACTTGAAGCTCTCGCCGCGCTTGGCTGACCTGTACTCGCTGTCGGAGAGGAAGTCCTTGTTCATTTTCTTCTTTGGAGTGTCGAGGACATGAACTCCGTACCGCTGACAAATTTCATCGCTGAGCTTCATCAGTTGTTCGACACTCTCCTTGTTAGAGTGATATTTCTTCCCGTTCTCGAAGCTGACCGAGTTCAGCACCAAGTGGCTGTGGATATGCTCACGGTCAATGTGCGTCGCCACAACTACTTCGTAATTGTTGAACGCTTTCTCTGCGAGCTCTACTGCAATTTTGTGAGCAAGCTCAGGCTCAATCTCATACCAACTCGGGAAGCTCTGCACCAGATGATAGTAGAGCCGTCCGTCGTTTTTGTGGAACAGGTTCTTAGTCGCGGTCATTTCATCGAGTGCAGTCTCGGGTGAGCAGTTGACACCTGTCACGAAACGTTTGTCCTCTGACACGGTCTTCTCCTTTCTGCTAACGTAGTTGAGGACGTTTTTCATTCCGCCAGCGGTCTGAGTTTTGTTGTTGATAAAATGGATTATGGGCATCACTTCACCACCTTTGCTATCTCACAGACTGCCGCTGTCACTGACCTGTGCTGCTCCACAAGCTCGTCCAGTCTGACAGAGTGCAGCCGTCCTTCGTGTGCCAGCATTGCTATCTGATTGAGATTCCGACCGATAGCTTTCTGCTGCTTTGCGACATCGTCCAGTCCGTCCGCTACGACGATCTTCTTGTCCAGTGCCGACCTGAGAACGAAGTCGCTGAGGGACAGCTTGTGCAGCTGAGCCTTGCTCTTACTCAGGGCTCATCCGGGATGACCCTCTCCGCCTACACAGGCGCCGACAGCCAGCTCTGGCTGCTCAATGCTGACGGGCTCCAGGGATTCGCAGGATATTGCTCCGACGACACCACAGGCCAGATCAAGGCTGCGGACATCGGCGGTCTCTTCGGCGAGGTAGTGGAGGTCACCACCTTCGACGACCTGAAGAAGTATGCGACCTCTGACACACCCTACACCATCGTAGTCACAAAAAATCTCAGCGTAACAGACCTCAACCTCAACGGCGAGCGCTATATGTGTCAGGCAGGCCGTATCTACGTCCACAACAACAAGACCATCATCGGCAGCTACAACGCCCACACTCTGTTCAACGTGCAGTTCTGCACCTCCTCCAAGAGCGGCACAGGCAACAACATCATCATCAAGAATTTCGAGAGCCAGCACGATGCTGAGTCCAACAACAACGACTCGATCCAGTTCTATTTCGGCTCAGGAAAGAATATCTGGGCCGACCACATCACCTTCACCGGCCACAGCAACTACGGCTACGCTCCCAAGACCGGCAAGGTGGACGAGGACAAGTTCATGGCGGTCTGCTACGATGCGGACTACGCCACAGTTTCCGACTGTTCCTTCGGCGCCCACAAATACGGCGTGCTGCTGGGCTATCCTGCTGACGACGCCAACACCAAGAGCAAGTATGACAACTTCCCCAGAATGTCGCTGATCTCCAACAAATTCAACGACACCAACACAAGAGGTCCCGGACTTATGCGCTGGGGATACTTCCACTCGCTGAACAACTACGTCAACAAGTTCAGCATGGCCTACACAGTCATCTCAAACTGCAAGATCTTCGCTGAGAACTGCGTCTACGAAAACGGCGGAAACGTTATCTGCGACTGGGATCAGATGACCTACGTTGGCTATTATTCCGAGACAGGCTCCACATTCTCAAACTGCAACAGAACTAAGCAGGGCGGCGACTCCAACAGCACCGCACAGGCCTGCTCATGGAGACCTGCCTCCAACTACAGCTACACCTCACTGACTGCCGCAAACGCCAAGACCTACTGCAACAGCTACAGCGGCTGCCAGTCCTCCAAGGACAACATGATGTATCTGCGCTTTGCCAAGAAGGGCGTGCCCAGCTGTGCCTATACTGAGGCTCCCAGCGGACCTTCCGCAGCTTCATTTGCAGAGGGCGCTGCATTCCGATTCAAGAACGTGAATTCCGGCCTGTATATGCAGGTGGCAGGCGCTTCTGCCGAAAACAATGCCAATATCCAGCAGTGGGGCAGTGACGGCACCTCCGTACACGACATCTGGAAGCTCTACAGCGCCGGCGACGGCTATTACTACATCGCCTCCTGCGTGGGCGACGGCGGCACTTATGTCCTGGACGTTGCCGGAAGAAAGACTGACAACGGCACGAATATCGACCTTTATCAGTACAACGGCGGCACCAATCAGCAGTTCATGTTCACTCCCAACAGCGACGGCAGCTACAAGATCCGCACCCGTGTGACCGGCGAGGGCTCAGCTGTTGAGGTAGCAGACGGCTCCACAGCCTCCGGTGCAAATGTTCAGCAGTGGGAGATCAACGGCGCAAACTGCCAGGACTGGATCCTTGAGGCAGTCACCGACCCCGGCACTTTTATGGACACCTCCGTGATCTACACCTTCGAGAACGTGAATTCCGGCCTTGTTATGGACATCGTCAACGGCTCCATGACCGCCGGCACCAATGTTCAGCAGTGGGGCGCAAACGGCTTTGACTGCCAGAAGTGGACTCTCCGTGCGTTCGGCTCAGGCAATTACTACTGGATCCGCTCGCTGGCCGACGAGGGCTTCGCTCTGAAGGCTGAGAGCAGCGCAAATGGCGGAAACATCGACCTTGCGGAGTATTCCTCCAAGGACAGCGCAGAGCTCTTCCGCTTTACGAAAAACCTTGACGGCTCCTACAGCATCGTTTCCCACGCATCAAAGGATGCTTGTCTTGTGGAAGTCGCAAACGCTTCCGCTGACAGCGGCGCAAACGTTCAGCAGTACGAGCCTACTGATCACGCCTGCCAGAAGTGGAATTTGATCACCGAGACCACAACTGCAACTACCACCACAACTACCACAACTACAACGACTACAACAACGACCACAGCTCCTGTGACAACAACTGTTCCGGCGCCTGTACAGGGCGATGTGAACACAGACGGCGGCTTCGACCTGAACGACCTGGTGCTGATCCAGCGCTGGCTGCTGAAGGATCCTTCGGCTGAGCTGGAGGACTGGAAGGCCGCAGATCTTGACGGCAACGGCAGGCTGAATGTATTCGACCTGATCCTCATTCGACAGCTCTACCTGGAGCGCAGAGGCTGATCCTACGACATCTTCATTTCTCAATAACTGGCAAAGGGCGACCAAATTTGGCCGCCCTTTGCTTATCTTTCGTATGTTGCAAGGATCCGCATGGCCACCTCACGCCGGGTCTGGCGGGTGTTCATGGCCTGCTTTTCGATGTATCGGTGAGCCTGGGGCTCGGTGAATTTCAGGTACTGCATCAGCGTGGACTTGGCACGGTTGATAAGCCTCATCTCGTCGATCTTGGTGAGGATCTCGTCGTTCTCCTTTTTCAGTCCCATCATTCGGCTTCGGCTTGCGCAGACCACACGGACTGTCCTGCTGAGGACTGACCTGCTCAGAGGCCGGGAGATCACAGTGACGCCGGAGTCAGACACCTTGTCCGCAACGTCGTCGGCGATGTCACTTCCGCAGATAAGTATCAGCCCGGCAGAGGTCACCTCCGCTGCCAGCTCAGCCAGCTCCTGGCCGAATTCGTCGGAAAGGGGAGCGTTTATGACGATGAGCTCCGGCTCAGTGTCACGGCCGATGATACGGCGTGCCTCGCTGCCGGAAGCTGCGTGGGCGGTCTTGGAGAAGCCCTCTCCGGCCAGCACCTGTCCGATCAGCTCACAGGTCTCGCCGGCCGGTGAGACGATAAGTGCTCTGTTCATACTTGATCACGCTCCATCAGGTGGATTTGAAATAGGTCTCTTCCTCGAAAAGCTCCTTGTCGGGAGCCGCATCATAGCCGGAAAGCTCCTCATCGACTCTGGCGAAGAAGCTCTTGCGGATCTCCTCCGGGAGCACCTGACAGACGAAGCTGCTGCTGCGGGCAAGGTCAGAGGCTTCCTTTAAAGAAGAGGGCAGGGGAGCGAACTCAGCGCCGCTGGAGCCCTTCTGCTTTCTGGTGCTGTCAAGGAGCGAGCAGTCGCCGCTGCGGATGCCCTCCATGCCTGCGGCAAGGATCAGCTTGAAGGCCACATAGGGGTTGCAGCAGGCGTCTGCGGAACGGATCTCGATGCGTGGAGCTCCGCCGGAGACCATGGGGATGCGGATGAGCTGGCCTCTGTTCTCGAAGGACCAGTTGACGTATCTTGGGGCAAATCCCTTGCCAAGGCGCTTATAGGAATTTGTTGTTGAATTGAGGAAGGCGGTCATTTCCGGGATCCTTCTGAGGACGCCGGAGATGAAGCACTTGCCCTCGAAGGACATCTCCTCCTGAGAGGAGCCGAAGATGAACTCGCCGTTTTTCTTCACGCTCAGGGAGATATTCAGAGCGCTGCCGTGCTCGCCGGAAAGGGGCAGCGGCATGAACGAGGCAAAAAGGCCGTTCTGTGCAGCGATGGACTTTACCACGGTCTTGTAGTGTACCATGTCGTCGGCAGCCGTCACGGGCTCGTTTTCCCGGAACTCGATCTCGTTCTGGCCGGGGCCGTGCTTGTGGCAGGAGCTCTTGGGGCTCAGTCCCATTTCCTCCAGTGAAAGGCAGATCTCACGGCGAGGATTCTCACATTTGTCCAAGGGAGCAACGTCAAGGTAGCTGCCGTGGTCGTGAGGGATCTTGGTAGGAGCTCCCTCAGCGTCCAGCTCGAAGAAGTAGAACTCGCATTTTGTGCCCATTTTGCAGGAAAATCCGTCCAGCCGCAGGGAGTTGATGTACTCGGTCAGGTCGCTTCGCATATCGCCGGAATAGTCCGAGCCGTCGGGGTTTTTCAGCGAGCAGAAGAAGCGGACCACTCGTCCGGACTTTGGCCGCCAAGGGAGCACGGAGAGGGTGGAAATATCCGGAACAAGGAGCAAGTCTGAGCAGTCCTCGCCGAAATAAGAGGCATCGAAGGGGATGCCGCTGGTGAAGGCGTGCTCCAGCTCGTTGGGCATAATGGCGATGTTTTTGAGACTGCCCGACACGTCGCAGAAGGTCAGGCGGATAAATTTAACGTCGTTTTCCTCGACGAAATGCAGGATCTCTTTAGGTGAAAAGCTCATGGGAAGGACCTCCGTAATAACTCTATCAAGATAGTATAACACATTTTTGCGGAAAATGCAATAGCCTGCAACGATCTGTAGGGGAGGCCGAGGGCGGCCTCCCGGAAATATCGGCGCTCCATGCCTGATTCATTGTAGGGGCGGATATTATCCGCCCGTCACCACGGACCAAAAACGTAGGGGCAAACATTGTCCGCCAGGCCGCCACGGACAAAAAACGTAGGGGGCGATGCCCACATCGCCCCACCAATATCGTATGCGGCAACGATATTCAAAAGGCCGGGACGTCGAGGACGCCGTCCCCTACGATCTGTTCCGGCAGATGTTGTCGGATCGGTCGGGAGGCCGAGGGCGGCTTCCCCTACATTGCGTTGATCGGTACATTTACGCATACGCCGTCCAAACGGATCTGTTAGACATGGTTACCTTTTTTTCGTTTCCTATTGACAAGCCGGCTCGAATGGTGTATAATAAGACCATACCTTATCAAGAGCGGCGGAGGAACCAGGTCCTGTGAAGCCCGGCAACCTGTTATCAAGGTGCCAAATCCTGCGGTATTTACCGAAAGATGAGGAACGTTGAGCCACAATGCTATTGCGTCCCTTCCGGGCGCATTTTTTATTTTAAGGAGGAAATCATGAGCAAGTATTTTTTCACCTCTGAGTCTGTTACAGAGGGTCATCCCGACAAGATCTGCGATCAGATCTCTGACGCAGTTCTGGACGCTATGCTTGAGCAGGACGAGCTCTCTCGAGTTGCCTGCGAAACAGTTGTTACCACAGGCATAATCATGTGCATGGGCGAGATCTCCACCAAGGCAAAAGTGGATATCCCCAAGATCGCACGTCAGGTAGTGGCTGAGATCGGTTACGACAGAGCTAAGTACGGCTTCGATGCCCACACCTGCGCTGTTCTCACAACTATCGACGAGCAGTCACCTGACATCGCAATGGGCGTAAACGAGGCCTATGAGTACCGTGAGCAGAACGACTCAGACGACGGTCTTTCCAACGGCGCCGGCGACCAGGGCATCATGTTCGGCTATGCCTGCAATGAGACTCCCGAGCTCATGCCTCTGCCTATTTCACTGGCACACAAGCTGGCTCTGAAGCTGACAGAGGTGCGCAAGGACGGTACTCTCCGCTATCTTCGTCCCGACGGAAAGTCTCAGGTCACTATCGAGTACGATAACGGCAAGCCCGTAAGAGTTGACGCAGTTGTCATCTCCTCACAGCACTCCGCAGACATCTCTCTTGACCAGCTCCGCAAGGACATCGAGGAGTTCGTTATCCGTGAGGTCATCCCGGCCGAGCTTATGGACGAGAACACCAAGATCTTCATCAACCCCACCGGACGCTTCGTTGTAGGCGGCCCTCAGGGCGACAGCGGCCTTACCGGAAGAAAGATCATCGTTGATACATACGGCGGATATTCCCGTCACGGCGGCGGCGCATTCAGCGGAAAGGATCCCACGAAGGTAGACCGCTCCGCAGCCTATGCAGCCCGTTATATCGCAAAGAACATCGTTGCAGCAGGCCTTGCTGACAAGTGCGAGGTACAGCTCTCCTACGCTATCGGAGTTGCAAAGCCGATCTCCATTCTGGTGGACACCTTCGGCACAGGCAAGGTGGACGAGGAGAAGCTCTCAGCAGCAGTTGACAAGGTATTCGACCTTCGTCCGGCAGCTATCATCAAGATGCTGGATCTGAGAAAGCCCCAGTACAGAAAGCTGGCAGCTTACGGACACATGGGCCGTGAGGATCTGGGCGTTGCTTGGGAGAAGACCGACAAGGCTGAGGCTATCAAGGCTGCACTTAACTAAAAACCGCATAAGAAAAAGCCACGGAATATCCGTGGCTTTTGTTATTTCTCGACGTAGAAGCCTTCAACACAGTTTTCGGCGATGTTGAAAATTATGATCAGCTTGCGTCTTCCACTGGTGATGGTCTGATAGATCCTGCCCTTGTATACTGAGTAGCTCTTGGCCGGGAGCTCAGGGTTGTCCAGGAAGCTGTAGATCAGGTCGTAAAAGCCTCCGGGAGTACCGATGTTCTCTATGTCCACCGTAGAGATCCCCAGCAGATAGGTCCAGTAGAGCAGCATGGGAGAGTCCGTGATCTCCTCAGCGAAGCTCCTCATCAGCGAGCAGCGGGTCTTGAGGATATTGAGGATCTCCCCTCTGTCCGAGGTGGTGATATAGGGATAGGCTGCGATCTCGTTGGGGTCGGTAGGTGCGATGTCATAGCCGTTTTTGGAGTAATAATCATCATAGGCCTTGTTGAGCCTGTCGTTGTAGACCTCAATATCTGCATGAAATACTGCGGAATACTCCGAAAGCCGGTCCAGTGAGCGGTTGACCTCCTGAGCGGAGATCTCCTGCTCCTGCTGCTCGTCCCTCCAGAATCGGGCGTACACGATGCTGAAGTCGATAGGGTCGATGATGAAGTCCATGCAGCACTCCTTTTCGGAGGTGTCAAGGTACTTCCAGTGGTTGGCGTAAATGAAGCCGTCACGGCTGATCTGCCAGGTCTTGGTCAGCTCCCTGGCGTAGTCATCGCCAATCTGGCCTGACTCACGGAAGCTGCTCATAGTCTGAGCCAAAGCGGTGGAAACTGACCTTTGGAAGGCTGAGACAAAGCCCGTATTCAGGGCATTTCCTCCGGTTATGTGGAGAGCTCCCATGGGGTCGAAGCCGATCTCTCCTCCAGAGAGATACACCGCTCCGGCAGCCCCGGTATTACGCTGGACCACAGTTGCCTGGCCGGAGTTGTCCTCGCCCAGCAGAGAGGCGGCCTCAGCGCTGAAAAATCCCAGCAGCAGCACAGCTGCCAGAAGAATGGCAAAGAGGATGTTCTGTTTCACTGCTTATCGGCCTCCTTCATCAGCAAGCTGACCGTAGTGCCCTTGCCGATCTCGCTGGTGACGGAGAGCTCTGCTCCGTGGACGCTGGCGATCTTTTCGCAAAGAGCAAGTCCCAGACCGGCGCCGCCGGCCTTACGGCTTCGGGATTTGTCCACCATGTAGAATGGTTGGAAGACCTTTTCGATGGCCTCCTGGCTCATGCCGATGCCCTCGTCGGTAACTGAGATCAGGCAGCGGCCTTCGTCGCTGTGGCGTGCGTTCAGAGCGATGCGCTTGCCCTCAGAGGAGGCCTTCACGGCGTTTTCGATAAGGTTTGACAGGAGAGATTTCAGCAGCTCCTCGTCGGCATTTACAGTGATCTCCTCGCAGGAGGTGTACAGGGTAAGGCCGTTTTTGCTGAGCTGGGGAGAAAATGCGGTCTCCAGATCCCGGAAGATCTCACGGAGAGCCACCGGCTTCATCTCGGTCTCAGTTCCTCCCAGAGCCACCAGCTCCATGAGCTTTCCGGAGAGGGATCTGAGGCGCTTAGTCTCCTCCACGATGACGCCGGCGTACTCCATGCGCTCATCGTCGGTAACGTTTTTCTTGATCCGGAGCAGGTCTCCGAAGCCCAGGATCGAGGTCAGGGGAGTTTTCATCTCGTGGGCAAGGTTTGCGATGAAGGTCTGTCTGTCCTCGGCGATCTTTTCAAGGCGGGCGGCGTTGCGCTGGATCGAGTCCGCCATAATGTTCATGTTCCCTGAGAGCTCCCGGAACTCGATGCTGCCCTTTTTCCGGATGCGGATCTTGTAGTTTCCGCCTGCGATCGCCTTGGTGTAGATGTTCAGCCTGCTCAGAGGCCTGAGCAGAATGATCACCGTGATCAGCAGGATCAGAGAAACGATCCCGGCTGAAATGATCGACACCTTCCGGACAAAGTCACGCTGACGGTCACGCATGGCGTAGATGTCAGAAACGTCCAGGGCTGTGATGACGATGTAGTCATTCCCTTCAACGGTCATGGAGGAGGTGACGGTCATCATGTGGGCCTTTCCCACGGGAAAGATCCTGATCTGACAGGTGTCGGGGTCGGGGGAGTAGCTGTCAAGGTAGTCTCCGAATTCGCTCAGCTCCATGATCTGGTCGAAGCCGCTGCCTGCAACCAGCTTTCTGTCATCGGCGGAGAGCACGGCTGCACGGTTGGCGCCCTTCTCCCGGCCGAAGAACAGCTCAGATGCGATCTCGGCCACCTGCTCCTCTGACAGGATCACCTCGTCTGCACGGAGCCTTTCGTAGATCACGGCGTTGGAGAATGAGGCTGAGAAGAACTCATACTCGTTGACGGCGTGGGTCTGCTCACGCTCAAGGAGCATCTTGTGGCTGCTGGAGAGTACTGCTGCCGAAACGATATTTATGGCAAGGATCATCAGCAGCAGGGAACTGAGGAAGATGTTCTGCCAGAGCTTCATACGCTGTCCTGGCTCTCAAGGCGATAGCCCAGCTTGGGGATCGTGATCAGCTTGTCCTTCAGCCCCAGCTTTCGGCGGACCTGCTGAACGTGAATGTCAACAGTCCTGCTCTCGCCCTCGAACTCATACCCCCAGACTGCGGAGAGCAGCCTTTCACGGGTAACGGCGATGTCCTGATGCTGGAGGAAGTAAACGATCACGTCGAATTCCTTTGGAGTGAGCTGCACAGGCTGTCCCTTCAGAGTAATGATGTGGCGGCCGATGTCGGCAGTAAGGTCGCCGTAGGTTATGGTGTCACGGGTCTTTTCTGAGCGGCGCAGCACCACGTCGATCCTGGCCAGCAGCTCCAGTGCCTCGAAGGGCTTGACGATGTAGTCCTCGGCACCAAGGCGGAGACCCTTTACCTTGTCGGCCACGTCCTGCATGGCGGTGAGGAAGATCACGGGAGTACCGCAGGACTTGATGCTCTCCATGACCTCGAAGCCGTTCATCTCGGGCAGCATGATGTCCAGCAGGATCAGGTCGTAGCTGCCCTTCATGGCCTCCTCAGCGCCGGAGCGCCCGTCATAGCGGCAGGTGCCCGAATAGCCCACGATCGAAAGAGTGGCCTTGATCATTTTGGCGATATTCACATCGTCTTCTATTATAAGTATGCTGATCATTTGTGTACCTCGTTAAAAAATTGTTGAAAGACTTGACATTTTGCTGAAAATAATCAATAATAGTAATGCTGGAAATTTTATGTGATCTTTCCGGCAGCTGCTTCGTATTATAAACAAAGCCCTGAACATATTGTAGCAGTTATTTTCCCATATGTCAAAGGGAAAGGCCTAACTTTTGCAATTTTTTTGCACTGTCACACAAAGGCGTCCGGCCTTGTATTATAGTAATGAAAGGAAAGGAGGCGGAAATATGAAACGAACTGCGGTGATCTTGATCTTTGCGATGCTGCTGACAGGCTGCGGAACACAGCCGGCGGAGATCTCCTCACAGCCTGAGACCGAGCCCGTGACCGAAGCTGCATCTCCGGCGGCGGAGGCTCCAACAGAGCTAAAAACCGAGGCTCCCACCCCGGCACCCACTGAGCCGGAGACTGAGCCGCCCACCCAGGCTCCCGCTGAGCCTGAAACTGAGGCAGCCCCCCAGCCTCCGGAGGCAAATGCTGTTTTAGAGAACAGAGCTGCCCCGGCAGATGTGGCTCAGCCGGAGATCCAGCCTCCGGATACTGTAATGGTGCTTGACCTGCCGGGCTACTCTCAGGCGGAGCTGCCTACGGGCTGCGAGCTGGTGAGCACATCTATGCTGCTGAGCTACTACGGCTACGATATTTCCGCCTATGATCTGGTGGATGAGGGCTATGTGGGCACCTCAAATCTGGAGGAGGACAGCAGCAGGAACGGCGCTCTTCGTGGGGGAGATCCCAACCAGGTCTTTGTGGGGGATCCCTTCGATAAAAGCGGCTACGGCTGCTACAGCGGCGCCATTTACTCGGCTCTTGACAGCTATCTTTCGGAGGAGCCCCTGGGTCCGGTGGATCTTGGAGGAATGAGCCTTCCGGACATCTGCTCGCTGTACATCGACTATGGAACGCCTGTTATGATCTGGGCAACGATCAATATGGCGCCAAGCTTCGTGCTCCCTGAGAACAGCTGGTACGTCAACGACACCGATGAGGTCTTTTCGTGGATCTCCAACGAGCACTGCCTGGTGCTTGTGGGCTATGACGAGAACTTCTACTATTTCAACGACCCTCTCAGGGACGACATTGCCGCCTATGGACGAGCCCTTGCTGAGCAGAGATACGCTGAACTTGGCTGTCAGGCCTTGTGCATACAATAGGATGTGGAAAATAATAGCCGCCGGGGAAGCTTCCCCGGCGTTTTTGTACATAGCCTTGGCAGATCTTAGTCCAAAATGTCATGATTTTGATAGAATACTACATAGGCGCCGTATTGACTTTGTAAATTCCCCGTGATATAATTAAAATAGCTAAAAAGTACGCAATTTCTCAAGAATTGGAGGAGTTAGAATGAAAATTAAAAAACTATTGTCCGGACTGACATCTGCTGCGCTGGCCTTGTCAGCCTTCGCAGGGATCGGTGCCGCAAAGCCTGAAAGCACCCTCAGCGCTCAGGCTGCACAGGCTAACTGGAAGTTCGACTTCGGAGGAAACGGCGCAGCAAGCGGCTACACCGGAGTTTCCGCATCAGAGGGCTACAGTGCCTCAAAGGGCTACGGCTTCGCTCAGACCGGAAATATGGCTAACGTGGCTGCCTCAGGCTCCGGTGCTCTCAGCGATGCTGTTCAGTTCAAGAACACCGGCCTTAGCAACACCTTCAACGTTGACCTTCCCAACGGTCTTTACGAGGTGAAGGTGACTCTGGGCAACACCACAAGAACTTCCGTAAGAGCTGAGAATATGCTCCAGCTGATCAACCTTACCGGAAACAACGCCTATGATACCTTCCAGATCCCCGTAACTGACGGCCAGCTGAACATCATGGCCTGTGAGGGAAAGGCCGGCTATGCTTACACCATGAGCGCCCTGGAGATCACTCAGCTGAACACTACCGCTGTGACCAATCCTACAGTCTGGATCTGCGGAGACTCCACAGTTGCGAACTATTATAACGTGGCCGATACCTCCCAGCACGGCTGGGGACAGTTCTTCGGCGACTATGTGAAGGACGACGGCTATATCGTTAGAAATATGGCTGCCAGCGGACAGTTTGCAGAGGGCTTCATCAATGCAGGACAGTTCGATGCGATCAAGACCTACGGCAAGACCGGGGATTACTATATAATCGCCATCGGTATCAACGACACCAACAAGGCCTACACTACTGAGGAAAAATACATCGAAAGCGTAACCTACATGGTACAGGAGGCCAAGAAGAAGGGCATGGAGGTCATCCTTGTAAAGCAGCAGGGAAGAAGAAGCGACCTCCAAAAAAACCCTCTTATTGGGGGACGCTGGTTTGGCGGTGATCTGGACAAGATCGGTGCATCTGAGGGCGTTCAGGTAGTTGACCTGTTCACAGCTTGGCAGAACTTCGGCGTTTCTGTTGGCTTTGACGGAATGGCTGAATACTACGCAGCAAACGACGACCTCCACCAGAGCAAGAAGGGCGCACAGAAGCTGGCCGAGCTCATGGACGAACTCACCGACATCGGCCGTGACCCTGAGACCATGGACACCACAAAGGCCTATCGCTTCAAGAACGTGAACAGCGGCCTCTACCTTGAGGTAAAGGACGGCGCTGCTGAGGCTGGCGCAAATGTTCAGCAGTGGGGCGGCGACACAGTTGGCGACTGGAACGTTTGGCGCCTCAAGCACAAGGGCTATAATTACTATGAGATCTGGTCCTACCTTGGGGACGGCAGCACATACCTTCTTGACGTTACCAACGGAAGCAAGGAGTCCGGAGCAAATATCGCTCTTAACACAAACACAAATACAGGAGCCCAGTGGTTCCGTTTCTTCAAGAACAACGACGGCAGCTACACCATGATCTCACGCTGCTCCGGCGACGCAGGCGCTATCGAGGTGGCAAATGCTTCAACAGCAGCCGGCGGAAATGTTCAGCAGTGGGCTGTAAACGGCCACGCCTGCCAGAATTGGATGCTGGAGGAGGTAGAGTGGCCTGAGGCTCAGGTCACAACAACTGCCGCTCCCGTGACAACAGTTCCCCAGACTACAACAACACCTGCTCCTCAGCTTACCGGCAGAATGGCTGGCGATGCTAACATGAGCGGAGATGTTTCCCTTAACGACGCAGTTGCTATCCTCCAGTTCGTGGCTCTTCCTCAGAAGTATCCGCTGACTGAGGTCGGAAAGCTCAACGCAGACGTTTCCAGCGGTCAGGAGGGCGTTCCGGACGGCGCTGTTACCGGCCTTGACGCTCTGTTCATCCAGAAATACGACGCAGGTATGGTACAGCTCCCCAAGATCGAGGATGAGCCTGCCGTTACCGAGCCCCCTGTTACCACAAGTCCCTGGGCGAACTACTATTTCGCAGTTGACCAGAGCTGGGATCAGGGTCTGGCAGAGGACAACCACGAAGGCTTCACAAAGACTGAGGCTTCCATGGGCTCCTCCGCAAACGTTGGCTTCGTAAATCTTGACAACACCAAGGGCAGCAGCATAACCTTCACCGTAAATGCGGAGAAGTCCGGCAACTTTATGACCCACATCAGATATGCAAACGGCTCGACCACAGACCGCAAGGGCTATGTTTATGTAAACGGCGACACTCAGACCTACTGGCTCCAGTCCTTCACCGGCACAGCCGATTGGGACACCTGGGGTGAAATGGGCATCGTTCTTCCTCTGAAGGAGGGAACTAACACTATCAAGCTGGAGTCCGCAGTGGACGAGGGCTGTCCTAGCCTGGACTACATCACTATCGAATGGACAGACGAGCCTATCGCTGAGCCCTTTGATCCAAATGCGCAGACACCCAGCGGTCCAATCAGCAGCGATCCTACACTGTTCCTGCTGGGCGACTCAACAACAAGGTACTACGACGCAAAGGCACAGAGCCAGAACGGCGGCCCGATCCAGGGCTGGGGCTACTATCTCCCTGACTATCTTGACAGCGCTCTTCCAGTGGACAACAGATCTATGGGAGGCCGATCCACCAAGAAGGCCTATGACGAGGGCAGATGGCAGGGTATCGTTGACTCCATGAAGGAGGGCGACTTCGTTATCATCCAGTTTGCTATCAACGATGCCGGAAAATCCAATGCTGACAGATATGCACCTGTATGCGGAAATGTTGACAACCCCACAACTGGCTCCTACGAGTATTACATGACAATTTTCATCAACGACTGCAAGGCTAAGAACGTAACACCTGTTCTCATGTCCTGCACTCTCAACGGAAATTCCTACTCAAACGGAAAGTTCGTTGCCAATTACACCAACTACACAGACGCTCTGAAGAAGCTGTCTGCTAAGCATAACGTGCCCTTCGTGGACGCAAACGCAGCACTGGTCGACCACTACAATTCAGTGGGCTACGACACAGCACGCTCATATCACATGGGCGCAGCACTTGGCGACTATAAGGATATGACTCACTTCAATGAGCAGGGCGCAAAGGTTATCGCAGGCGTTATCGCAGGCGCTATCAAGTCCGCAAATATCGCAGGCCTTTCAAATTACGTTAAGTAAAAAAACTCCCCGGGAGCCGCTGCTTCCGGGGGTTTTGCGTAATGTGAAATTGTGGTGTCCACCCGGCCGTCACGAAAAAAACGTAGGGGCGGATATTATCCGCCCGCAATAACGAATATCAAAACCCAGCAGACCCGAAGGGTTCTGCGAAGAACAGTCAAAAGCCGGTGGGGGTGGGGAGTGAGGGAAAAGAGAGTGCAGAGAGGAAAACCGTATAGAGGGGAGGGGCGCACCGGCTTTTGCACCGGTTTTATTTTAGTCCCTCCCCTCTAGGAGGTGTTCCTCTTTGCATTGCGAGGCGTAGGCCTTACAGACGGCGAGGGCGGAAAATGAATTTCGTGGCCGTTTCGTTTGGATATGCGGCAGGGCGCCAACAACAAAACGTAGGGGGCGATGCCCACATCGCCCCGCCATTTTGTTACCACACAGTTTGTCCCAAAGGCCGGGACGTCGAGAATGGTCGGGAGGCCGAGGGCGGCCTCCCCTACAATTCGTTAAACGATACATTTTGCGGAAGGCAGGGCGGATAATATCCGCCCCTACATTTCCGCATACGTTTTGCCAACGGCCGGGACGTCGAGGACGCCGTCCCCTACAATTTGTTCCGGCAGATGATGTCGGAATGGCCGGGAGGCCGAGGGCGGCCTCCCCTACAATTCATTCGGGCATATGATTTCCAAAAGGCCGGGCGGATAATATCCGCCCCTACATTTCTGCATACATTGTCCCAAAGGACGGGACGTCGAGAATGGCCGGGAGGCCGAGGGCGGCCTCCCCTACATTGCGTTTCTCCACATAGCAAAAATAAAGGACGTTTCCAAAGAAACGTCCTACATTTCAGCATTCTAACGATTATGCTCTCTCAACCTTACCTGAACGCAGGCATCTTGAGCAAGCGTAGATATGACAAGGAGTACCCTTGACGATAGCCTTAACACGCTTTACATTAGGCTTCCATGTTCTGTTTGAGCGTCTGTGAGAGTGAGAAACCTTGATTCCGAAAGTAACTCCCTTTCCGCAGATATCACACTTTGCCATCAGGCTGCACCTCCTTATAATACTTGTAAATTAGACAACATGAATATTGTAACACAAAGTTCTGAAAAATGCAAGTGTTTTCTGAAAAAAACTGAAATTTTTTTTGAAAAGACGTAAATTTGATCCTAGGACTTGAAAAAATTGTGCAATTGGTGTATAATATATTATGACTATCTATGTCAGAGAAAATTTTTTCTACTTATTATTATAGAGGTGCCTATGAATTACGATGCGTTAAGACTGTTTTTCAAATATTTTTCCAGAGCTCTCATGCTCCTGCTGGTGCTGCCCCTGACCAACTCTGCAAAGGGTATCGTGGCCAAGAAGCTGGGGGACGACTCTGCTGAGAAAGAGGGCAGGATCACCCTCAACCCATTCGTACATCTTGACCCGCTGGGATCCCTGGCGATCATGCTGTGCGGCTTCGGCTGGTCAAAGCCAATGCCGATAAGCCCTATTCGCATGAAAAATTACAAGCAGGGCGTGGTGCTGATCTCGCTGACCGGCCCCGTGACCCACTTCCTGGCGGCAATCGTGTGTGACTTCTTCGTGAAGCTCTTCTTCTGTCTGCCGGCTCTCCAGAGCCAGATGAGCAGGATCACTCCTCTGTGGTGCCTGGCATTCGTGCTCTCCATAGTTTCTGACATCAACGTTTGTCTGGGAGTGATCAACCTTCTGCCCATACCTCCCATGGACGGATTCAACATCCTTCACCAGTTCGCAGGACCCAAGTTCAACCGCTGGTATTACGCAAATTATATGCTGATAAACCGTGTTTCCACGATCATTCTTCTGGCTCTGTTCTTCATGCCGGAGCTCACCGACAATATGTTTGACCCCCTGGGCAGGCTCATAGACTGGGTAGACGGCCTTTTGAGCTACGCAACTGCCTGGGTGCCTGCTGTATTCGGTGGCTGATCTATGGAGACCATAAGCTACAAGCTGGACGTCTTCGAGGGACCTCTTGACCTGCTGCTTTCCCTTATCGCAAAGCATAAGCTGAATATCTTCGATGTGGACATCTCAAAGCTCCTTGAGCAGTACCTTCTCTACATCGAGGAGGCCAAGTCGCAGGACTTAGAGCTTGCAGGAGAGTTCCTGGAAATGGCCGCAAGGCTGATCTACATCAAGACTGCCTCACTTCTCCCAAGGCCGGAGGAGGCCGAGCAGATGAAGAAGGAGCTGGAGGGCGCTCTCATCGAGCTTTCTCTGTGCAAGGAGGCTGCAAAACGCCTTGCAGAGCAGAACGTGGGTGGCGACATCTTCGTCCGTGAGCCCATGAAGCTGAAGGTGGACATGACCTACTGTCTGGTCCACGAGCCCAGCAGACTGGTGGACGCATACAGCGCTGTTTTCCACAAAAAAGTGAAAACAGGCGACCAGAAGCTGAAGCTGGAGAGCAAGATCAACTCAGTGGTGAAGCGCAGGATCGTGCCTGTTCTCACCAAGGTGGTGCATATCCTTCGTGAGCTCTACAGCACCGGCGAGGTCAGCATGGACAAGCTCTATGAGGGTGTGACCGACCGCTCAGCAAGAGTGGCCACCTTCCTGGCAGTGCTCGAGCTGACAAGATTTGGACGAATTACCATTAGCGACGACAACAGGATCGTATTTTTCAAAGGCGGAAAGGAGGGAGCTCGCAGGACATGGAGATCAAAGAGAAACTCGGAGCAATAGAGGCCATACTCTTCGCAAGCGGAGAGCCTATCGAGATCTACCGGCTTTCTGAGGCCTCCGGCGTGGACGTGGGTACCCTGCCCTCGCTGATCAAGCTCCTGAACGACCGCTACGACGACGTGGGCAGCGGTCTGGCCATAAAGAAGCTGGACAGCAGCTATCAGATGTGTACAAGGGAGGAGTTCGCTCCCCAGATAAAAGCGGCGCTTGAGACCAAGAAGTCCACTCCGCTTTCAAATGCGGCAATGGAGGCGCTGACCATAATCGCCTATAATCAGCCTGTTTCCAAGGGATTTGTGGAGAACGTCAGAGGCGTTGACAGCTCCTCAGTCGTGAACAATCTTGTGGAAAAGGGACTGGTGGAGGAGGCCGGAAGGCTTGACGTTCCAGGCAAGCCCATCGTTTACCGCACAACAGCAGTTTTCCTGCGCAGCTTCGGGCTGAGCTCGGTGGCAGATCTTCCGCCGCTGCCGGGTCATGAGAACATCAACATCAGCGAGGAGGAAGAGCCTCAGCTGATGATCCCAGACCCGGATCTGGAGGGAAACGAAGACTGAGACTAGATTCTTTGAAAGGAGCGGCAGGATGATCGTTCTCAAAATTCTTCTGTGGATACTTCTTGCCGTTCTCGGCATCATAGTCATCGTGCTGATCCTTCCCATTCGGGGGGAGGTCAGCTTCATCGGCGAAAAGCTGCGCTACAAGGCGAAGCTATGGTTCATTCCTGTGCTTACCTCTGAGGGCGGAGGAGTTTTAGGCTGGCTGAAAAAGCGCCGTGGCAGGAAAAAGCCAAAGGCAGAAGATCTCTCCGATAGCGGTCAGGACGACCTCCCCGACCTGGACGAGGACTTCGACGACCTGCCCCTGACTCCCTCTGAGCAGCGTGATGAGACCTCGGAGGCTGCTCCACAGGCTGCTGCGGAGGAAGCTCCCCAGGAGGAGGCCAATCAGACAGCTGCTCAGGAGGAAGCTGCCGCAGAGGAGCTCCCCACAGAGGAGCCGGAGGAGGAGATCTCCTCCCACAAAAAGAAGCGCCGCAAAAAGGAAAAGCCCCCCAAGGAGCCCAAAACTCTCGGGGAAAAGCTGGAGGCGCTGCTGGACCTTTGGCGAGCCGCAGACAGGCCTGTGCTGAAGATCCTCAAGGGCGTCAAGCTCTATGAGCTGTACATCGACTTCATCATCGCCAACGAGGACGCCTACAAATGCGCCCTGAATTACGGCAGGATAAGCGGAGCCCTGTTCAACCTGCTGGGCTGGCTCAGCGTGCTGTTCACCGTGAAGGTGAAGACCGTTGACGTAAACGCAGGATTTGCCCTGGACAAGAGCCGCTGGGACGCCTCGGTGAAGGTATCCTTCCGGCTGGGAACTCTGGTTATTGCAGGAATTTGGTTCCTGATAACATACATCTTCCGGTATTTCATCCCCGGAAAACTACAAGCTAAAAAGCTGCAAAAGATCCGCCGCAAGGCAGAAATGAGGTAATGATAATGGAAAATAAAAAGACACCGGTCAGCGACCTGCTGGGCATTTCTATGGAAAAGGTCAAGGAGATGGCTGACATCAACGCTATCATCGGCGACCCCATAAAGCTGGAGGACGGCACTACTATAATCCCCATATCCAAGGTAACTTACGGCTTTGCTTCGGGCGGCTCAGATCTTCCCTCAAAGTACGATAAGGACCTCTTCGGCGGCGGAGCAGGCGCCGGAGTTTCCATCAAGCCTGAGGGCTTCCTGGTTATCGCTCCCGACGGCACCGCTAGAATGGTGGGCATGGATTCCGGCAACGACCCGATCAGCAATGTTGTGAACAATATGCCCGGCATCATCGAGAAGGTACAGGGCTTCCTTTCCAAGAAGAAGGGCGGCTCCGATGAGGAGAGCGCTCCTGCTGACGGCGGAGTTACCCTTAACGACTGAGAATAACCGGCTCCTTCCCGGCATATGCTTATGCTGAGGAGGAATGACCATGAAAAAGCTCATAACAGCGGCCTTTGCCATGTGCATATCGGCTGCGGTGCAGTCTGCGGCGGCCTTTGCAGATGAGGAGCCTCCCCAGGTATCAGCAAGGGCTGCGGCTGTGATAACTGCGGATACCGGCGAAACGGTGTTCACCTCTGGAGAGCAGGGGAAGCTCCCCATGGCCAGCACCACCAAGATCATGACGGCCATGCTGACTATCGAGAGCGGAGGGCTTTACGAGGAGTTCACCGTTGACCCCGACGCTATCATGGTGGAGGGCTCTTCTATGGGGCTCCTGCCCGGTGACAGGGTCACAAAGTACGACCTTTGCTGCGGTATGCTGCTGCCCTCGGGCAACGACGCCGCAAATGCCGCCGCTGTGCGGATCTCCGGCAGCACTGAGGCCTTTGCGGAGCTGATGAATGCCCGTGCAAGGGAGCTTGGCCTTAGCCATACATACTTCGTCACGCCCTCGGGTCTTGAGGGCGAAGGTCACGGCTCATCGGCGCTGGATATGGCGATCCTGGCAAGGGAAGCGCTGAAGTCTCCCATATTTCGGGAGATCTGCTCCCAGGAGAGCATGAAGCTCAGCTTCGGGGACCCTCCCTACGACAGGTGGCTGAGGAACACCAACAAGCTGCTTTCCCTCTACGGAGGGACCTACGGCGTCAAGACAGGCTTCACTGACGAGGCCGGAAGATGCCTTGTTTCCGCCTGCGAAAGAGACGGCAAAAGGCTGATCTGCGTGACGCTCAACGACAAAAATGACTGGAACGACCACATGGCGCTCTTCGATTACGCCTTCGGAAGGACGAAAAAGATCTCTCCGGCGGCAGGGGAGCATCAGGTGGCCGTGGTGGGCTCTGAAAAGGAGTCCGTAAGGTGCTCAGCGGAGGAGCTCCCGGAGATAACAGCTCTGGAGGCAGCTCCCGAGGAGCTCAGTATGACAGTGGTCTCGGCGCCATTCGTTTATGCGCCGGTCAGTCCCGGCGAGGAGGTGGCTCAGCTGTGCATCTCCTATAATGGGCGTGAGATCACACGGGTGCCCCTTCTGGCTGAGGAGGAAGCTCCCAAAAAGGCCGCAGAGCCGGAAAAGCCCGGTATTCTGCGAAGAATATTATCAAAGCTCAGGAGGCTCATCTTCTGAGAAGGAGTAAAATGGATAACAAGATAAGAATTCAAAAAATGATAGCCGACAGCGGCTTCTGCTCACGGAGAAAGGCCGAGCAGCTCATCTCTCAGGGAAGAGTCAAGCTGGGCGGCCACCCGGTGAAGCTGGGCGACAAGTGCGGCTATAAGGACATCATCACAGTTGACGGTGAGAGGATAAATATCCCCCGGAAGAAGAGCTTCCGGTACATCATGATGAACAAGCCCAGAGGCTATGTTACCACCGTTTCAGACGAGCTTGACAGGCGCTGTGTCATGGATCTTTTGGAGGACGTGGAGGAGCGTGTCTACCCCGTAGGACGCCTTGACAGGAACTCAGAGGGCCTGCTGCTGTTCACCAACGACGGCGAATTCGCCAACAGCATCATGCACCCCAGCCGTCATGTCACCAAGACCTACCGTGTTACGGTAAGGCCTGACATCAACGATGAGCAGCTCACTGAGCTTTCCTCCGGTGTGGAGATCGACGGCAAGATGACGATGCCTGCTACAGTTGTGGTCAAGACCAAGGAGCAGGGCAGAGTCGTTCTGCTCATTTCAATCAAGGAGGGCCGCAACCGCCAGATCAGAAAAATGTGCGAGGCTGTTGGCCTGGAAGTGGCAAGACTTCGCCGCATAAGCGTTGGTCCTGTAAAGCTGGGTATGCTCCAGCCGGGAGAATGGCGTGACCTGACCCCCGATGAGCTCAGATCCCTCCGCACTGCTATCGGCAAGGGGAAGTGAGAAAATGCTTGAGATACAGGAAAAATTCGACACCACCGGTTATGAGGAGCTTGTGGAGAGCGCTTCTCCTCAAAACCTCCACATAACCGAGGCTCTTGACGGGGGAGCACCTATCGGCTTCATCGCCTATTGGTACGGAGCTGACAAGACCACGGTCTGCGCCTTCGACGACGGGGGAGATCTTATGCTCTGCGATGGTCTGGTGCGGTCTGTCATGTTCAAGAGCGTTCTGAAGGGCATAGAGGTCATGGAATTTGCCCTTTCCGATACAGCGGGCTTTGATGACCTGAGGAAGCTGAGATTTCTCACCGGTGACAGCTGGATCTGCGAGGATCTTAACAGCTTCATGAACGGCTGCGAGAGCTGTAAGGAAAACAAAAAGGATAATTGATACTGAAAGGAGCGATTTGCAATGCCAATTAGGATCTCATCGGAGCTGCCGGCATTCAAAACGCTTGGAGAAGAGAATATATTCGTTATGTCCAAGGAGCGGGCCGAGCATCAGGATATTCGTCCGCTGAAGGTTGCTATCGTCAACATCATGCCTAAGAAGATCGAGACTGAGAGCCAGCTCATGAGGCTGCTCAGCAACACGCCCCTTCAAGTGGACATCGACCTTCTTCAAATGGCGTCACACGTTTCACGAAACACCTCTCATAAGCACCTTGAGGCCTTCTACAAGACCTTCGACGAGGTAAAGGAGGACCGCTATGACGGAATGATCGTCACCGGCGCTCCTGTTGAGCTTTTGGAGTACGAGGAGGTTGACTATTGGGACGAGATCACTCAGATCTTTGAGTGGTCAAAGACCCACGTCTACTCCACACTGTATATCTGCTGGGCGGCTCAGGCCGGACTGTATTACCACTTCGGTGTGCCGAAGTACACCCTTCCGCAGAAAATGTTCGGCATCTTCCCTCACAAGGTGGAGAAGGAGAACGTCCAGCTCCTAAGGGGCTTCGACGACGTTTTCAACGTGCCTCACTCCAGGAATACTGAGGTGCGCCGTGAGGACATCGAGAAGGTCTCACAGCTGGAGATCCTCACCTATTCTGAGCTCTCCGGCGTTCACATCGTTGCCAATAAAAACGGCCGGCAATATTTCATCACCGGCCACTCGGAATACGACAGAGACACCATTGCCTCAGAGTATTTCCGGGATCTGAAAAAGGGCATCGACATTCAGCTTCCGTACAACTATTTCCCGGATAACGACCCGGAAAAGGAGCCCCTCTTCTCATGGAGATGTGCGGCAAACCTGATGTTCTCAAACTGGCTCAATTACTGCGTTTATCAGAGGACGCCGTATAATCTGGACGAGCTTGAGATCCGCAGCTGGACCTGGGAAACTCCACTCTGATAATGAAAGGTATAGGGATCATGGAAGATAAAAGACTTGAGGACTTCGGTCCTGAGAAATTCAATGGGGAAGAAAAGGTTTTCATCGAGCAGAAGGAGTTTCGGGATTTCGACAAGCCGAAGCATTACAGGGGAAAGGCCTTCTCGATAATTGCTCTGGTGCTCAGCCTGGTGAGCTTCGTGTATGCACTGGGAGGATTTTTCTGGGCAACTGTCCTGCTCTCAGGCGGCGCAGTGCTCATAGGGCTCATCGCTCTTATCCGCAAGCACAGCGACCCGGGAGTTGCCATGTGCGGAGTCATCATCGCCGGGGTGATCCTCGGTATGAGCATATGGTCATACATTGACGGCAGCGAGGCATGGCGTGACAACCGTGATGAGGACGACCGGGAGACTGTTGACGTTACCGATATGCTTCCGCAGACTTATATGGAGGAAATGCTATGAGCAGAGAAAAGACCTTCATCGACGAGATGAACTGTGAGATGATCGACGAGATGAGCGACTCCATGGTGGACGACACCAAGAGCAGCCGCCGCCGTGAATACAACGACCTTGGACTTACCGGAAGACCAAAGGTAGCCAACTCAGAGCGCCACTCCGGAGGGAGCCACCTCTGTGAGGAGGGCGGCGCCCATGAGGTCATGGAGCAGAGAAGGTCTGTGGACTACCGCACCGTCAACAGCGACCGCCCTCAGCGCACGATCGCACAGGGCACTCAGCGCAGCTCTCAGAGCTCCAAGCAGAGCACTCAGGCCTCCGGCAAGGGATTCATTGTCTTGATATGTATCATTTTGTTCGCTGTCGGTGCCGCTGCGGATGCTCTTCCGCTGGTGGTCGTAAGCATACTGCTGCTGGTGGGCATTTTTTCAAATAAAAACGGAAAAAACCGTAAATGATAAAATTATTGGAGGTCAAAAATGAGCGAGATAAACGTTGATAATAACAATTACACTCAGCAGGACGAAACGCCTAATTCCTTCAAGAAGGGCTTTGCGATAACGTCCTTCGTACTGGGACTTTTAGGACTGCTGTGCTGCTTCTGCGGACTTGGCTGGATCCTAGCGCCGCTTTCGCTGATCTTCGGCATCATCTCCCTTGCCACGAAGCGTGGCGCAAAGGGACTTGCTATCGCAGGCGTTGTCCTGTCGGCTATCACACTTCTCCTGCTGATCTGCTTCAGGGTATTTTTCGGCGAGGTGTCTGACGATCTCATGAAATTCGCCCTGGACGGTCCTCAGTACGTTGCAGATTATGAGGCAACAGGCGATATCCCTGAGGAATTCCAGAAGTACCAGGATCCCAAGTACGACAAGTATTGGCCTTCCTTCAATGTGCATAATTTCGATGAATTCTATGCACAGCTTGTAAAGCAGTATAAGGACTCATACACAAGTCAGGGAGGAACTCTGCCGCCGCCTTCAACGGGAAGCTCGTCGACTGAGCTGATCCTTCTGCCGGCTGTCTAAAGCCAGAGGCTCACAGGAGCCAGAGCCGGGATAAGATTTCGGAGAACACAATATGCAGCTGCGATCCCCGAGGCGGCAAGGTAGAACCTGCGGCTTTCGGGGATCAGCTTTACCCTTTTGCCAAAGGCCGCAAAAACGTTCTGCGCCCAGAAAAGCACTGCCCATAAAGCCAGAGCCACGAAAAGTGCGTTGTCCCGGAGAGCAGTCAGGATCTGGCCGTCAGCCAGGTCGTACAGGCAGTGTGTGGCTCCGCAGCCGGGACAGTAGAGCCGAAGGAAGACTCTCGCCGGACAGGGCGGGATCCTCATGCTGATATTTCTTCGGTAAAAGCCCAAAAACAAATATCCCAGCGGTAGGAGAACTGCCGGCAGAAGCGCTATAATGGCGCTTTTTTTGCGTTTAGTCATAAAGCTCTCCTTTCAGACAATTTTTGCGGAAAATTTTTGCACCGCCGGAATGATCCGGCAAAAGCGGCAGTATAATCATAGTAAAAGAGGTGAGAAGATGACTCGTTTGAAGAAAAGAAGAATTGCTCAGGCGGTGAAGGTGAGCCTGCTGCTGGCGCTGCCCATAGCCGTGGGAGCCTCAGCTAAGGGCGTCCCGGCGGTGAAGAGCGCTCTGTCCGGCTTTGCGGAGGCCGACCTTGGCAAGGGAGATCAGCTGGTCAGGCAGCCTGACTACGCCCAGGATTCCGGCTCAGATCCTGAGGAGGACATACTTAGCGGCGCTCTCATCGTTTCTCAGGGCTACGGCGTTCTTCCTGAGACCAGGCAGAGCGGCACCGGCGTGAAGCTGCTGAGCCCCCTGGAAATGGTCAGCGCCGATCCGGGGCCAAAGCCCTATCCTGCCCAGGATCAGTGGAGCCTTGACGGCAAGATCCTCCGCACTACCTACGGTGAGTACAGCGGCGACAGCTTCTTCGATCTGGAGGGCGGCGGTCAGGTCAACAACAAGACCTCGATCTCCAACGATTCCCTCAGGAGCGAGAGCCGGTGTCTGCCAAATTTCACCATTTCTGAAACGGACGAGCCGCAGGTGCTGATCTACCACACTCACACGACTGAGAGCTTTGAGCCCTTTGTCCGTGAGAGCTACGATACCTCCTTCAACTACCGCACCACTGACGAGACCAAGAACATCGTCATGGTGGGGGACGCTATCCAGGCGGAGCTGGAGGCCTCCGGGATAGGCGTGATCCACGCCCGGACGATCCACGATTACCCCTCCTATAACGGCTCATACGGCCGCAGCAGAGAGACTATCCTTCCCATTCTGGAGCAGTACCCCACGATCAAGGTGGCTCTTGATATACACCGGGACGCTATCTCGGCAGAGGGAGTTGCCTATCAGCCATTTTCCGTTCAGCAGGGGAAGGAGGCAGCTCAGGTCATGATCATCTCCGGCTGCGATGACGGGACGCTGGATATGCCAGAGTACATGAAGAACTTCCACTTCGCCTGCTCCTTCCAGCAGCAGCTTGAGTCCGACTGGCCGGGGCTGACCAGACCGATCCTCTTCGACTATCGCCACTACAATCAGGATCTGACCACAGGGAGCCTGCTGATCGAGGTGGGCTCTCACGGGAACACTCTTGAGCAGGTGCAGTATTCCGGCCAGCTGATCGGGCAGTCCCTGGGGAAACTGCTTGAGTCAATAAAGGAGGAGCCATGAAAAGCAAAAAAACCGCAGCAGGAGCGGCCGTTGTTTACCTGCTCCTGACCGGCGGTCTTTGGATGTTTGTAAGGTCGTATGCCAGCTTTCGCACAAGGCTTTCCGGCGAAGGCAGGGCTGTCTCTGTAGAGACAAGTCCCGAAGGGCTCACAGCTGAGCTTCTTGGGAGCAAGATCCGGCTGGACCTCTCCCTTATGGACGAAAGCAGCAGAGCCTACCTTCCGGCCTATCTGGCTGCTCCTGATGAGCTTCGGGCATGGGCGCTTTTATGCGGAGTGGTGGATCAGCTTTGACTGCATATCGTAGTAGAAGGTGTTCAGCTCACCTGAATAGATCAGCTCAGCACCGGGGAAATGCCTGAAATCGTCGGGCTTATACAGGCAGAATGGTTTCTCAAGAGGGATACCCACCTTGTCAAGAGTATATGCCACGAACTGGGAACAGACGAAGCTGGTCTCACGCTTCCATTCGATGTTGAAATACACCGCCAGAAGTCCCAGCACATTGTAGGAATAGATGTTGCGGTTGTGGGAGAAATGGCTGATGATCAGCTCGTATTTTTCCTTCTGCTCCTGAGTAACAGGGATGCGGTAGATCTCGCAGGGGATAAAGCCGTAATCGCCGAGAGTGCCCTCGCCAACGATCTCCTTGTTGAAGGTCGCAGGAAGGGGGAATGGGCGGTATGTGCGGCAGAAGCTGTACATCTCCGAAAGCCGCTCATCGCCTGAGAGGGAAACGTGGTTGAAAGGCTTCTTCGTGATGAACTTGAAGAAACGGGCGGGACGTGTGCCAGTCTGAGCAACTATGAGATATATGTAATGGTCCAAAGTGTCACCTCCGAAAGGAGTTTTATCTGAGGGCGCCGGGGTCAATTTGACCAAAAATCTATCTTTCTGTCGGCGTCAAAATATAGTCTTTAATAATTATACCACAACTACTTGAAAATTTCAAGGGTTTGTGCTATAATAATTGTTAGTGTTATAATATGCGCCTGTAGCTCAGTGGATAGAGCAGTGGCCTCCGACGCCATGTGCGCAGGTTCGACTCCTGTCAGGCGTACCACGGCGAGCGGCCGAACGCAATTACGCGCCTCACGATATTTGGGGCGCAAACATTTTCCCGCGCATGACACGGTACCGAAAATGACACACCTTTCCAGTGGCGATTAGCCGTGCGTATATTTGCGGTTCAGAATTTCTGAGCCGCATTTTTATTCCCACGCATGACACGGTACCGAAAACGACACACCGTTCTATATAGCTGGTACAATTTCGCTCCATCGATGAAAAAACCCGAAATATCGGGCTTTTTTGCTTTTCGAGCGGCCGGTCTTTTGCAAGGCCGGATAAACGAGTACCAAAATTCATGGTTGACAGCTGGAGATACCCATGATAAAATGAAGCCAATTATAAAGAATTTGTTTTGGGGGTGGAGCTATGATAGACAGAAAGCTCTGTGAGCTGCTGATCCAGGAGTATTACACAGACGTGATGAACTTCTGCCGAGCCAAGCTGAGGGACGATGAGGCCGCCAAGGACTGCGCTCAGGAGACCTTCATTTTGTTTTTTGAGAAGAGGCAGCGTCTGGATCTGACCGAAAACATCAAGGCTTGGCTTTTGTCGGCAGCGGCAAGGATCATCAAGAGCCACCGGAGGAACAGCTGGCGACGAGTGGAGGACGGCGAAGGCGTGATCGACAGGCTACCGGCGTCAGAGGATATACAGCGGAGCGCCGAAATGAAGTCCGCTCTCTCGCAGCTTACCAGTGAGGAAGCGCAGCTGCTGATCCGGTACTATCAGAGCGACAAGGAGAGCCGCCAGCGCCTGGCAGATGAACTGGGGATCACACTGAACAATCTATACATAAGAATTAGGAGGATAAAAAGCAAGATCTCAAACAAAATAGACAAATGATCGTCGTCGTTTCCCGTGTGGGTTGTTAGAAACGACGATTTTTTAGTATCTGGTGTAAGATTATGGGTCTAGCAGGCATTTATTAGCAAAAGGGGCCGCTAAGCCTTACGGAAAGAGGGTAATAGCAATGGACAGGGAAGAAGTCTTGTGGGCGCTGGAGAAGGCGCTGGATCAAGAAATGGAGAAGCCCGTGAAAAAATGGGATATGGAGAAGATCGGCGAGCTGACGGCTTTGATGAGCCAGCTCAGGGGCAGTAAGGCTGAGGAGACTGCGCCGCCGGAATTCGTCGAGGGAGTGCTGACCAAGCTGAGAAGCAGAGAGGTCCCCAGGAGAAAGGCGGTATTTAGGCGGATCTGCATAGCCGCAGCCTGTCTGGTGCTTTTTATCGGGGCAGATCTTACGTCCCATAAGGTCTTAGGCCAGGGGATCCTTCCGGCTGGATATTACGCAGTACAGGGCGGGATCCACACCTTTCTTGACGGCAGTGACGGCAAGCCGGACTCCCACGAGAACATCTACTATGGCACCATGAAGGAGTACATCGACAAGTACGGACTTGATGCCATGATCCCCACCTATATCCCTAAGGGGTTTGAGTTGGATAAGGTAGATGAAACCTTGGATGCCCTGCGAATACTATTTGTTAATGGAAATAAAAAAATAAACATTAACTATTACAGGTTTAATGAATCTAGTGTTGGAAGTTTTGGCTTCCCTACAGATACTCGTGAAGTTTGTCAAACAATGGTTAATGGACATTTATTCTATACCATAAGGGAAGATAATCAATTAAAAGCGTGGTGTACAGAAGAAAAAACGATTATTCAAATCAATACAAATGGCGTTGAGTATTCGTTAGCTGATGAAGTGCTACGCTCAATGGAATAAGTTGTTATTATAAACTCAATAATCAGCTTATTCAAGGAGGCTTAATATGCTAAAAAAGATAGTCGCTATTGCTTTGGCTTGTTCTTGTTTGTTTTTAACTCCTATGCAAAGTTATGCTGAAGAAGAGCCAGATCAAAGCAACCAAGTTGTTGATGAAGTAGTTACATCAATCGGACTAATAGACGCATTTAGTGCTGAGGTATCAGTCGGTACAAAACTGATTCATATGAAAATTTGCACATATGGTTCAGGAACAATGGATGAAATTGGTTTTAAGGATATTCAAATCCAACGTTACACAGGTAGTGGATGGTATACTGAAAAATCAATAGCATCTGTTATTACTACAAATGCTTGTAGTTATTGCCTTGGTGATTATACAGCATCTGTTTTAGGAGGATACTATTACAGAATAGTTCTTAATCACTACGCTAAAGACGGATCAACTACAGAAAGATCAGGCAACACCTCCAACAGCGTGTGGATCGCCTGAGTAAATTTACAAAAATAAAAAATAAGGAGCAATTCGATGCAGTATTCAATTCCAGTAAAGAGTATTTTCTCCGACACCTCAGTATTTGACCCGGCACTGACAGAGACCATCCAAAGCTCGAATCTTGAAGGGGTCGCCATGGAGCTGGTTCGCTCCACCGGGATCCGTCCCAACCTGAAAGGCTATATGTATCTGGTGAAGGTGGTGTCTCGCTGTGCAGAGGATCAGGAGCTACTTTTTCCCCTTAGAGCCGGCGCATACAAGATCGTTTCTCTGGAGTGCGGAGTGTCGGTGAGCTGCCTTGAACGGAATATCCGAACTGCTATCGACCAAGCGTTTTTCTCTACTCCCGACCAGCTGAGAAGGTATTTTGCCTATCCCGGCGATAAGCCCTATGCTTCGGAGTTTATCGCTGTTTTGGTGGACCGCCTCCGCCAGCTGTATTTCGAGAATCTATAAACCAAAAACCGCCTATGAAAGCTCATAGGCGGCCTTTTTTTATACCAGCATATCACGCATGGCGATCAGGTCGAACAGGTCGATCTTTTCGTTCTCGCAAAGATCTCCCGCCTGCCAGTCAGCCAGCTCAGAGCCGGGACGAGCCAGCAGCCAGTTCTGCACAGCCACAAGGTCTGCGATGTTGAACGCATTGTCGGAGTTCACATCGCCCTTTATTTTGTGGGAATTCTGCTCCAGATCCAGCCGCCAGATGCTGAGGATCTGGCCGGTCTGCGTGTTATAGGTGAAGCCGATGGAGACCTTGTCGCCGGCCTCGTAGTAGGAGAGGTTTTTGCTGTCATCTCCGGCAAAATAGTCAGTTCCCGAGAAGGAGAAGCTGCCGTTTTGCTGGAATGAGATCCTTCCGCCGTCGCCGCTGAGAGCCACCTCTGAGATCGTGTCGGTGAACTCAGCGTTGGCAGTTTCCACAACAGGTGCAGTGGTCGTGACTGTGGTAGTTGTGGTCACGGGAGCTGTTGTTGCGGCTGTGGTGGTGGTCACAGGCTGGGCGTTTGCCAGGTCAAATCTTCCGGCGTCGTCCTTGATCTTTGTCCACATATAGCGGAGCATCCAGCCGTCGAAGTTAGTGATCTTGGCTGCGGATCCAGCCATCATGATCGAGTTTTCGCCGCCGGGGAAGCCTCCTGGAGGGAAGCCGTCGGACTCGCCCTCGCCGCCGTAGAAGTCGGTCATGCCGAAGCCGTGGCCGATCTCGTGCTCAAGGACGTGGAGGCTGCCGTTCTGGATCATTCCCAGGTAGGCCGTGTCGGAGAGGCGCTGTCCCCAGTCGCCTCCGCAGCCGCCGATGTCCGGGAAGCCCTGAGTTGCCCACATATACATATCGAAGCGCTTGTCCAGACCGCCGGGGTACTGGTAGCCGATCTCAGCGAAGTGGTCGAAGCGTGAAAGCTCCGAGGGAGCATAGGGCTCCTTGTCGGGGATAGTGTCACGGCCGTTGGTGGTGTCGTACTGAGCATCGTAGTATCTTGTGTCGGTGTAGACCACCTCGTCGTCGTGGAGGTCAAGGAGGCAGCTCTTGTCGATCACTGCCCAGCCCACCACCTTCACGTCGATGTGGTCGTAGGGCCAGTTCTCATAGCCAGCCAGCCAGTCGTTCCAGTCGTTGATGCACTTCGAGAGCATGGTCTGGAACTGCTGGCGCTGCTCATAGGTGACAGTGCGGTAGGACTGCCACTTCACAACGTAGTTGATAGTGCCCTTTCCGGCGACAATCTGGTCGAAGATCGTGTTCCGGCGAACAGTTGACTGCTCACGAACGATACGGTTTTGCCAGATCCAGTCTGCTGCGTACTGGAAGTCCGCCGGAAGCTGAGAAATGTCCGCAGCTGAGGCCGAAGCGGGCTGGAGGGTATTGCCGCCGAACTGCGTATCGAGGGGTACGCAGAGGACTGCCGCTGCCAGAGCTGCGGCGCATATCTTCTTGATATTCATAAGTAACTCCTTTTTTTCGAAATCTAGCCATATCCAATGCCTGTGGATATGGCTGATTTCAGATCTGTCCCCTTACAAACAGATAAAACTGCTTCCGAAGCCTGTGCAGAGGGCTTTTCGGAAACATCTCATATAATAATTGTACACAGATCCTTCACATATTTCAATAGATGATAGTGGAAATTTTTGGTGGATCATTATGCTAAACTGTAAGATCGTCTTGCAATTTTAGGGGGAATATGATATAATATTACATATTGATCGGAGGTGATCAGATGAAAAGCCGCCCTCTTATCGGAGTTATCTCTCCGGTGCTGTCAAAGGCTCATACACAGAATATCATCCGTGGACTTGCAAGCCAGGCCTGTGAGTGCGGCTGCGACGTGATCATACTGTCGCCGCTGACCTCCTTCACCAGCTATTACCGGCAGGCCGGGGGCGAGGAGGTGATCTTCGACCTGATCTCCTCAGAGGATTTCGACGGCTTCCTCTACATCAAGGATGAGAATTCCATGAGCCCACAGGTATTTGCCCGTGTAGAGGAGCTCCTTGCGGCCTCCAACAAGTACGTCATGGCTGTTGACGAGGAGGAAAACGCCCTTTTCGACAGCACTCAGTATGACGATTACTACGATTTCAGCAAGGTGGTGGAGCATCTTGTGCAGGTCCACGGCTATCGGCGGATCTATTGCCTCACCGGGCCTGAGAGCTCCTTCCAGGCCAAGACCAGGCTGCGTGCTTACCTGGACGTGATGAACAAGCACGGGCTGCCCTGCGATGAGAGCTGCTGGACATACGGCAGCTTCTGGGTGGACTCCTCCCAGAGACTGGCGGAAAAGATCATCTCCGGGGAGATCCGGCGGCCGGAGGCGATCGTCTGCGGCAACGACATCATGGCCATGTCCCTGATAAAATGCCTTCAGGGAGCCGGTATCCGTGTGCCGGAGGACGTGGCTGTTACGGGCTATGACGGATACAGCTTCACCGCAAACGTGGACGTGGTGCTGACCACTTATCTCCGTGACCACTTCCAGCTCGGCGCAGACGCCATGCGCAGGCTCTACCGGAACATCACCGGAAAGCTGTGCAGAAAGGTCTCACGGCCGGACGACGGCTTCCTTCTGGGGAGCTCCTGCGGCTGCCGGGAGATCCCTGCGGATCAGCTCAGGATCAGGATCGCCGGAAATAAGCCGAAAATGTGGCTTGAGGACGTGTTCTGCGACGATACGATCATCGACCTCCACAGCGCCGATACGGTGGATCTGCTCATCGAGAAGGCTCTGTGGCACTCCTATATGCTCTACGAGACACGGCAGGTCAGCGTCTACCTTTCCGACGGCAGCGACCAGAGCCCTGTGCCGGAGCTGATCAGGCTTCGTGGCCGATTTTCCGGGGAAAGCGTGGATATGGCCCCGGGGAAGGCGTTCAGCCGAATGAATGCCGCCAGCTTCATCGAAAACGGCGGCGGTGTGCAGTTTTTGTCGCCCCTCCATTTCGGCGAGAGGCATTTCGGCTACGTTTCGCTGTCGTTCTGGGACAGCTCCCAGGTCTATGACAGGCACTTCCTTGATCTGGTATCCTGCCTTGATACAGGGCTCCACAGGCTGCTGTTCGAGAGAACGGGGGCGGAGAGCGGCACTGCTGCACAGACGGACGGGCGAAAGTCCCGGACCGATCAGCGCTATCGTGAGCTTTCGGCGCTCCGCAAAAAAATGGCTGCTGCACCGGAGGAGCTGCCCAATATCGACACGATCTGCGCTCAGATCGGCATGAGCAGGAGCTCCCTCCAGAAGAACTACAGCTCATTTTTCGGCAACAGCGTCTTTGACGACCTGATACATTTCCGCATCGAGAAGGCCAAGAGCCTGCTGTCCGAAACCAGCCTGACTATCGGAGAGATCGCCGAAAAATGCGGCTACAGCTCTGAGAGCTACTTCATGAAGCAGTTCAAAAAGCTCACAGGCTCCACTCCCACAGAATTCAGAAAAAAATAAGAGCCGCTGTGTTGAAGCGGCTCTGTTTTTGCGTTATTCGCCCAGGAAAAGCTGTCTCATGGCGATCAGATCGTAAAGGCTGATCTTGTCGTCATCGCAGAGGTCGCCGGCCTTCCAGTCGGCAAGGTCTGAATTTGGCTTTGACAGGAGCCAATTCTGCATGGCCACAAGGTCGTTCAGGTCGAACACCTTGTCGGCGTTGACGTCACCACGGATGGACTCCTCGTCGGGCTCTTCACTGCCGGAGTAGGTCACAGTCGGCTCGTCAGCGGGGGCGTTGGTGAGCTGGAGGTAGTCGATAGCTCCTTTGAAGCCCTTTCCCACAACGGCGCTGTCGTTCTCTGAGGCGCTGAGCACGTCCTCCATGTCAAGAGAGATCGCCTTGCTGTCAGCCTGCTGGCCGTTGATGATGAGAGTTCCCTGACCGCCGATGAGCTGGAGGGTGACTTTGTTCCACTTGCCCTTTTCAAGAGCCGGAGTAGTCAGCGTTTCGGTGGAATTTCCGTCAGTTATGGTGACAACGGCCTGTCCGCTGCCATTGTCGGGGGAGAGGGAAACGAAGGCCTTTTCATCGCCGAAGCGGAAGATCTCCTGATCTGCGCCGCCTTTCCAGAGAGCCGCAAGGCTGATCTGGAGGTCACGTCCCTCAAGCACTGAGCTGTCCAGCATAAGGCAGTCATCGCTGCCGGAGAAATTCATGACTCCGCTGGCAGAGGTGCGCTCTGAGCTCCACTGTGCCCCGATCTGACGGGCATTTGTGGAAGTCAGCCCGTCCTTCGCCCAGCTCTCGGAGGGGCTGCCGAAGTCGTAGGAGGCGATGTAGCTTGCCGGAGCAGAATGGTGGCCGTAGTCGTCCAGCCAGCCGAAATTCACGCCGTCTGAGAGAGCCTTGTCGTTGCAGAAGTCGCCGTCCAGAACAGCGCTTCCCGAGTAGGTGGAGGTGCCGTAGATGTAGGTCATTCCCTTGGCAACTGCATTGTCGGTGAGCTTCACAGCCTCTGCAAGATAGGCCTTTTGCTGTACCTTGGCGTTTCCGGCAACTGAGCAGGAGTTGGTCACAACAGCGCTGCCGCTGATAACGGCATTTCCGCTGAGAGTGACGCTGCCGAATTTCCAGCCGTTGTCGTAGACCATACCGCCGCCGTCAACTACCGCCCGGCCGCTGATCACCACGTTGTCCTGAGCAGTTACGCTGTTTGCAACGATAGCGTGATCCTCCACACGGACGCTGCCTGAGAGCTTTGCGCTCCCCAGCACCATGGCATTTGGCCCAACGTAAACGGAGTCTGCCACGCTGGCGTTATTGGAGACCCAGCCGCCGCCGTTGGGGTGGATACGGCCTGCGCCCTTGGAGTAGCCGCCGGTCTGCTGCACCTGAGCGCCCTCCAGCTTCACCTCATAGGGGTAGCGTCTGCGCTCGGCGCCGTCCTTGTAGGAGGAAACGTTGTCCTTGTGGAAGGCGTTGACCTTCACCAGCTCCTTTGGCATGGCTGAAACTGTTAGATATGCCGAAACAGCGCCCTCTGCGGAAACTGACACGCTCTGGCCGCTGCCGAAAAGGTCTGAGTAGGATTCGTTGCCGTTTGCATCGACTGTCACGATACAGGCCTGCCAAGCGGCGTTCTCGTCATCGGAGGCACCTCTGAACTGAGCAGAGATCTGGCCGCCGGTGATCTGAAGGGGAACGATGTTTATTCCCGACTGCATGGGAGCCTCCTCCTGGGGCACCTGGAGCCAGCCTGTGCCGTTGTCCTGCAAAACGGTGTAGAACAAATTCCAGTAGAATGGGGACGCAGCCAGCTTTTTGCTGAACTCGTCCTGATAGGCCTGCTGTGCGCCGAAATCGAATGTGGCCATGCGCTTGGCGTAGTGGCCGAAAACCGTCTATGCGTCAGTTCCGAAGAGCCTTGTGATGGTGTCGAAGGGATGCTCATTTGGCTGAGCCTCTGAGATGATCCGCTTCACAGCGTCCATGCCCAGTCCCGGCAAATTGTCCGGGTTATAAGAGAGATAAACCAGGAACGGCCACACCTCATAGTAATTCCTTCCGTGGGGAAGGGTAAGGCTCATATTGCGGATATAGGGCTCGAACCAGCAGGTCTTGGTGGAGCCGGTGTAGTATTCGCTGCTCAGGTACATCTCACGGAACCAGTTGGCCAGAGGCTCCCACCAAGCGCCGGTGATGTCCTGATCCACCCAGGCCTTCTGCTGCATGGTGACAACATGGCCGAATTCATGGGCGATAGTCAGGTCGTCCAGCATGGCCTCGGGGCTGATTATCTCGATGCCGTAGCCGTCCTCGGCGCTCATGAAAGCCCAGCCGTCTGGGTACTGGTCCAGGCCGGTGTAGGTCAGGTAAACGTTGGTCTTGTACTTCTGAGAGCTGCGGCCGTAGATGTCCACGTTCATGTTTTCCATGCCCAGGAATTCCCCGTAGCAGTGCCAGAGCTGCTCATATTCCTTGAGATTTCTTTGCAGGAATTCATCGTTGACCTTGCCGGTGGTGTCGTTGTTGCCGTAGAAGATGACAAAGTGCTCGGACTCCACATAATTTGCTGTGGTGCAGTAGCCCCACTTGTCACGGATCTTGTACTCCTCATCGGCGGCATCGGCCTTCCCCGGCACCATAGAGAGCATCGAGGCGGCCATTGAGAGGGCGGTGAGAGAGGCAGTGATCTTCTTTTTCATTTTAGTTCCTCCTTTGATTAAGTATCCCGAAAACCGTTATTTTTACCTAAAAAACAACAGATTGTATAAAAGTATTATATAGCTTTTCGTGAGCCTTGTCAATATATAATCGTCCGGGATAAAAAATATTATTTTCAGCCCAGCTGTAAAATCGGCTCATTTGCCAATATTCCGCACGATCTTACAGTTGAAAACAGGAGGAGAATGGTTTTTCAGAAAAAAATTTTTCCAGAAAATGTGACACTCTTGCCACAGACATCGAATGTGCTTAATGAAAGCGCTCATATGAATGCTTCATAAGAAGGAGGGAGACCCCATGACAGGCAGCGAATATAGCTCTATGCTCAGTGCCTCGCCGGAAATGGCGCATAAGGCTCTGTTTGACGAGTATTTTGGCTATGCCTATACCATAGTACACAACCGGCTAAGAGGCTCAGCCTCTGCCGAGGACATCGAGGAGTGCGTCAGCGACGTATTTGCAGACGTTTTCCTCAAATACGAAAGAGGAGACTTCTCCGGCGACATGAAGGGCTATATCGGCACCGTCGCCAAAAGGAGAGCGGTCGACCGCTATCGCCAGCTCAAACGCCAGGCGGCTTCAGTTTCGCTTGAGGACGATGCGGCGGCTGGGCTCAGGGCGGCTACGGATATTACCCGTGAGTCCGAAAAGCGTGAGCTGAGCAGGATCCTCCTCGATAGGATATTGTCCCTAGGCGAGCCGGACTCCACCATAATCATGCAGAAATACTACTATAATAAGAATTCCCGGCAGATCGGCACCTTGATCGGAATGAAGGCGTCAGCCGTCCGAATGAGGTGCAGCCGGGCTGCGGAAAAGCTGAAGACCATGCTGGCAGCCGACGGGCTGCTGGGTGAATAGGAGGCGATAGCATGAAAAAGGAGGATCTCAGAATGGACCTGCTGGATAATGCTGATGACGAGATGCTGGAGAAACTGGAATCCCTTCAAAATGTTGACGAGGACATGAAGAGGAGAGTGTTTTCCATGAGTGAAAAGAAATATGAAAAGCTGAAGGACGAAAGGTATTTTACCGAAAATGACCCCGTTGAAGGAGTCGAGACGTATAGACGTCCTCACTGGCTGAGCCGTGCAATGGCAGCCGCCGCAGCCCTGGTGCTGGTAGGCGGAGGATTGGGAGTTTACAAGCTCCTTGACAGAAACGGCCGCCCCGATATGCAGAGCGAGGTCTCGGAGGAGCGCCCTCCGGTGACAGTTCAGGTATCGACTCAGACAACGACAGAAACAACCACTGAGGCGGCTGAGATGACCACCACAGAGACTGCTGCTGAGGCTGTTCAGTCTGCAACAGAGGTGACCACTCAGGCTTCCGAGGATCACACCGCAGAAAAAGACGAGAACGAACAGAAGAATGAAAATACAGATCAGGCAAGCCCTGACCAGCTCACTGAGGAAGAAAGACATCAGATCTACAACGATCTGTTCGGCCAGTACATGACCTTGGATCAGAAGAAGCATACAGCTCTTCGCTCAGGCGAGGAAATGATCACTATCTATATGCTTGACTCAGAGCAGTCATCGGCTGGCATCTATCCCGAGTACGCTGACAAGGCTGTTGAGCACGACGGCAAGGTGTATATGCCTATCAACTACTATAAGATCGACAATCCCGAGTTCACTACTCTGGCAGAGATGCGTCAGGTCTACAGCGCCTTTGCCGATCAGCATTACATCGACAAGGTCATGGGCGCAGACGTTACTGGCTGCGGAAACAACGGATTTTTGGACGTGGTAGAGGCCAATTACCCCGATCAGTTCGTTGAGTACGAAGGCCAGGTCTACTCTCTGGATAACGAGATCGCAGCTCTCCACCTTGAGGATATCCCTGAGCTTGATGGAAAGAGCTTCCCCGTAAGCAGCAACTACTTCTTCTGGGAGTCCAACTACGACGGAAAGTTCTTCGAGGACTGGCAGGGTGGATACGGCTTCACAACAGTGGATATGGTGCTTCGCCGTCAGGACGACGGCTCATGGAAGATATACGACCTTCTTATGGGACAGAGCGATAAGGCCTACTATTCGGCCATTGCAGGCAATGAGGTGCCTACACTTATGGCGAATATGTATGACTCATTCCAAAACCTTGCAAACTAAGCTATCCCGAGACCTCAAAATATTTAAAGAGGAAAAGACCGTTCCGAGATGAGCGGTCTTTTTCTGTTTAGTGGAACGAAACGTAAGGGCGGATATTATCCGCCCGGCCGCCACGAACAAAAAAACGTAGGGGCGGACCCATGTGTCCGCCCGTGTTGTTTTCCGCATACGTTGTCCGAACCTCCGGGAGGCCGAGGGCGGCCTCCCCTACAATTCGTTAAACGATACGTTTTTCAAATGGCCGGCCGCCACGAACAAAAACCGTAGGGGCGGATATTATCCGCCCGCAATAACGAATATCAAAACCCAGCAGACCCGAAGGGTTCTGCGAAGAACAGTCAAAAGCCG
>ERZ795047.553-NODE-553-length-46278-cov-23.573135_pt1 | contig 46278 bp, 43 predicted proteins | sample MGYA00375131_ERZ795047 | MGnify/ENA primary metagenome ERZ795047 (study PRJEB30176, sample SAMN05720228) | activated sludge metagenome | isolation source: Anaerobic digester | place: Japan | collected 2015-05-20 ... | reverse complement strand
CATTATCTTCGGTTGTTACGGTATGTTGGGACGTTAGAGAGGGATTCAGGTTCATGCCATCGAATGTGGGGAAATACGGGGTCGATACTCAAGGGAAGGGCTACCCCGACCCCTTCGAGACCGCCGACGCCCTTCACAGTATCGCCAACTATTTGAGCCGCCGGGGCTGGACGTGCCGGGCCGATCATGGTCAGCGGTACAGGGCCGTCTGGGAATATAACCACAGTCACAGCTACGTGGCCACCGTCTTGGCCGTGGCGGAACGATTGCGGGACCGTGGGAAGGGATCGGGGAAGGTGGTCCAGGTACGGAAAAGGGAGAGGGGGGCTTCCTCTTGAAAGAGGCGCGTACGGCACGTTCTTTTTCCCTGGCCGTGAAGGAGAGGCGGTCTCAGGAGATCGAGCTTTCCGTGGGTGGAGAGTTGTGTCTGGAAAATGCCCACCTCTTTTCGGGGGAGATGGACCGTTTGGTGGGCGGCGCCCCTCAGGGGAAGGTCATTCTCGACTTGTCCCCCCTCGCCTACCTGGACAGTGCCGGCGCCTTGGCTGTTTACTCGTACCGGGAGGCGGCGGGCCACCGGGGTGTGGAGGTGGATGTTTACGGGGGGGCTGACCGGGTCCGGGGTGTCCTCGAGATGATCGATGTGGGGGCCCTGACAACGCCGCCCCTCCGTTCGGAAGAGGGCCGGACGCCTTTCTTCGTCCGGGCCGGTGAGGGTTTTGTCTCCCTCTGGCGGGACTTCGTAGAGGTCATGACCTTTTTGGGGGAATTGTTGACCGCCCTCGTCTACGTCGTGAGGCACCCTAAGGGCGCCCGCTGGGGGGACGTCCTCTTCTACATGAAGAGGGCGGGGGAGGAGGCCCTCCCCATCGTGGGTCTCATCAGCGGCCTCATCGGCCTGATCATGGCCTTCATGTCGTCCCTGCAGCTCAAGCAGTTCGGGGCCAACATCTTTGTCGCCTCCCTGGTGGGTATCGCCGTCGTCAAGGAGCTGGGTCCGATGATGACGGCCATTATCGTGGCCGGCCGTTCCGGCTCGGCCTTCGCCGCCGAGATCGGTACCATGCAGGTGAACGAGGAGGTGGACGCCCTGATCACCATGGGGTTCGAGCCTGTCAGGTTCCTCGCCGTACCCAAGGTCCTGGCCGCCGTCTTCGTTGTCCCCCTTTTGACCATCTATTCCATGTTCTTCGGGATTCTCGGCGGTCTGATCGTGGGGGTCGTCGGCCTCGATTTGACCTTTTACACCTACATCAAGCAAACGATGGACAGCATAAGGCTCTTCGATATCTTCTCCAGTCTGGTGAAATCCGCCGTTTTCGCCCTCCTCATCGCCGGGATAGGATGTCAGAGGGGGTTCAAGGTGGCGGGCGGCGCCGAGGCCGTAGGTGAGTCCACTACCTCTGCCGTAGTGTCGGCCATCTTTCTCATCATCCTGGCCGACTCGGCCTTTGCCGTCCTGTTGCACTACATAGATTGACGAATGGCAGGGACCATTATAGCGGTCGAGAATCTCACCGCCGCTTACGGCGACAATGTGATCCTGAAGGACGTCACCTTTTCCGTCAGGGAGGGTGAGATCTTTGCCATCGTCGGGGGGAGCGGATGCGGTAAGTCGACCCTTCTCAAGTACATGATCGGTCTTTACCGCCCTGAGAGGGGGAGGGTCCTTGTGAACGAGACGGACTTCTCTTCGGCCGATGAGGACGAAATCAACCGTGAGCGTCTCCGCCTCGGTGTCTTGTTCCAATCGGGGGCCCTCATCGGTTCCATGACCCTGGGGGAGAACGTGGCCCTCCCCCTGCGCGAGCATACCTCCCTCCCCCCTTCGCTCATCGACCGCATCGTCAAGATGAAGCTGGGGATGGTGAACCTGTCGGGATATGAGAACCACCTGCCGGCGGAGCTTTCCGGGGGGATGAAAAAGAGGGCCGGATTGGCGAGGGCCATGGTCATGGACCCCAAGATCCTGTTTTGCGACGAACCCTCGGCCGGTCTGGACCCGGTCACGTCGGCGGAGTTGTACCGAATGCTGGCAAAGATCAACGGTGACATGGGGACGACGATGATCATCGTCACCCACGACCTGGAATTGATCTTCCGTATCGTGCACCGCCTGGTCATGCTCGACGGCAGGGAAAAGGGGATCGTCGCCGAGGGCGAGCCGGAGACCCTCAGACGAAACGCTTCTGATCCGCGGGTCCGCCATTTCTTCACCCATGGAGGTGGTCTCCTATGACGGGAAGAAAGACTTCGAAATTCATGATCGGCCTTTTTGTGACCCTGGGGATCGTCATCGCCGTGGTCTTCGTGATCTGGGTGGGGGCCTCCCGCTATTTCGAGAAGGGCAAGGTGTACGCGACCTATTTCGACGAGTCCGTCCAGGGGCTCCAGGTCGATTCCACCGTCAAATACCGAGGGGTGGACGTGGGAAGGGTGATGAAGATCCGCGTCGCCCCCGACTTTCGTTTGGTGGAGGTGATCCTGAAGATCAAGGACAGTGGTGTCGTGGACAAGGATACCGTGGCGGAGTTGAAGGCGGCGGGGATCACGGGCATCGTCTTCATCGAACTGGACCGGAGGGATCAAAAAGAGGGAGTCGCGGGACCACAACTGACCTTCACCCCCGAATACCCCGTCATCCCCTCCCGCCCCTCCACGATCAAACAGATATACGCCGGTCTTGTCGAAATCTATGAAAAGGTCATGGCCGTGGATCTCGCGGGGGCGGCGGAAAGGTTCAAGGCGGCGGCTTCTTCCATCGACCGCCTCTTCGGCGGGCCGGCCGTGGCCAGGACCATCGCCTCCCTTGAGGAGACCAGCGCCTCCCTCAACGGGACCTTGAAGAAGCTGAACCGCATCGTGGAGGAGGGCAAGGTCGATGCCGTCCTGGTGGAGGCCCACCGGGGTCTGACGGAGACGAGAAAGATGGTGGAGGAGCTCCGGGCGGAGATCAGGGAGATGAAACTGGCCGAGAGGAGCGACCGCCTCGGGCGTCTTTCTGACAATCTGGAACAGCGCAGCCGGCGCATCGCCTCGGGTCTGGAGGCCTTGCTTCAAGGGGTACGCAGGAATTCCGAACAACTCAACAGACTCCTCGAACGGGTCAACGACAACCCTTCCGCGCTGATCTTCGGCGGCGGGGGTGGGGAGGAGGGCGAGAGATGAAGAATCATTTGGCCTTGGTCGAAAAGACCGTCGGATTTGCGACCACCCTCCTGGCGGTTTTCCTTTTCACGGCCTGTTTTGGCATCGGCCGGTCCGTCGTGAACATCGTCCATTATGCCCTCGAGTACCCACCGCCCCCGGCGGCGGGGACGGCGCCCGCGTCGTCAGCCATAAGGGTCGAGCGTTTTTCCGCCAACGCCGAGGTCGCTTTGACGGAGATGTCCCGGAGGGTAAGGCCCTACGTCAGGGATGTGTATCCAAGGGCCCGTTGGCGGGCCGCCCCGGCGGATATGATCACGGCCTTGATCGTTCGGGATCTGAGGGAGGCGGGGATTTACCAAGCCGTCCTCGGGCCGGAGGAGGGAGGAGAGGCCCGTTTTGACATCGAAGGCCGTGTCGAGGAGTTTATCCGGGACGGCGTCGGCGCGGAGAAACCCACGGCGTCACTGGTCGTCGCCGTCATTATTTGGGATCAAGGCGCGGAGGGGGAAAGACGGGTCGCACTCCAGAAGACCTACCGGCTCCGGGAAACCCTGGCCGCCGACGACCCCGCGGAATTCGCCCGGGCGATGAGCAAAGCCGTGGAGGCCTTTTCCCGGGATTTGTTGCGGGACCTGGCGGCCATGAAACGGACCCCCTGAGACTACTTGATACAGACCCTCCTGACCTGGGTTATATCCGTCAGGCCCTGGAATCCTTTGATGATACCGTCTTGAAGGAGGGTGGTCATCCCCTCCTCGATGGCGATCTCTCTGAGGACCTCGACGGGCTTCTTCTGCTGGATGGCCCTCTTGATGTTGTCCGAGGCGACGAGGAGCTCGTGGATCCCCATCCTTCCCTTGTACCCTGAATGGTCGCACATGTCGCAGCCCTTGGGTCGATAAAGGGTCAGATCGTCGGTGTAATTGATATTGAGTTTTTTAAAGTGCTCGGGGCCGTAGCTTTGGACGATATCGTCGAACTCCTCGCGGCTGAGGTGATAGGCCTCCTTGCAGTTCTTGCAGAGGGTCCTGACGAGGCGCTGGGCGAGGATCCCCAGGAGGGCGTCGGCGAAGTTGAGGGGATCGATGCCCATGTCGAGGAGACGGGTGATGGTCTCGGGGGCGCTGTTGGTATGGAGGGTGCTGAAGACCAAATGACCCGTCAGGGACGCCTCGACACCCGTCTTGGCCGTTTCGAAGTCGCGCATCTCGCCCACCATGATCACGTCCGGGTCCGCGCGGAGGAAGGCCCTCATGGCGGCGGCGAAGTCGAAACCGATCTTCGGCTGGACCTGGACCTGCCGCAGACCGTACTGGGTGATCTCCACAGGGTCTTCGGCCGTCCAGATCTTACGATCGGGGGTGTTGATGTGTCGGAGGACGGCATGGAGGGTCGTCGTCTTTCCCGAACCCGTAGGCCCCACGACCAGGATCATCCCGTAGGGCTTCTCGGCCAGATCCTTCAGGGCCTTGTAGTTGCGGGGCAGCATCCCCATGGCCTCGAGGGGTAGGGTCTCGCCCTTGGCGAGGATGCGCATGACCACGTCCTCCACGCCTCCTTGGGTGGGGATGGTGGCCACGCGGAGCTCGATTTCGTCACCCCCGGGGCGTTTGAACTTGATCTTCCCGTCTTGGGGCAGGCGCTTGACGGTGATGTCGAGATTGGACATGATCTTGATCCTCGAGACCAGGGCCGCCCGGTAACTGTAAGGGACGGTCTGGTAGAGGGTGCAGTCTCCGTCGATGCGGAAACGGATCTCGACATTCTTTTTGCCCACGTTGGGTTCGATGTGGATATCCGAGGTCCGACGGTTGTAGGCGTCGTTGATGATTTTGTTGACGAGCTGCATGATGACGCTGTCCGATTCCGTCACCACCTCGCCGCTCTCTTCCTCCTCCTCCCCATTCTCGGAATCGGCGTCCAGTTTCCCCAGGATGTCCGAGATGGAGGTCTCGTCCTCCGGCGATTGGTAGAAGTAGTTGATGAACTTGACTATGTCTTCGGAGAAGGCCACGTCGTACTTGATGTTTTTGGTCTTTAGGAGACTCTCGATCATGTCCCGTTTCAAGATGTTGTTGGGATCGTCAACGAGGACATGGATCGTTCCGTTCACCTTCTCGATGGGGACCCACAGCTCCCGGCGCAGATACTCCTTCTTCAGGTTCTTGAGGAGATCGCCGGGGATGGGGATCTTGTCGTTGAACTGGATGAACCGGCAGCGGTAGAACTCTTCCAAGGAGCGCCCGATCTCGTCCTTGGGTATCCCGTACCGGGTCATGAGGAAGGTCTCCATGGTCTGTTTCTGTTCCCGGGACTCCTCCCAGGCGCTCTCGAGCTGCTCTTCCTTGAGAAGGTCGCGGTTGATGAGGTAATCGAAGCGGGTCTTGCGCCTCCGGGCGTAGCGTTGCTGGTTGTAGAAGGCCACGCCCAAGACGTCGGCGATTTCCTTGACGAAATCCTTCTCGTCCTCGGAGAATTTTCCCAGGCCCGATTTCTTGTTCAGGATCTGGATGACCCCCATGAGCTTGCCCTCGTGGAAGATGGGGGTGCAGAGGATCTGCCTGGTCCGGAAACCCGATTTCTTGTCCCAGCTCGAGTCGAAGGTCAATTCCTTGTCGATCAGCTTCAGTTCCTTCTCGTCGTAGGCGTCGGCGATATTCACCGTTTTTCCCGTGTTGGCCACGTAGCCGGCGATGCTCTTGTTGCTGATGGGGACCCGGATCTCGTTGAGCTTGGTGCCGCTCATGACCATGGAATAGATCTCGTTGCGGGGTTTGTCCACGACGTAGATGGTGAGGGAATGGGCGTCGAAGAGGTTGAGGATTCCTTCCTTCAGGTCCACCAGGATCTGCTTGATATTCTGGGCGGAATGGATCCGGTTGGTGATATCCTGCACCTTTTTCTGGAGAAGGAGCTTCTCCTCCAGTTTGGTGATCTGAAGGTTCGACTGATCCATCGATGCCCTATCCTTCTGTGACGATCTTGGAGAAGTCCGCCACTTCCTTGAAGAGACCGGCGATCTCCCAAAGGAGGGACTGGCGGTTGTTCTTTATCCTTTCGTCCTTGTCCATGACCATGACGCCGTCGAAAAAGGCGTCCACGGGGCCGCGGAGGGCGGCCATCTCCCGCAGGGCCCCCTCCAGGTCTCCTTTTTCGAGGAACCCTTGCGCCTTTCTCCGGCAAGACAGGAAGGCCCCGTAAAGCCCCTTCTCGAGCTCCGTCGCGAACAGGCCCTCGTCAGCCGTACCCCCCGGAAAGTCCTTGATGATGTTGCCGACCCTTTTGAAGGTCACGGCCAGGGGCGCGAACTCGGGACCGGTGCGGAAGGACTCCACGGCGTGGATCTTCTTGAGGACCTGCCCGAGGTCGGCGAAACCGGTGGCGAGGACGGCGTCCACCACATCGTAGGGATGTCCCTGGGAGACGAGGAGATTTTCCAGGCGGGCCTTGATGAAGTCCAGGACCTCTCGGCACACCGTCTCGGCTGGTCTTTTCAGCTTGTCTCCCAGGATCTCGGCGCTTTTGGCGACGAGGTCATCCAGGCGGATGGGATAGGCCTTGGCCAGGATGATGTTGATGATGCCCAGGGCCTGGCGTCTCAGGGCGTAAGGATCCGCCGTGCCGGAGGGGACGAGGTTGACGCCGAAGAAGCCGACGATGGTATCCATTTTGTCGGCGATGCTCACGATGGCCCCCTCGTCCGTCTCGGGCAATTCACCCCCCGCCGCCGTGGGGAGGTAATGCTCGTAGATCGCCGTGGCCACCTTGGGGTCTTCTCCGGCGAGGAGGGCGTATTCACGGCCCATGACGCCCTGGAGCTCCGAGAACTCTCCCACCATCTGGGTGTCGAGGTCCGCCTTGGCCAGATAGGCCGCCCGGTCCACCGTCTCCCTCAGGCGGGGGTCGATCCGTTCGGCCATGTAAGCCGCCAGGGCGCGGAACCTCTGCACCTTCTCGTAAGAGGTGCCCAGCATGCTGTGATAGACGACCTTTTTGAGGTCCTCCACCCGTTTGTCCAGGGGGATCTTCTGATCCTCCTCGAAGAAGAACTTGGCGTCGGCGAGGCGGGCCCGGATGACCTTTTCGTTACCCTTGGCCACCACCTGGGGGTCCCTCGCCAGGGTGTTGTTGACGGTGATGAAGAACGGCATGAGTCTGCCTTCCCGGTCCGCGACGGGGAAGTATTTCTGGTGGGACATCATGGAGGTGACGAGGACCTCACGGGGCAGTTTCAGATAGGAGGGGTCATAGGCACCCCGGACCGCCGTCGGGTATTCCACGAGGAAGGTGACGGTCTCGAGGAGCTCCTCGTTCACGAGGGGGACGCCTCCGACCTCGTCGGCGGCCTCCCTGGCCTGGGCGATGATGATCTCCCGTCTTTCTTGCGGATCGGGGATCACGAAGGCCGCCCGGGCTTTTTCCAGGTAGTCCCCGAAATCACGGACCGCGAAGGGGCCGGGACTCATGAAGCGGTGGCCGTAACTGAGATTGCCGCTCTGGAGGTACTCGAGCTTGAAGGGGATGACCTCGGAACCGAAGAGGGCGAGGATCCAGTGGATCGGTCGGGCGAACCTGATCTCGAAAGAAGACCAGCGCATGGACTTTTTGAAGGGGATGGCCAGGATGAGATCCTTGAGGATACCGGGAAGGATGTCCCTGGTGGCCCCTCCCTTGATGGTCTTCCGCGCGCACAGATAATCCCCCTTCTCCGTCTTGACCGTCTCCAGCTGGGATACCTCCAGGCCCTGTCCCTTGGCGAAACCGACGGCGGCCTTCGTGGGGTTACCCTTTTCGTCGAAGGCGACCTTCGTCGCCGGCCCCAGCTTTTCCACGACCTGGTCCTCCTGGGTCTCCGCGACCTCTTCCACCCGCAGGACGAGGCGTCTGGGCGTCGCCAGGGCCTTGACCGTACCGTGGGCGATCCGATTTTCCCTGAAGGCCCTGCCTATCAGCTCTTCCATGTCCCCCATCGCCTTGGGCAAAAACGCGGCGGGTATCTCTTCCGTACCTATTTCAAGCAGCAATTCCTTTGCCATCTGTTGAGCTCCTGGGTTTTCTATCGGATGAGGGGATATGCCATCTTCTCCCTCTGTTTCAGATACAGCTCGGCGCTGAGGCGGGCCAGGTTGCGGACGCGGCCGATGTAACTCGTCCGTTCCGCCGTGCTGATGGCACCGCGGGCGTTCAAAAGGTTGAAGAGGTGGGAACACTTGAGGCAGCAGTCGTAGGTCGGCAGGACAAGGTCGTGCTCTGCCAGGCGGATGCCCTCCGCCTCGTGCATGTCGAAGAGGGACCTGAGCATGGGCACGTCCGCCAGTTCGAAGTTATAGATCGACCACTCCACCTCCCCTTGGTGGTGGACGTCGCCGTAGGTGATCTCGTCGTTCCACTTGAGGTCGTAGACGTTGTCGATACCCTGGATGTACATGGCGATGCGCTCGATCCCGTAAGTGATCTCGGCGCATACGGGATGGAGGTCGATCCCTCCCACCTGTTGGAAATAGGTAAACTGGGTGATCTCCATCCCGTCGAGCCACACCTCCCAGCCGAGGCCCCAGGCGCCGACGGTGGGGGACTCCCAGTCGTCCTCGACAAATCGGATGTCGTGATCGAGGGGGTCGATGCCGAAGCTCTTGAGGGAATTCAGGTAGAGTTCCTGGATGTCCAGGGGGGAAGGCTTCATGATCACCTGGTACTGGTAGTAGTGCTGGAGACGGTTGGGGTTTTCCCCGTACCGGCCGTCGGTGGGGCGACGGGAAGGCTCCACATAGGCTACCTTCCAAGGTTCCGGACCGAGGGACCTCAGGAAGGTGGCGGGATTGAAGGTCCCGGCCCCCACCTCAAGGTCGTAGGGCTGCTGGATGACACACCCCTGGTCGGCCCAGTACCGTTCGAGGGCGAAGATCAGGTCCTGAAAGGTCACTTTTTCCTCCTGTTTTTTTCGTAGATCATCGGGTCCCTCTCGGCAAGAGGCGGGCAATGATGTAAGTTTTTTACCTATTTGTTTTTACGGGACGTGTCAATAGAGAATTGGCGGATCTGACGTAGGACCTGCAGGGACAGGAGCTCCCTCCCCAGGAGGTGGTTGACGAAGACCCCCAGGATCTCCTCCGTTTCTCTGGCCGTCTGGGGCGTTAGGGAGAGGGATACCAGCCGGGGGATGGGCAGTCTCTTGGCGAGGAGAAGGGTCTTGGCGGCCCCCTGGGAGAGGGGGAGGCCCGGGGGACCGGCAGGGAGGCAGGCGGGGCACAGGACGCCGCCCTCCGCGGCATGGAAGACCAGGGAAGGGGCCGAGGCCATGGTCGTGCCGCAACGGGCGCAACGGTCCAGGGCGGGGTCGTAACCGCACGCGGCGAGAAGGCGGATCTCGTAGAAACGGGCCAGGTTGCCCATCGGCGCCCCCGCTTCGAGGAGGATCAAGAAACCCCTCAGGGTCTCGTAGAGTTCACGGTTGGGCTTGCCCTCGGGGGTGAAGGCGTCGAGGAGTTCCACCAGGTACGAGGCGAGGGCGGTCTTCTCGACGCACAGACGGATTTCGCCGAAGTGCTCCACGATATCGGAGCTTTCCAGAAAGACCAGAGAGCCTCGCCCCCGCTGGGAGAAGATGAGGTTGAGGCAGCAGAAGTCGTCAAGGGTGTTGGCGAAGCGCCGCCGGCTCCGCCTGGCCCCCTTGGCTATCCCCTTGATCTTGCCGAAATCCCGGGTGAAGAGGGTGACGATCCAGTCCGACTCGCCGTGGTCCGTCCTCCTCAGGACGATGGCCTCCGTCCGGAGATGGGTTCTTACTCCCATCTCGAAGGGTCGCGGTAGGTGATCCTCCCCCCCATGACGGTGAGGACGGTCTTACCCGTGAGCTCCCATCCCGCAAAGGGGGTATTGCGGCCCCGGGAGCGAAAAACCGTCGGGTCGACCCGCCAGGTCAGGTTCGTATCGATGACGGTCAGGTCCGCCGGCGACCCGGGGCGGAGGGTCCCCCCGGGGACCCCCAGGATGACGGCCGGGACGACGCTCATCTTCGCCACGAGCTGGCTCAAGGTGAGGACCCCCTCTGCGACGAGTCTCAGACTGAGTCCCAGGGAGGTCTCCAGGCCGACGATGCCGTTGGCGGCGTATTCGAACTCCACCTCCTTGTCTGTCACGGCGTGGGGGGCGTGGTCGGAGGCGATGACGTCGATGGTTCCGTCCCGGAGACCTTCCTTCACCGCCTCGACATCTTTTGGGCCCCGCAGGGGCGGGTTGACCTTGGCGTTCGTGTCGTAATCCTTCAGGACCTCTTGGGTAAGGGTGAAATAGTGGGGTGCCGTCTCCGCCGTAACCTTGACGCCCTTTTTCTTGGCCTCCCGGATGAGGTCCACGGAACCGGCGGTGCTGACGTGGGCGATGTGGACGGGGGTGTCGGTGTATCGGGCCAGGAGTATGTCCCGGGCCACCATGATCTCTTCCGCCGCGGCGGGGATGCCGGGGAGACCCAGGTCGGTGGAGACGAAGGATTCGTTCATGACACCGTCCCCCGACAGGTCCGGATCTTCGCAGTGGGAGATGACGGTCATCTTGAGGGAGGCGGCATATTCGAGGGCCCGGCGCATGACGGCGCTGTTCTTCACCGGTCGGCCGTCGTCGGAGAGGGCCACGGCGCCGCCCCTCTTGAGGTCCCAGAACTCCGTGAGGGATTCCCCCTTCATACCCGCCGTCACGGCCGCCACGGGGTGCACGCGTACTAGACCGGCCTCGGCGGCCTTGCGGAGGATGAACTCCGTTACGGAGCGGTTGTCGTTGACCGGGTCGGTGTTGGCCATGGACGCCACGGCCGTGAATCCCCCCGCGCAGGCCGCCTCGCTCCCCGTGCGGATCGTTTCCTTGTATTCGAAGCCCGGTTCCCGGAGGTGGACGTGCATGTCGATGAGGCCCGGCGTGACGATAAGGCCGTGGAGGTCGATAACGATCCCCCTTGACGTCTTTGCGGCCGCCTCGGGGCCGACGGCGGCGATATGGCCGTCGTCGATGACGATATCGGCCGCCTCGTCGAGGTTTTGGGAGGGGTCCACCACCCGTCCCCCCCGCAGGATCAGTCTCTGGGCGGCGTTCTTTCTCATGGCATACCTCCCCCCAGGAGATACAGGATCGCCATCCTCACCGCCACGCCGTTGGTGACCTGTTCCAGGATGACGGACTGGGGACCGTCGGCGATGTCGGGGGCGATCTCGACCCCCCGGTTGATCGGTCCGGGGTGCATGACCAGGACATCCTTGGCGGCCAGGGCCAAGCTCTCCCCGGTGAGACAGAACCGGGCGGAGTATTCCCTCAGACTGGGAAAGAGGTGGGAATGTTGCCGTTCCTTCTGGATACGGAGCATCATGATCACGTCCTTGCCCCGGACGGCCTCCTCGAGGGTGTCGCACACGCGGACCCCGAAGGCGCCGACGTCCCTGGGCATCATGGTCGCGGGACCGGCCACGGTCACCTTGGCCCCCATCTTCCTGAGGCCGTAGATGTTGGACCTCGCCACGCGGCTGTGGGCGATGTCCCCCACGATGGCCACCTCGACGTCTTTCAGGGTGCCCAGGCGGGAGCGGATGGTCATCATGTCGAGGAGGGCCTGGGTGGGATGTTCGTGGGTCCCGTCCCCGGCGTTGATGATGGACTGCCTCACCAATCGGGCCAGGAGGTGGGGGGTCCCGGAGACGCTGTGACGGATGACGATGATGTCCGGGTTCATCGCCTCGAGGTTCCTGGCCGTGTCGATAAGGGTCTCGCCCTTGACGACGCTGCTCGTGGCGGCCGAGATGTTTATGGTGTCGGCACTGAGGCGTTTACCGGCGATCTCGAAGGAGGTCCTGGTCCTGGTGCTCGCCTCGTAGAAGAGGTTGATGATCGTCTTGCCCCGCAGGGTGGGGACTTTCTTGATCTCCCGTGAGGATACCTCGATGAAGGATTCGGCCGTGTCGAGGATGAGGGTGATCTCCTCCGCCGAGACGTCCTTCATGCCCAGGAGGTCCTTCCGTGCCAGACCCATGGATTTTCAGCCCTCTCTTTCGATGACCACCTCGTCGCGCCCCGTCTTTTCCGTGAGGTGGACCGTTACGTTCTCCCAGAGGGAAGAGGGAAGGTTCTTACCGACAAAGTCGGCGCGTATGGGTAGCTCCCGGTGACCCCGGTCGATGAGGACGGCCAGCTGGATCATCTTCGGGCGGCCGAAATCGATGAGGGCGTCCATGGCCGCCCGGATGGTCCGGCCGGTGAAGAGGACGTCGTCCACCAGGACCACCTTCTTGCCGTCGAGGGGGAAGGGAATGTCCGTTCTGCCCAGGGCCGGTTTCTTTTTCGTGATGAGGAGGTCGTCACGATAGAGGGTGATGTCCAGAATGCCCAGGGGCGGCTCTTTTCCCTCGATGGCGGCAATCTTCTTCCGGAGACGTTCGGCCAGGTAGATCCCCCCCGTGCGGATGCCGATGAGGACCAGGTCTTCGATCCCCTTGTTCTTCTCGAGGATCTCGTAGGCGATGCGGGAGAGGGAACGGTCGATCCCCTCGGCGTCCATGACCACCTTAGGCCTGTCCACGCGATCGAAGCCTCCGGGCCATAAAAAAACCTTCCCCGGGGGGAAGGTTCGGTACCTCTAAGGGACGTTTCATAAACTGCCCAGTCATGGTCTCTTCGCTCTCCTCGTGACCGGGGCGTCGTCACCCCTCTGCAATGGGCTTTAACTAATAGAATTCATCTTGGGTGTCAAGGTGAAAAGGATCCCGGCGGGGGCGGCCCGTGAGTGTTTTGCCTAATGGAGGAGGGTGCCGATCCTGCCCCAACGAACGCTGTGGTTTTCCCTGTCCCAGGACCAGTAGATGACGAAGGCCTTGCCCATGACGTCCTTCAGGTCCACGAACCCCCAGAAACGGCTGTCGTAGCTGTGGTCCCGGTTGTCCCCCATGGTGAAGACGGTGCCGGGTGGTACCTTGACGGGCCCGAAATTGTCCCGGGGGCTGACGGCGGAGGGGATGAGGAGGCTCTCCACGTGAACCCCGTATTTGTCTTCGTACGGCTTGCCGTTGAGGAAGATCTTCTTGTCCCTGATCTCCACCGTGTCCCCGGCCACGGCGATCACCCTCTTGATGAAATCCTTGGAGCGGTCCTCCGGGTAGATGAAGACCACGATGTCTCCCCGCTGCGGATCCCTGAAGGGGATGATGGTGTTGCGGAAGTAGGGGATCTTGACGCCGTAGATGAACTTGTTGACCAGGATGTGGTCGCCGATGAGCAGGGTGGGCTGCATGGATCCCGAAGGGATCTTGAAGGCCTGGACGATGAAGGTCCGGATGAAGAAGGCGATGAGGATGGCGATGATGATCGCCTCGGCATATTCCTGGACCTTCGATTTCTTCTTGGTCATTTTGCCTCTACGAATAGACGTTGATCAGGGTAAGGGAGATCATGATCATGGCGAGGGATCCCCGTACCATGGATAAGGCCATGCCCCCCAACAGGGAGGCGGGTCCCGCGCGGAAGGGGGCCTTCAGACGCCCCTGCCTTGCGGCCTCGACGAGGAACAGGCCCGACAAGGCGCCCCCGAAGAGGCCGATCAGGACCCCCGGCCCGAGGAGAAGGGGCGCCAGGGCGTAGATCCCCAGCGTTGAGCCGGCGAGGGCCGCCAAGAATCCCTTGCGGGACAGGGACGGCCGGAAGACCTTGGCGACCGTCGCCAGAAATTCCATGCCCTCGGCGGCGACGGCCAAGAGGAAAAGGATAAGGAGGGTTTTCCATCCCAGGTTCTCGAAACGCGTGACGGCGGCATAACCGAGGCCGGCCAGGAAGATGACCGCCGCGCCGGGGAGGCCGAGGGCGACGGCGAGGAGGCCGACGAGGAGGATAATGATAAAGGCCGTCAGACCGGCGATCTCTAAGGGAGACAAGCTACTTTTTCCTCTTTCGGCCCGTGGGTCGGTATCTTTCCCAGACGAGGACCAGGGGGCTGGCGATGAAGATGGAGGAATAGGTCCCGACGGTGACCCCCACCAGGAGGGCGAAGGCGAAATCGTGGATCACGGCTCCCCCGAAGAAGAAGAGCACAACTACGACCAGGATTACCGTCAAAGAGGTCAATATGGTCCGGCTCAAGGTCTGGTTGACGCTCTCATTGATGACGGCGGCCAGGTCTTTCTTGGGATCCTTGCGCATGTTCTCCCGGATCCGGTCGAAGACGACGATGGTGTCGTTGATGGAGTAACCGATGATGGTCAAAAGGGCGGCCACGATGGTCAAATCGAACTCCTTGTTGAGGATGGAGAAGGCGCCGACGGTGATGATCGTGTCGTGGACGAGGGCCAAGATCGCCCCCAGGCCGAAACGGAACTCGAAACGCCAGGCGATGTAAAGGAGCATCCCCACCCAGGAGAAGAAGATGGCCAGGAGGGCCTTTCTCGTCAGGTCCTGGCCCACCTTGGGTCCCACCATCTCCACCCTTCTTATCTCCACGGACTTTTCCCCCAGGGCCCCCTTGAGGCTCTGGGCCACCCTATCCGAGAGCCCCGTCGGTTCTGAGGCCCCTGCGGCGATCCGGATAAGGATCTCACCCTGGCCGTATTCCTGGATGATGGCCCCCTGCAGTCCCAAGGGCCGCAGGGCCTCTCTGATCTTGTCGATGGTGAATGGGGTGCTGAACTTCACCTGGATGATGGTGCCCCCCGCGAAATCGATACCGTAGTTAAGCCCCCCGTGCCAGACGATGGAGGCGATGCTGATGACGATCATGGCCATGGAGATACCGAAGGCCACCTTCATCTTGCCGACGAAGTCGAAGTTTGTTCCCGGTTTGATGAACTCCATGGACGGACTCCTTATACGCTCACCGTCTGGATTCTGCGGTTCCAGACGAAGTAGTCGAAGATGATGCGGGTCACGAAGATGGCCGTGAACATGCTCGCCAGGATACCGATGGTCAAAGTGACGGCGAAGCCCTTGATGGGGCCCGTCCCGAAACCGAAGAGGAAGAGGGCGGCGATGAGGGTCGTGACGTTGGAGTCCAGAATGGTCAGGAAGGCCTTGCCGTACCCCGCCTCGATGGCCGCCCGGGGCGTCTTGCCGGCCCGCAGCTCCTCCCTCACCCGTTCGAAGATGAGGACGTTGGCGTCGACGGCCATGCCGATGACGAGGACGATGCCGGCGATACCCGGGAGGGTGAGGGTGGCCCTGAAGGCCGCCAGAGCCCCGAAGATGATGACGATGTTCAAGATCAGGGCGAAATCGGCCACCAGGCCCGAGAGACGGTAATAGACGACCATGAAGACGGCCACGAGGAGGCCGCCGATGATGGTGGACCACAGACCCTGGTCGATGGAGTCCTGACCCAGGGAGGGCCCCACGGTCCTCTCCTCGAGGATGGTGACGGGGGCGGGCAGGGCGCCGGCCCTCAGGACGATGGCCAGGTCCCGGGCCTCATCCATGGTAAAGGAGCCCGTTATTTGGGCGTTCCCCCCGGAGATCCGCTCCTGGATCACCGGGGCCGAATGGACCACCCCGTCCAGGACGATGGCCAGACGTTTCTTGACGTTCTCGCCCGTGATCCTCTCGAAGTCCTGCGCCCCCTGGGCGTTGAACTTGAGGGCGACGTGCGGTTCCCCGAAACGGTCGCCGATGGAGACCTTGGCCGACTCGAGGGAAGCCCCCGTCAGGAGGGTCTTGCTCTTCACCAGGTAGGGGATCTGGGTGCGTCTCCCCGTCTCCCTGTCCACATGGGTCCCGTACAGTAAGACGCTCCCCTCGGGGATATTGCCCTTGAGGGCTTCCTCGACGCTGTGCTCCTCGTCCAGGAGCTTGAACTCCAAGAGGGCCGTTTTGCCGATGAGCTTCTTGGCCCGCTCCGTGTCCTTTATCCCCGGCAGTTGGACGATGATCCGGTCTTTACCCTGGGGGATGATCTCCGGTTCCGTCACCCCGAACTGGTCGACGCGGTTCCGGATCGTCTCCAGACTCTGCTCCACGGCGTGTTTCTTTAGCTCCTCCGCCCTTTTCTCCCGGATGCGGATCGTTAACGTTTCCCGGCCGTCTCGGACGGTCGAGGAGCCGATTTCCAGGTCGGGGTAGTCGTCCTTGAGGACCTTCTCGAAGGCCCCCCGCGAGGCCGCGTCGGGGAGCTCGAAGGCCACGGTGGCGGCGTCGGCCTTCCCCTCCAGGAGGAGGAAGCGGACCTTCTTCTCCATGAGGGTTTCTTTGAGATTCTCCGCCGCACGGTGAAGAATGGCGGCGATGGCCTTGTCCGTGTCCACCTCGAGGACCAGATGGGTGCCCCCCTGGAGGTCGAGGCCGAGGTGGATCTTGTCTATGGGGAGGTTCTTTTTCCAGAAATCGGGGAGTTGGGGGGCCAGGGAGGGGGTCAGGTAAAAGAGGGCGACGAGGATGACCACCAAGGCCAGGGCCGCCCTGATCCGGATGCTCTTGATCATGTCCTACTCCTTGCCCGCCTTCTGGAGGACGCCGCCGATGAAGTTGCGGGACACCTTGATGCGGACCTTGTCGGCGATCTCGAGGGTCACTACCGTGTCCGTGAGGGCCGTCACTTTCCCGTGGATGCCCCCCGTGGTGATGACGATGTCCCCGTGGGCGAGATTGTCCAGCATCTCTTTGAGTTCCTTCTGTTTCTTCTGCTGGGGCCTGATGAGGAGGAAATAGAAGATGGCGAACAGGATGGCCATCACGATCATGAAGCTGAAATCCGGACTGCCCCCGTTCCCCGGGGCCTTTCCCATGGCATAGGCGATGTCAATCAAGGTTCGTCCCTCCCGTTTCTTGCTCCCTTTTCAAAAAAGAGTCCTTAAAGACCCCGAAGCGGCCCGTTTCTATGGCCGCCCTGATCCGCTCCATCAGGTTCATGTAATACCTGATGTTGTGTATGGTGTTGAGGATCATGGCCAGGATCTCCCTGGACATGAAGAGGTGCCGCAGATAGGCTCTCGAGAAATTTCTGCAGGTGTAACAATCACATAGAGCATCTACGGGACCGAGGTCCTCCCGAAATCGGGCGTGCTTTATAACAAGCTTTCCCCCGTTTGTAAACAACAATCCGTTTCGGGCGCCACGGGTGGGCAGGACGCAGTCGAACATGTCGATGCCGCAGGCCACGGCCTCGACGATGTCTTCCGGCGTGCCCACCCCCATGAGGTAGCGGGGCCGCTCGGGGGGCATGAGGGGGGCCGTTTCGGCCACGATGCCCCGCATCTCTTCCTTGGGTTCGCCGACGCTCAGGCCCCCCAGGGCATAACCGTCGAAACCCGTCTCGACGAGGCCCTCCAGGGACTCCCTTCTGAGGGAGGGGTGAACGCCGCCCTGGACGATGCCGAACAGGGCCTTTTCTCGATCCCTCCTCGCCTCGAGGCTCCTGCGGGCCCACCGAAGCGTCCGCGCCATCGAGCGGCGCGCCTCTTCGAACGTGGCGGGGTAGGGGGTGCACTCGTCGAGACACATCATGATGTCCGAATCCAGGGCCTCCTGGATCTCCACGGCCCCCTCGGGCGTGAGGAGATGGCGGGACCCGTCGATGTGGGATCGGAAGGTCCATCCCTCCTCCGTGACCTTGCTCAGACCGCCGAGGCTGAAGACCTGATAGCCGCCGCTGTCGGTAAGGATCGGGCCCGGCCAGTTCATGAAGTCGTGGAGACCCCCCGCCTTTTCGATCAGGCGATGACCGGGTCGCAGATAGAGGTGGTAGGTGTTGGCCAGGATCACCCGGACGCCGAGTTCCCCGAGGACGGCGGGGGTCAGGGCCTTCACCGTCCCTTGGGTCCCCACGGGCATGAAGACGGGGGTGGCCACTTCGCCCCGGGCCGTCGCCATCCTGCCCAGGCGGGCCCCCGTGGAGGCATCGGTCTTGATGACGGTGAAAGACAGGGCCATGGCTTTATCAGAGGATCAACATGCAGTCGCCGTAACTGTAGAAACGGTAGCGCTTCTCGACGGCCCGGCGGTAGGCCTTCTCCATGAGTTCCTTGCCGGCGAAGGCGCAGACGAGGAGGTAGAGGGAGGAGCGGGGGAGGTGGAAGTTCGTCAGGAGGGCCCCGACCCGCTTGAAACGGTAACCGGGAAAGATGTAGAGACTCGTGACCCCCGAGCGGGCCTCTATATGTCCCCTTTCGTCCGCCGCCGTCTCCAGGACGCGGCAAGAGGTCGTGCCCACGGCGACGACCCTTCGGGCCGCGTTGATCCTTTCGGCCGCGGCCGTCGGCATCTCGAAGGGTTCGGCGTCCATGACATGGTCTTCGATCTCTTCGACCTCGATGGGCGAGAAGGTCCCGTAGCCCACGTGGAGGGTGACGGAGACGACGGGAACGTTCCGGGCGGCTATTTCCTGGAGGACCGCCGGCGAGAAGTGGAGGCCCGCCGTCGGCGCCGCCACGGAACCGGGCCGCCGGGCATAGACGGTCTGGTACCGTACCAGGTCCTCTTCCTTTCCCGACGCCCCCTTCCTCTTTATATAAGGCGGCAGGGGGGGGAGTCCTCGTTCCTCCAGGAAGGTCGCCAAGGGCCTGTCCGTGGCGATACCCAGGCGCCACTTTTTGTCCGACAAGCGCTCCAGGATCCTGCCCTCGGCGCCGGCCCCGAAGGTCAGCCTCTCCCCCTCCCTAAGGCGCCGCGCCGGCTTGAGGAGGCATTCCCACACCTCCCCTTCATCCGTTATGCCCTCGCCGTCCGGCCGCCTCAGGAGGAGGACCTCGATCCTGGCGCCCGTCTCCCTCCTGGCCTCCAGACGGGCGGGGATCACGCGGGAGTCGTTGACGACGACGACGTCTCCCCGGTCCAAGAAAGAGGGGAAGTCCCGGAAGCATCGGTCTTCCATTTCCCCCGACGGGCGGTGGACGACCATCATCCGCGAGGCGTCCCTCTGAGGGAGGGGCGCCTGGGCGATGAGCCCCGGGGGCAGGTGATAATCGAAGTCGGAGACCCTCGTCATCAGGTCCTGCCGAAATAGAGGAGGACGAGGCCGGCGATCATGGAAACCAGCCCGATGAGCCTCAGGGTCCCGTCGGGGATCTCGGATATCTTGGCGAGGTAGGCCTTGATCTTTTCGGGGAAGGCGAAATAGGGGAGGCCCTCCACGATCAACACCATCCCCATGACACAGAGAAAGTACTTCATCGTCATCACCGCCGGGGCGGAAAGTATGGACAACACAAGGCCGGTCTTCGTATCACATTTCCTTTTCGCCCACAACAGGCGATGTCCCGGCCAATAAAAGACTTGACACCACCGTGGCTTTCATATAGGTAACCCTGGTTTCGCAGGCCAAGCGATGTTTCCACCCCATAGACTATACGGAGATTTCGACCGGGTCCAAACGAAAGCATCTTTTTGTTTTCCCACCGAGGTTCTTTTCGGGACCGTTGGGTTTAGGCAAGGGGTGTATGGATTCTTCGGGATCGGGTTTTTACCCATAAAGATCACAAGGAGGAGGTAGGTATGGCAGACGAAGAGAAGAAACCAAGGTTGACAAGGGCGGAAAGACTGGAGAGGGAAAGGGAGAAAAACCTCCAGCACTGGCTCGCGCAGGACGAGATTCTCTTCAAACATCGTGAGGAGGCCTACAACATAGGCGGTGATGAGCAGGTGGCGCGCCTGGCGAAGCAGGGTAAGAAACCCATGCGCCAGCTCATCTCTCAGCTCATCGATCCGGGCACGGAGTTCTTCGAGCTCGGTCTGGATGCCGGTTACGATATCGGCAAAAAACGTCTTTACGGCGGCGAGGTTTACGAGCAGGAGAAGCGCGGCCATATCCCCGGCGGCGGCCTCATCACGGGCGTCGGCGTGATCCACGGCAAGGACTGCATGATCTTCGCCAACGAGAACCGCTATGCCGCGGGGACCTATTTCCCCATCACCCTCAAGAAGCACATGAGGGCCCAGGCCATCGCCGAGGCCTGCCGCCTCCCCTGCATCTACATCGCCGACTCGGGCGGGATCAACCTCCCCCTCCAGGTTGGTTGTTTCGCCGACGACGGCCATTTCGGCAGCATGTTCTACAACATGTGCCGCATGTCCGCCATGGGGATCAAGCAGTACACCCTCTCCACGGGCGGGAACACGGCGGGCGGCGCCTACATCGTCTATCTCGCCACGGAATCGATCATGATCGAGAAGATGTCCTACGCCTTCCTGGCCGGTCCCCCCATGGTCAAGTCCGCCATCGGCGAGACCGTCTCCATGGAGGACCTGGGCGGCGCCTACGTCCACACCCAGCACTCCGGCGGTTGCGACCACTTCGTGAGGACCCAGGACGAGGGTATCCAGAAGCTCAGGGACATCATGGAGTTCGAGCCCTCCCAGAGCCTCTACATCGACCGGAGGGAGACGAGGGAGCCGCGCTACGACTACAAGGAGATGATGAGGTGCACCCCCGTTGACACCTACCAGTACATCAACATCAAAGACACGATCAAGTGCCTGGCCGACGACAGTTACTTCCATGAGTACAAACCCACCTACGGCCCCGGCCGCGGCGACGCCATCATCTGCGGCAAGATGTGGATGAAGGGTATCCCCGTGGGGGTCGTGGCCTCCAACGCCAGCGGCGTCATCTACATCGACGCGGCCCGCAAGGCGACGGAGTGGATGATCCGCTGCGGCAACTCCCATCTCCCCGTCCTGTTCCTCCAGGGTTCGCCGGGCTACATGGTGGGCAAGGCGGAAGAGTGGGGCGGCATCGGCAAGTACGGGTCCGACATGGTCCGGGCCTGCAGCTGCCTCATGACCCCCAAGATCACCTACGTCATCGGCCCCGACCACGGCGCGGCCAACTACGGCATGTGCGGTAGGGCCTTCAAGCCCCGTTTCGCCTTCACCAACATGCGCGGCCGCACGACCGTCATGTCCGGTGAGACGGCGGGCTTCATCGTGGAGACCGTCCGGCGGAAGAACATCATCGACAAGGGCGGCACGGTGGACGAGGAAGAGATGGCCAAGTTCCGCCAGATGATGCGCGACCGCTACGACGCCGAGGGTCATCCCTTCTACACGGGGTCCCTGCTGTTCCACGACGGCGTCGTCGCCTTCAGCGAGGCCCGCGACAAGATCGCCCGGGCCCTCGAGATCTCCCTCAGGGTACCCATCCAGCACTCCGATTGGGGTGATCTGAAGGTCTAAGAAAGCAACCAAGGAGGAAGGATATGTCGGACATTCTGCTTCAGGAAAGGACGGAAGAGGGGATACTGATTCTGACCCTGAATCGCCCCGATGCCATGAACTGCTTCAACTTCGACCTCCTGGCGGCGCTGAACAACGCCATCACGGAGGCCAATTTCGATATGAGCCTGCGCTGCATCATCATCACGGGCGCCAAGGCGGGTGACGATCCCAAGAAGTGGTCCTTCTCCACGGGCGCCGACCTGAAGGAGAGGCGGACCCTGACCCAGGACCAGGTGCGGCGTTTCATCTTCACCATCCGCAACACCTTCACCGCCGTGGAGCAGGTGCGGGTGCCGGTTATCGCCGCCATCAACGGTTTCGCCTTCGGCGGCGGCACGGAGCTGGCCCTGGCCTGCGATATCCGTATCGCCTCCTCCAACGTCCTGATGGGACTGACGGAGACCTCCCTCGCCATCATCCCCGGTGCCGGCGGGACCCAGCGTCTCCCCAGGATCATCGGCGTCGCCAAGGCGAAGGAGCTGATCTATACGGCCCGGCGTATCAACGCCCAGACGGCCCTGGAGATCGGTCTGGTAAGCAAGGTCGTCGAGCCCGACAAGCTCATGGACGCCGCCCTGGAACTGGCGAGGGAGATCGCCAAGAACGGCCCCATCGGCGTCGCCCAGGCCAAGTTCGCCCTCAACTACGGTACCGAGGCGAGCCTCGGCGTGGCCCTGCCCCTGGAGTCCAAGGCCTACGAGGTGACGATCCCCACCAAGGACCGTCTCGAGGCCTTGGCGGCCTTCGCGGAGAAACGGAAGCCCGTCTTCAAGGGTGAGTGATGATTTTTTTCCACCGGTCACCCTCCCCTTTCTGCCGCCAGGGGAGGGTGACCTTAAGAATGAACTCTAAATAAGAAGAAGGAGGACAATTGTATGGCGACAGAGTACGATCTTTGGAAAATCTTCCCCAGGATGCCTAAAAAGGTCACCATCGGGGACATAACCATCCGGGACGGGTTCCAGCACTGTGAGAAGTTCATCTCCACCAACGCGAAGATCTTCTACGCCCAGGAGATGATCCTGGCCGGGGCGCGGGAGATCGAGGTCACCAACCTCGGCAGCCCCGAGGGGATCCCCCAGTTCCGGGACGCGGAGCAGGTACTGACCGCCCTGCGGAGCGACGCCTTCAAGAAGCGCTGCGAGCGGGCGGGCATCAAGTACGACGATATCGTCATGACGGCCGTGACCATCAGGGAGCCCGCCGTTGACCGGGCCATCGAGCTGAAGAAGAAGGGTATCGGTCCCGACCGGATCCTCATGATGGTCTCCACGGACCCGGAGCATCACTTCGCCAACTCCGGGACGACCCTGACGCAATACTGGCGCGAGGCGGAGCGCTGCATCAAGAAGGCCCGCGACGTGGGCATCAAGATGTGCGGCACCGTCAGCACCATTTGGGGCAGCCCCATCAGCGGCGCGACGAAGCTGGAGGACGCCGTCGAGTTCACCAAGCGCTGGTTCCAGATCGGCGCCCATGACATCGAGCACGCCGACCACGACGGTTCGGCCAACGCGGCGGACGTTTACCGTTACTGCTCCATGATCCTCGACGCCATGCCCAACCCCGAGGGCCATCTCCTCCACCTCCACGAGACGAAGCGCATCGCTTCTTCCTCGATCCTGGCGGCCCTCATGGCGGGCTTCACGAGGTTCGAGGCGACCCTGGGCGGCCTGGGCGGTCAGCCGGCCAACTTCCTCGACGACTGCCCCGTCCGCGGCACCGGCGAGTACTACTACGAAGACCCCCGCTACGTGGGCCTGATCTGCATGGAGGATCTCCTGGTGCAGATCGACGAGCTGGGCATCGAACACGGCTATAACGTGGACCGCGTCCTGTGGCTCGGCCGCAGGATGGAGAAGACCATCGGTCAGCGGCTCCGTTCCGAGGCCGTCATCAACGGCCGGACCCAGAAGGAGGGCCATATGAAGTTCGCCCGCCCGGGCCTGAAGAAGCTCATCGAGAAGCTCGGCGAGCAGCCCGGCCAGCGTGTCCCGCCCGATTGGACGGCAGAGGCGGTACTCCCCGAGAATTGGGGTCCCAACGATCCCATCTGGGCGAAGAAATAGGGTTTTGACGAAGACCTTGAGGGGGGAGCACCTGCTCCCCCCATCATTGTGTCATTGATCCAAAAGCGGCCTATGACCGCGTAAGTGCTAAGATAAACGTGAAGGAGGTTTAGGAGATGGCAGTAGAGGTTGTGGCCCCCATGCCGGGAACCATCGCGGAGATCATCGTTCAGGTCGGCGATGAGGTGAAGGCGGACGAGGAGTTGATCATCCTCGAGGCGATGAAGATGGAAAACCCCATCGTCGCCCCCACCAGCGGCAAGGTAGTGGAGATCAAGGTGGAAGAGAAGGATAAGGTGGATACCAACCAGGTCCTTCTCGTCATCGAGTGATCGTTTTTCCCCCGAGGGAAGAAAAAAGCGGAACCGGATTCATTTCCGGTCCGCTTTTTTTTGGTGGTTTTAGACGTTTTTCGGCTTACTTTATAGGCCACTCGCCCCTTTCCTTGAGGACCTCCCGGTAGACCTCCAAGGCCTCGTTCACCGCCGGCATCCCGGCGTAGGTGGCCACCTGGAAGAAGATCTCCGCCAGTTTCCTCGGGTCGCAGCCCACGTTGAGGGCGGCGTTGACGTGGAGCTTGAGTTCCCCCGTGGCCCTCAGGGCGGCGAGCATGGCGCAGGCCGCGTACTGCCTCTCCGGGAGGGTGAGGACGGTGCGGGAATAGAGATTGCCCGTGATGAACTTGGAGAATTCGTTCGCCAGGTTTTTGTCGAACTCCCGCCACATCAGGTAGGGGGGGTCCATCTTGATGCCCTTGCCGAAGAGGGTCTTCGCCGTTTCCTGTGTCCGTTTGACGATGTCGTCGCTCATAGCCGTTCCTTCTCCTTTTTGAGTTTTCCCTGGCGTCACCGGTCGTCGGTCCGCCTTTAGATCCTTGTCATTTCACGAGATAGACGTCACGGTCCCGGTCCTGGAAAAAGACCTGGTGATACTTGCCCTTGCCGATCTCCTCGAAGAACACCTCGCCCTCCTTCCGGCACCTCTCGCAGGCCATGCCGGGGACGATGACGGCGAAGATCCGCCGACCCGTGTCGGCCCGGGAGTCGATGAGGATCAGGCCGCCGCAGTCGTCGCAGACCCGGACCGTCTCCTCCTGTTCCTCCGAGATCCCGTCCGTGTCGTAATAGATGTGGCGGCGTCTCTTGAGGTACCTCGCCTTGCCCCGGACGGCCTCGGCGATCTCCCTGCGGTGGTACCAGCGCCTCATGATCTCGTCCACGGTACGGTGGATGTGGGTCGTGATGGCCTCGGACTGTTGCAGGGCCGCGGGGTTGTAATCCGGTTCCCTCACGGCGCTGTAGTCCAGGCCGGCCATGGCGAGGATGATACCCACGTTGACGTAGGGAAGGGCCTTCTCGATGGAATACCCACCCTCGAGGACGGCGATGTGGGGGGAGAGGCGGTCGTTGAGGACGGCGTAACCCTGGGCGCTGAAGCGCATGTTGGTGATGGGGTCCGAGTAGTGGTTGTCCTGGCCGGCGGAGTTGATGACCAATTCGGGTTTAAACTCTTCCAGGATGGGCAACACGACGTTCTCCAGGGCGTAGAGGAAGCCCTCGTCGGAGGTCCTGGGCGGCAGGGGGATGTTAACCGTCATGCCCACGGCGTTGGGCCCGCCGAACTCATCCACGAAGCCGGAACCGGGGTAGAGGGTGCGGCCGTCCTGGTGCATGGAGATGAAGAGGGTGTTGGGGTCATGCCAGTAGATGTCCTGGGTGCCGTCGCCGTGGTGACAGTCCGTGTCCACGATGGCGATCCTCTTGATGCCGTAGTGGCGACGGATGTACTCGATCATGATGGCCTCGATGTTGATATTGCAGAAGCCCCGCGCCCCGTGGACGATCCGCATGGCGTGATGCCCCGGGGGCCGGACGAGGGCGAAGGCGTTGTCCACCTCTCCCTCGAGGACCTTTTTGGCCGCCGTGATGGCGCCGCCCGCCGAGATCAGATGGGACTCCGTAATCACCCGCCGGGCGTCGGGGACGCATACGTGCACCCGGTTGATGTCCTCGACGGTCGCCAGGCCGGGTTTGTATTCCACGATGTTGTCGAAATCCATCAGACCCTCTTCGAAGACCTGATCCTGGGTGTACAGGAGCCGCTCCTCCCGCTCGGGGTGGGTGGGGGAGATGGCCCAGTCGAAGGCCGGAAAGAAGATCAGTCCCGTTTTTTTCCTTTTCTTCATCGGTCCCTCAACCTCCCAGCGGTGAGATCAGCCCCGGCTTGATCTGTACCTTCACGCGGATGTTCTTCCCGGCGGTGTAGAAATCCCTGACCATGTTGAATTCCTGTTCCTCCACCGTCTCCATCTCCAGCTCGTCCTCGGAGGCACCCATGGCCAAGGCCGTCTCTTTGAGCCTTTCCCTGCCGATCCTGATGGCGTCCTCTTTGCTGAACCGGCCGGGGATCTCCATCTGCAGGCCCATTTCACCCACCGTGAGGAACCGCCGTTCCGTGTCGGCCAGGATGGTGACCTCGGCGGTGGTCCTGGCCAGGGCGGCGCCGACGGCGTTGGCCACCTCGGCGTTTTCCGGGATGTGGTAGGGGCACTCGAGGGCCTTGCCCAGGGCGGGGGCGAGGCCTTGGGCCGGGCCGCCGACGACGTAGACGATCCGGGGTTCGATCTTCTTCCCCTCCAGCATCTCGTGGATGGTGTAGACGGGGCGGTTGTTGATCTCTTCCGTGAAAGACCTCACGGCCTCGGCGATCCTCCTCACCGTTTCCCCAAAGACGGCCCGGGCGGCCTCTTCTACCGCGCAGCCGAGGGCCGCGGCGAGGGGTTCCAGGGAATGACGGGCCTTCTGGCGATCGCCGATGTCCGTCAGGCCCAGGACGATCATGGCGTCCGTGGGGGTGGGGCAGGGGCCGCCCAGGGCCGCCGCCGGCCCCTCCCGCCGGGGACCGACCTCGAGGCGTCCCCCGTCAAGGCGGACCGCGCTGTCGCCGCCCACGCCGATGGATCGCGTCCGCAGGCCCCGGATCAGGGTCTTGTGCCCCTCGATGGTCACGCCGAGGGCCTCGAGAAGGGGGACGCCGTCGGCGAAGAGGGCGATGTCCGTGGTGGTGCCTCCGATGTCGAGGGCGACGGCGTCGTCTCGGCCCCCGGTCATGCTCAGGATGCCCATGATGCTCGCCGCCGGGCCCGAGAGGATGGTCTGGACGGGGTAATCGACGGAACGGCCGATCTCGATCGTTCCGCCGTCGGCCTTGAGGATGTAGATGGGTACTTTGATCCCCTGGCGTTCCACGAAGGCCGTGACGGCCCGGACGAAGTTTTCGTAGAGGCCCCAGATGGCGCTGTTGAGATAGGTCGTGGCCAGGCGGCGGGGGAAGTTGAGATGCCCAGACAGGCGGTGTCCGAGGGAGATGTGCCTGAAGCCGTCGGTGATGAGGTCGCGGATCTTGAGCTCGTGGGACGGGTTTCTCGTGGAGAACTTGCCGACGACGCCGGCGTAGGCGATGCCCCCTTCCTTGAACTCCCGGGCGCAGCGCCTGATTTCGCCCTCGTCGATGGGGGCCGCCTCGAGGCCCCGGTGGTTGATGTATCCCGAAACGAAACGTGTCTCCGCCCGGGGCGAGATCAGGGCCGGCGGGAGGCCGGGACCGGCGGCGGCGATGATGCCCACCGCTTCGGTCTTGCCCTGGACGATGGCGTTGGTGGAGATGGTGGTGCTCAGCACCACCCTCCTGAGGGCCGCGGGGTCGATGTCCCTCATGACGGCCTCGGTGGCCTCGATGAGGGAACCCATGATGTTGCCGGCGTCGGTTAAGACCTTCGCCTTGCTTTGGATTTGGTGGTCGCTGATTACGACGGCGTCCGTATGGGTCCCGCCAACGTCAATACCGAGGATCATCGAGGCCTCCCATTCCCGGGCGGATGGTTATTCCTCTCCCACGACGGCGGGAGGGGGCGTGACGGCTTTTGACGAGCCCTTCACGAGACGGCCTTATATACTGCAAAAATCATCTTGACAAGACGAAAAAAAGGCGTATGTTTCGGACGCCTTGATGATTGGATGTTAGGTAAGGCGACGAGAATCATGGAAAGGAGGTGACAAGTTGATGAAGAAGGCCTTCGCGATCATGCTTTCGCTTCTTTTGGTCGTAACCTTTTCGTTTGCGGTTGTCGGCTGCAAGAAGGCTGAAGAGCAGAAACCGGCCGAGCCGGCCAAGGCGGCGGCTCCCGCTCCCGCTCCGGCGGCTCCTGCGGCTCCCGCTCCCGGCGCTCCGGCCCCCGGCGCCCCCGCTGCTCCTGGCGCTCCGGCGGCTCCTGCGGCCCCCGCTGCTCCCGCGGCCAAGTAAAAGAGCCGAGATTTACCACCCAGAACCGGCCTTTCGTCATCCAGCGATGGGCCGGTTTTTTTTTGCCTTGACAAAGATTCAGGATTCCATAACATTCATTCATTATCCAATTTGCGATGATTTCCATATTGCAGCGAAGGAGGTGTGATCATGTCGGACAGAACGGGTGATTTTCTGAAGGGTCTGGCCATCGGCGCCCTGGTGGGGGCCGTCCTGGGCATCCTCTACGCCCCGAAGAGCGGCAAGGAGACCAGGGAGGAACTGGGCAGGAAGGCCGAGGAGATGATGGCGAAGGCCAAGGAGGAGTACGAGGAAGCCCTGGAACGCAGCCGCAGGACCTATGAGGCCGCCGTGGCCCGTCTCAAGAAGATCGAGGCGGCGGCTAAGGAGAAGGTAGGCGAGCTGGAGACCAAGGCGGGGGAGATGGTGGAGAAAGGCAAGGAGACCCTGGAGGACAGCAAATCCAGGCTCAAGAAGGCCATCGACGCCGGTGTCGAGGCCTATAAGGAAGAGAAGTCGGCGTAGGCCGGGTTATGTATCTCGAGCTCAGCCTCGTGTTTCTGAGCGGCGCGGTGCTCCTCATCGCCGTCTTCACCGTGCCCATGTTCATCCAGATCCAGCGTCTCGCCAGGGGACTGACGGAGATGCAGGCCGTCCTCCAGAGAAACCTGCCCGGCATCATCGCCAATCTCGAGGAGGCGGCCCTCAACGTCAAGAAGACCACCGCCACCGTAAACGATCAAGTAGAGAACATCGCCTTCGCCCTGGGACGGATCCAGGCCATCGCCGCCCTCCTGGCGGAGCTGGAGGGGATCGTCCGCGTCGGTCTTCACCATCCGGCGGTGAACCTTCTCCGTACCGCCTCGGCCGTCGCCAAGGGGGTGCGGGTCTTTTTGAGGGTCTACACCTCGGGGCGGCGTGAAATCGGCCATTGATGTGAAAGGGGAGGCGGGATCTTGGGGAAGATGACCTTCACCAAGCAGGGACGCCGGGTCCGCGCCCAGGTCCGCCGGGACCGCCCCCGGGAGACGCGTCCCGTCGAGGAGGTGGTACGGGCCCTCAAGACCGAGGAGAAAGGGGGGAGGGAAGATTACCGGGAGAGGTCCCTGGCCATTCACGGCCTGGTCTGCGCCCGTTGCGGCCGTTCCTTCGACGAGGGGAACCGTCATTTATTGACGGTCCACCACAAGGACGGCAACCATCATAACAACCCCCCCGACGGCAGCAATTGGGAGAACCTCTGTGTCTATTGCCACGAGGACGTCCACAGCCGGGGCCTCCTGGCGGACTACCTCGCGGGGGGGGCGGCGCGGGAAGAGGTCCTCGTCCATGCCGGAGAGGCCGGGGGAGGTGGGGCGACGGGCCTGTCGTCCCTGGGCGAGAAACTGAAAAAGGCCTTCGAAAAGAAATAGCCCAAGGAAATCAGTGATATACGATCGTGGAAGAAGGCGGTGGAATCCCTTGACCGCCGAAGGGTCCTATGGTATAGAGCCCGCCACGTTCGGCCAATGTTTCCAGACTCCTTGAACCGCATCCGTCTCCGGATTCGCGAACACGGCTTGGGGCCGTGGCGAGATGGCTTTGAGGGGTTCCAATACCAAGAGAGGAGGTAGATTTCAGTGGAAGTCCTAGATCAGGGAATTGGCGCGATCTTTACAGATCCGGATGCCGACAAGGCACGCGAGTTTTTCAGGAAAAAGAGCCGCGCACTGACACCCAAGGTGATGTCCGTCAAGGAGGCGGTCGAGAAATTCGTCCATGACGGCGATTACCTCTGCATCGGCGGTTTCGGGGCCAACAGGATCCCGACGGCCGTCTGTCACGAGATCGTGCGCCAGGGCCGGAAGAATATGGGGTTCGCCGGTCACACATCCACCCACGATTTTCAGATCCTCTGCGCCGGTGAGGTATTCGACAAGCTCGACGTCGCCTACATCGTCGGCCTCGAGGCCCGCGGCCTCTCGCCCAACGCCCGCCGCTACATGGAGAGCGGGAAGGTGAAGGTCTCGGAGTGGACCAACTACTCCCTGTCGGTGCGGTTCAAGGCGGCCGCCGCCGGCGTGTCCTTCTACCCCGCCCGTAACGTCATGGGGACGGACACCTTCAAGTACAGCGGAGCCAAGATCATCCAGTGCCCCTTCACGGGGACCAAGTACGCGGCCATGCCCGCCATCTGGCCCGATGTGGCGGCCATCCACGTCCACGAGGCGGACATCTACGGCAACTGCCGCATCCGCGGCATCACCGTGTCGGACCTCGATGTGGCCCGCGCGGCCAAGCGTCTCATCATCACTTGCGAACGCCTTATCCAGAACGACGAGATCCGCAGGGATCCCAGCTACACCGTCATCCCCTACTGGTGCGTCGACGCCGTCTGCGAGGTGCCCTACGGCAGCTACCCCGGCAACATGTACGGCGAGTACTTCTCCGATGAGGATCACCTCAGGGAGTGGCTCAAGGTCGAGCAGGATCCCGACGAGTTCAAGCGGTTCCTCGACAAGAACATCTACTCCTGCAAGGACCACTTCGAGTACATCGAGAAGAACGGTGGTATGCACAAGCTCCTGAAGCTGCGGGAGAAGGAATTCATGTTCACCAAGGCGAGAGATTAGAAAGGAGGATGACTGAGCGTATGGCTGACTACAATACGATGGAACTGATGATCTGCACCGCCGCGAGGGAGCTCGAGGACGGCGCCTCGGTCGGTGTGGGCACAGGCGCGCCCTGTGCGGCGGCGATGTTGGCGCAGAAGGCCCATTCGCCGAATCTGGTGATCCTTTTCGAGGCGGGCGGCGCGGCCCCCCTGATTCCGGAGATGCCCATCTCCGTCGGCGATTCCCGGACCACCTGGAAGGCCATCATGGCCAGCGGCATGTGCGAGATCATGGAGACGGCCTGCCGCGGCATGCTGGACTACACCTTCCTCGGCGGCGCCCAGATCGACATGTACGGTAACCTGAACTCCACCCGCATCGGGCCGGACCACCAGAAACCGAAGGTCCGTTTCCCCGGGAGCGGCGGCGCCAACGACTTCGCCTCCTTCTGCTGGCGCATGATGGTCATGACCCCCCAGGATCCCAAGCGGTTCGTGGAGAGGGTCAGCTACATCACCACCCCCGGCTGGCTCGAGGGCGGCGATTCCCGCGCCAAGAGCGGTCTGCCCCTGGGAGCGGGTCCCTACAAGATCATCACCAACATGGCCGTCATGGATTTCGAGCCGGAGAGCAAGAGGATGCGCATCATCGCCATCAACCCCGGTTACTCCGAGAAGGACGTCCAGGACAACTGCGGCTTCGAGCTCCTCAAGGCCCCCAAGATCGTCGAGAACCCCCCGCCCACGGCGGAGGAGCTGGCGATCCTCAGGGACCAGATCGACCCCTACCGCTACGTCATCGGCCGCTGAGAAAGGCCGTTCGACAAAACACCAAGGCCGGGGCACCGCCCCGGCCTTTTTAATTCGGGGACACAATACTTAATTCGTAACCTTCCGAAAGTGTTGATGAATTTTTTGCCAAAAACGGGTAAGGTGTCCCCGAATTTCCGCGTCACCCAAAAACGCTAAAATTCAAGACCTGACCCCGGGGGGGAGGGGCGGACGAGTTTGTCGCCCACGGAGGTGCCGCAGAAGGCGCAGGTGTAGTCGTATTTCTCGCCCTCGGGGAGGATGAGGAGGAGGCGCTTTCTCACCGGGACCGCCCGGCGGCAGCGGGGGCAGAAGAGCTCCGTGGCGTCGAAGTCCCGGTACTGAACGGTCTTGGCCCTCCTCGGCGTCCTGGTCGGTATCATTCCCCATCACCTCCTTTCCCGTACTCTTCTTCGGGGATCCCCTCGGCGTCGGCGAGCCACACGACCGCCTCGGAGTCGCTGGGGGCCCGCCAGTCCCCCCGGGGAGAGAGGGAGCCCCCGGAACCCACCTTCGGCCCGTTGGGGATGCAGGACCGCTTGAACTGGCTCGTCTGGAAGAACCGCCGCAGATACACCTTCAACCAGTGCTTGATCTCGGCCAAAGTGTACTCGTTGCGCTTTTCCTCCGGGACGTCCGGCCACTCCCCGACGTTGCGGTCGTGCCAGGCGCACCAGGCCAGGAAGGCCACCTTCCGGGGGAGATAACCGTAGCGGGTGATGTAGAAATTGTTGAAGTCCTGGAGCTCGTAGGGGCCGATGACCGCCTCGGTCCTCTGGGCCGGCTGATCGCCCCGGGTCCCCGGGATGAGCTCCGGGCTGATCTCCGTCTCCAGGATATCCCTCAGGACGGCGGAGACGCGGCGCGAGAAGATCTCCCGGTCCGCCACCCACCGGATCAGGTGCCTGATGAGGGTCTTGGGGACGCTGGCGTTGACGTTGTAGTGGGACATGTGGTCCCCGACGCCGTAGGTGCACCACCCCAGGGCCAGCTCGCTGAGGTCCCCCGTGCCGACGACGAGGGCGTCGCGCATGTTGGCGAGGCGGAAGAGATGGGAGGTCCGCTCCCCCGCCTGGACGTTCTCGAAGGTGATGTCGAAGACCTGTTCACCCCGCGTGTAGGGGTGCCCCAGGTCCTTGAGCATGCGGCGGCAGCTCGGGCGGATGTCGAGGCGGTTGGCCTCCACCCCGAGGGCCTTCATGAGCCTCAGGGAATTGGTGTAGGTCTTGTCCGTCGTGGCGAAGCCGGGCATGGTGTAGGCCTTGATGTGGGAGCGGGGTCTCCCGAGGAGGTCCATGGTCCGGGCCGCCACGATCAGGGCGTGGGTCGAGTCCAGGCCCCCGGAGACGCCGATGACGACGTTGGAAACCCCCGAGGCCTCGATCCTCTTGGCCAGGCCGTGGACCTGGATGTTGTAGGCCTCGTAGCACCGCTGGTCCCGCTTCCTCGGGTCGGAGGGGATGTAGGGGAAGCGGGGGATTTCCCGCCGGGGAAGGAGGGCCTGCCCCCGGGGGGGAGCGGGGAGGGGGGCCTCGAAGGTGACGCGCCGGAAGGCGGTCCACTTGTCCCGGTGGTGACGGGCGTTCTGGCTGAAGGTCGTCAGGCGCATCCGGTCCTGGACGAGGCGGTCGAGGTCGATGTCGGAGAGGATCATCTGGGATTCCCGGGCGAAGCGCTCCGACTCGGCCAGGAGGTTGCCGTTTTCGTGGATCATGGCGTGGCCGTCCCAGGCCAGGTCCGTCGTCGATTCCCCCGTGCCCGCCGCCGCGTAGAGATAGGCGGCGATGCACCGGGCCGACTGGTTGGCCGCCAGGCCCTGGCGGTACTCCGACTTGGCGATGGTGACGTTGGAGGCGGAGAGGTTGGCGATCACCGTCGCCCCCGCCATGGCGGCGAAACTCGAAGGCGGGACGGGGACCCAGAGGTCTTCGCAGATCTCGACGAAGAAGGCGAAGTGGGGGATGTTTTCGGCCGCGAAGATCAAGTCGCCCCCGAAGGGTATCCCCCTCTGGCCGCAGAGGTCCACGGTCGCCGAAGAGACCTCCTCGGCGGGGCAGAACTGGCGCCGCTCGTAGAACTCCCGGTAGTTGGGGAGGTAGGACTTGACGGCCACCCCCAGGATCCTGCCCCGGGAGACGACGCAGGCGCAGTTGAAGAGGCGGTGGTCCACCCGCAGGGGGACGCCCACGACCAGGGTCGTCCTCATCCCCCCCGAGGCGGCGACGACATAAGCCAGGGCCTCTTTCGCCGCCGCGAGGAGGGCCTCCTGGTGGAAGAGGTCCTCGTTGGAGTACGCCGTCAACCCCAGCTCGGGGAACACGGCCAGGACCGCGTGGGCCTCCGCGGCCCGCCGGGCCAGGGTCACCGTCTCCTCGGCGTTGAAGGGGGCGTCGGCCACCCTCAGGCGGGGGACGCAGACGGCCACCCGGACGAAGCCGTGGCTGTAGAGGTTGAAGAAGTTTTCCATCACCCCTTCTCCTTTTCCAGATAGGCGTAGGCGCTGTGGTTGTGGATGCTCTCGAAGTTCTCCGCCTCGATGCTGTACCAGGGGAAATTGTCCAGGGCGTTGAGGCGCAGGGCCACGTTGCGCACCACGTCCTCCACGAACATGGGGTTCTCGTATCCCCTCTCCGTCACGAATTTCTCGTCGGGGCGCTTGAGGAGGGAATAGACCTCCCCGCTGGCCGACTCCTCCACGAGGCGGATGATGTCCTCGATCCAGAAGAACTTCTTGAACCTCACCTTCACCGTCACCAGGCCCCGCTGGTTGTGGGCGCCGGCGGCGCTGATCTCCTTGGAGCACGGGCAGACGGTGGTGACGGGCACGGTGACCCCCACCTGGAAGTCCGTCCGGTGCCCGTCGTTGGTCCCGCAGAAGAGGCACCGGTACTCCATGAGGCTCCTCGCCCCCGAGACGGGGGCCTTCTTCTCGATGAAGTAGGGGAAGAGGATCTCCATGTGGGCCGACTGGGCCTTGAGCTTCCCGCGGATCGTCTCGAGGATCTTATGGAAGGTCCTGATGTTGATCTCCCCCCGGTGCAGGTTGAGGACCTCGACGAAGCGGCTCATGTGGGTCCCCTTGAAGTGGTGGGGGAGATTGACGTACATGCTGATGGTGGCGTTCACGGGCTGGGTGCCGTTGGCCTTGTCCAGGACGGTGATGGGGTACTTGATGCCCTTGACGCCCACCTTGGTGATGGCGATCCGGCGATGGTCCTTCTGGCTCTGGATATCGATCATGACTTGGGGCCGTAGGAGACCCGGGCGTTGTCCGACTCCCAGACGGTGACCCGCCGGAGGAGCAGCCCCGCCCCGCTCGCCCGGGGCGCCAAGCGGTCGTAGATGTATTTCGCCACCCGCTCCGACGAGGGGTTAACGCCCTCGAAACAGGCCAGATCGTTGAGGTACTTATGGTCGAGGCCCCCGAGGACCTCGTCCGTCCACCCCTTGAGATCGCGGAAATCGATGAGGAGATCCCGGTCGTCGAGGGTCTCGCCCCCCACCGTCACCTCCACGGTGAAGTTGTGGCCGTGGAGCTCCTCGCAGCGCCCACCGATCTCCTTGAGGACGTGGGCCGCGGCAAAGGACCGCTTGATCGTGACCTCGAACACCTCGCGCCTCCCGCGGCGGTCTGCCGGGTGAATGTAATTACCGATGGAAACTTACTATTCCCCTTCCGTCGTGTCAAGGACGACGGATAGCCCAAAAAGGGAGCCGTTCCGTGATTTTTACGGACAAAACCGTGATTTTCACGGATCGACGGGAGGCGTCAACGGCATCACCCCGCCGCCGCCGGCAAATCAATAGCCTTCACTTCTACTTACGAAAGGCCCGGAGACGGGGCAAGGAGCCGCTTTCTGGCACGATGGTTGCAATTTCCAACACAGACAAAAACACGGGAAAGGGGGGATGGACGGGAGAGATAAGAGGGCGGTCAGGGTTGGTTTATTGACCGTAAACATGGACGAACAAACTGAAGAAGGAGGTAAATAGATGAAGGTATTCAGGAAAAAGAGAGGCCAGAAGGGTTTCACCCTCATCGAGCTCATGATCGTCATCGCCATCATCGGCATCCTGGCGGCCATCGCCATCCCGCAGTTCACGGCGTACCGGACCAGGGGCTACGAGGCGGCGGCCAAGGCGGACGTGAAGAACGCCTACACGGCGGCCCAGGCGCTCTTCTCCGATAGTCCCACGGCAACGGCAACTATGGGCACACTGTCCAGCTATGGTTTCAAATCTACCAACAACGTGACCACAACTATCGTAGACGGTACCCAATCGGCCCTCAGCATCACGGCGAGCCACGCCAACGGCGGGAGGACCTTCACCGTGGATTCGACGGGCAATATCTCACCGTAATGTAGGCACATCCTCAGCGAAAGGGGCGGGGCCTGCTCGCCCCTTTTTTTTGCATGGTCGTTGTTGAGGGATGGAGGCGTGAACATAAAGGCACGGAGAATAATTCCCCTCGTGGTCTTGACGACGGCCGTCCTCGCCGTTTTCTGGCAGGTTCAGGACTTCAAGTTCGTGTATTACGACGACGCCACCTACGTGGTGGAGAAACCCCAGGTCATGGCCGGCTTGACCTGGGACGGCGTCGCCTGGGCCCTGACGGCGACGGAAAACGGTTTCTGGCATCCCATGACCTGGTTATCCCTGATGATGGACCGTCAGCTGTATCGAAACAACCCCGGCGGCTTTCATTGGACCAACGTCCAGATCCATCTCCTCAACACCCTTTTGCTCTTCTTCTTCCTCAGGGCGGCGACGGGGCGTGAATTTCGGAGTGCCGCCGCGGCCTTTCTGTTCGCCGTCCACCCCCTCCATGTCGAACCCGTGGCCTGGGTGGCGCAACGCAAGGAACTCCTCTCCGCCCTCTTCGGTTTCTCCGCCCTTTGGGCCTATGTCCCCTACGCCCGTGATCCCCGCCCGAAAAGATATCTCGTCGTCTTGATGTTCTTCATCCTCGGCCTGATGAGCAAACCCATGATCGTGACCCTTCCCCTGATCATGTTGCTCCTCGATTTCTGGCCCCTGGAAAGGCACAAGGCGACGGTTCCTTTGCTGATCCCCGAGGGGTTGATCCCCGATAGAATCGCGGGAAAAACGAGGGTATGGGCGGGGCTGGCGCTCGAAAAGACACCGTTTTTGATCTTGTCCCTGATCGCGTCGATCGTCGTTCTCCACACGGAAGAGAAGGTCGGCGCCTTGAGCCTCTTGAAAGAACTGACCTTTTGGGATCGCTTCTCCAACGCCGCCGTGTCTTACGTGAAATACCTCTTTCTTACTTTTTGGCCGACGGATCTGGCCTTTCTCTATCTCCATCCCGGCTCTACCCCTTTGTTGTACACGGCGGGAGCCCTCATTTCCCTGGCGGCCGTGTCCGGCGGCGTCTGGTCCCTGAGGGGTGTCGCGCCCTTTCTGGTGACCGGGTGGTTTTGGTATCTCATCACCCTCTTGCCGGTCTGCGGCATCGTCCAGGTGGGGCCCCATGCCCTGGCCGACCGCTATACTTACGTGCCCCTGGTCGGCATCTTCGTGGCGGTGGTGTGGGGGTTGTCGGCCCTTGCCGCCAAAGGGCGTCTGCTGCGGTGGTTCATCCTGACGGCGGCGGCCTTCGGCGCCGCCGCCTTGATGCACGCCTCCTGGTTGCAGACCGCCACATGGAGAAACAGCGAGTCCCTCTTTCGCCAGGCCTTGAAGGTCGACCCCGACAATTACGTCGCCCTTCACAATTTCGGCCTCTACTTGGCCAACACGGGCAGATTCGAGGAAGGCGTTTCTTATCTGACGAGGGCCATCTTGGCGAAACCGGGCTATAACGTCCTCTATTACAGCACCGGAAACGTTCTTTACCAAAGAGGGGAGTGCACAAGGGCCTTGCCTTACCTGCTGAAGGCGGAGGAGATGGGGTTCGCAGACGACGGAAACAGGAGGATGATCGGTGACTGCTTGCGGAGGACGGGAAGACCGGGAGAGTCTCTGCCTTTCTATCACAAGGCGATCGCCGCCAATGAAAAAAACCCCGAGAATCATTACGGGCTGGCCTTGACCCTCCTGGAGCTGGGACGTCTTGACGACGCCTTGCGGCACCTGCGCGCGGCCTTGAATCTGGACGAAAAACATCTCAAGGCCCGAAAAACACTTATGGCCCTCGCTTTCGAGATGGGTGACACAAGGACCGTTTTGGAGGAGGGGCGGCGGGCCTTGGCGAACGGGGCGGCCGACGAGGAAATGCGTCACCTGATCGAAAGGGCCCGCCTAAAAGAAGAGGCGCGATAGGGTATTAAGACCTTTGAGTTTCGCAAGGTTATCTTCCATGTCCCTCGGAAAGCCGCATTGGGGCCGTTGTCTCAATGAAATAATGTCCCGTCGCCTCGCCGTCTATGCCGTTTTGACCGTCGTCGTCGGGCTGATCAACTTTCCCCTCTTCGGTGGTGATTTCGTCTCGGACGATGAGGTGTTGATAAAAGAGAACCGATATATAACCGAGACACAGAGGATAGGCTCTTATCTATCCCAGGAAGACGGCATCGTCGATCCTGAGGATAAAACGACCTTTCACACGGGTTATTACCGCCCTCTTCTGAACATTACTTATCACCTGGATTACCGCCTGTGGGGGATGCAGGCCGCGGGATTCCGCGCCACCAACGTTTTGCTTCACCTCTTGACCTGTCTGGTCCTCTACGAGGGGTTGAGGAGGTGTTTCGGTTTCAAGGAGGGCGCCTTCTGGGCCGTCCTCCTTTTTGCCGTTCATCCGGCACAGACCGAGGCCGTTGCCATTATCGTCTCCCGGAACAACCTCCTTGTTACCTTCTTCTCCCTTGTGTCTTTTTTTTCCTATGTGGTTTGGTGGAAAAAGAGGCTTCCCTTGGCCCTCGCCGTCAGCCTCCTTTCCTTTGCCCTTTCTTTGTTCTCCAAGGAGTTCGCCCTCGTGCAGGTCCCTTTGCTTTTTCTCTATCACCGCTTCCTCGGCCATGAGAAGGCGGCGGCGCGACGGGAAATCATCAGCTACCTGCCGTTTGCCGTCATCGTTTTGATCTATGTCGCCCTCAGACAAACGGTTGTTGGGTCATATTGGCAAATCCCCCCTGATCTTTTCAAACGCCTGCTTTTCGTTCCCTATCTCATCCTCTACAATTTCAAGATCGTTTTCTTTCCTTACGAGCTGCACAGCTTCTACGTGCGCTACCCCGCCTCCGTCTCGGCACCGGAAGTGCTTTTTCCCTTTTTGTTTTTGATAATTTTGTCTCTTCTTCTCTTCGTCAAGAGAAAAAAACGCCTCCTTCTTTTCGGCGTCGTCTCGTTTCTTGTCGGTCTGGTGCCGGTACTCAACCTTGTCAGCAAGAATTCCGTTTCTCTCATCGCCATGCGCTGGCTCTATTTTCCCCTTTCTTACTTCGCCCTCGCCTTGGCTGCCCTCCTGGAGTTCACGGGGGAAGACAAAAGACTGGTCGTCAAGCGGTCGATAATATCCTTGATCGCCCTTTTCTTCGCCTTTCTGTCCTATACCCTCAACGCCTATCTCTGGAAGGACCAGAAGACCTTCCTGAAACAGGAGGCCGAGCATTTCAGGAACTGTCTTTATGTCGGGGATTACGCCGAGATCCTCCTGAAGGGAAAAAAATACGGGGAGGCGGAGGCGTATTTCTCCCAAGCCCTCGCCTGTCCGATAGTGTGGTCCCGCCTTTATATCAACTACGGTGCCCTCCTGATCGAAACAGGCCGGGGAAGCGAGGCGCTCAATATCCTCGAATCGGCCAAGGACCGGCCTATGATCAATAAGGAGAGGGTAAGCTGGCACAACAATCTCGGGGCGGCCTGCCTGCTCCTGAAGCGGTATGACTGTGCCCGTGAACACTTTCTTGCCGGTTTGTCCCTCGATCGGGGGAATAAGATCATCCATAGGAACATGGCCTATCTGATGTCGCAGATGGGCGACAAGGAGGGGGCGTTACGGCACCTGTCGATCGCCGAAGGTAATCAAACCGCTGAGATAACCGGAGTCAAGGCCGCCCACGGCGGCGGGTCCCCCGGTAGAAGGGGCGGTTGGCAATCCCTTCGGTAGTCTGCCGGAGGATGTTGCGCGGAGACTGACGGCCGCCCATAGATAAGCATTCCAACCGAACGGACGAGGTGGATTTACCACCTGGGATATGGAAGCAGGGTCGCGACGATGGGAATAAAAGCCAAGATGTCGATTCTCCTTGTTGTTTTTACGGCTTCCCTGTTCCTTCTCACCTATCGTCTCGGCTATCACCCCCTCTGGGACGACGAGGCCCTCGTCGCCCTGGCGGCGAAGGGCATCCTCGAATCGGGGGACACGTCGGTCTATATCGACCATAACATCGTCGCCTATCGCGGCGGGATCCTCATAAGAGACGGTCACGACCGCTCGACCCCGCCTTTGGCCTCCTTTATCGCCGCCGCCGCCATGGCCGTCCTGGGCGGCGAGGCCTGGGCGCTGCGCCTGCCCTTCGCCCTCCTGGGCTGGATGACCGTCGCCCTCTTGTTCCTCTGGCTGTGGCGGGAGGACGCCCCGCCCATTGTCTGGTTCATGGCGGCGGTGGCCGTCTTGGGGAACGTGTCCCTGTCCCTCTTCTTGAGGCAATGCCGTTATTACAGCCCCGTCCTCTTTTTCTCCGTCGCCTCCGCCTATCTGTATTATGCCGCCCCCCGGGACTGGGGGAGGGTCGTCCTCCTGTCCCTGAGCCTGGCGATCCTTTTCGCGGCGAATTATCTCAATTACTTTGCCCTCGCGATCTGCCTTGGGGCCGACTATTTCCTGTGGGGAAGAAAAACTCATTCCTTCAAGAACCCGCAGATAGTTTTCCTTGTCCTTTCCCAGGTCGCCGTGTCCCTGGCGGTTTTGTCCGTATGGAATCCCTTGGCCACGGGAAGCGCCGCCGCCCTCAAATCGTCCGGGCTGTTGGATAAACTGACCCTCTTATGGCTCAACATCCACGACATGAGCGAGTGCGAGTTCGTGCCGTTCTTGTTTTTACTGCTCGTGCCCGTTGCCTATGTCCTCAAACGAGACGTTGCTCTCCTCAGGGGTGCTGTGGCATTTATTCTCTACCTTGTGGCCATTTCCCTCACGTCGCCGCAGCTCTCCGTTTCCCTGCGGACCTTGGCCGACATCAGGTACCTCCCGCCCCTTATCCCCTTGGGAATCTTTCTGGTCGTTTTCTCCCTCAACCATATTTTTTCTAAAAAGACGTGGCTCGTTGGTCTTTTCTCCATAGGGTTGTTCTGGACAAATGTCTTCTACGCCGGGGGGCCGTGGTATGCCGGGATCAGGTCCACACCGGTCTCTCACGTGATGGAACTTTTCCAACCCGTGGAGGATCCTTACAAACCGACCATAAGTTGGATAAATGAGAACGTACGACGGGGACAGAGCATCCTCGTCGTTCCGGATTTCAAGATTTACCCGCTGATGTATCACGCCCCCCATGCCGTTTATGCCTGGCAGTTGCCGAAGGGGAGCAGGGATAAATATCCGACCCTCCCACCCATCCATTTCAAGCGGGTCAGCGCCCCGGATTTCATGATAATTTTCGGGCCTTCAGTCAAGGAGGTGCAAAAGGCCTGGGCGGTGGAAGGGGTGGGAGTGGGGGATTTCGAACTCGTGACTGTTTTGCCTTATTACTGGCAGGATCTCTATCGTCCCGAGTTGTTTTCCCATGCCTTCAAGCCCATGGTCTATAATCCCCACGCCTGGGAGGAGATCTATATCTTCAAACGTAAAGGGGAAAATTACGGAAAAAGAAAATGAGCCTCGTTCGGGGCGACAGGAACGGCTAAGGAGGTCGGTATGAATACACGGCTCTTGAATTATCGGATACCCGGCGAGATAGTCTATAAGACCCTCTGTTACGTCATCTACGTTTACTTCTTTCTGCGCCTCCTTTTTTACGCCGTTAATATCTCACCTCATATCCCTCCCGATGAAATAGATCATTTCGGGAAGGCCAAGGCCTTCGCCCAGACCTGGCTTCTGCCCCAGGATTCTCCGGCGACCTATGAGTACGGTCTCATCAGTCATTACCCCTATCTTTATTATTACCTCATGGGGTTTTTCCTCAAATTCAACATCTCAGGCCTTGACGATCTGGTTTTCCTCCGCGTCGTCAACTGCCTCCTGACGATGCTTTTCGTCCTGTACGCCCACCTCTGGCTGCGCTTGATCTCGGAAAACCGTTTGCTCCATGTCCTGGTTTTGCTCCTCTTGACCAACACCCCCATGTTCACCTTTATCGGGGCGGCGGTGAGCTACGACAATTTATCCAACCTCACGGCCCTCATGTCACTCTATTACATGCACAAGTTCTTCGAGGAAAAACGACCCCGTCCTTTGATCCTGTTCGGGATCGCCCTGGCGGCGGGGTGGCTGACGAAGTACACATCGGGGATAATAGTCCTTCTCATGCTCATTATTTTTCTCAACCGCTATCGAAAAGAGCGCTTCAAAGTGGAGTTGCCCCGGAGAGATTACGGTGTTTTTGCCCTCCTGGCGGTTTTTTTGCTCCTTGTGGGTCTGAACGTCTCCCTCTACGGTGGCAACTTGTGGAAATTCGGCGGCATGGGCGCCGATGCGAAGGCGGTTATGGGTGGCGAAGAGAATTTCATGAAGTCCCCCAATTATGCAGAAGGGGCCATTCTTTCCGATTTCAACCTCGGTAAAATCAGTTACGAACAGGCCGTGGAAAAGGCAAGGAAGTACATAAAAAGAGAAACAAATCTTATGAGAACATTATACTACCTTAGTCTCGTGAAGGACCGAGACAAAAAAAGAGCCGCTGTCTTGGATCCAATATCTTACACCGAGGTGTGGTTTTTTGTGATGATGAATGCCACCTTGGGGATCTTGGGGCACGAAAGCCTGTACAAAGCCCCCCAGGAGATGGGATATTATCATTTGGCCTTCTTCGCGGGATTGTTGATGACCGTGCGTTATTGGCGCCGCGACGATGCCAGGGGATACCTGACCGATGGTATTTTGATGATCATTCTCTACATGCTCATCGTGCTTTACGGTAATTACAACGACTACCTTCAGCACCTTTCGGCCGTGTCGGGGATCCAGGGCCGCTACGTCTTTCGGGTCATCGTGCCCCTGTACGGGGTTTTCTGCTATTACCTCCTGAAACCCCTGGCCCGCCCCTGGCAGCTGGCCCTGGCCGCCGCCTTGGGATTTTTCTTCGTTTACGGTGATTTGCCCTTTTTCCTCGCCCGGGCGACGCCCGAATGGTTTATGCGGTGAGGTGAGGACGAACAGCCGGACAGAAAAAGGGGGGCATCAACCCTCGGTGTCCGACCTTTCCCTCCTTGGCGTTTTCAAGATCGAGACCAGTATCATCACCCCGAACACCGCCCACGCCGCCGCCGAGAGGTAGAGGCCGAGGGTGAATTCCCGGGGGCGGTAGGCCAGTTCGAGGCGGTGTTCACCCGCCGGCAGGGGGACGGCCATGAGGGTGTGGTTGGCCCTCAGGATCTCGTAGGTCCTCTCGTCCCTCGCCCCCAGGGGCCGGGCCTGCCAGCCCCCGTCGTAGTTGTCCGTGACGAGGAGGAGCCCCGGGCAGGCGAGGCGGGCCTCGAGGGTGAGGCGACCGGTCTCGGAGGACAAAATACGGGCCTCACCGCCGCCGGGGCAGGGGCGCCTCTCGAAGGGGGGCGCCTTGGGGAGGATCGCCAGGCGCGCCGGGTCGAAGGCCCGGTCCGCCAGGGCCTTCAGGGCCCCCTCGTCGGTCGCCTCGACCCGCCAGTCGTAGAGGACCGTCAGGCGCCCCAGGCCCGGGGGGAACTGCCGGACCGTGAGCCCCGTCGGCGTGGGGATGATGACGTAGCGCAGCCTCAGCATCCCCAAGAGGGGGTGGTAGCGCTCGAAACGGATATACTGGGAGGCCTCCTTCGGGTCCAGGCCCTGGGTGAGGGCGATGAGCTCGGCGTAGCGCCTGGGGACGAGGGGGTCGTGGCCCCAGATGTCGTAGGCACCGGCGGCCAGGGCGCCGTTGGGGTGCCAGAGGTTGAGGATCCGCGCCTCCCCGTCGATGCCCTTCAGGAATTTCGTCAAGGCGGGGACCTCCCTCGCCGCGGGGTCGAAGGAGACCCTCGTCCAGAGTGAGAAGAGGAAGACCTCCCCGGCGGCCAGGATCACCAGGAGCCAAACCGTCACGGCGGGCCTGCGCCGGGGGAGGCGCAGGGCGGCGGCGAGGAGGACGAGGGTGACGAGGCAGACCGTCATCCCCAAGGCGGCGTTCTTGGCCGTGAAACGGGCGAAGTCCTCCTGGAGGAAGAACTCCTGCGGCAGGTAGGACTCCCCGGAGAGGGCGACCGACCGCAGGAGGCCGTCCCAGGGGGAGAGGGAGAAGGTCCCCGCGGCGGCGAGGTGCAGCCACGAGGCGGCCAGGGCGGCGGCAAGGGCGAGGCCGAGGATCACGATCCCCCCGACGGCCCCGCCGCGGCCGGGGTGCGACGGCGCTTCTCCCCCGGCGTCGCCCTTCGCGTGTCCGATGAGGCCGTCCAGGCCGTAGGCGGCGAGGGCGCCGGTGAGGAGGGCGAAGTAGAAGATGAACTTCGCCGTGCCCCGGAAGCGGTCGAAGCCGGGGAGGTAGTGGTAGAGGGCCCCGAAGAGGGGGGTGTGTTTCCCCAGGGCGAGGAGGAGGCAGAGGAGGGCCGCCAGGCCCAGGGCCTTCGCCGGCCCCCCGCCGGTGACGACGCCCCTGGCGGCGAGGTAGAGGGCCGTCAGGCCCACAAAGAGCTCCATCTCCCAGAGGTAGCCCCGGCCCCAGTAGGGGGTGTGGATCATGTCCCCGAAGAGGTACGGGGAGACGAGGGTCAGGAGGTTCTCGGGGGGGAAGGAGAACATGGCGGCGAAGGAGAAGGGGACGCCCCCCGCCCGGACGGCCTCGCGGGCCGCGGCGAGACCGGGGAGGACCTGGGCGGCCGCCAGGAGGAGGCCGAAGGCGAAGACCCCGGCCGCGGCCAGGGAGACGGCGGCGAAGGCCGCCAGGGCACCTTTCCGACGGGCCGCAGCCCCTTCGTCCGCCCGCCGGTCCATGGCGAAGGGGAAGGAGACGGCGAGGTAGAGGGCGCAGACGAGGGCGGTGTAATAGGCGTACTGGGGGTGTCCCGCGAGGACGAGCATGGCGAAGGCGAAGGCCCCCGGCAGGGCGGTCCTTGGGGTCCGTTTTTTCACCAGGCCGTCCAGGGACAGGAGGATGAGGGGGACCCAGGCCATGGCGCAGAGATTGGGGAGGTGGCCCGCGTAGATGTGGAGGAAGTGGGGTCCCGAGAACATGACCACGATCCCCGCCGTGAGGGCCGCCAGGGGGTGGAGGCCCCTGCGGCGGACCCACAGGAAGGTGAAGAGGCCCAGGAGAAAGACGTGGAGGGCGATGCCGACGTTGACGGCCGTGTTGAGGGGCAGAAGGAGATAGGGGAGGTTGAGGGGGTAGAGGAGGGCGGACTGGAAACCCGCCAGGAAGGGCGCCCCGGAGAAGAGGTGGGGGTTCCAGAGGGGGAGGTGGCCCTTCTTGATCTCGCTGACGGCGAAGGCCCGCCAGGGGAGGAACTGCTGGAAGAGGTCCGTCTCGGGGGCGGAGAGGACCTCCGTCTTCGAGACGAGGACGTCGCCGAACATGAGGAGGGTCAGGGCCGCCAGGACGACGGCCGCCGCGGCCGCCGACGGCGCCGGGATCCCAGACCGGCCAGGTTGACGTCTCTGTTCCCCCTCCATGATCCCCCTTTCCCCGCCCCGCAGGCGGGCCGTCCCGCCCGTTCTCAAGACCCTCCGTATCACAGAACGCCGCCTTTGGCTAAGGATCTTTGGACACGAGGACCCGCCACTTTACCCCTTGAAAATCCCAGGATTATTGTTAATATATCCTAGGTAATTTGATCATCAACCCTCAACACCGAGGGAAAGGAGGTAAATGACGAGATGACACCCAACATAGGCGGATTCGACCGGTGGACCCTGTATCAGCTGCCCCTCCAGCTCCTCAAGACGGACCCGGACCAGCCCCGGAAGCACATCGACCCCGAGGGCCTCGAGGAGCTGGTGGAATCGATCAAGACCCACGGCGTCCTCCAGCCCATCCTCTTCCGCTGGGGGGACGACAACAACCTCTACGTCGTCGCCGGTGAGCGGCGCCTGGAGGCGGCGCGTCGGGCGGGCCTCATCCAGATACCGGCCCTCTACGTCGAGGGTGGTCACGAGGAGAAGGCCCTCGTGGAGAACCTCATGCGTGAGGACCTGACGGCCGTGGAAGAGGCGGAGGCCCTGATGCGCCTCAAGACGGCCCACAACTACACCGACGAGGAGCTCAGCGCCGTCATCGGCAAGGCCCGGAACACCGTCTCCGAGACCCTCCTCATCAACCGCCTCCCCGCCGCGATCCGCGACGAGTGCCGGTCGGACCGTCAGGTCCCCAAGAGGGTCCTCATCGACATCGCCCGCCGCCGGCAGGAGCGTTCCATGATGACGGCCTACCGGGCCTACCGCGAGAAACTCGCCAAGGCCCAGGCGGGGAAGAAGGCGGCCTCCCCGGCGACACCGGCGGGGCGCTTCGTCGCCGCCATGGACCAGGCGCGGGCGCGCCTGACGGGGACGGACACCTCCGCCTGGAGCGAGGAGGAGCTCCAGGAGGCCCGGGGGGCCGTCGAGGCCCTGAGGGAGGCCGCCGAGGTCTTTCTCAATCCCGCCGATAGGAGTCTTGCCTGAGGGTATTGGGGGAGACGTTTTTCCCCTTTTGGGGGGCGGGGAGGGAAAATTCGAGGGGGAAAATTTTTTGTCGATCGCCGATTTCTCAATGATTTCAGGTAGTCTACCTACGTCGGCGCGCCGACATACCCCCGCGGTCGCCCGGTTTTGATCTAATACAGCATAGATAATAACCTCATAAAAAAGGCCGAAATTTGCCCCCCAAACGGCCGTTTTTGCCCCGTTTTTCGGGGGCCGAAAAAAAATGGGCCAAAACGGCCCGTTTTTTCCCGCCGGGAAGGAGAAATGGGCCAAAAAGGCCCGTTTTTCGAAAAACGCCCCCGACGGGGCGAAAAAGGGTGGGGGGCGCTGGCGAAAGCGGGCAAAAGGGGCCGTTTTCCCGCCGTGTCGCCCCGGGCGACGGGATTAAGTGGTTGCAAATATCGACGTGAGTCGGACAAGATATTTTACAATTTCCC
>ERZ795047.551-NODE-551-length-46295-cov-202.996194_pt1 | contig 46295 bp, 39 predicted proteins | sample MGYA00375131_ERZ795047 | MGnify/ENA primary metagenome ERZ795047 (study PRJEB30176, sample SAMN05720228) | activated sludge metagenome | isolation source: Anaerobic digester | place: Japan | collected 2015-05-20 ... | reverse complement strand
TCGTATATCGGTCCTTCCAGAGCTTTATGAGCCAGAGGCGAACCAGAGGCAACGAGTTCAGACTCTTCGCCGACCCATGAGATGCGGCCATTCTCGATATAGATGCAGGCATCCTGAATTTTGCGAACTTGCGCCATCGATGGTCCAGAGACTGCTCTCCGGCCTTCGGGCGTCCATAGTTCGCTTATATTGCGAATCAATAGATTAGAAGAATTTTCTTTCTGCATGGTTTTTCTCTTTTGGCCTTCTCTCATCCTCTATACAGAGGATCAAGTCCAATCGATCCCCAGATTCGTTTAAGATAATTGGGCGATGTCAAGAGCTCGAGTCTGTCATAGGCACTCGAGAGTTCTGCCTGGACTCTTCGTTCGGTTAAGCTCTTGGGCTCGGCTCGATCTGCTAGGAATTTTTTTAGATATGATATCGATGATTGCACATGAGCTATTTCCTGCTCTCGGTAAGAGTCAAGTCTTGTTCTATACCAGTCAGATTCTAGGACATATTCGCGATCGAATAGTCTTCGCACTTCTGGATGTTCGATGCTCTTGCCTTCGTAGTTGCCATACACCATGGTTGAAAGGACTGCTTTTAGTGGCGGTATAGCAGTTTCGTACGAACCATCCTCGAAATAGGCCTTGGCGGATTTTTCCATCGCAAAAGCAATGTTTTCGATTCCCTCAACAAACTCCTCGAGAGACTGCAATTCGGGTCTGAGCATGTCGTCTGGAAACACAACTGAGGGTGTGTCGAACAATCTACCCAAATAGGTTGCCGCAAAGAGAGGCGTGATGCGCCATCCGAGCCTCGATGCGGGTATAAGCCTGCCTTCGTAGGTAAAATCTTCGACTTTTTCGAGGTAGCCATTCTTTTTTAAAAATTCTGGGTCGCGCTCTTCTGGGCTCAGCCGAGACCACAGTTCTGGCATCATAAGAGATATATCATGATCTATCTTGTATTTGTGACCAATATGGCCAGCGGCGGTTGTGAAACCCGCATAACCGGTAAGGATGAAGCCCAAGAGCGCATTGTTGAGGTCGGTAGTAGGTACAAGGGCATTAAAGGGCCCCTTTGTAAGAGCTCCCTCGCTTCCTGCTCCAGTGGTTGAGGGGCTCTTGCCAGTTAGAGAGCAAACGAAATCCATGAATAGCTCTGGCAATTCCTGGTAATGAATCGGACCATATACGGCAAGCGGGCGTATACCTGCTTGGCGATCTGGCGGGTTGTTCCTGCGTCCTGGCAACACGGCACCAATGGGTTGAGGAAGAGGTTTGTCCGCAGGAATGCGCCGATAAAGTCTTGGGCCAAGCTCTGCGAGATAGCGTGCCATTGGATCTGCATAGCTTGGGTCTAATTGGAGATAGCGCGGATTTTTTGAAGGTAGGTCGTCTACGATCCTAAAATAATTCGAGGCAACAAAGTACTCGAAGTCCGGGTCTTTTTCGCTATCTTCGATGAATTTTCGCATAGGTTCGGTGTATTCGGAGAAATGTATAGTGTTTTCGATTATGCGAGAGGCATCGGCGCGAGTGAGAGGCTCAAAATTCGACAAGAAATTGTCGTGTCGAGTGAGATCTTTTTCGGTTTGTTTATCATAGCCTCGAATAATGGCATCATCAGGCCGTTGGAAAAAACGCGCCTCGCAATTTTTGGCAAATTTGAGGCTCATATGATCGGAAGCCCAATCTGGCAAATTTTCTAGTTGATTTACAGGCACAATTATCGAGGCGGTGATATCGTCTTCCCATTGGAGCTTGAAGGCTGGCATGAAGTCCTGCCTAAGTTTGAAGAAACGGTTCAGACCCTTCTCGTTTTTGCCTACTCGGAGGTAAGACCCCATTATGGGTTTGCCTTCGAACTTTAGAATGTTTCCAGTAGTACCATTGACTGCATCTACCGAGAAATGAGACATCCAGTCGAGACCCCAATCGGGCCTGTAGAATCGCTTTACTAAAAACACAAGGCTCTTTATACGTTCCGGAATGGAACGCAACCATTCATTGTATTCATCGCTATATGCAGGTGAGGGAGAAAGGAGCTTTATAACCGAACCAAGGGAACGCTTTGGAGAAAGCACCGGCCTTGTATCTTTTCCTAGATTATCCGATTCGTCTCGGAAACGATTGCCATAGTCTTTTTCGATTATTTTTTTGACTTCCTGCATGTCCTTATCGAAATCCGCAATGACTATCGGCATATAGACAATAGCATCTTGGATGGATTTTGCTATCTCAGACTTGCCGCCCCCAGATACCGTACAGGGCTTGTGACATAGAAGTCCTTCCGCGGAAGTGCCGATTAGTCGCCACGAGCCAGCCACAGAATGCTGTTCCATGCGAATCTGATAGCCCGTTGGATGTATATAGATATTTCCCGGAAGAATTCGTAGAGATTCTTCGATGCCATCGCTGACCCAATGTGCCATCTGGTCTTCCAGAGAAATATATGCATCTTCTGGTAGATAGATGATATTTGGAAAGGTGAAGTCGATAGCATAGCCTTCTTGTTTAATGTCGATGCGGCCACGCATTATAGAATAGACATCATTGAGGCTGTGGCCCTTGGATTTTAGATTTGTGTCTGGTACAAAGCGCGTGCCCAGATTGTAGGAAGGAAAGACAAGAGCTCCGCCCGCGTGTTCTTCTTCGGCAAGGCCTAAGAGATTGGCAGAGTAGGAGATATGCGACTTTATCTCTTTTTTAGAATAGCCAAAATAATTGTCCGCAATTATCGTAATTATGACTCCGGATTCATCGCGAGCGGTTATTTTGAAGGGTTTGCCATCGTTGTACTTTTCGGCGGGGTCATGCCAGCACATACCGTCGCGGCGCTGGCGTTCTGTCGCTTGCTCCCAAGTGGGTAGTCCAAGTTCCTTCTTTGTGAGCTCCGTGAGATGTGTAGCAAGGATGATGCAGCCCGTAGTGCCTGTCCAATGAACTGGATCTATCGCTGCATCGTTTTCGGGAATAAAAGGATCTCCAGAATTTCCAAATATGCTCTCCACAAAATCGATATTCGCTACGAGCGAACCAGGAGCAAAAAAGCGTATTTCCATCGATCTCTCTTCGCAGTAGTCGGGAATTTCCGGACGAACAATAGGTCGCAACAACACTGATGCGAAAGTATGCGCTTTTTCGTTCTCTCCTGCGGTAAAGGGTAGTTCCATCATATCGAGAGGAGGGTTCAGAGCCGCTTCGAGAAGCTTGGCAAAGCAGGGCTTAGGCACTGCCTTCTTGTCGAGCGGAATTGGCAAGCCTCCTTCGGCTATATGAAATACGCCTTCAGTTGTACGTCGGTCGCTTTTTGGGTTGTGCAGGACACCGTTGCGGACACGATACGAGGTCAGCGTAGGGGATACATGTTTGGGTCCATCGGGTGGAAGGGAAAGCTCGCGAGCCATGCCATAGTGATCGAGAACCAGCGTGTTCGAGGGTAGCTGCGGAATTCGAGCAAGTCCCAGGTCTGCTAAATATTGGTCGATAAAATTTTGTATGCGCTGATCTGCAGGCGGAAGGATTTTTGGCAGCAGTCTATTCTTCTGCCTGAAACTCTCTAGCATGTCCGCAGCTAGCTGTACGAATCCAATTCCTTCTTTGGAATATACCGGAAGGCCTAAACTTTTCAGCTTGATATTAATATATGAAATAAGTCGAGCTCTCTCTTGCGGAGAAGTTCTGTCCAGACGTAGACCGTGATCGCGCTTTGTCACCATAAGCGACACTCCTTGCAAAAAGCCTCTAATAAAAGGGTCATCTAGATTTTAGACTTATTATTCATGAGCAACAACAGGTTCAGGATTCCAGCTCCATCTTTCCATAGTCTGGGGTAGAATTTCGTCGCTCAAGAGTCTAACTACCGCATCGATGTCTGGGTACATTATTCGATCCTGTTCCGCAAAACGAACTACAGTTCTAATGATGCCATATAACGGAGCTGTGGCAGGGGATAGCGAATCTACTATAGAAGGAAGCCCGATTTGAATAGCGCGCAGATCTAGAGCTTGGCAAGCAGCAAGCAGTTCCATGGCCACAACTCGTCTTGTGTTGTCGATAATCTGCCTGGCTTTACGTGCGGCAATAGTACCCATCGATACATGATCTTCTTGATTCGCGCTTGAAGGAATTGAGTCTACACTTGCGGGGTGAGAGAGTACTTTATTTTCCGATACAAGGCTTGCTGCACTGTATTGCACAATCATAAAGCCTGAATTCAGTCCGCCATTTATGGTTAGAAAAGCAGGCAGACCTTCGGAGAGAGTCGGATTTACCATTCTCTCGAGTCTGCGTTCTGAGAGATTAGCCAATTCCGAAGCGGCGATTCCTAGATAATCCAGGGCTAAGGCCAATGGTTCTCCATGGAAGTTGCCACCAGAAATAATATCGCCGCCCTCTCGGAGCACATAAGGGAAAATGAGCGGATTGTCGGTCACCGCATTGAGCTCGGCAGATACTATTTCCCATACATGTTTGATGGCTGCAAGGCAAGCGCCATGAACCTGAGGAATGCATCTAAGAGCGTAGGCATCTTGGACCCTAGTCCCCGAAGCTGCACTCGTGAGACGCGAATCTTCCAGCAGCCTGCGAAGGTCTTGAGCAGCCTCTATTTGGGCTTTTTGGCGCCTTAGTTCGTGGATGCGCGGATCGAGTGCTTCTGTTATGCCTCTCAAGGCCTGAAAAGTAAGGGCAGAAGCGCTGGTTGCGCTGCGGTATAGAAGGAGCGCATCGTATACAGATAGAGCACCTAACGCGGCCATTGCCTGCGTTCCATTGATGAGGGCAAGTCCTTCTTTTGCTTCGAGGACGAGTGGTTGGATATTGGCTTCGGATAGAGCACGAGCGCCGGTCATCTTTGCACCTTTATACAAGGCTTCTCCCATCCCGATGAGCACGAGTGCAATATGTGCTAGCGGAGCTAAATCTCCGGAAGCGCCAAGCGAACCCTTTTCAGGCACAATAGGTACAATATCTTCATTGATGAGCTGAAGTATACGCTGTACTACCACCGGTCGTACGCCGCTATTGCCCACCGCAAGGGCGTTTGCCCTAAGCAGCATCATGGCTCTCACAATCTCGGGCGCGAATGGCTCGCCCTGACCGCAAGCATGGCTCATTATAAGATTTTTTTGAAGCCGCGCATTGTCTTCTTCCGAAATAATAACATTGCAGAATTTGCCAAAACCGGTTGTGAGGCCATATTTTACCTGTTTTTTCTTGACTGCGAACTCCACGACTTCTCTAGATGCCTGCATACGCAATTCGGCATCTGGATCGAGTCGAACTGGAAATTTGTGGCGAGCCACCGCAACAACGGCTGAAATAGAAAGCGAACAACCATCGACGATCACTTCATTCATGCTTTCGAGTATAGCATAAGAAGTACCACCCATGGACAGGGATTGCCTATGCCGATAGCATGATTGGTCATGAAAACCAGAAGGTTCAAGGCATCGTTTTTTGGTGTTATTGTTGCTGTCATTTGGGGCATGACATTCCTTTCGATCAAAGTAGCTTTGCGAGAATTTGGGCCGATGAGCCTTCCTCTCTTTCGTTTCACGATCGCATCTTTTCTGCTGGCCTTGATAATGTTACTGACAAGAACCAGTTTTCGAGTTGCATGGAAAGATGTCCCCATGCTCTCGTTGAGCGCTTTTACTGGCGTAACTCTCTATTACTACTTTGAGAACAATGGAATCATGCGGCTCACCGCATCAGAATCATCGCTTATCGTAGGGACAATTCCTGTTGTCACACTTCTTGCGGAGATCATTGCATTCAAGGTTCGGCCTCGACGCTCGGTCATACTGGGAATTGTGCTCTCTTTTGCAGGTGTAGCGCTTATTGTGATGCGCTCGGGGAATGCTTCGACATCTGTGTCAGGTTATTTTTTCATGCTGGGAGCCGTGCTTTCCTGGGTGGCCTATGGATTCATCACCAACCCGCTATCTGGGCGCTACCCTATGCTGACAATAACATTCTGGCAGATGGTTATCGGTGCCCTAGGCTGCGTGCCTTTTGCGTTAGCGGAACATCAATCTTGGACTGGGTTTTCGGCTTCGGTGCTCTTGAATGCTACATTTCTGGCCGTGTTTGGCTCGGCGATAGGCTATTGGCTCTATATCATCGTGCTGGAAGAGCTGGGGCCGGGGAGATCTAGCGTGTTCATCAATTTGATTCCGGTAGTATCTGTAACTGCATCCTTTGTTTTTCTTGGAGAACGCCTGAGCGCTATACAGATTGCAGGTGCTTGCCTTGCAATTGGCGGTGTATACTTAGCATCTAGTAGCTCATAAGCATTATCTAGCTGCGGCGTTGGCTATCGAGCGGGCTAAGATGCAAGCACCGATTGTTGCATCGGCTTGAGGTACTACAACTCGGTGCCGCGGCAGTGCCGAGAGTATTCGCGCTTCTGTGTCTCGCCAAAGCTGTTCATTGTTGGTGATAAATCCTCCTGAAAAGGCGATCCTTCCGCCGCTATGTGCCTCTCCGAGTCGGATAGCAATAGAAGTTGCAAGCAAGGCCAGCTCTTCGGAAGCTTCTATGAATATCTGTCTTGCTATTTCGTCACCTCGATCTTGTTCTTCTGCTACAATTCTGGCAAATGCCGCAATTTTTGCCTTGTCGAAATCCTCGTAGATGGCCGGAATAAGAGAAAAAGCCTCTTTTTCGCCAAAAAAAGCGAGTGCCCTGCCCAACAGATCGGTTTGAGGCCCTCTTCTATCCTGAAATCGAATTGCCGCATTTAGGGCGCGAAGGCCGACCCAGTAAGCAGATCCTTCATCTCCAAGGATATGACCCCAACCGCCCGAGCGTATGATTCGACCGGCGCCATCGGCTCCTACAGCAATCGATCCGGTCCCTGCTATAAGAAGAATCCCTCGTAGCTCTCCAAAGGCACCGGCAAGCGCGGGGATCGAATCGTTCTTTACCTCGATTAGGGTATCGAAAGCCAAATTTCCAGCCTCTCGAATGATGCTTCGCATTGTGCCCGTATCTGCTTCTCTGTCGATACCGGCTACACCAGCAAAACCAGAGATACATTCATCCGTGGAGAGATTTGTGCTCTTGTACATACTTCCAAAAAGATCGTCTAGCGTTTTTCTCGATCCATTCCAACCGACCGAGCGAGGGTTTAGGCTGGAACCTTCTGCTTGGTACAAGACCTTGCCTTCTAGGCTTTCTATCCTCAGCCTTGTCGCTGTACCGCCGCCATCTATGCCAAAAATCCATTGGTTGTTCATTGGGGACCTCTTAAGCCTTTAATAATGCTACGAAGCTTTTACAGGATAAATAGGATACACATGACAAAAATACCCCTGACAGGATTACGGGATTTTGCAGGATGAACAGGATTTTCTTGTAAATCAAAGACAAAAGCCCGCATTTCTCTTTTCCCTGCCTAAAAATCATCCTATCTATCCTCTCCTATCCTGTCATCATGTCTAGGCTTCTATAACACAACGTAAGCCATTTGCTCTTATCTTTGAGTGCTTATCAAGATTAAATCATTCTAGTTGCTGTAATGGATGCATTCAATATGGAATTCTAGATAGTTCAAGATGGAATCGCATCGACAGGTGCGTCAAGCTCTAGAAGCGCTCGTCTAAGATGGCTCGCATCGATATATCGAACGGCTTGAATTCCGAGGCTCGATGCGGCCTTTATATTGTCCTCGCTGTCGTCGGTAAAGAATGTGCGCTGGGCGGATACTCCTTCTTCTGCGAGGATATGTTGCCAGAAATCGAGCTCGGGTTTTATATGGCCTATAATATGGGATGCATATACGGCTTGAAAGGGACTATATAACCCAAGCTGGAGATTGATCTCGTGATGACTATCTATTGTGTTAGTTCCGCATACTACTCTGGCTTTCTTTGACAATTCATTGACTAATGAGAAAGTAGCTTCATCTGGTAGCGGCCGGAATAGTGTCTTTAGATAATTTTCGGAAGGCCTAATCCCTGTGCGATCAGAAAACCTACGCCAAAACTCGGCGCTGTCTATCGACCCTCGCGAGAGCGATTTTATATCAGGTGCAATAAACTCGAGGAAAGTAGTAATATCCAATCCTAGGGCAGCTGCTACATCGCCCATTATCATGTGGTTGCGTATTAAGACCCCTCCCTCGTCGAAAATATAAAGGTCGATCATATTTTGCTCCCAGTATAGACTCCTGCGCCGCTTAAAAAATACTTGGACATAGTAAAGAAGAGTATGAAAACAGGCAATGCTGCAATGACCGCTACAGCCATCATGGCGCCCTCGTCGGTGCTAAGCTCTGAAGTGAAGAGTACTATATAGAGAGGTATGGTTTTGAGCTCTTCCTTTTGTATTATCAGAAGAGGCCAAATCAAATTATCCCACTGTCCGCGAAAGGCAAGAATTGCCAATGTCGCAATAGCTGGTGTCGCATTGCGAAATACAATGGACCTGTATATTTGAAACTCGGAGCAGCCGTCTATTCGTGCCGCATCTAGAAGCTCATCAGGAAAACCTAATAAGAATTGGCGCATAAGGAATACACCAAAAGCGCTTGTGAGGAAAGGAAATATGAGTCCGATCAGTCGATTCTGAAGGCCGAATTTGACCGCGGTCAAGTAAAGCGGAATCATAACGGTCTCGAAAGGAATCATCATAGTCGCCATGATTCCCATGAAGACTATATTTCTTCCTTTGAAGTGGAACTTTGCCAATCCATAGCCCGTAAGTGAGGCGAGAATCACGGATGACAAGGCTACCGACGACGCGACGATAAAGGAATTGGCAATGTTCCGTAGGTATATCCAGCTTCCATCGGATCCTTTGAGAGCGCGGAGGTAATTTGACCAAAGAGGGGTTTCTGGAATCCAGCGATAAGGGATAGTTGTAACATCGTGACCAGGCATAAGAGAGGCACTGAGCATAAAGGCAAAGGGGAGAATTGCCGCAGAACATGCAATTACAAGAATTGCGGTAGCTATGAAGCTTCCTGCATTATACTTGATGGTATTCCAGCGGGAGCTCAGCTTGGAAGTTTCATGTTTCATTCAAGCTCCTCCCCTTGACCTCCGGCTTTTACTTGAAGCCATGAAAGGACCAATAAAATGAAGAAAAGGAAAAGGCTCATTACGCTTGCCTTGCCAAGATTTTGATCGGAGAGCGCCGTACGGTAGATATTAAGAGTTAGCACATTGATCGGCGCTAGAGGTGCGCCATGTTGATTGAAAAGATATTGAGTGGAAAAGGTCTTAAGGCTCGAAATAAAGATCATCACCGACACCAACGCCATCGTGGGCCTCAATAAAGGCAGGGTTATACGAGTCAATCGCTGCCAACTATTTGCCCCATCTATCATTGAAGCCTCGACAACGCTGGAAGGAATCTTTCCGATTCCTGTTCCAAAAAGGATGGTATAGTATCCAACTTGCTTCCAGACATAGACCAGGATTGTCGATAGTTGAACCATCACGGGATCCGCAAGCCACTTGTGATCAACCCCTGCCGTGCCCAGTAGTGTGTTGAGAAACTGATTGGCAAGGCCACGAGGATCGAAGATGAGCAGCCAGACGCTTGCCGTAACAACCGAAGACAAAATTGCCGGCGAATAAAGAGCCATTTGGTAGAATCTCTTTCCTTTTTTGCGGCTCGAGATTAGAAGCGCAAACAGTAAGGATCCTAAAAATACCGGAATGAAAACGCCTATACAGAAAACAGCCGAAGCTCGTACGGAATTCCAAAAATCTTGCGAACTCAGAACCGATATCCAATTCTGCAAACCAATAAATTTAGGTGGCTTGAGCGAAAGCAATTTCTTGTTATGAAAGCTAGTCCAAATTGCATATAGAATTGGATATAGCGAGAAGGCGGAAAAAAATACTATTCCAGGCGCTACGAAAAACCAGCCCCATCTGTTGCGCTTCTCTTCTAGAGGATTTCGACGATCTCCCATCATCTATGTCCTTTCATTTTGGTCTCTCAGGACGAAGAATCAATTCAATCAGCTGAATCGAGTGCTTCCTGTGCGCTCTTGCGCAATTTTTCTAGAGCTACCTTTGGATCGACACCCCCGACCATTACATTCTGGATGGTCTCACTGAGCAAGGTCGAAAGCCGCGCACTTGCCTTGCCAACATAGACAATATTCGCGTTTTCAAAGTCTTTAGCAAAAACATCGGAATATGGCATGCTCTTATATATTGGCGACTCGATTAGTTTCTTTGTTGGCTGGATTATAGCCACTTTGTCTAGATACTCTTCTCCATGGCTCAGCATCCATCCTACCAATACCCACGATGCTTGCTGGGCTAGCTTATCCGATTGTGCATTCACCATGTAGTAATGTGCGGAGTAATTGGCTGTAACTTTCTTTTTTGAATCTTTCCATTGTGGGAAAGGAACCACCATCCAATCTTTCGAATTATAGAAATCTGGGTTCGAGGCTTTCATACGAGCTTCTTGATAGAGGCCGGAAAAGGACATTGCAACGGTATTGTCATTTTTGTCGAATGCGGTTCGAGCTGCCGTATAGGTTGGCGAACCAAGATTTTTTCCGGCTGGCCCTAGTTCTTTCATCCATTGAAGGGCTTTGAGCCAGGCTTCGTCGCCGATGATAGCCTTCTTGCCATCTTTAGAGACATATTCTCCTCCTAGCTGTTCGACCATGGGGATGAAGAGGTTCGTATACGCATCGTAGCGGAAATCGAAGCCACGGCGGGTTATTATCTGACCTTCGCGTTTAACAATTTTTTCGGAAAGGCTAATGAGGTCTTCCCATGTCTTCGGGTAGTCCTTATCGGGATCTATGCCAGCTTCCTTGAGCATTTTGCGGTTTACATAAAGGCACATATTGGTGATTTCTAGAGGAAGTCCATAAAAATCGCCATCGCGCTCGACGGCCTTGAGCATACCTGGAAGATACATAGCCTCAAGATCGGCCGGACCCTTGAGACCTAGGGCTTTGTAGTCGACAGGAGCAACTCTTCCATTGTCGATAAATGAAACTGCATTGCCTATAGAGACATTGAATATTTCTGGGCCTTGCTTTCCGGCAAAAGCCGTGGTTAGGGCCTCGAATATCCGATTCGAGGGATAGGTATTATAGTTTACGGTGATATTGGGATTGGCGGCCATAAACTCGGCAATGTATTTTTTTTCTATAACAGACCTATTGGGATCCTCATGAGTCCATAAATTGATGGTTATTTTCTTGCTGCCAAGACCAGGCACGACCGGAGCCTGCGCTGGCACCGATGCTAAAATAGCGATCGCCAGCACACATAATGCAATTGCCTTTTTCATAGATACCTCCTATAGAATTTCAATCTCTAGATTGAATCCAGATAAAATCTATCTCTCGGCAAAGCCGAGAATCGTTCACATTTGAATTTTTAAGAAAATTGCAGAAATTTTGCTAATGTAATTCTTCAGGAATCCTTGTAAGTATTGGCAAACGCCCTAAAATATATTTTCATTATAAAGGTTGTTTTTAAGATGTCAATAAAGAAAAAATTCTAATTATAAAAAATTATTTCACGAAATGCTCTATATGGATTTCCGTATGTCTTGGTTATTCGGCAAAAGCATGCCAGACTCTTGAATAAAATTCTCTTCGGAACGCAAGGATCGAATCTGCGGTTTGCTCTCTCCCAAAATAGACTCTATTGGTTAAAAGAATTGCGAAAAGCCTTCGCTGCGGTTCGAAGAAAACGCTTGTGCCAACAAAGCCGGTGTGCCCAAAGGATTGTAAAGGCCAAAGTGGACCATCTACGGTCGTGGAGTCATGAAGCTTAAAACCAAGACTTCGACGCTCTTCCAGGCCATGGGTATATTCTCGCCACAATAGCTGGATTATTTCGGGCTTCAATATCTGCTTTCCACCGAAAGTTCCTTCCTGCATAATAAAATTCCCCAGAGTAATCGCATCTTTTAAGGACAAAAAAAGTCCGGCATTCCCCGAATGACCTCCCAGGCAATAAGAGCTCTCATCGTGAACTTGGCCCTGTATTCTTCTATTGCGCCATGGGCAATATTCTGTTGCAACGGCATTGTCGAGGTGCTCAGGCTCCCCTGATTTCTGTATCTTTTTTGCGAAAGAGGCTTGTTCAAGCTTTAGTGGAGCTGCAATTTCTTTTTGAAAAAGCTCGCCAAGAAGCATCCCAGAAATGCGCTCCAAGAGCGCACCCAAGAATATATAGCCAGTGCAGGAATAGACTACATGCTTTCCAATGGCAAATTGAGGTTCGATCGAAAAAAGCCTTTCCAAAGCCAGACTCCGATCGAGTCTACCTGAATCAGCAAAAAAGCTATGCAAGGCCGGAATGGCGGGTAATCCGCTGCTGTGTGTAAGAAGAGCGAGTAGCGGGATTTGTCCTGTTCTGTAATTTACTTCCGGTAGGTATTTGCCTAAGGAATCTTGAAGGTTCAATGCCCCAGCTTGCAGTGCTTTCAGAATAAGAAGGCTTGTGCTTAAAGGCTTGGTCATCGATGCAACGTCGAAGCGAGTCTCTGGATCGATGGGAGCAATGATAGAATTAGAAGTTTTGCCGTCGTTTTCTATGGGTTTGGAAAGAGCTAGTTCTTCTCTTGCGGTAAATCCAGAACAATGAGACCAGAGGAGTCTGCCATCTATTGAAACTGAGGCCGCAATGCCCGTACAGAGGTCTTTAGCAATTGCGTTATCGAGAAGGTTCTCGAGAGTTTCTTCGGCTTGGTTGTGGCTTTTTTGTGAGCCTTTGTTGCTGTTGTAGGTCATATATGAATATGTTAGCATATAGCATGATCAAGTCAAAACAGCAACAGGCTTCGGTTGTATTCGGTCTCGAACATTTTTTGGATGATCCGCGTAGATATAATAAACGCTATGGACTAGCTACCAACCCTGCGGCGATAACATCTAGAGGCATACCTTCCTGGAAAGCCTTCATGGAACATGGAATTATCCCAGTGTGTCTCTTCGGTCCAGAGCATGGATTCAGGGGCGCAGCACAGGACGCAGTAGAGCTGGACGATGAAGTTTTCAGGGGCATTCCTGCATATTCTCTCTATGGAAAGCGCCTTAGGCCAGAACCCTGGATGCTCGAATCTCTCGATGCCCTTGTATTCGACATGCAAGATGTAGGCTGTCGCTATTATACCTATCTCTATACCCTTGCTTATATAATGGAAGCATGCGCAAAAGTGGGTACAGCGCTTATCGTGCTCGACAGACCTAATCCTATAGGAGGATCGAAGGTGGAAGGTTCTCCTATTCCTAAAGAATTGGAAAGCTTTGTAGGGGGATATGGCCTTCCGCCACGCTATGGAATGACAATTGGAGAATTTGCTCTATATCTACAGGGTGAGTACTACCCTAACTGTAGACTGGAGTTAATAGAGATGTCAGGCTGGGATTCTCGTCCGGCATGGATAGAAACAAACTTACCCTGGCCATTGCCATCGCCTAATCTTCCGACTCTCAGCTGTGCGGAATTATATCCTGGTACATGTCTTGTAGAGGGAACTTGGCTTTCAGAAGGACGGGGAACCTCACGGCCATTCGAGATTATTGGAGCGCCTTTTATCGATGGAGAGGCTCTGAGAGAACAGCTTGCCGCTCTTGAATTGCCTGGCGTAGTGTTCATCTCCCTGTTTTTTTCGCCTACGGCCTCTAAATATAAGGGGGAGCTTTGTGAGGGCGTCCTAATTTCGCTTACGGATAGAGAAGCGCTGCGATCGCTCGATACAGGCATAGCTTTAATCCATACAATTAATCGAATGTATCCAAATGAATTTCGATGGCGAGAGGATTGGGACGATAAAGAGCTTAGCTTTTTCGATAAGCTAGCTGGTGGGACAACCCTGAGATTCATGATAATAAGCGGAGCACCTCTCGAGGACTGTCTCGAATTTGCGCACAGAGGGGAGAAAGAATTTCTAAGGATTAGAGAAAAATATCTTAGATATGGAACCCAGAAGGGCTAATCTGCTGGTTGCTGGGGTTTTGCTTGTTGTTTATCCGCTTCAAAGCCCTAGTATCTGACTTTTCCCTTATTTCAAGGCACCTTCCGTCAGACCTGCTATAAATTGCTTTGACAGAATTAGGAATACTATTAGAATTGGCAAGACCGATATGTTGAGGGCTGCAAAGAGCACATCCCATTCAACCGTGTATTCGCCAAAGAATGCCTGTAGCCCCAAGGGAACTGTCTTTTTAGCTTTCGAACTCAGAAGGATTAAAGGGAAAAAGAAGTCGTTCCACACATCGATAAAGTTGAACATTGCTACAGTTACCAGCGCTGGCTTTAGAAGCGGTAGGTCGATCTGCCAATAGATGCGGAAAGGTCCTGCGCCATCTATTTTGGCCGAATCTTCGATGTCGCGTGGAAGGTTTTTAAAAAAATTCACTAGCAAAAAAACCGAAAAAGCAATCCCGCTGGCAGTGTATACAATCACCAAGCCTGAAAGTTTGTCCAATAGATGAAGATTGCGCATTATTAGGAAAATTGGGATGATCGCAAGGCGAGTAGGCAGCGCAAGTCCTGCTAGCATATAGAGATATACGCCTCGCTTAAATTTAAAATCGAAGCGCGCAATTACATAGGCTGCCATCGAAGATACGATAATGATGGAGACAATCGACAAAGCCGTTACGAGAACAGAATTCTTGAAATAAGTCGCAAAATCGGCGCGTTGCCAAGCAGAGACATAGTTTTGCCATCTCCAGACGCTCGGAAGATTAAATGGCTCGAGGAATATTTCTTTTGTTGATTTAAAGCTAGACAGCATCATGATTCCGATGGGATATAGATTTGCAAACGCGAGTAAAAGAAGAAAAATCCATGCAAGCACCTTCTGAAAACCATTGAACTTGAGCATTATTCCCCCTTTTCTACACGCTTTTCCACTATAAAGACGTAGAATATAGAGACCGGCAATACTATGAGGAATATCAAGGTCACAACGGTTGCTCCAAGTCCCATACCAACCTGGCTTGCTCCAAGCCCTCCAAATGCAATTCTGTAAAAAAGAGTTCCAAGAACATCTGTAGAACCAGCAGGGCCTCCCTGCGTGCCTTCCATCGCATATACAATGTCGAAGATATTGAATGTCCAGATGAATTTGAGCATGGATGTCGTCGCGATTATCGAATAGAGATGAGGCAGAATGATACGACTTGCGATTTGCAGCTCGGAAGCTCCATCTATGCGTGCAGCTTCTATCATTTCCCTGTCGACACCCAAAATCGCTGCGAGGTATATGAGTATATAGAATCCCAAGCCTCGCCATGCCGTAACAAAAATTATTGTAGGCAGTGCAGTCTTTGTGTCTCCAAGCCATGGCTTTGCCAAGAAGTCTAGGCCGACTACCCTAAAGAGCTGATTTATAAGGCCCCATTGAGGATTGAGCAGTAGTCCCCACAGAAATCCAACCACCACAATTGCAAGTGTATTTGGGAAGAAGAAGACTACTTTAAGCCAACCGGTTCCTTTCATATTGGCAGCAAGCAGAAATGCAAAGAATAGCCCAGGGACCACAGATAGAATGAGCGACCAAATAAAAAAAACGACATTGTGCCACAGCGCGTTGTAGAACTCAGATGACATGAATCCTGAGAGTATATTTTTATAATTTGCCAGACCTATGAATTTCTTTGGGCCAATTCCTGGCCAATCATAGAAACTGAGGCCAAGGCTCGAGAAGAAAGGATAGGCTATAAAAACCGAATACAGAATGAATGCGGGTAGAAGCATCCAAAGAAAAGAATATTTTCGCACAGCAACCTCTCTCCCACGCTATATAAAAGCGCCGCGACTTTATTGAGACAAGCGCCGCGGCCCTTGTCTCAATAAAGCCGCGGCGCACTTTTTTCACAAAGCTACACTAAACATATGATTATCAAGAAATATTATTTCTTGAAAGCTGGGTACCATGTAGATATGCCATCCTGCAATCTCTTTGCCAAAGCTTCTGGTGTCATTTGATCAAGATACATGGACTGCATGTCTTTTTCTAGAATGTTGTAGACGCTTGGAGTTCCTGCATCGAAGGGAGAACCTACCCAGTAGCGGTTCTTTGCGGCTATAGTTGTCATTTTTTCATAGCATTTTACCAGTATCGGCTTCGAAGCGGGCATAGTGACGCCTTTTATAGCCGTGATTTCGCCAGTTGTCGATGAAAACAGCTCGCCATAAGTCTTGGTACCGGTATAATTGAGAACTTTCAAAGCGGCTTCTTTGTTCTTCGAAGTATTATTTAGGCCGTATGCACCATCCATATATGTATATGCTCTTGCTGGTACATTCTTATCTTTTGGTGGGATAGGGAAGTAGTCGAACTTTAGGTCTGGATTCATCTTGAGCCAATTTGTATTGCCCCAGACGCCATAGAAGACCATTGCCGCCTGTTCCATGGCAAAAGCAACATCTTGTTCTGCGCTGGTATTGGCCATAAAATCTTTTTGGTAGTATTTTTTAAGGGCATTGAGGTCTTTGAGCATATTTACATACTCTGGATCTGTAAATTTAGCCTTGCCTACGGTTAGTTTTCCAATCCATTCGTCTCCAGGATAGCTCACACCAACCATGGCATTCTGCATAGCAAGTATCCAAGCTTCTTTGCCAGTAACAAAGAATGGAGTTACGCCATTCTTCTTTAGCGTCTCAGCAATCTGGACCATCTCGTCCCAGGTCTGTGGCTCTTTGAGTTTGTATTTGTCAAAGATTGCCTTATTGTAGAATATTCCGATTATCTGGTTTGCAAAGGGAACGCCCCAGACTTTATTATCCGTGCTAATAAAGCTGAGCGAAACATCATCGAAGTTGGATAAATCGACGAGCCCGTTTATGGCAGTTAGATAACCATTGTCGAGCAAGGCTTGGGTTCTCGCACCCGGAAGCCTGCGGGTATACATGATATCTGGACCAACTCCGCCTTGCAAAGAAACCAATAGCTTGGAATCGTACTCAGTAGGTGGAAAAACTTCATATCTAATGGATATTTGCTCACCCTTTGCCTTAAGTGCAGCCTCGACTCCTTTCCATACATCTACATCTTGAGCTCTCCAACCCCAGATGCTCACTGTCTTCTGTTGAGCATACATAGGAGAAAGCATTGCTATGAGCAGCAATACGATTGATAGTTTTTTTGCCATCGCTAGCCTCCTTGATAGATATTTCCAGGTCCATTTTCTTGATGGATCCATGGTTTTTTATTAGTATTGATGAATTTATTCGGGTTGTCAATCATAATTTGAAATAATTTTTCTATTTTTAGATGAATGAGCTTGCATTTCTCTCAAAAATGTGAAAAATAATTTTAATAGGAGAAGCTTGTCCATGGATATAGATTCGGTCGATGAATACCTAGAACGCGCGACTACTGAATCGCGCAATGTGCATTCGGAACATATCGATGATCTTCCCGTGATAGAGATTTTGAGGATTATTAACGAAGAAGATAAAGGGGTACCCTTTGCAGTGGAAAAGGCCTTGCCTAGCATTGCAGCGCTTGTTGAGGATGTCGTACGGGCATTCAATAATGATGGGAGGCTAGTATACATAGGCGCTGGTACCTCTGGAAGGCTCGGTGTACTTGATGCTTCAGAATGTCCGCCGACCTTTGGAGTTCCGCCTAGCATGGTTGTTGGGCTTATAGCAGGAGGGGATGCTGCTCTCAGAAATTCGATCGAAGGCGCAGAGGATCATCCGGAAAATGGGGTAAAAGCTCTCAAAGATATTGATTTTTCTGCACAAGATGTGCTTGTAGGTATTACCGCTTCAGGAGCCGCTCCTTATGTACTTGGAGCAATGGAGTACGCTAGGAATTTAGGTGCAGCAGTTGCAGCGATCTCTTGTAATCGGCAGTCGAAGACTTTTGAAATTGCGCATCATAAGATACTCATAGAAGTAGGACCTGAAGTAATCACCGGTTCTACCCGAATGAAGGCAGGTACTGCCCAGAAACTTGTGCTCAATATGATAACGACCGCTAGTATGATTCGCATTGGTAAAGTCTATGGCAACCTTATGGTCGACTTAATGCCAGTAAATCGCAAGCTCATAGCTAGATCGAAGCGTCTTATCAGACAAGCAACCGGCTGTTCTAAGGATGAAGCCGAAGCCGCATTCCTAGCTTCCGGAGGCAAGCCGAAGATAGCTATACTTATGACAATACTTGGCATAGGTGCAGACCAAGCGGCCGAGCTTATCGAGCGCGGCGACGGGCAGCTTTCCGAGGCAATACGCATTTATTCAAAAGACAAGGGAGAAAGCGATCAGAAAAACAAAGGGGAATAGAAATGAATCAAGGAGCGCTAGACACAATCGAAGCCGCAATTCCCAATCTTGCGGAGGCAGAGCGAAAGATCGCCGTTTTCGTTCAAGAATCTCCTCAGAAAGCCTTGCATCTCAACATAAGCGAGCTTGCGAGGCAAGCTGGCACAAGCCCTGCGGCGGTAGTGCGCTTTTGTCGTCATATAGGCGTAGGCAAGTACAGCGATTTCAAGCTCTGGCTTGCAAAAGATGTATACCAAGGTTGGGGCGAAAAATTTCTACCCGATCTAGAGCTGGAATCGCAGACTCCTGGCGCCCGCGCTATTCGTGATATGACCGAAGCAGTCCGACGTACGATGAATTCTCTTGCCCAGACGCTAGATCCGATAGTGGTGGAAGAAGCGGCAGATCGAATCAGAGGAGCCAGTATGACCGCCATATTTGGTATTGGAGCTTCGGGTCTGGTTGCAGAGGACTTTCATCAGAAACTTACGCGAATTGGTATACCCAGTTCATATCTATTCGATACTCACGCGCAGATTACAGCCTCCTGTTCTCTCAGACAATCCGATCTAGCTTTTATAATATCTTATTCTGGAGAGACCAACGAGATGATAGAAGTCGCGGCTCAAGCAAAAACCAGAGGATGTTTTCTCATCTCGATGACAATGACCGGTCAAAATAGGTTACGTGATTATTCTGATCTTATTCTCGAAATACCTACAGTCGAGAGAATCTATCGCAGTGCGGCCGAGCTATCGAGAATTAGTCAGCTCGCCGCAATTGATATTCTCTTTAATGTTCTTATCTCTTATGATCTCGACAGCGCAATTTCCGCTTTAGAGCGCTCGATGCAAGCAACACATCATTTTTAGGCCTGCTAATGGGGCGAAGCATAACTTTTTCTCAATTTTTGTTAAGGCGTCAAACGTTTTATTATGCGCTCTATTGCAGTTTCGGCTTTGCTGAAAGTCGATTGTTCTGTTATCATGGAGCATCGATGATTCGCATATTATTTGAAGACGATGAGATCATCGTAATAGACAAACCAGCGGGGCTTGCAGCCCAGCCAGGACAAGGTCTACGCGATAACGTAATTGCAGCGTTAGAGCGCCAGCTCGGATACAGGGCTTTTCCAGTCCATAGGCTCGACAGGGAGACCGCGGGATGCATGATGCTCGCAAAAGATGCCAAGGCTGCCAATAAATGGTCAAATCGCATTGCAAGCCGAGAGATAACCAAACGCTATCAAGCTTGGGTAACAGGAGTGCCATCTAAGCCGAAAGGAACAATTGAGGATGCCCTTGAAGGAAAAAGGGGAGCTCAGGCTGCCTGTACTATTTGGACTTTGCGAGAGACCTGGTTATTTCCCCTGCAAGGCCCCCCCTCTAATAACCCTGTTGATACGATAGGCAAAGAGCATGTCCGCAATGAAATAATGTTAGCTAATCAGTATCCGGCTCATGTTCAAGTCGATGCTGCAGAAGCCAATTTTTTGACGCTTTCGCTTTTAGAGCTAGAGTTAAGTACAGGGCGCATGCATCAGATTAGGCGGCATTTGGCGGGTATTTACCTGCCTGTTCTCGGCGATGATAAGTATGGCAATTTTTTGCTTAATAAAGCTCTACGCAAAAAAGGAATAAGACATCTCATGTTATGGGCCTATGAACTCGTACTGCCTTGGCCATCTCTTAAGCCGCCCAATATGCCAATTCTTGCGGCTGAACCTCCTCATTTTATCTCTCTTAGGGAGATTTTAGAGCGCGAAGGCAGAATACTCGATAAAAGGTATACAGAGCAAAGCGATGAGAAAACCATTTGAGATTTCGACTGGTGCATGGTGGGTGATTGCCGATGGCCGTACTATTGCCGTACCTTCATTTCATGAGAGCTGGCTAGCTTCGCACCCCGGAATAGCTGGTGGAGCTCTTCATACAATCGATTTTGTGGAAAAAAGTGGCTGGCTATCGGTGACACTCTATTCCGAAGGGCTAATCGAAGTCATAAGCCGCGATATCCTCGATAATCGCCAGCGCGAAGCCCTGAAGCAGCTCCTTGAAATCAATAGATCCCTTATTCGAAAAATGGTGCTCTTTGTGCCATCCATCGATGGCTGCTTCACTGCAGAAGATTCGACCTTAGATGACTGGGAGCAGCTCTCGAAGCAGATCGAAGCCTTTGCCGCAAAAGAAATCAAGAAAGACCTGTCCGAGGAAAGCATAGAATTAGATAGCAATCAACCATGAGCCAAGAATATTCTCACAATTGCTGTTCAGCGAGAATAGATTGGATATAGGCTGCATTCTTGGGTGCATAGCCACTTGAATGATTGTTGAATGCAACAAATACAGTCTTGCTCTGCTTTGCCATGGCACGTATGAGTCGGGCCCGATCCTTTAATTCTTGTTCAGAATAGCAGTATTCATAGCGACTCTTTGCATTGCCAGACCACCAAAGGTCTGTATTGCGACCATGCAGACGGTAATAACAAATGTCCGATGTTATGATAACTGATTCCGGAGGTAAGCCAGGCAAGTCGGGCCTGTCTACTGTTACAAGTCCAACTTTCAGTTTTCGAAGTGTTTCGAAAACCCTATCTTGATACCATGTAGCATTTCGGAACTCGACAACCAGAGGAAAGTTCGAGAGCGCAGCGAGCAGGTTTGCAAGATATTTGCGGTTTTCGATCGTATAGGAAAAACGATATGGAAGTTGCACAAGGACACATCCTAGTCTCCCTGTCGAAGAGAGTGCGGAGACAGCGAGAGAAAATTCATCGGCTTTGGTTTGCCAACTTTCATCGATTTCATGAGTAAGACTGCGATGCACTTTTAACGAAATGCGGAAATCGCTAGGGGTGATAAGCGCCAGACGTTGTAGCTGGTTGGGATTTGGCATGCGATACCATGTATTATCCAGCTCTACGAAGGAAAATACAAGCGAATAGTATCGCAGCATTTCATTCGAAGGGAGATCTGCCGGATAAAATACGGTTTTCCATTCCTCATAGGAGAAACCGCAGGTGCCAATATGAACATTGCCTATGTGCATCAATTTTTAGTATAGTAGGTATCAGTTTCTAAATAAAGAAGCTTCTAAATAAAGAACCGATGTGCGGAGGATAATTCATGGTATTTTCAACTCTTGCAAAAATAGTGAGCAGTCTCGTATCGCTGTACATGGTATTATGTATAATTCGAATATTTTTCTCCTGGATACCTTCGCTCACTGACACAAAATGGGGCAAGCTTATTGCTCGTTTGACAGATCCGTATCTCAACCTTTTTCGCGGTTTTTCGCTTTTTCGCACAACAGCTGTTGATTTTAGCCCTATAGTAGCGCTCGCAGTGTTGTCGGTACTCAATAATCTTTTCATGACACTCTCTTATGCTGTGCGCATAACGCTTGGTTTTATTCTAAGCCTTTTGTTGGATGCAGCATGGTCGGCAATATCTTTTGTATTGGGTTTTTTCCTTGTGATTTCGGTTATTCGGATTATAGGTTTCCTTGCGCGGATAGCCGTGCTTCATCCTCTTTGGCAGATTCTGGATGGAATTATCAATCCTCTTCTTTTCAGAATAAACAAGATTATCTATCGCGGACGAGCGGTACAATATCTACAAGGTCTCATCACAGGCTTTGTTGCGGTTCTTGTGGTTCGCGCACTCGGAGGGCTTCTGGTAAGGCTTCTTACATCTCTTTTGATGTCCCTGCCAATCTAGGATTAGGTTACGGCTAAGATTACAGCACATCTCTAATAGTCTTTTAGATCTTCTATATGTAGAGCGATATAGGCACATAGAAAATTGAAGCCTGGATATGTAAGCTTGGGGTCCAAAAGTCCATCGCTGAGCATAAGGATAGAGTCTGTTATTTTAGGGCTTGCGAGAAGCAGCCGAGCAAGGGGAGCAGTATCGGAATCTGGGGCAAATAGAGCATCCACTGCTGAAATCCACGCATTCAATCTATAATCTCCGAGATTCAGATCCTCTGCGTATGCTATTAGCTGTGCAATGCCCGAGGAATTGTCATCTATGAATTCCGAATATAGAAGATAGAATTCTTTATCGATGCCCAGAATGCCAGAAATGCTCAATACGAGTTCGTCTGATACATTGGCTGGTCTATCCTCAGCTTTCAGACAAGATATCAGTGTAGGGATCGAGTTTATTCTTCCAAAAAGCTCGAGCGCGTACGCTCCCGATATTCGAACTCGTGGGTTGTTCGTGGATTGTATAAGCCGTTCGATTTTTTCAATTGCTTCAAAGGCTTCGAGTCTAGCAAGGGCTACCATAGCCATACTCTGCAACATATAGTCTGGTCCATCCAGCGACTCGATAAGTGCTGGAATCGCAATGCTGGATCGTTGTTTGCCCAGAATTCGAGCTGCAACATAAGCTGTGGTATAGACATTGGTTTTTACTTCCCGTATCAAGGCGGCAATTGTCTCGTGATCTAGCTCGGGTATGGATTCGAGCGCGAGTAGAGCTTCCGATCGCACTTCGAAACGAGGGGAATAGAGATACTCTACAAGTTCTTTTTGTGTAAGGTTCGATTCCGACTTGCTGAGTTTTTGTATAATTCGAACTTCTTCGTGAGCACTTGCGCTCTGGTCGAGTCTCGTCAATAGGTCGAAAGCTCGCAGTTCTTTTGGAGAAAGCAGAATAGATATCGATTGAGTTACCGATTTTGCGCCCATATGTGGCAGATTTCGCATGCTATAAATAACAACTACAAGCCCTATACTGATTGCCGCGTAATATAGTCTAAAGGCTCCAGCGTTTGATAATCCTATATTCGAAAAGATTTCGAGAATTCCACCTCCAAGGAATGACCCCAGCGATCCTCCAATCCCATAGGCTAGATTGTAAATTACCGCCAAATCGAGCATCTTTTCTTTTGGCACCAGACCAAAATAATAGACCTGTGCAGCATTCTCTTCGCCGGCAAATCCAAAAGAGGAGAGAAAATGAACTATAGCCAGAAACAGCGCGATAACCGATGGAGCGCCCATCAAGGTTGCCGAGTCTGGAATGAGGGCTATTGGGAGAAAGGAGACAAATCCGATTGCGCTATAGATTATGAAAAGTGGCTTCGACCCAAGGCGATCCACAACGAGGCGAGTTATAAGTCCCATCGTTATTGAGCCGAGGCTTGCAACAATTGAATATACCATTATTGCATCGTCGCCCTGCGCGAAGACTTCTTTTGCATAGACTGGCAGAAATGCACGCCCCATGCCAGAAAGGAAGGATAACAGCATGAAGGTAAATATGAATGCACGAAATTCCGGCTGGACAAGAGCTTCTTTTGTGACATCCCATAGAGATTGCTCTTCTTTGCTGGAAAATGCCTCGGGTTCCGGCGTCTTGAATAATATGGCACAACTGATAAGCCCCGTTATAATTCCAAGACCTATTGCAATTGTGTAGGTCCATAGCGATGCTTCTTGGCCAAGCAAAAAAGCTAGTACTATGTTTGCTAGAATTGCTGCTACAGAATTGACAACAGATATGGTGACCAGATAGCGTCCCTGGTCGCTTCGAGGCTTGTCGCCACCACCAGTTGATAATAGTCCCAAGACTGGATTGTTTCCGATGAGGGCAATTCCTCGGGCTATATGAAATCCTGCGGTCCCCAAAATTAGCATCAGAATCGCAAGCCCCATATGCCCCTTCGATGCGAACAAGGGGGCAAATAGGATGGGAACGAGAGCAATATATCTGACAACCCATCCCCAGCCGAATACCTTTATGATCGAAGACCGTTTGACCAAGCGCTTGCCCAATGGCAACATAAAAAAAGTAACATAGGCTAAGGCATTCAATAGGCCGATGATGCTATTCTGCGCACCCAATTTTAAGGCAAAGAGCGTGATAATGGATCCCGAGACAAAAACAAAAGAGAAGGAATTTAGAAAGTTGTAAATATTGAATGTCTTGCGCGCCTTCGCAAGCTTCTGAGCAGACAGCAGATTGGCCATATTGTCGAATATATACTATCGTATAATGATGTTCTACTCGATACTATATCGGATAGCTAATTGTTTTTTCCTATAATTTCTCCCTTTTTCGCTTCGTTCCAGAATGTATCCATCTTATTCATATTCTCCTGATTCATCTCGAGATGCTGCTTTTTCATGCGCTCTTCGACATGTCGGAATCGTCGCGAGAATTTTTCATTTGTGCGATGTAGAGCGATAGAGGGATCTATGCCGTAAAGCCGAGCCGCATTTATAACAGTAAAGAGAAGGTCTCCAAATTCCTCTTCGAGTGCGTCTTTTCTAGATATATTATCCACAGCTTTTGCGGATTCGCATTCTTCGGAAAAAATGACTCGAGCTTCTTTTAGCTCTTCTAGTTCTTCTTCCAGTTTGTTCCAGATATCTTGCTTTTGCTGCCAATCAAAGCCAACTTTTGACGCTTTTTTTTGAAGCTTGTATGCTTTTTCTAATGGCGGCAAATTACGATTAACTTCGTCTAGGATAGACTCCTTTTTTCTACGGCCTTCGACCTGCTCTTTGATTTCGTTCCATTGCTGAACTACTTGATCTGGACTATTGACATCGGACTCACCAAATACATGAGGATGACGCCGGATAAGTTTACAAGCTTCATCGCACAAGCTATCAGCTACGGAAAAACGTCCTTCCTGCTGACTTATATAGCCAACCATAGTGGCAAGAAGATATAGGTCTCCCGTTTCTTCTTTTATATGGGGGTTGTCATCTTCTGTGATGGCTTCAGCTAGCTCGTATGCCTCTTCGATAATGTTACCACGTATGCTCGATGGCGTTTGCTCTAGGTCCCAGGGGCAGCCATCGGATGCACGAAGGCGTGCTATCACAGCATAAAAATACTTAAAAGCCTTTGCGGTCTTGTCGGCATCTGCGAGAATACTATCTGCATTTTCTCCAGCTATATCCCGCAGAGGCATTAAATCTAAGTCCATAAATTCCTCTGTTGAGTTATTCGATGATATCAAAAGCAGCAAGCTTTGACAAAAGGTCCATTCTGTCTGCTGCGTTGAATTTGTGATAGATATGGGCAAAGGTATTGCGAACGGTCGATTCGCTGACATGGTGCTTATAAGCTATTTCTTTGAAAGTAGCTCCGTGAAGGCAATCTCTTAGAAAGTCCATCTCTCGGCATGAAAGATTTAGATCTCTTAGGTTGATTTTATAGATCGGATTCGTTTTGCCAATCTGCCATCTATCTTGAATTATTGGAAGAAAATATATAAAAAACAGAGATAGGAAGATAATCGACATAATAATGTCGAGGAAGAATTCTCTATGCGCAATGGCTATTAACACTAAACTCAAGGCATAGTAGGAGACAAGGATACAGGCTTTGATTGTGGTTGCACGCCTAAAATAACCCAAGCGACTGAGTTCGATAACTGCAATAATAAATATGCACATGCTGTAAATAGAAGTAGAATACTTTAGGAGAGTCAGAGGTAGAATAGCTATAACAAGAGCGGGCTCTAACCAAGCCAATTTTCTATTCAGATGGATTATTAGAAAACCAAAAGTTAATAAACCCATAAGTATTAACATTTCCAGCGGATAGAAGGATAGAAAATCGATTCCGGGCATCAATGTCGTCAATATGAAACAGAAAACAAGGAAAATGCTCGTTGTTAAGAAAAACAGGAAGCTGGATTTTTGCAGATGCAACATAGTAGATGAATCTATTTCTGAGAACTTTTCTGTAGCATGAGTCGCATCATTTTTTTGAGCAGAGGAATTTTGTTTTTCAATGTTTTCCATAGCGATTCCCCTTAAGCAAAGCATTTTTTATTTTCTAATTGCTATCTAATATTACATCGAATTACCGAAAAACTCACGAAAGTAGTGTTGCAATTCGCATGACTACAAGAGCTGTAGCAATTCCAATTGTATCCGCTCCAAAATCCTTTAAATCGAAGTGTCTTGTTATTGTAAGGAGCTGGCTGATTTCGGTGAGAAATGCAAAAGCGCTGATTATGATAAGGCTCAAAAGAAATTTTGGGTTCATTTTTTTTAGAGCCCTATGTTCAGCACAAAAAATTGCTGTCATAGCTCCAAAAAGAATCGCATGTACGAATTTATCAAGGCCAATAAGGCTTTGAGGTGCTTTTTGAAATGCTTGGGATGGTATAAGAAGCAGAACGAGCACTGCTATTGCGCTAGCAATGGTCCACTTATATGATTTTATTGTATTCATCGAGTATTGCCACTCTAGAAGAAAATGACCACAAAGGTCAATATTGGAAATTGAAAAAGCCACCTCGATGCGAGGTGGCTTTCGTATTCAGAAGCAAAGCCTATCCGATAAAAACTATTCTAGAGATTAGAAAGGCCTGTCCGCCAAATAGCGGTACTCCTTATACCGGCGTTCGATAAGGTCGCGCTGTTTCTCGAACAGGACCTTTGCACGCTCTGGGCTAGCTTGAACAAGGCTTTTGAAGCGGACTTCCGCATACATGTATTGCTCGAGCTTTGAATAATCGGGCTCTCTAGAATCAAGCTGGAATGGATTCTTGCCTTGAGCTTTAAGCCTCGGATCGTAGCGATATAGCGGCCACATACCGCTTTGGACGGCCATTTTCTGTTGATCCATACCCTTCATCATATCGATGCCATGGTTGATACAATGCGAATATGCGATGACGATAGAAGGCCCATTATAGCTCTCAGCCTCACGGATGGCCTTGATTGCTTGAACCATATTGGCTCCCAATGCGATTTGTGCAACATAGACATAACCATAGCTTGCTGCGATCATGCCAAGGTCTTTCTTGGAAGTCTCCTTTCCTGCCGTGGCAAAGCGAGCGATTGCTCCGATTGGGGTGGCCTTAGAGGCCTGGCCTCCAGTGTTGGAGTAGACTTCGGTATCCAGCACAAGCAAATTAACGTTTTTGCCCGAGGCAATAACATGGTCGAGACCACCAAAACCTATGTCGTAAGCCCATCCATCTCCACCGAAAATCCATACAGAACGGCGGATAAGCGCTTCAGCTACATTGTCGAGTTCCTTAGCCCAGCCTTCGGTCTTGCCAGCAAGGCATTCTCTGAGTGCAGCTACATCGACGCGCTGAGCTTCGATCTGTTCATCGCTCTCTTGAGTATTGGAGAGAAGCCTGTCTGCGAGTTCTTCGGGAATGCCTTTGCCTTTAGCCGAAGCAAGAAGCTGTTGAGCATATTCGTTCTGTTTGTCCGAAGTGAGGCGCATACCATATCCAAACTCAGCAGCATCCTCGAATAGGCTGTTGGACCAAGCCGGCCCTCTGCCGTCCGCTCTCTTAGTATAGGGCGTAGTAGGCAGATTCCCGCCATAGATAGAGGAACAGCCAGTTGCATTGGCTATAATTGCTCTGTCGCCAAACAGCTGACTTACAAGCTTGATATATGGGGTCTCGCCACAGCCTGCGCATGCTCCGGAGAATTCGAATAGCGGCCGCTTCATTGCTATGCCTTTTGGAATCGAGAGGTTGAGGAATTTGCTATCGGTCTCAGGAATGGAGAGGAAGAAGTCCCAGTTTTGCTTTTCAGTATCGCGGAGCTCGATCTGCGATCCAAAGTTGATTGCTTTTCTACCGGGGTTGGCTCTATCGATAGCTGGGCAGATATTGATGCACGCTCCGCAACCCGTACAATCCTCGGGCGCAACTTGCACGGTGACTTTGAGACCCGCAACATCCTTGCCTTTTCCGTCGACGCTCTTGAAGGTAGAAGGCGCATTTTTAAGGATTGCAGGATCATAAGCTTTCATGCGGATTACGCCATGAGGGCAGACTAGGCTGCAGTTGCCGCATTGGGTGCATAGGGATGGATCCCATACAGGGATCTTTTCGGCGATATTGCGCTTTTCGTATTGCGTTGTGCCGGTAGGGAAGGTTCCATCGAGTGGCAGCTTTGAAACGGGCATTTTCTCACCGCGTTGTGCAATTATCTCGCCTAACGTTTCGCGTACGAACTTGGGAGCCGTATCTGGCACTGGTGGGAGCATGTGCTTCGTGCTATTTGCTTGGCCAATCTTGACTTTATGTGTAGCATTCAGTGCTAGATCTATTGCATCGAGGTTTTTCTGGACGACATCGGCACCTTTTCGCATATAGGTCTTTTTCGTGTACTTTTTAATGAGCTCGACTGCTTGTTCTTCGGGCAATACGCCGGAGATCTTGAAAAATGCGGTCTGCATGATAGTGTTGATGCGCGTGCCCATTCCAGCTTTATCGGCTATGGCCATAGCATCGATGACATAGAAGCTTAGCTTCTTATCGATGATCTCCTTTTGTACTTCTATTGGCAAATTGTCCCATACTTCATCGGCGGGATAAGGGCTATTTAGAAGGAAGGTCCCGCCAACTTTGATATTGGCGAGCATGTCTATCCTTTCAATAAAGCTGAACTTGTGGCATGCGAGAAAATCAGCTTTTGTTATCAGATATGGCTTATTTATCTGCTTGGGACCAAAGCGAAGGTGGCTTATTGTATAGGTGCCAGCTTTCCTGGAATCGTAGACAAAATAACCTTGAGCGCAGTTGTCGGTTTCATCGCCGATTATCTTGATGGAGTTCTTGTTTGCACCTACAGTTCCATCCGATCCAAGCCCATAGAACAGACACTGAACAATACCATCGCCTGGCAAGTGGAATTCCTCGTCATAGGGCAAGCTCGTAAAGCTCACATCATCGTTTATGCCAATCGTGAAGTGATTCTTTGGATGCTCAAGCTTCAGATTGTCGAATACTGCCTTGACCATGGCCGGTGTAAATTCATAGGATCCGAGCCCATATCGCCCGCCCACCACTGTAGGCCAGTTGTTGAAAGGTGCAGAATGATTGCCCATTGCTTCCCCAATTGAAGTTCGTACATCTTCATAGAGGGGCTCGCCAATAGAGCCCGATTCTTTTGTGCGATCGAGAACCGCGATTGACTTGACCGTTGCTGGGATGGTCTTGATGAAATGCTCGACAGAGAAGGGCCTGTAGAGGTGAACTTTGATCACACCGACTTTTTCGCCTTGTTTTACAAGGTGTTCGGCGGTCTCTTCGGCAGTGTCGGCGCCCGAGCCCATAAGGATTATTACGCGCTCTGCGTCTTTAGCGCCTACATAGTCGAAGAGCTTGTACGCGCGGCCAGTAAGTTCGGCAAACTGTTTCATCGTCTCTTCGACAATAGCAGGAGTCGCCTCATATAGCTTGTTTATTGTCTCTCGTCCTTGAAAGTAGACATCGGGATTTTGGCTTGTCCCGCGAATAACAGGATGCTCGGGGCTTAGTCCACGGGCACGATGCTCACGCACCTTTTCTTCGGGAATCATTGCTCGTATTGTGTCGTATGAGAGTTCCTCGATTTTGGAAACCTCATGAGAAGTGCGGAAACCATCGAAGAAATGCAGAAACGGAACGCGCGCCTTGAGTGTAGCAGCATGAGCAATGAGAGCGAGATCCATAACCTCCTGGACATTGTTGGAAGCAAGAAGAGCCCAGCCGGTTTGACGGGTAGCCATCACATCTTGATGATCTCCAAAGATCGAGAGTGCATGTGCGGCAATCGCACGTGCGGCAATGTGAAATACAGTAGGTATTGCTTCGCCTGCGATTTTGAACATATTCGGAATCATTAGCAAAAGACCTTGAGAAGCGGTAAATGTCGTGGATAGCGCACCTGTTGTAAGTGCACCATGCACAGTTCCGGCCGCACCGGCTTCCGACTGCATTTCGACTACCTGTGGAACAGTACCCCATATATTATTTCTGCCCATTGAAGAGAATTCATCCGCTAACTCTCCCATAGGCGAAGAAGGCGTAATCGGGTAGATAGCGATGACATCCGAACATGCGTGTGCGACATGGGCCGCAGCGGCATTTCCGTCGATCATTACCATGTTCTTGGTATTAGTCATTGTGTTATTCCTCTAAGATTTAAGATATTAGAATACGGTCTCGAAACTTGACCCGCTATATCCTACAACCATTCTATGGATATTTCAATAGCGATTTGGCATTATGGATCCTTTGTGGGATTGAGCTTAAAAGTATTAGCTCTATATATATAAATAGCTATATAAAATACCAAAGGCTGATCGGCAGAAGATGAAAAGCGCTAGCTTGACCAGAGCCATTAGAATGCGCATCATTTAGCCATGAAACTATTGGTTCTTGCAGCCGGTATCGGTTCCAGATTTGGTGGAGTAAAGCAGGTTACTGGGGTTGGTCCTAATGGAGAGACCTTGCTCGAGTATTCGATTTATGATGCTCGAAGAGCAGGCTTCAACGAGGTTATATTCCTGATTCGGCCAGAGATCGAGGCTGATTTCAGGTCGAATGTCCTTTCGCGCCTTCCTTCGGACATTCGCTATTCACTTGCTTATCAGACATTAGACTCTCTATTGGATAAAGCCCTTATAGAGATCTATGGAGAGAATGAGGAAAATGCAAGAGAAGGCGGCCTTGGAGAGAGTAAGCGCCTTTCGATGAGTAAGCGAGTCAAACCCTGGGGAACGGCTCATGCTCTTCTCTGCACTAGAGAGTTTTTCGTCCAAGGCGAGACTTTTGCAATTATCAATGCCGACGATTACTATGGCCGCCGTGCATTCGAGGCAGTAGGTTCCCATCTATTTCATAATCCCGGAGAATTATGCTTCGCAGGCTATAAATTGGAGGATGTAGTTCCAGCTTCTGGAACTGTGTCACGGGGAATATGCACCTTACGCGACGACGGATATCTTGAAAAGATAATCGAACACAAGAAGGTATGGCGCGAAGGAAACTGTTTTTATTCTAGACAAGGCGAGAGTATCGTTGAATTAAGTCCTGATACTTATGTTTCCATGAACTTTTGGGGCTTGAATTCCTCTATTTTCGATTATGCATGGCAAGGCTGGCTCGAATTTCTAGATCGATATATCGAATCTCCTACGCAGGAATTCCTGTTGCCCGATTTGATCCAGAGCCTGGTCGAGAAAAAAGGAGCACGAGTGCGCATGCTCGCTGCAAGCGAGTTGAGTTTTGGCCTTACCAACCCAGAAGATCTGCAAGAAGTAAGGCAACGGATCTCTAGGCTCGTAGCAGAAGGAGTCTATCCATCTCCTCTTTTCAATAACCAGAAAATCGAGTCCTTCCCTAGACTATGGCGCTTTGAACCCAATGAATATAGAGAATGTGCCGAATTTGAGGATCTGTTTGCGCAAGTCAATGTGCCATGGGATGTGCTCAGGCTACTCGATTCCTATCTCAGATCTAAACTTGATGCGGTATCGGGAGAAAGAATCCGATCTTCTGTTCCAAAAGGTGTTCACATTGAAGCTGATGTTTTCATCGACGAAGGCTGCATCATAGAAGAAGGAGCTTTTATCCGCGGACCCGCATGGATCGGAAAAGGTTGCGAAATTCGTAGTAGCTGTTACATTCGAGGAGGATTGCTCGCGGGTTCAGGAGTTGTATTGGGACACGCGAGCGAATTCAAGCATTGTATTCTATTGGAAAGGGCGCAAGCGCCACACTTCAACTATGTGGGGGATTCTGTCCTGGGGCATCATGCCCACATTGGAGCGGGAGTAATTCTTTCGAACTTTAGACTCGATGGAAAGCCTGTTAGGGTAAAATCTCTAGACTCTCAGGAAAAGATCGAAACAGGACTTGCAAAATTCGGGGCGCTCATAGGTGATTATTGCGAGATTGGCTGCAATTCGGTATTGAATCCAGGCACGATCCTGGGAGAGAAGAGTGTCGTTCTGCCTATGTCCCCTGTATCCGGTACATGGCCGGCAGAGAGCAGAGTACATACTTGAAAGTGGTTTTTACATCGCTTGATGATATTAGAATGCTATTGCTGAGCTATTTCAGCGCCCTTACGGCACATGAGAACAACATCTCGAGCCCTTGCATTGTTGGCTCGGCATGAAACTCAGGCCTCCATTCCAGATAAGCAAGCGTATCGGATACCGAAAAACAGGATGCTATAGGGACGCTGCGGTATTTCGCTACTGCAAAGAGCGCAGCTGCTTCCATATCCGCCACAAGGGCACCCTGTTCGCGGAAGTACTGAACTTCTGATGGAGTCTCTCGATAAATGGCGTCTGTGGTCCAAGTTGGTCCCTTCGTGTAAGAAAGTCCTGTAGAAGCAAGGCAACTCTCTAGCTTCGATGTTAACCTGGGATCAGGAGTCGCCGGTGCAGTAGTCTCGATATAGTGATAGGAAGTGCCTTCATCGCGAAAAGCGTTATCGCAGACCACAAGCGAGCCTGGTGGTAGATCTTCGCGGAGCGATCCTGCGAATCCAATCGATATGAATTCCCTCACTCCCCATGCGATTAATTCCTCTAGCATTACGGCGGCAGCCGGAGCTCCCACACCGAAGTCTGAAGAGATAGCGATGATCTTATTGCTTATCAGCGAATCCTTATCTGGTATATCTGCCTTTGATAAATCTAGGTAATGAACGAAGTGGCCAAAATAGCCTTTGGCTCGCTCGCAAGGATATGTAGCCTGAACAAAATCGGAAAGGCTCTTCTGGTAACTTAAAATAATGGCGTCAGGCGCAGGCCTATGCGACAATGCAATTCCGGTCTTTTTCAGGTATGCCAGAAAATCGAGAGGTTTGAAAAGGGCTTCATCTTCGAGCTTTTGAGATACGATTGGTAGGGACATCGGTACTCCTTCTTCTTTTAATCGGTTTTCTATTGTACTATTCTCTTCTCAAGTTGGAGTATTGTATAGGCATATTCGAAGCATAACTGCAAAAAGCGGAGATTACAAAAGGAATAAGCACAAAGGGAATGGTTTGGTTTATGGACAAAAATCACTAATCCCCGCTAAAATATCCGCGGAGTTAAAAATGCAAAGCATGCATAATGTAGTTTCAAAAGTACAGCTTTCGGAAGAGGTTTTCCGAATCGAAGTTGAGGCGCCCCTTGTAGCTCGCGAACGCAAGCCAGGGCAGTTTGTCATTGTGATGTGCGATGATGAGTATTCGGAACGAATTCCACTTACTATAGCGGATGCAGACCCAGATCGAGGAACAGTGACTTTGATCTTTCAGACCGTTGGCGCCAGCACGCATAAGCTTGCTCTCAAGAATCCAGGAGACAAGGTAATCCTGCTTGGCCCTTTGGGAAATCCAACGCATATCGAACTCTACGGCTGGACAGTCTGTGTGGGCGGTGGAATAGGCCTAGCTCCGTTATACCCAATTGCAAAAGCTCTAAAGCAAGCGGGGAATAGGGTTACGGTCATCTCGGGGGCTCGAACAAAGGATCTTCTTATAATGCAGAACGAGCTTGCAGCAATTGCAGATGAACATATTGTGGTCACGGACGATGGTTCCTTCGGAAGAAAGGCATTGGTCACAGAACCGCTCGATGAGCTCTGTAGGAGAGACCCACCACCGGATTTGGTAGTCGCCATAGGCCCACCCATCATGATGAAATTCTGTGCAGAGACAACCAGGCCTTATGGCATCAAAACGCTGGCCTCTCTCAACACCATTATGCTCGATGGTACAGGCATGTGTGGAGGTTGCCGTGTATCTATTGGCGGAAAGACCAAATTCGTATGTGTAGATGGACCTGAATTCGATGCTCATCTTGTTGATTGGGATGGAATGATGATTCGCCTTGGCACATATAGAGACATAGAAAAAGAAGCTCATGATCGCTGTCATCTGGAGTTGCAGCTCGAGAAGCTCGAAGCAGAAGAACTTACAGCGTCTACTCTCAAGGAGTCAGCAAAATGAGCCATAAGGAAGAATTCACAATGGAAGATGCCGAACTTGAACTTTCTCGGCTACGCTCTGGACCAATTACGCCAAAGATGAGAATGCAGATACCTCCTCAGGAAATGCCTACCCAAGATCCAATCGAGCGTCGCAGCAACATGAATGAGGTCGCCCTAGGATACACTTCCGCACAAGCTATGTTAGAAGCAGAGCGCTGTCTGCAGTGCAAGAATGCTCCTTGCATCGCAGGCTGTCCAGTGCGAGTCGATATTCCAGGGTTCATCGGCAAGATTAAGGAAGGAGACTTCCTAGGTGCTGCTAGAATAATAAAAAGAACCAATTTACTTCCTTCGATCTGTGGACGCGTTTGCCCTCAGGAGACGCAATGCCAAGCGCCATGTACGGTTGGCAAAGCTCTTCATAGTGTTGAAAAAGCTATTCAAATAGGCAGGCTCGAGCGTTTTGCCGCAGATTATGAACGCGGCCATGGCGCCGTGGAAATACCTCATGTTTCTCAGAGGACTGGTAGAAAGGTAGCAATTGTTGGCGCAGGTCCTGCGGGCCTTACCTGTGCTGTCGATGTGCGCAGAGAAGGCCATAGCGTCGCTATATTCGAGGCCTTCCATAAACCAGGAGGTGTAATGGTTTATGGAATTCCGGAGTTCAGACTTCCTAAGGTCCTCGTGCAGGCTGAAGCAGAGGTCCTGCAATCGATGGGAGTCGATTTTGAGCTCAATTTCCTCGTTGGAAGAACCCGTCCGCTTCTTTCTCTACTTAAGGAAGATGGCTTTGAAGCAATATTCATAGGCACAGGTGCTGGCTTACCCAAATTCATGGATATCCCCGGAGAAAACCTAGTAGGGGTTTTCAGCGCTAATGAATACCTTACCAGAACTAATCTTCTTAAGGCCTACATGAAAGGCAAGGCCGGTACCCCAATCTATCCTTCTAGGCGTGTTGCTGTCTTGGGTGGAGGCAATGTGGCCATGGACTCAGCCCGAATGGCACTCAGGCTAGGAGCGGAGGAAGTACGGGTTCTATATCGACGCACTCGGTCTGAGATGCCTGCACGTGCCGAGGAAGTAGAACATGCTGTGGAAGAGGGAATAATCTTTGATTTTCTAAAGAGCCCAACGCGCGTTATTGGAGACGACAAGGGAAGGGTCGCCGCCCTCGAAGTGCTCTCTTATGAGCTAGGAGAGCCCGATGAATCGGGCAGAAGAAAGCCGGTTCCCATCCATGGAAGCGAAGAGATAATTCCCTTTGATACGGTGATCGTAGCCATTGGCAACGAATCCAATCCTTTGATCTCGAAAACGACTCCAGAACTCCAGGTAGATCGTCATGGCCATATCATAGTCGATGAACGACAGAAGACCAGCATCGAGCGCGTCTATGCAGGCGGAGATATCGTTCTGGGTTCCGCTACCGTGATACTAGCTATGGGCGAGGGCAGGCGTGCTGCCCAATCTATAAACGAAATTCTTCAATAAAGGAGAGGAGGCGAGTGGAGTGTCACAGGGCAAAAGGCATCCTTTTCTGGCAAGGTATTATTTGATTCTTCTTGTTTGTGGATGGATAGCCATTGCAATTCTGCCTCTGGGGGCACAGGATAGCTACAATGCGGCTTTATCTCTTTTTTGGGATGGCCGCCGCCTTGAAATGGCAGAGACTCGCCAAGCCGAAAGCCAGCTCGCCTTTCAGCGTTCTCTTGCAATGACAGATCGCTTGTTGGCTGCAGACCCCTCCAATCCTGACTTACAGACACTCAAAACTTGGAATCTTTTTCGTCTGCATCGATATGTAGATACGGTTGTCTATGCTCAATCTGTGTTGAATACAAGACAGGATCATCGTATTCTTGAGACAATGGCCGAAGCGCTCTTCTTCCTCAATAAGAATGAGGAAGCTCTTTCGGCCTTCAGCCGCTATTTTGCAATTGCCCCCGAAAGCGACGACCGACGCTCCAGTGCTTATTATTATGTTGGAGAAATTTATTTTAGGATAAAGAAATATGAGCATGCGGACATAGCATTTTCGACGGCTGTAGCGCTTGAGAAGAATATGTATTACTGGTGGTACCGCCTCGGACTTGTCAAAGAGGTTCTAGGCCAGTACCGACGAGCCTACGAGGCTTTCAATGCCTCTCTTGCCCTAAAATCGAATTTCAAGCCTGCGCTAGAGGCTCGAGAAAGGGTAAAGGCAAAATCTTCGCTTTGAGCACGATTTTTGGAATAGCCATGTAAGTGGATTATTTATAATATCTCTTTATAAATTATTAAATTAAAGGACTTACCATGTATAAAGCTGTTGTTTTCGACTTCGGCAATGTGCTATGTGCTGTTGAACGAGAGAATTTTATTCAAAAAGCTACCATTCATGCAAAAGCACAGAATGCTCAGGATCTTCTACGCACCCTCTGGGGTACTCCAATCGAAATTGAGTTCGAGACAGGCAAAATCGACTCGCGCGAATACTTTAGACGCGTGCAGAGCCTTGTAGAGCTCGAACCCAGCTATAGCTACGAAGAATTTGTAAGAGACTATCAATCCATAATCGTGCCCAATCCAGATGGTGAACGTGCTCTTGAGACCGCGGCAAGCCTGGGTGCCAGAACCTTCGTCTTATCCAATACCTCTTTTCTTCATGCCTCGGTGATCTTCGACAATGAAGTGCTGGGCACCTATCCTGAACTCTATATTCTTTCCTACAAAATAGGAGCCATGAAGCCTGATCCTCGTATTTGGATGAAGCTTTTGGAATATATACGCCTAGATCCAAAAGATTGTCTATATATCGACGATATCGGTGATTACTGTAAGGCTGCTCAGGATCTCGGAATGGATGCTTTTTGTTACGATTTTCGCATACATAATCTCTCACTAGAATTGCAAAATATGTTACAATAGATAAAGCGAACAAAATGCACATTGCGGCGCGACAGGTGTCTAGAATGGCAGCCGCAGGTACAAGAGGAGGTTCTATGAAACGATTTGTGGTCACGATTCTTTGTCTGCTTCTTGCGGTATCCGCATGGGCAGCGGGTGGCAAAGTTGTGGTCTACACGGCGCACGAGGAGAGCATTATCAATGCCATAGTGCCCATGTTCGAAAAGGAAACCGGTATTACTGTCGAATATGTCAAGATGGCTTCAGGCGATGTGATCAATCGAGCCAAGGCCGAGGCATCAAGGCCACAGGCGGATGTCATCTGGAGTATAGGTGGCGAGCAGCTCGAAGCAGAGAACTCTATTCTTGCCCCATATACACCGAAGGATTGGGATAAGATCAACCCCGTATACAAAGTTGGAACGAACTGGCTCCCTTACACCGGTATCATGAATGTATTCGTAGTCAACACCAAGATGCTCACGCCGGACAAGTATCCCAAGACCTGGACCGATCTCACAGATGCGAGATTCAAGAAAAATATCTGTTCGGCCAGGGCCGATAAATCCGGTTCATCCTACATGCAGCTCTGCAATGTCATTGCTATCTATGGCGACAAGGGATGGGACATCTATAAGGGTATCATGAAGAATACGGTCATCTCAGCCTCGTCGGGAGCTGTGCCCAAATTCGTAAACGATGGCGAGCAAGCAGTCGGAATAACTCTTGAAGACAATGCGTTTAGATACTTTGCCGGTGGTGGCCCTGTAGCTATTGTCTATCCTACAGATGGCACTGTTGCGGCCCCAGATGGCATTGCCTTGCTCAAGGGAGCTCCAAACCTCGAGAATGCCAAGAGATTTATCGATTGGTGTCTTTCCAAGCCAATCCAAGAGTATCTTGTCGATGCGATGGCTAGACGCCCTGTTCGGATCGATTGCAAGGATCCCAAAGGCTTGCCTCCGCTTTCGACTATCAAGACAATACCCTATGATTTTGCATGGGCAGCAAAGAATAAGGAAGCCTTCATCGCAAAATTCATGGATATCGCGATGGAGCTTGGTCTGTGAGATGATGCAAAGCCGCAATCCTTTTTGCTAAATTTGCTTGGATTTGCGGAAACGAAGGCCGCCAGCAGAAGAGCTGGCGGCCTTTTTGCAATTTGCCGACAATCGTCATATATCATATCTAACGATGCGGACAAGATTGAAGAGAGTCGCATAGTTAGATACAATTTTCTTAACTTTTATAGCGAGAGGTAAGCATGACCTCGATACGAATTGTGGATTTGGAAAAGCGCTTTGGGGAATTAAGAGCAATCTCCGATATCAATCTAGAGATTGAAAAAGGCGAGTTTTTTACGCTGCTTGGCCCTTCTGGCTGTGGCAAGACGACACTTTTGCGGACCATTGCCGGTTTCTACAAGCAAGATCAGGGCGATATCTACATTGATGGGGAACTCATAAATAAAGTGCCTGCCTATCAGAGGAATACCGCCATGGTGTTTCAGAATTACGCTGTATTTCCACATATGACGGTGTTCGACAATGTAGCCTATGGGCTTCGTGTCCGGAAATTGCCGAAGGATGAAATCTCACGTAAAGTTTCAGCAGCGCTCAAGAGCGTTCATCTCGAAGGCTACGAAAAGCGCACCCCAGACAAGCTCTCTGGCGGACAGCAGCAGCGCGTAGGTCTTGCGCGCGCAATGGCAATTCAGCCCAGGGTTCTTCTCTTCGATGAGCCTCTCTCGAATCTAGATGCCAAACTTCGCATAGAAATGCGCGAAGAAATCCGTGCTGTGCAGAAATCGCTTGGCATAACATCGATATATGTCACTCATGATCAGGAGGAAGCACTCGTAATCTCGGACCGCATTGCCGTCATGGAGCAGGGAGTCATTCAGCAGATAGGCAAACCCTGGGAGATCTATGCAGACCCAAAGAACACTTTCGTTGCATATTTCGTTGGAAAGATAAATATGCTCACCATGCACCTGCTTGAAGGGGCAGAGGGGGGGCTTCGCAGTGCAGTTCTGGGAAATTTATCCCTCCTTGTCCCTTCTGAAGGTACTGAAGGTCTTTCAGAGGTGATAGTCGCCTTCAGACCAGAAGATGTAATCGAGGCTGCGACCGAGGCAAGCCAGAACAAGGTCATGGGAATTCTAAAAACCGTAAGCTTCATGGGATCGGTAGCTCGCTTCGAACTCGAGGTGGAAGGTCAGGAGATAACGATCGATAGGCATAGGCCTCGCGAATCCGATATCCCTCAAAAGGGCGAACATGCCTTTTTTGCCGTACCGTCAGATTCCATGCTCCTTTTTGATCCAAAGACTGGCCTCAGAATAGGCAGAGGAGCCCAGAAATGAGCCAGAAAGCCGAGACTCCTTCTATTCGGCATAGCCGAGCCGATATCTGGTCGTTTGTCATTTTCTTTGGTTTTGTCATTGTCATTGTGTTTCTCATCTATCCACTATTCGACATTTTTCGCTATAGCTTTCTGGATAAGAAAACACAGACTTTTTCTCTGTCGAACTGGAAGACTTTTTTCTCCAAAGTCTATTACCTGCGTGCCTTCTGGCACTCGATGGTGATCGCTATTTTGACCACATTTTTTTCGATGGTCTTGGGGATTCCTCTTGCTTTTTTTACCACTAGGTATCGCATAAAAGGCACCAACCTCCTGAATACGCTATCGGTGCTGGCTTTGCTTTCACCAACTTTTATTGGTGCATATTCCTGGATTACCATGTTGGGTCGAAATGGATTCCTGCGACTTTTGTTCCAGTCTATAGGCATCAATCTGCCGCCTATCTATGGTCCGCTCGGAATAGTGCTCGCTGACACGCTACAGTATTATCCTTTCATATCGCTTATGACAGCCGGCGCTCTCATGACCATAGATCGCTCGCTCGAAGAGGCTTCCGAAAACCTAGGAGCTCGTTCGATAAAGACATTTTTCAGCGTGACACTGCCTCTAGTTCTGCCATCGGTGACAGGTGGAGCTCTCATTGTATTCATGATGTCGCTTTCCAATTTCGGAACTCCAATGATAATAGGCGGAAATTATCTTGTGCTGCCGACGCTTGCCTACAATCTCTATACGAGCGAAATCAGCCAAACTCCAGGAATGGCTTCTACGGTATCGATTATTCTAATGCTCTGTGCGTCGGTTGTGATTGTGCTGCAGCAGTGGGTTTCTTCGAGGCGCAAATATGCCAGCATGCTGGTGAATAGGCCTGTGATAAAGGAGATTAAAGGCATAAAATCGGTGCTCGCCCATATATTATGCTATGGTATTGTCTTTTTCTCTACTCTTCCGCTAGCTGTGATTGTATACTTCAGTTTCCGAAAGACCTCGGGGCCTGTCTTTAAGCCAGGCTTTAGCTTGGACAGTTATAGACAAATTTTCTTCGATGTTCCCAAAACCGTGACAAATAGCTTTCTATATTCTTTAATAGCCGTGCTCCTAATAGCCTTTGTTGGGACGCTTTTGGGATTCGTAATTGCTAGAAAAAGGAATGCAGCCGTCAGAATACTCGATCCATTGCTCATGATTCCATATATGGTTCCTGGTACTGTGCTTGGAATCGGATTTATAGTCGCTTTCAACAAGCCACCGATAATACTGGCTGGCACGGCGACCATAATTATTCTAACTTATTTTATTCGGCGTTTGCCCTACTCGGTTCGCTCCGCCGCCTCTATTCTAAAGCAGATTGATCCAGCTCTAGAGGAAGCTGGTATCAATCTGGGCTCTCCGCCAGGCCGGACATTTAGAACTATCACCCTACCGCTCATGCAGGGAGGAATAATCTCCGGCGCAATAATGAGTTGGGTTACTTCTATGAATGAGCTGTCAGCTTCGATTCTCCTATATGTAGGGAAGACAATGACAATGCCTATAAAGATCTATCTTTCGGTGGCGGATGGATATTTTGGCACGGCGAGCGCAATGTCGACCATTCTTCTTTTTGTGACGGGTATCGCAATGTTTATCGTAAATAAATACTTTAACCAGGGAAGTGAGACATTTATCGCTGCTTGAGATCTTATAAGGTTCCATGATTGGGAGCCATCAATTCTTGTGCCACTTAGAGGATGAGATGTATCCGCGATTCGAGCCAAGCTATATTCCAGATGCGCACCTTATCAAAGAATTGGAAGATATAAGAGCCGATGGCGCTTTTTTTGCATCTCTTGATAATGATCTAGAGGTTTTTATTCTTCGCCATGGACAGAGCGAAGGCAATGCCCGCAATACCTTTCAGGGGCGATATGATTTTCCTCTCTCTGTGCAAGGCGAAAAAGAGGCTAGGCAAGCTGGAGAATGGTTGCGCCAATTCAAACCTGACTATATCTTAGCAAGCCCAATGCTGCGGGCTAAGAGATCAGCCGAAATTGTCGCTTCAGCAATAAATATAGACCATATTGAGTTGGACGATAATCTCATAGAGGTAGATACTGGTATATTTTCAGGCCTTAACCCCGAAATAGCGGCTCAGCGGCATCCAAAAATATGGGATGATTTCTATAAGAGAAGCTGGGATGCAATTCCCGAAGCCGAATCTTCGCAATCGATTTACGCTCGGGCGATTATGGCCTGGCAGCATATTCGCGAGATTGCCGCCAGGGGAGCTTCTCGAATAGTCTGCATTACACACGGCGGTCTCTTGCAATGGCTTATAAGATCGACCCTCGGAGTTCACGATTGGTTGCCTCTTCTTCCAATATCCAACTGTTGTATTTCTAAATATGAGATAGAAATCATAAAGCGGAACTCCATAGCTTTTGCTCAATGGACATTGATAAATTTCCATCCTTTAGAGTCTAGCGATAGAGCTAGATAGGTTTTCCAAAAAATCTAAAACTTTGAAGCATATTCATACCTTCTCAGCGTCTATACAGTGAGGAGGTGCTAAATGCGCACAAAAAAAGCAATCTTCATTGCTGCATGCCTGCTTTTAGGAGCAGTATTGCAGCCCTTCGCCTTCGCAGTGGAGGGCGAAGCGTTCGTCCCTGTTGTACGGTTTCTCAATCTTGGTGAACCCCTTGACCATGATGAGAGTGCCGCTGTAACGGGAGGGGATGTGCGTATGTCGCTGAATCAGGATCGAACAAAGCTCAAAGTAAATGTAATCGATAATGAGTATGAGGCAAGATTGGGCCGAATCCCTCCAAAAGAGGTGTTTGAGATTGATGTTCATAATCGAGTCGTAGACACACAAAAAGCGCCTTTTATGCCAGCAGATGCTGCTGGGCGTAAACTCGCATCATCTGGGTCGGTAACAAGTAAGCCTTCGCAGTTTCCAGAAGGGTATTGGTCGATCACGGCTGTAACGCCTAGAGAAGACAAATATGGGCCTTATATGATCTCTACAAATGCGGTTGGAAAAGTCGAAACTTATGTCAATGATGGCAAGGGAAATTATAAGGCTAGCGGCGTGTATAAAGACACTGGATATGCCGTGCACTCTAATACGAATCCTTTCGATGCGTCTAAATCCTATGGATGTCTCATAGTTAAGCAGGACGATTTGTCTAGAGTGGCTGGAGTTCTAAAACAAGATAGAGAAGAGAATCCAAAAGCTGTGCAAAAAATATTGGTAAGGCCACCTGTAAAGAAACCGCATAAATTGTTTGGGAATCGAGGAGATATGTAGAGTGAAGAAAATCGATATATGAATATCGAATAAAAAATGTATGCTTGCCGCCATCTATCGGCTCAAGGGGTATATGGCAGAGAAGATGGCGGCTTTTAAGGTGGCTTTTAATAATTTACAATGTAACAAATTAGATTAGGCTCTTATTTGAGCTGAAGTAATGTAGTATAGTTATGTATGCTTAGGGGAGGCATTGTATGAAAAGGAGTTTTCGTTTTTCAAGTGCTTTGTTGCTGATCTCGATGATGGCTATGGTCTTTATGGTTATATCATGCAAACAAACTAAAGTTGTAGAGAAGCCTCTAGAAGATGGAGCTTCCAAGACAAGCACCAAGACCGACGTCACTCAGAAGGCTATCGGTACACCAGGACCTCATCCTGAAGCTGGTGCGAACCTGCCAGAGATAAAGAAGCAAAATGAGAATATCCTCATAGTCTATAAGCACACAGGCCCAGGATATATGGAAGCTTATGGCTTCGATACATATATATTCCGTATTCTAACCGATGGATCAGGCCAGATAGTGGGTGGTACTTCATATCAGCGCACATTAGGAGGAGAAAAGGAATTTGCACAATACAATGCGAGTGTTTCTGGCGATACGATATCGCTAGCAGCTTCGAGCGCGGAAAAAAAACCCTGGTCTTATACAATAAAAACAAAAGGAAATAGAATCGAAATCTCGGGAGCACACAATGTTGTTGTGACTCTGGATAAGTCACTTGTATTTTCTTCGCCTGATGGAACCTATAAGGAAATCTATTCCAGCGATCCATCCGAAGAGCGGCTTCCATCAGAAATACGAAAAGCCGATGCAATCCTAGAAAAAGGCTTTTGGGCTTATCCTGAGAAAGGAAAGGCCGTGTATAACCAGACAAAACCAGAGGATACCGAGAATATTGAAGGATTCCAGATAACTTTATGGTATCAAGACAAAGGAGATTATCGTTTTGCTACGGAAGGTCCAGAGCCATTAAATGAAGTGTATGCTTCCGGATTGGCAGAGGCTCTAGCTGGCGATCATGGCCTTATCAATGCGGTCATGCTCGATTTAATGCTCGGCGAGTCGAGCTATATGCGGCCTATCTATGCTTTTGGCATCTCGCGCAAAGGTTTGGGAAAGTAAGGTGGGAACCAAAGTCTGAAGTAAAACAGGAAATAGGGCCATAAATAAGAAAAGAAGCAAAGCTGGGGAAAATGCCATGATTGTAGCTGTCTTTGATAAGGGATTGAGTTCTGTTAGCCTTTATGATTGAATAAATAGGCTAATTAGCTTAGATCTTTTAAATTGATAAGGACTGCAAGATGAGCATTCATATCGCGGCGCAGAAAGGCCAAATCGCCGATAGAATTCTTTTGCCTGGAGACCCTCTCAGGGCTAAATTTGTTGCTGAGAATTATCTCGAAAATGCTTTCTGCTTCAATGAAGTACGCAACATGCTTGGCTATACGGGTACCTATAGAGGAAAGCTTGTTTCGGTAATGGGCACAGGAATGGGAATCCCCAGTCTTTCCATATATGTCAATGAGTTGATCCGTGAATATGATGTAAAGAAGCTTATTCGCATCGGAACCTGTGGAAGCATGCTCGAATATCTAAAGGTTCGCGATATTATTCTAGCCATGAGCGCCTGTACCGATTCAGCAGCTAACCATCTACGATTCAAAGGTATGGATTATGCTCCCACAGCTTCATTCAACCTGCTAAAGGCTGCTTGGGATGCCGCAAGGGCTCGCAAACTGCGAGTCTTTGCGGGTTCAGTGCTGAGTTCCGATATGTTCTATACCGAGGATCCCGAGCAATGGAAACTCTGGGCAAGATTTGGCGTTCTCGCCGTAGAGATGGAAACCGCAGAGCTCTATACACTGGCTGCTAAGTTTGGCTGTGAAGCACTCTCGGTTCTTACCGTCTCGGACGATCTTGTTACGGGGGAGATTACTAGTTCTGAGGAACGCCAGAGCTCTTTCCGTGCCATGGTAGAATTGGCGCTCGACGCAATATTTGCTTGATTTTCAGACACTTTTAAAGGCTTCTATATCGCGTTCGATTTTTTTGGTTTGAGTATAGAGGCTATCCTTGAGACGCTTCAATTCCGCGTTGACTTCCTGAGCTAGGCGAGCTTCCTCTGCCTTGCGCTGATCCAGAGCGTCCTGAGAGACCTTGCGGATCTTGGCATCCATCGAAGTGAGCCATTCATCTATTTGCTCATCCAAGGCTGACCTTCGAGATTCGAGTTCTTGGGTTACCTGCTTTTCTAATTCATCGAGAGCCATGGCAATATTGCCCTGGGCTGCGCTTTTGAGTTCTTCGCTTTGAACCTTTGCTTCCTCTAGGGATTCGCGTAGAGCCGATATCTCGCCAAGGAATTCTTTTTCGAAGGATGCGCGATGAATCTCGAAAGCCTGACCGAATTGCTCAAATTGTTCTTCGAGCGAATTTCGTTCGGCTTTGAATTCTTTGGAAAGCGCAATGGTGATTTCCGTTGATTCTTTTTGAATGCGCGCCATATCGTTGGTCATTGCGTTCAAGGCAGCTCTAGCCTCAGAGAGTCTACGATCGGACTCGGCAAGCTGGGATGCGGTATCTGTGCTGAGGGCGGCTACTTTGGCCTCTATGGCATTTGCTAATTCACCAATGCTTTTGCTAAGCCCTTCGATGCGAGCATCGGTCTGGCGTGAGATTTCGTCGAAATTGTTGGCAATGTGGGCACGAAGGGTGGCAAAGGCAGAATCCTCAATGCTGTGCGCACGAGATGCAGCTGCGGAAAGGGCGGCTGTAGCAATCTCATCGATCTTTTCTTTAAGCATAGTAGCTTCCACTATTGCTGACTCTGCATCGCTTCTAGATTTTTCAAACAGGTTGACGATTCCTGTTAGCTGCTCATGGAGTTGATCAAGAATATCGTCGCGGAATCCATCCAATATTTGCTGAGCATCATGAACAAACTGTTCCTTCAGTTTGGGCATTTCTTTTTCGATGATTTCGATTTCTTTGTCTGCATCTTCAAGGCGGCGCGAAATTGCTTGTATAAAGTCATTCTTTTCAGCAAGGTGCGCAATATTCTGATCGACACGTTTTGTCATTTCCATAAGCTGGGATATAACATTGTCGTATTTCTTAACGCGCTCCGCCATCTCGGTTAACGTATCCGATTTCTCATCTAGAGTTGCCTGAGCCTCCTGGATTTTTTCCAGCACTACTTTGGCTGCCTTCTGTTGCACATCGAGATCGATTCCATAGTGCTTTACTTCTTCGGCTTTTGATTCGACATAGGAACCAAGCTCATCCTTGAGCTTGTCTCCGAGGCGTTTCAATTTTTCGAGAGAACGATTATCCGCGGTCAACAGGTGATAGGCTACAAACATCGCAATGACAACGGCCAGTGTTATCAGATTACCAAGTGAAAACAGCATCTAAGAACTCCTCTATCCGAGTATAGCCTTCAAAATAGATTTGCAAAAGAGCTGCCATATATAAACGGAGAGCTTGACAAAATATTTCCTTCAGTTACAATGCACTCCGCATATAGAAGGGAGGTGAGAATTATTTCTCAAATCATTGTCGAAGATAATGAGCCACTCGAAAAGGCGTTAAAGCGCTTTAAGAGAATGGTTGAAAAAGAAGGTATCATACGTGAATGGAAGCGGCGCGAATATTACGAAAAGCCATCTGCGATTCGCAATAGAGAAAAAAAAGCGCTAGAACGGAAGCTCCAGAAAAAAACTCGTAGATCACAAGAAGGCAGATATTGATCTTCGAGAGGAAGTATGATGCTCGCAGAAAAGCCGCTTTGTTCAAGCGGCTTTTTCTTTTCAAA
>ERZ795047.548-NODE-548-length-46362-cov-6.430151_pt1 | contig 46362 bp, 48 predicted proteins | sample MGYA00375131_ERZ795047 | MGnify/ENA primary metagenome ERZ795047 (study PRJEB30176, sample SAMN05720228) | activated sludge metagenome | isolation source: Anaerobic digester | place: Japan | collected 2015-05-20 ... | reverse complement strand
ATCCCACACGAACGTGGCGCCGGTCGGCTCGAATCCCCATGCGCGCATCACATCGTGTGGGCTCGGGTCCTGCCCGAGCGCGGCGGATGTCACCCGGAGGAACAACACCGAGTTGTCGCACGTGTGCGACGGCACAGGGAGCTTCATCAGCTCGGCGGCCTTCACCACGCTCCAGCGAGGGGCGGCTACCACCACGCGGTACACCCCAACGAGATACCCCTGCGCCTCAATCACGTCCTTGCGACGCATGTTGCGCACGTGGCGCTTCACTTCGTCGGTTTTCCACCCGTGCGCGATGGCGCGGTCGAGGACCTCGATCTGCTCTTGCTCGGGCAGCTTCGCCACATGCCGCGCATAGGTGTAACTGGGCGCCAGCTTGCGGACACGCTGGCTCACATGCGTAGACACGTAGTGTTTGACATAGGCCTCGTTGGGGGCCACGCCACGATCAGCGACGATATCCATCGCCTCATCCCACCACCCACGAGACTTTGCGTACGCGAGCAGATCGCCCACCCAGTAGGGCGAGGCGTCTTCCACCGCCAACACAAAGGCGAGGGCGTCCACCACGCTTTCTTGGCTCGGCTTCCCCCTGATGACGACCGAACGTGATTTGAATCGGAAATCCTGAAACGCCAACGGCTCGTTGTCGAGTCTCGTCGCTCGGCTTTCCACTTCTCGCCGAAGGCTTGCTGGGAGCTGTTCACGTCCGGTCATCGTCTGGGTCTACCTCTCACGCTGTGGCGTTACCGGGCACCTACTTCTTGATTTAAATCAAGATTGCCAGCGGTGGCCTAGAACGGAACCTCGTCGTCGTCGATATCAACGGCCCCTTTGTCCTTGGCCGGGTCGTGAGCATGGGTGTCGGCGCCTGCGGCGTTCTTCGCATCCTTGGACAGCCGGACGCGCAACTTGCTCACGCCCTCAACGAACACCGACTCAACGCCCGCGTGGCGGTAGGCCCGAACACCGTTGGCCTGCATGTACTGCAGCGCGATCCCGATCCCCTCCTGCTCCAACTCGCCCCCCGACGCCATGCGCGTCCGCCCTTCGGCGATCTGCTCGTGTGCATTGTCGAGCACCACGTGACGCGCCTGCTCCATGCCGGGGAGTGCCACGCTGCGAGGGGCCACGCGCTCCGCCTTGGTGGGCTTCTTCTTCTGCGCCTTCGCCTTTGTCGGCGACCCTTTGCGCTTGGCGTCAAACCGATGCTTTGCGACGACCTTTTTTGCGGGGGCCTTCTTTGCCATGTCCTGGTCCTTGAATCTCGCCTAGGAATACTCGGCGGCAGTACGCGGCGAGAATGATCGCATCTGCCGTAGCGTTGATCACGCGACGATCTGGACACATGTATTGCGCGGCGCGTTTGGTGATCGACTTGTCGCCACCAGTCCGGCACGCCATCGCGTCTTGCCATTGCTGAGGGGTTGGCTCAACCATGAGCCACTGCGCCTGTATCGCCAGCGCACGCGCGACGTGATAGGCGCCTCCGAACGTGAAGGCGGACACGGGTCCCATCTGCGGAGACGACCAGACGCGCTCGATCGCGCAGGCCGCAATGTCCCAATCGTGACAGACGCGTCGCATCACCTCGACTATCGCGCCATCGACGTCTGGCTCGCCAGCTTTGCACCATCGGTACGCAAACGCACACTCGCCGCTCCGGCGCGCGCCAGCGATACCTCCGCTCACACCCGGATCGATTCCTACGTAAATCATGGCCTGCCGCTCCGTATTCTCGCGACTCATCGTGTCCACGTCAACCCTTCTTTCGAGCGCGCGCCTTCTGGATCGCCTTCAATCGCGCCCACTCGTCCTGCGTCTTACTGACATCCGACTGTGCGACAGGCTCGGGCGCGTCGGCCGCAGCCTCTGTGAACCGTTGCGTATCCCGGTCGAAGTTCAACGTGACCGACCCTGTGGAGCCATTTCGCTGCTTCTGGAAAATCATCTGGGTTGGGCCGCTTTCCCGGTGGTTGGCGCGATGGAGAAACCAGATCGTGTCACCGTCTTGCTCGAGCGCCCCGGATTCGCGGAGGTCCGACAATTGGGGGGGGGCATCTGGGCCGCGTTGCGTAGACTGCCTCGATAACTGCGACAAGGCGATTACCGGCACGGTCAGTTCATCCGCCAGAATTTTCAGGTTCCGCGAGATGTCCGCGACCTGCTCGCTCCGCTGTGCCTTCGTCAGCGTACTGGTCACCAGTTGCAGGTAGTCCACGATCACCAGGTCGAGCCCATGCTCGGACACCAGGCGCCGACACTCTGCCCGAATATCCTGCATGGTCCGACGTGCCGTGTCGTCGATGTGGATGTTCAGCTCGGACAGTTCGCCGATGGCGTGTGCCAATGGCCCCCAGTGTCGTTCGAACAGATAGCCGCTTTGGATTGCCGACAGCGGCACGCCGGCCATTGACGCAAGCATCCGGTTTTCCAACGCCTGCCTCTTCATCTCCAGCGAGAACAAGGCGACGTGGCGCGGGGCACCAGTGGGCCGCACGGACCGCACGGCGGCCTTCGCCAACTCCAACGTCAACGCCGTCTTCCCGATGGATGGGCGCGCGGCGCCCACGATCAGTTCGCCGGGTTGCCATCCCAATGTCAAATCGTTCACGCGTTGATAGCCCGTCTCCACGCCAAGCACGGTGCCGCGCCTCGCGTATCGGTCCTCTAAGGTTTGCAGTAGGCTATTTGCCGTCGCGCGCAATGACTGCATCCGGCCGTCGCCCTTGGTGCGCTGGAGCGCCAATAGCTTGAGGTCTGCCTTCTGGATAATCGCGTCGGCCGGCTCGTCGTCCTGGTAGGCGTCTGAGAGAATGTCCGACCCCAGTGAGACCAATTTGCGGAGTCGGCTTTTCTCGCGCACGATGCGGGCATACTCGGACACGTTTGTCGAACGCGGAATCCCATCAACGAGGCTGGAGAGATACGCGGCACCGCCCACCTCCTCGAGTAGCGACCGTTTCGCCAAGTAGTCGCGCGTGCTGATGAGATCCGCGCTCCCGTTCGGGCGCTCGAGCAGCGCAACAATCGCCTCCCACACCATGCCATGCGCCAGCCGGAAGAAGTCCGTTGGTGAGCCGATGTGCTGTGCCGCGCGCTGGTACAGGTCGTTGTACAACAGCACGGCGCCAAGGACCGCCCGCTCAGCGTCCAAATTGTGCGGCAGCGTTCGGTCTCCCGCCTTCGCCCTACCCACCGTGTGTCGCCCCACTCTTCACGTCCTGCGCTCGGCGCATCGTATGTTCCTGGTCGGAGGTGCAGGGTGGCGTGTGGAGGCAGTCGCGCACGGGATAGCCCAACTGCGGCGACGCTACCAGCGTGTTGAATTGTCCCACGAACAACCCGAACGGGTGCTTCGCTCGCTCTCGGTACGCGTCCGGCACGTGGAAATAGGCCGAGATGCGATTACACAACTCCGTTGGTCCCACCGCTTTGATGAGCCGTTTCCACTGCGCGCGATCCTTCGCGAACTGGAACACGTAGGGCGACCCGTATTTGCGCTCGTACTCGCTCGAGAACATCGACTCGACCAGTCGTAGGTGATCGCCCGTGATGGCCTCCCCGCGCAGGAGCGCCTGCAACTCCTCGGTGACCTCATACGTTTTCGCCTGTAGTTCGCGCAACGCCTCCACCAACTTCATCGCCCTCGCTATCTTCCGCTCAGCGTCTGATTGAGCCATACCACTCCCCCCTCTTTCCGTCTCTTCAGATCGTCAAGATCTAGAACTCCTGTTATTTCAGCTTGTTATCTTGGAAGTGTGACGTAGTCACATCTTCCAACGGAGCAACTTGTTGCTCCGAGCAGAGCCCCACCCACCCTACGAGGTTCTGCCTCCCTGGATGTTGGCCTATCGGCGCGATGGTGGTAGCCCGCTGATGGTTTGCAGTCTGCCGATATTTCGAAGGCCCCGGTGCCAACAGCTCGCGGGTCCCGCACCCTGCTCGCGCCTCGGTAGATTCGCCCCGGCGCGTGTCGCCTACGCAGTTATCCTCGGTGTCGCGACATGATCGACGAAGGCCGCCCCGAGCGGTGGGCCGCTGGACGGGTCGTCTCGCGTCTCTGGCAGAGGTTTCCGCGCACGCGGCTCTGTGGGTCCATGATGCGAGCGAGCATCGGAACAGGTTGCCGTAGTGGATTGTCGTATGGGAAAATCAGGACCGCAGCCAACTGCTGCGAACTGGCCTCCCCGTGCTTCTCTCACGGCGTTGCCTGGACGGTTCGAGGCACTCAACCTCGAACCGTCACTTACTCTACGCCCACCTCTTCCAGTACGTCAACCGTTGTGCCTCAGGACCGCTGACGCCACGTGCCGCAATTGCTGCTCGCAGCCAAGGCGATAGTTACGGAGCGCCACCTGGAGCCGCACACGCTGCGCCCCCGTGATGTCCATTTCATGGCGCACCGCATTGACAGTGCGCTGCAGCTCCTCGAGGAGTGCGCGATTGTCGCCCGACCCATTCGTCGCAGGTCGCATGATGTAATCCGTCTCGCGTGGCGTGAGGTAGAGATACATCGTTCACCGTCCCTTGCTGGCCTTCAACCGGTCGATCCACTGGCTAGCCTGTCCCATCGTCAACTCCTTCGGCACCTGCGTGACGCCGAGCTTCTTCAGAAATTCAATCTGCCCCCGCGACACAGCCCGCGACATCCACGGGGCGTCCACCGCCTTCAACTTCAAGATGCTCTGTCGCTGCGACTGGATGAATTGCTCGGCCATATTCGCCGCGTCGTGCTCGGTGGTGCAGTGCGTGGCAAGTGTCCGCTGCCGGCGAGGCTGCGCTGGATCTGACGGCTTTACCGTCGCCACTACCTCCCACTGCCCGACCAGGTCCGCCACGACCTGAACGGTTTCTGTCCCATCGGCCCACGGATACGAGACCTGATAGCGCGTGTCATCAATCTTGACCCATTGGACGATGCGCCCTTCACCGAAGGCGCCGAGTGGCCGCACGCCCCAGAAGACATCCACCCGGCGTGCGAGCGCCCCCAACTGCTCGAGCGTCATGCGCCCAGCCTTCAACGCCTCCTCCACGTCGAAGCCTTGCGCCTCATTCATCAACTTCTCGAACTCGTCGGCCTGTTCGGACAGGGTCTTCCCGTTGACCAGCATCGACGGCGGTAGCCCATACAGCATGGGCGATGCCTGTAGCGAATGCTTCCGCGCGAGATCGACAAGGTCGATGACGATGCACTCTCTTTTGCCAGGGAACAACCGCAACCCTCGCCCTGTCATCTGCTCGTAGAGGCTCGCGCTCTTGGTGGGCTTCAGGTGCAGGATACAGCCGGTGCGTGGCAGGTCGGTGCCCTCGGTCAGCACCATGCAGTTGAACAGGGCGTCTATCTGTCCGTCCTGGTACTGCCGCAATTTGATGCGCCTGTCCTCGCGCGGGGTCTCGCCACTGACCGCATCGGCCCGGTAGCCACTCTCGCACCACAGGTCCTTGCAGTCGTGCGCGTGCTGCACATCGACCGTGAATCCCAGTGTGGCGACACCCTGCGCGTGCTCGCGCCAGGCCGCCAGTGCGAGTTGGTTTCGCGCAGCGTTGTTGACCGCATCCGCCAACTCGCGCTGGTTGAAGTCCCCGCGCTGTGTCCGCACCGCATCGAGCGACGTCTTGGTCTCGACGGACCACGACGTGATCGGCACCAGCCACCCATCCGCGATCGCCTGCTTTAGGTCGTACGAAAACGCGATGGATTGGAATACGCACGACAGCCCAACCGCATCGGTGCGGTTCGGCGTAGCGGTGACACCGAGGAGGAGTCGGTCGCGTGGGGCCTGCTGGTCCCACCCCGCCAGCGCGCGCGTCATCACCTCGACGTCATCGTGCGTGGTCGCCTCGATCTCAGCGCTGTCCGCGATGGCTTGTGTTGGTAGGAATCCCAGATGGGCCAGCGCGGTCCGGTAGGACTTCGCCGCCGCATGATGGCACTCGTCTACCACCACCACGCGAGGCGTGCAGTGCCGCAAGAGCTTCCGCAACCGCGCAAACTTCTGCGCCTGCAGGGTCTGAATACTTGCGACGATCACGTCCGCGAATGGGCTCGCGTGGCGATTGGCCTGCTCCACCATGACGATGAGGCCGGGGTTCGTCGCCGCGATCGTCTGCGCGGCTTGGTCGAGCAGTTCCTCTCTGTGTGCGATCACCAGCATCTTCCGATCGTTCTCTGGGAATTGGCCGAGCCATGACGCGAGGACGATCGGGAGGTTGGCGAAGGTGAACGTCTTACCCGTGCCGGTTGGTTTCTTCCACAGGAGACGGTTATACCCGCCCTCCAGCCCGTCGATCACGGACTGGAGGGCGGCGACCTGATAGGGACGGAGTTCGCGTGTCACTGTGGCGCTCATTGCACGCGCCCGATTACTCCGACGCTAAGAACATGGCCCGTGGTGGCGTCGTCCTTGTGGTCGATGGTGTCAGCCACGCTAGCTTGCACCATGCGGAGTGTCTGTAGTGCCACGTCGTGGTCCGCACTACACGCGATGGTTAGAGCGACGTTGACAATCGCCGCTGTCGTTAACGCGAGCCTGACATCTGCCGAGCAGCCAGGCGTTAGCGCAATTATAGCGTCCGGCGTCAGCGCATCGACAACAAGGTCGATGATCTGTCCGAGAGCGTCCTGCAGCATGCCGTTGCCGTCGTTATCGACAGCGATCAAACTTGGGTGAATTGGAGGTTTCGTCATCCCTACACCGAGGTCGTGGTCTTCAGGCGCAGACCGGGAATCTTGTTGATCTCGTCCTTGACAGCCCTCGCGATATCGTTAAGGACGGGCTGTTGGTATGTCGCCACGCTGGCCGGCACGTTGTAGCGCATCCGGAGCGTCGGGTCGAGCACGACTGCCATGAACGCAGCCTCGTCCACGACTTCGCATGAGTAGTAGACGCGACTCGCCTTTGCGACCTGTGATTGCGGCGCGGCGGTCTCCGCCACGATGGCCACAAGCGGCGCGTGTCGCTTCGCCTCCGCCTGTTCACGGATCGCCACCGCCGCACGCTTCGCCTCGATAGCCGCGCGCACCTTCTCGGTCGCCAACAGCTTCGCGGCGGCCTTGTCGGCGTCCCGGTAGCCGACACGCGCAGCGGCGGCATGCGCATTGCCCGCCACGCCAAGCCCGCACACGTACGCCTCAACGAACCGCGTCTCACGGTCGCTCAACGTCGGGGCGTTCGCCTCCGCCTCGAGCGCCAAGCGCTCCGCCTCCTCCTGCTCGCGTTGCCGCTGCTCACGCAGACGCCGCTCCTCGGCGAGGCGCTTCTCTTCGGCCTCCTTCCGCACACGCTCCTGTTCGCGGCGCTCGTAGGCGCTATGAAGCGCGTTACCGCGCGTTTTCACCTGGTCCCGAATCGCCGTGGCTCGGTTCCGCATCGCTGTCAGGCTACGGTGCATACGTGAGAGCACCGTGGTGACCTCCCAGTGCTGTTCGAGGAGCTTGGTTTCCGCCGCGTTCTGGCGGATGCGCGCGATGAGGTCCTCGTCTTCCTCGCGCGATGTGGGCTCCCGCCATGCCTGCGCGGAGACCAGGTCCTGCGAGGCACGTTCCTCCAGCGACTGCGCCTGCGAGAAGAACACGGCCATGTTGTTGACGAACGTCGCGATCGGCGCAGCCTCTGTCTTCACGAGTGCGACATCCGGGCGCTCCTGTGCGTCGATGATCTCCGGCGTGACCGCCGCAGCGGTACGTGACGTTGCTGCCTTCTTTGCCATCTCAGTCTCTCCTGTGTGTTTCGGTTGTCGGTCGGACGGTGGGGGAGGTCCCGCTCCCCTCACCGTGCAGTGTCTTACCCCTGTGCGAAGGAGTATACGCCTACTTCGGTCGTCGCGTCAAGCGCTGTGTCTGATGGCGCAGATTCCGGAGTTCCGACTCGTGATGTTTACACGCCCCGATACGGCCCACCCTTCGGAGCGCTGGCCGCCCACACCACCAGCACGTGGTTGATGTGATGCGCTCCTTCCGGATCTTCACGAGGCACCACGCTTCACTCGCGGCGGCGCCCATTTCCAATACCGCGATCCGCCACGCACCCACGGCATCCAGATGAGCAACGCCAGCGGCTTCGGGTATCCGTGCCTGTGCCCCTCGAAGGCAAAGCGTCCCTGGATGAAGACGACGTAAGCCTTCCCGCTGACGTGCAGTCTCCACCACTCGGTATCTGTGGCGGCTGGAACCAGTTGGCAGATGTAGGCGCCCTTCCGCGCTTCCTCGAAACAGCGGATGGCCCACGGCTCGATATTGTCGAACGGACTGTTCAGCCAGGCCCAGCCCCGCTTCCACCCGCAGAACGCCGCCCAGTCCTGCGCGAACGCATCCTTCTCCTTCGTGAAGTACAACTCACACACGTGATACCGGTCCGATGCCGCCAAGTCGATCGCGAAGGTGGGGACCTGGAGCAGGCGATCAAGGACTGACCGAATGACGCGCGGCGGCGTGCCCACGTCCTGTTGCGTGCCTGGTCCGCCAATGCGTGGGCGCTTCATAGGTCCATCTCCGCGAGGATCCGCAACGCACGGTCCTGCGCCCAATCGGCCTTGACGTGGCCGGGAGCCTCCTCGGTTGCCACGCAGAACCACCCGTCTTCAGTTGGCGCGAGACCGAGCGTTTCCGCGTCCACCATGAACCGCACGGCCCCACGTGTCCCCTTGTCGGTCAACGGCACCACCTTCAGCGTGCCCTTATGGAGTGACACCTCGCCGTGTTGATGCCTGTGCGAGCAGAGCGAGATCACGTTGTCGGGTTGCGTCCGGTCGCCCTTGGGGTTCCCGCCCATCCCACGATGGGTGAGATGGGCGACCTCGGTCCTGAGTCCAAGCTTGCGACACCCACACAGTGGGAATCGACAGCCCTTGTCCGCCATCCGTGCCGCGTCCATGTGCTTCCGCTCGGTCGTCTTGCGCTCCGTCTTCTTCTTCTTCTCGGCCTTCTTGCGTGCCGTCCGTGACGGCTTGAAGTTCGTCTCGAATGTCATGCTGCCACCTCGCACACGTCCGTCAGGATGCGATACGCCTTGTCGAAGTCTGCCGGGTCGGTGTACTTCTCGATCTTCCCCTTCCCGTTGCGTTGCAGATACCAGCCCCACCGCTGGATCTGTGTCGCAGGTACCTTGATTTCGGGTTCCACCAAGATCGCCTGAAGCGCCAACTGGATCCCGTGCCACGACTCCTTCCCTCCGCTCTTGATTTCGCAGAGCGTGAGCACGCCCCCGATCTTCGCAAGGCGGTCCGGGCGCCCACCGAAGCGCCAATACTCGTGAATCAGCGCCTCCTCGACCATCTCCCACTTCGGCGACAGGAGATCGCAGAGGCTGACGTGTGCCTCGAGGTACGACTTGTAGGGGCTCGTGAGCGCCGGCAAATCGGCTCGCGTGAATGACGCTAGGTCGAAGTCGGCTGTCAGTTGATGGACGGCGGATCCGCGCACCTTACACTCGTCGGTGTACCACTCGTCGTCTACCCACCCCCCACGCTTGAGCAAGCCCGTGATGTGTGGCAATACCTCGCCCCTGGTCACGTCGAGATACTCGTGTTGATTGGCATCGTACGCGTAGCGTCTGCTCATTGGTCGTCACTCCCAGGCTCGCGGCCAAGCGTCTCTTCGCGCTCGAGCTGGAACTGCTCGGTGCCCGGCAGAGCCCCAGGGTGTTCCAGCGCGGCGGTGATGGTGTCGAAGTTAGCGTGCGTGATCTGTGTCGTTGAGGTGTACCCGAACGTCTCTCTCAAGTAGTCGTGAATCTCCTGCTCTGACCGTCCGCTCCGCCGCGCGATCGCCCAGAACTTCCGCCGCTTGTCATCGCCGATGGGTTCCGTCGCGTTGGCGAAGTGCGCGACCGGACGAACCGGCTGCGCGGGCGGTCTGGACTCGCGCAGGTCCACGGTGCGCTGCTCTCGGCGGCTCTTCTTCTCCCACCAGAAAGGCGGGTCGATGCGCCGCCGCCACTCTGGCCGGTTCGTCTTCTCGTTGAAGACGCTGACGCAATACTCCTCCTTGAATTGCTCACCGAACGACCGATCCCACAGTTCCAGCGCAAGCCCGAGATGCTTACAGCACCGCCGCAGCCCAGACGCCACTGTGCTCTCAAGCGCATCCCCGTAGCTCTGGCTCTTGTTGTTGTCGAAATACTCCTGTTCGCCCAACGCAAACGCCACCGGCTTGCCGTGGATCATCAGGAGATATGGCACGACGACCGTGTTGTTGTTCAGGAGCGGCTTACTCGCCGGCCGCAACGCCCACCCGGTGCGCCCAAACGCCTCGTTCAACCACCGTGTGTAGTTCTGGTGCGGCAAGTAGACTGCCCCGGTCGGCAGGATCCGCATGTCCTCGATCTTGACCGGACGCGACAGTACCGCCTCTTCCTCAGCGGTGAACTTCACCTCCACGAGGCCGAACTGCCCGAGTGCGATGTTCTCATCGAGGGAGGCCGCCAGGGTCTCAATCGACGCCGGAGGCGCCTCTACCTGTGCCGCTGCCGCCTTCGGCAGCAACGCGGTCGTCCGCGTGTGCTTCTTCTTCGCTGGCGCACGCTTCGCCAACGCAGTTACCTTCTTCGTCTTCTTCGTCTTGGTTGACATGTTTCCTCGCTTCAAGGAAACTGTGGCGGTCGGAATTGGCCTGCCTCCAGTTCCCTCCCTGTGCCCGGTGAGTGGGGCGTCCCTCCCCTGCTCACCGGGTTTCTTGCGTACGCGCTCCCGCCCTGTCGTCAGGCATAGTCCTGACAGCCGCAGTCCTGACACAGGAATCCGGTCAAGCCACGCGCGCCGCAGTCCGGACACGTCCCCATCGCGGGCGCCTCGACCCGCTGACTTTCCCGGCCCTTGATGTGTTGGTGGAAATGCTTGCCGATGGACTCGGCCGCGAGTAGCGCGTCGGCGTCGTCCTGCGATACGCCTGCGTAGTGGTAAATGCCGCCTGATTTGAACTCGACGACCAGCGTCTGCGTGTCCGGGTGATAGCCGACGCTCGTTAACGCCGAGCTTGTGATGGGCTGTCGATCGATGTAGTTACCCTTCAGTGCCATGTGAGTGTGCCTCCTGTGCGAAGGAGTATACACCCACATGGGCCGTGCGCGCAACTACCCCTCGAACAGCGCCTCGCGCAGCACGCGATCCGTAATCGCGGTCGCTTCGAGTGGCGGACACTTCAGCGCCGTCGCCACCGCCTGGATCGCCTCGGTGCGCTTGTCGGCGTTTGTGCGCGGGTCGGACGGACCGGTCGGTTCCATCACGCGCGACACCGCTCGTAAAATGGCGTGTTCTCGCTCAGACATCGTGGCTCTCCCGTGACAACGAAACGCTCATGAGTGACGTGACTGCGGCTGTGCCACCGCTGGCGTAGGCCTCTTCGATTTGGAGGTGTCGATACGCAGACGCGCGGTCTTCGAACCAGGTGCCATCAGGCCGCACCCACGCCGACGCGCTGGCTGGATGCGGCCTCCACCCAGCGGCCCGCAGCGCGGTCTCTACGACTGCGTCGGGGGCTTCCATGTGGCCTCGAGGTCGTGCAGACGGGCCTCCACCATCGCGAGGCGCGCCTTCAGGTCGATCACCTGGCGATGCAGCGCGTCTCGCTGTGGCGCGTGTTGCCACAGATCGGAGAAGCCCAGTTGCAACGCCTTGAGCCGCACCTGCTCCTCTGTCGCCGCGCTCCCGAGCTGTGTCCGCGCCAGCGCCAGGATCCGCACGCGATACTTACTGTAGGCCGACCAGGCCGCTGGTGTGATCACGCCGAGATACTGCAGCGCGCGCGTCGTCGCGTCGGTCGTGAACGTCGTGCCCATTTCCGGCGTCATCCAGCCCTTCAACACCAAGTAGCCAAAGACTGCCGCGATCGCCGTGCGGACCTGGCCGCCCAATGCTTCCGTGACCCACTGTTGAAACATCACTTCTCCTCGCACCACACCTGATCGGTGACGTCCTGCAGTAACTCCGACAGAAGAAACGTGCAGGGCGCAATCTTCGCATCCGGCTCATTGGCGAACAGTGGCAGTCCGCAGCCACGCCGGTAGAACATGGACAGCGCGACCGAGCAGATCACGCCGGGGCCGTCATACCCCAAGCCGACGAAGGCCAGCAGATCCAGCCACCCGTAAGGCTCACCCTGGAGATGCTCGGTGAACCACCGGATGCCGCTGGACACATCGCAGGGCACCTTCGGCCGCAGCACATGCGCCACCGTCGCATCGTTGCGCAGGCGGTAGATGTCGGCTCCCTTGCCTTCGCGAGATGCCACAGACCACCCGCTGCCGACATAGCCTTCGCAGTGCGCCACCCCGTGCCAGGTCTTGATCGCGATGACACGCCCGAAGAACCCGGATGGCCTGTAGAGAATCACGTCACCCGGCAGCAGCTTGCTCTCATCCAGCATCGTCATTTCCCCGTCTGCCGCAACGCCACCCACGTGGTCAAAAAGGTGACGGCGGCCGAGATGGTCTTCCCGTCCTTCAAAAATGCCACCAGGCCGCTGGTCTTTTCATCATGCTCTTTGACCTGACGCGACACGCCACGGATTGCGTCAGCGTTATCCTGCGCCGTTGCGCACGGCTCGCCTGCCGGAGACCTGCCGTCTCGACACCCAAACATCCGCTCGAGCTGCGCCTGCACGTCCACAATCAGATTGGCCGTGCGCTGGACGATGTTGTCCTCGAGGCGTTGGGCATCGAATCCGGCCGTGGGCGCCTGTCCTGCCGGCGGGGTTGGCCCCCCCGGTGCGCTCGGTGCGGACTCTGTGGGCCACGCGTAGACCACCTCTTGACCAGCCGCGAGCGCCACGCCACCGGACTGCACGACGACTGCGGAGTTCTCCTGATCCGACAGCACGTCATACCCCCAACTCGAGGCCACGTTGACGAGGTAATCGCAGGAGATCGACACACCCGGATACGCCGAGGGGCAGTTGTTCCCCGCGTCTTTCCGCAACATCGCCCACCCTGGGAATTGCGACACCACGCGATTGAGCAAGTCCGCGTTCTGCGCCTTCGTCATCGGCGTGGGCTTGGCCGCGCGAGCCGCACGCAGGGCCTCAATCACGGCTTGCGGTTGCGCCAGTGCAGACCCCGGCAGCAGCACGACCGCGAGTGCGAGTATCCATGTCTTCATTGTCGATCCTCTCGATACAGGCGCGCGTTATGTGCCGACACGCCACACATGACGCCGGCAATGATCGCGTTGGTTGCGGCGGCGAGTCTGGGGTGGCCGTGGCGTCCAATCGACCGCGTGGCTTTGAGCTGCGTGAACGCCAGTCCGAACTTGACACCAACGAAGTAGGCGGGGCTGTCGAACCGTCCAAGGACCGGCGTGGCTTCATGGAATCGCCCAGTGCCAATCAAGCGCTGAGAGTAGGCCGTGTCGAGCGCATGGCACCCCACCAGCGACCATTCCGACGCGGTATACCACGCCGAGTGTTGCGGCACCCGTGGCGCGGTGTCATCCGCAGCGGCCGGCGCTCCCCACAGGCACGCCACGAGGAGGACGCCGGCCATGCGGGACACGATCAGGCCTTCCGCTCCGCACGCCTGCGTCGAACGGCGGCCCCCAGTCCAAGTAGACCGCTTCCCAGCATGAAGAACGACGCCGGCTCAGGGACCGGGTCGCTGCTCAGCGCCGTCCGGTCCGTGTTCAGGGCGAAATCGTTGCCGTTCCAGGCACCCCGCTGGTTGCGCAACTCGAACACGAGCGACGAGCCAGCCCCGGTGTTGACCAGCCGCGAGAACGTCTCCGCCACGCCAGGCCCGTCTGTCTGGATCTCCATCCAGCTCACGCCATTCAGGTACCACGTCAACAGCGGCCCTACGAACCCGCTGTTGAAATTGCAACAGACGTTCGCCACCACGCTTGTAAACGAGTAGTCCGTGAAGGTCGACAGCCCCTCATAGACCAGCCGGTACGCGACCTGGTCGGGTGACTCGTCGTCGCCGTTCATGAACGCCCACTGGCCCGGTTCTGGCGTCACCCACAGGTCGTGACAGACACCTACCGCAGGCCCGACCGCGTACGTGCTCGGTGCCCAGCATCCATTCGGTGTGGTGATATCCACCCGCGCGTAGTCGCTCGAGACGCTCGTCGGCGCGATGGGAGCGGCCCATGCCGCACTCGAGAGACCGCCGAGGATTGACAGCGTTAGGACTAGAGACTTCATTCGTGAGAACCTCGATTGGAAGATGGCAGGTCCAGCCCCGCCTCGACCATTCTACACGGGCACAGCTACCGCCTGAATCCGACCAGTTCGATCACGTGAATAACGAACTCCGCCGCGAGGTTGACGGCCGTGACAAGCCCCGCGAATGCGGCGAACGCGATCCCCCAGCGCTTGGCGTCCGAGAAGGTCACGCGAAACACTGGACGGTCATACCCGGAGATATCGGCGGTAGTCATTGGCGGCCACGGAGTTCGCTCTGGCTTGGCTTCGAGCTTCCGCACGCGTTCGTCCAGCCTCTCGATATGCACCAAGACCTGGTGATGCTCATCCCGGCTCTCCCGACGAGCCTCCCCGATCATGCCCGTCAGGACTGTTTGGAGTTCGTTGATGGCGCGATACACGTTCGCTGACGAATCTGGGCTCATGGCGTCTTGGGTTCGTTCGGAATCGGCCCCCATCGCAGATCCTGCCCGAAGGTGTAGCCAGGGTTGGCGTTCTGGAGGGCGACACGAACCTGCGCCCATGTGACGAGTTGGCCCGCTGCAAGCCGCTGCTGGTAGTCGCCAAGTTCGGAATTGCAGGCCCCAATCTGACCAGTACGCTGCTGAAGCGCCTGCTGGAGCTGCTGGATCTGCTGCTGCACTGTGGCCTGACCAAGTGTAGGCACTGATTTCACTTCAGTAGTGATAGCCAAAGCCACACAAAAAGCGGTACTTTCCGTATCTCATTTTACCAAACCGTAAAGCGTCACAGTTCCGGTAGACAGATTTCCGGAAGAAGCTACAACCTGCATACCATTCACGGCCGTGGTGGCTTCTGATCGCCCGGAAACGATGTTATGCACGTAGATATTGGACTGATTGAGGTAGTCCCCTTCGGCTCTGAACTTGTGCCGAGCCGCGTTAGAGGGCCTAAACAGTGAAAAAGACCCCGTATACCCAATCAGACCAGTGACTCCGGAGTTGTCTACGTTGATGCCTACGGGTATTGCAGTGCTACCCCTACCAGCAGTGGCATCGTTGTACAGCCCAGATGTTACGTTATTGCCAAAATCATGACCGCCATAGAAATACGAGTTAGAGGCGGTATCCCAGGTGGATCCTCCGTCATGGGACAGTCTCACCCATAGACTCACGTCATCAGTACTTGGTACTACATCCACGAATTCCAAACGATACTGGTCGTACGTTGCTCCGATACCGGTCGTGAAATTCAGAGACGACGAGGAGGCTGCGGTCTTGCTCTCAATCTTTACCCAAGCCCCTCCTCCGCACCCAGTACAACTCGCCACCGTGGCATTACCAGATCCATCAACGGTAAAAGCCCCTCCAGAGACGTTAAGGCCACCTGGGACGGTCATGGTAGCAGGTGCGAACGTGTATTGCTTGCTGGCGGTCTGGTTTTCCCCGTTCGGGGTCACCTTCATGACGAACTGAGAACCCGTGGCTGTCCCGCTCCAGTTCTCGCTGGCCTCCATGTAGAGGGTGCCGGAGTAGCCCCACCCAGCACCTGTGTAGGCTGCAGGCTCTACTGCCACGCCCAGCTTGTCGCCGGAGAGGACTGCGGTGGGGGAGGCTGGCGTGCCCCTCGACCGCATCGGGAAGTTCCCCCCAGACGCGTTGGCAATCGTGGAGTAGGCGTAGGAGACAAAGCCTGGTGTCAGATCCCCCGCCTGCTCCTCAACGTAGACGAACGGGTAGCCGGCCCAGAATGACGCAGCGGAACTTCCGCTGGCGGCGCCAATCGTCAGCGCCTGCGTGGTGCTGTCGAACAGGAAATTCGCAGAGCCTGCAATTGCATCTGCGCCGGATCCGACCGGAACCTGACCAGCGGCGATACTGCCGCCGATGGTGCCACCACCACCACCTCCGCCGCCAGTCGCGCGGGAACTGGTGGGAGCGTTCTGAATCGACACGGTCGCTGTCCCAGACGTGTAGGCGGACATCCGCACGCGCACGACGGCCATCCCGCCGACACCGCCAGACCATAGACCTGTCGCAGTCGTGGACGTGACCGCGCTCGTGGACGCAATCGGCAAGAGCCCAAGCGGCACGTAATTGACGCCATCGATCGACCCCTCAAACGACAACGTCCCCACGAACGTGCCGGTGACCTGCACGGCTACACCGCCGACGCCAGACACCGACAAGACCAAACACCCCGATCCTGGGCACGTGGCCGATGTCAGGCCGGCACGTACGGATTGCGATTGAGCCTGCGCCGTCGCCACAGTGGCGAGCACCAGTAGCGCAGCCAGGCCCTCGAGTAGTCGCCGCATTGACTGTCTCCTTCCTAGAACGCTGGCGCCCAGGCCGCGATCTTCTCCATCGTCCACACCTCTACAGCGTCCGCGTCGGCGAACACCACGTCATACGCCCCGTCGTTGTCCAGGAACACCAACTTACGGCCGGTTCCATCCAGTGTCACTGGGTTCGCCAGTGGCACCAAGCCATCCGCGTCGGCGAACACGTCTTTCGGTGTGGTGGTCCCTGTCGCGTAGAACGTCAACGTGCCACCAGGAACCGGCGCCCCGGTATCACTGAGCGGCTGGTACAGGAAGAAGGGTGTCAGCATGGGTCTCCTAGAGCGTTGTGTCGCGGGCGGACCACGGTCAAGACTGCGTTCCCGCTGCTGCTCCGCGCACGAGCCGCATCACCCGGTTGCGCTGCTCGATGACCTCTTTCCGTTTGGCCGCCGACGACGCCTGCATCGCCCGCCCGAACTTCTGGAGGAATTGCCCCGTCAGCAGGGACCGCTCCTCCGGCTTGGCAATCTCCATCGCGTGAACGGCCTGCGACCAACTCGCCCGCTGGAATGCCTGCCTGAGCGCTCCGAGTCGCACCGTTCGCTGAGTCGCCCGCAGGGACTGCTGAGACAGGCCCCCCTCGCGTGCCGCCTTCTGGGCACCGGCCACGTCGCCGGACTGCATCTTCTCGCGCACGTCGCGACGCACCGCCGCCTGTTCGGCCTGCTCTTTCGATCGGTGCATGGGTGGCATCAGATCGTGCAGGTACTGCTCAACCGGTGAACGCTCCCACTCCGCCGATGCCGGCGTGAAGGGGGTCCCCTGCTGGACCACCCACGCCTTCAGCATCTCTTTGAACGAGGCGCCACCGCCCGCGATCTCTCGCGCGTTCTGCCATCCGATCGGCTCATGGCTCTCGGCCGCGTACTTCAGCCGATCGATGAACCGCCGCATCTGTGGGTCCGCCTCGTCAACGATCGCGTTCCCGAAGAAGTCCTCGTTCTCAACGAGGACGTAGAGCGTGTGCAGGATCGGCTTCAGTTTGTGCGACAGCGTCGCCACTGGGTGCATCGGCCATGCGAGGTAGTCCTTCATGTATGAGATGAAGGCCCGACGATTCTCCCGACCAGAGGCGTCCTTCGTCCCGTCTCGCGGGTAGAAGGCATCGCGGAACGCAAGTTCTCCATCGATTTTTCCCTTGTCGTCCTCACCAAGCATCTTGCCAGTGCGGAGGTGCTGGTAGATCGCGTCGATGAGCACGACTGTGATCACGAGCGACAGCATCCATGCGAACTCCCGCTGCACAAGGTGACCGTCTGGCGCGCGGTCGAACCCGCCCTCTGGCGCCTCGGCGGCTCCAGGCCCTGTCCCTTTTCCGCCTCCAGAGCCACCGTTGCCACCGCCGCCCTCGAGCTTCCGCTTCAGCCATCGGCCAGTGCGTGGAATCTGTCCGAACGCCTTGAACCCGGCCCGCAGCGAGCCGACCTGCCACCCGACCGACAAGAACGCGCCAGTCAAAACCTGCTTGAACGTGTTGTCCCAGAATAGATTCGCGTAGCGCAGTTGCCCGAAGCGGTCATCCACCGCATCCCATGCCGCGCCCAGAACGCTGCGTTTGTGGGCAAGCGTGGCGTCGTCCGGCAACGCCGCCAACTCCATCTCCGCCATGTCGAGGTAGGCCGCCACCTTCAGGTAGGGCACCCAGTGATTCATGATCAACTCGGTCGGCAGTTCGAACAGGGACAGGGCACCGTGGACGCCGGCCTTCGCGCCAGCCTTCGCCGCCTCACCCGCTTCCATCCGGCGCACGGACGCCACCAATTTGCGGATGTCGGTCATGAACTTCTTCGGAGCCTCCTCGTGCTCCCAGTTCGACCACCCAAACCCGCCCCCACCCTGGATGATCTGCCCGATAATCCCGGTAATGTCGTTCGCGTCCGCGTCGCGCGAGTAGAACTCCTGGACCGCCTTGTACCCACGCATCAGGTCCCTGATGACTCCGTGCGGTCCAATCCATATCGCCTTCTTCGCCGCCTCCGTACCCTGCCCGCGCGCCAACATCTCAGCCGCGACCGCCTGCTTCGAGATCATCGACTCGATGCCAATCAACCACAGGTGGAAGGATGACCATCCAAGAAGGAGCGACGTTGACGCATTCCCAAGCTTCTTGTAGGCGTCCATCAGGACCGATCGTCCGTAGAGCCCCGGTGACGTGTAGTTCGTCAGCAGTCTGACGACCTCTTTCGGCGCGTAGTAGTGCCCTGCCACCACTCGCCCGAAGGCCTGCTCCTCGACGCGCGGCCCGTAGACCGTCCCGAGCGCGGCTTCTGGCACACGCTCCCATCCCTCCAGTTCCTCCGGCTTGGACTTGGTCGCGGGCACGTAGACCTCGAACCCGTGCTTCTTCAGGTCCTTCTGCATCGCTCGCGCGTTGAGCGATCTCGACATCTCCGTAATCTTGCGAAGCATCTGCACCGCTGGGTTCCATGACGCCGGCTCTAACCCCATCGCGAGGCCCTCGCGCATCGTGGGTATCGTTCGGCGCTTGCGGAACGACTCGCGGCCTTGAATAGGTCGCCGCGAGAACAGGTTTCGGAGCGACATGCCCTCCTTCGACGGCTGCGCCCACTCGTGCGGGAAGTAGTGCTCGATGTAGTTCTCGATCAAGCCTTCATCGATAAGCGTCTTCGTCCACCGCTCGATAAGTGACTTGAAGAGCTGCACGAACTGCCGGTGTGCCCGTGGCAACGACTCGACCGGCTCCAGCCCCTCCATGACGTCCCAGAACGCGATAACTTCCTGTCGTGCCCAGCCATCCATGACCTTGCGCACATCTTCAAGGAGCTTGCCAGCGCGGGCTATGCGCTGATCGTGCGCCGCGTTGTGCGGGCGGATAACGTCGGCCGCGTAGGGCGCTACGCCGATATGCGACGGAGAGAAGACCGACAGGAACAGCTTCCCGTCCTGCCGCACCGCGTTCGCCACAGCCTTCACAGCCGGTTCGAGCACGTATTCCCCTAGCTCGGACGCGCCCGGAATCACCGTCGCCTGGAGCGTCACGCTAGTGTCGCTCTTGGCCTCAGCCGCCGCCTTCTTTGCATCGCGCCGGGCGTGCTCATTGGCGATCCCCTCCGCCTTCAGCTCACCTTCGATCTCATCGATCTTGCGCGCGGCGGCCTTCGCCGTCTCGATGACCGATGCGGGATTCTCGATGGTCCGAGTGGCCCGTGCCAAGGTGTCTTCTGCCTCGCGGAGCCGCGCCTCGAGATCGGTCGGGCGCTTCTGGATGTCCTCGTAGGCGTTGACGACGCCGGCAGATGGGCGCATTCCTCTACCTGGCTCGGAGCCCTCCGGCGCTTCCATGACAACCGCTTTGATGTCGCCAGCGCCGAAGGCGGACCCGTCGAGGCGAAGCGTCACGGTATTCACACGGACCATGCCGTCCTTGTCGGTGACGTGGTACGAGCCGTGCGACGCCAGGATGTCGAGACCGCCGATGGAACCCACCTTCACCGAACGATCGGGCTGCTTGTCGGCCACGATCGCGGCCTGCGCGAGGATGGCCGCGTCGGCATCCTTCTGCTTCGTGTAGGCCTTCCCGCCGACCTCCATCGCGAATGCATCGCCACGTTTCGAGGACCACGTCTTGAGCCACGCCTTGGTGTCGGCCAGTTCCTTCGCCACCGTCTCGATACGGTGGCTGGACCGCTGGGCGTCCGCGCCCGCCTGCGCCAGTGCCCGTTCCGCCGCCGCCGCCTGCGCCTGAAGCCGAGCCAGCTTGCCCTTCAACTCCACCAGCTCGATCGTGCGCGGGTCTCCGGACGCCCGCATCTGCGCCTCTTGCAGGGACATCGTGGACGGATCTTCTTCCGTCATCGACATCGCTTCGCCCTTCATGAACCGGCGAATCTGGTAGTCCTTCGTCGTCAACATGCCCCAGAGCCACTCATCCGTGGTGCCCTTGGTGACGTAGCGCACCAGTTGCACGTGGTCATACGTGTTGCCCTGTCGGATGCCGCGCCCCATGCGCTGGCGCAGGTCGCCCGGACGGCCCGCCCTCGGTGCGTCCAGTTCGTGAATCGCCGCCAGGCGTGTCTGGATGTTCATACCAACGCCGCCCTTGTCGGTGGACGCGAACACGAATCGCACCTTGCCTTCATTCGCGGCCTGAAACAGGGCCAACCGCTCCGCGCTCGTAGACGCCTGGTGGATGTAGGCGATCTCGTTCGCTGGGACTCCTCGCGCCACCAGGGCCGCCTTCAATGAGTCATAGAGGTTGAAGGCGCCAGTATCGTCGTCGGCCATGACGTCGTCGCCCTCGTCTATGCGGTCCTCCTCGTCTTTCAGCTCGCCGTCTGTCTTGTCCTCCACGGTGACACCGCGCATGAACTCCAGTGGACCTGGGTCCTTCGGTGTCCCCAAATCCAGAAACACCAGTTGGACGCCCTTCTTCTTTGCCTCCTGCTTGTAGATCGTCGCCATCTTCTTGGCGGCGATATTGATGCGTGAGCCAGGGAAATCCGCAGCCGCATCACCCAAGATGAGGCGCACGTCCACCGCCGCCTTCTTCGCGTCGTTCATGATCGTCAGGATGTTGTCTTGACGTCCGGTCGGTAGCCCAGTCAGGGGGTGCGGCCTCGCTGGCGCAATGTACTCCTGCTTCCGGTAATCCCACCGAGGCGGGGTGTCCTTGATGTTCTGCATCCGCTGGGAGAACCACTCGCGGAGCTTGGGATACATTGGGTGCGCGTCGGTCTGCACGATCTCGATCTTGCCGCCGGCAATTTTCGGCAGCTTGAGATACGGCATGTCTTCCCAGCCGACGTAGTCCATCACCTCGCGCATCATGCGCGAGAGGAGTTGGAGGTTGGAGAAGTCCCGGAGGCGGCGCACTTCCTTGTACGTGCCGTCCGGCTGCTGCTCGATCGCGAGCCCCGCGTGCGCGAACATCGCGTACCAGTTGTCGAAGTTGTCGAACCCGTTCCGGCGCAACGTCTGCGGCTGGAGGTATCGCTGCATTGCATACACCTCGGCCATGCTGTTCATCAGAGGGGTCGCGGTGGCGAGCACCAGGTTGCGGTAGTTGGACTGCTCATTGATGGCCTGCACCTTCACGAACAGGTCGAGTGCGCGATCCGACTCCGACCGAGAGAGCCCGCGCAGATTCTCCAGTTTCGAGTAAAAGAACAGGTTTTTGAAAGCGTGCGCTTCGTCAATCAGGAGCGCATCGACGCCGAGCTGTTCCCAGACCAACGCCTCGTCTGCACTGCGTTCCTTCACGCGGTCGCGGAGCTTGCGAACCTTGTCCTCGATCTTGGCCCGCTGCCGCTCGGCCTGCTTGCTGTTGGGGTCATCCTTGCCCATCTGGTCGAGCAGGCTCGTCAACTCGCGCGTCCACTGCTCCATCATTGCGATCATGCGCTCCTCGGAGACCCTCAACAGGCCAAACGAGGAATGCGGCACAAGGACGATGTCCCAGTCACCATAGGCGATTCGAGCCATCGCCGTTTGCCGCTTCTTGGACTCGAGGTCCTTCTCGTCGAACGCCGCGACCTTGGCGTTCGGGTACAGCGTGAGGATGTCGCGGCGCCACTGCGGCAGGAGATACGTCGGCACGACGATCATGGGCTTGCGCGCCCTGCCAGTGCGCCGCATCTCCATCGCCGCCGCAATCATCTCGAATGTCTTGCCCGCGCCGACCTCGTGGGCCAATAAGGTGTTCCCGCTCGCCAGGATGCGCCACACGCCATCGTTCTGGTGTTTGTGGAACTGCAAGGGCTCGCCAGCCGCGTTGTAGAGGGTCGCCATGCCTGGATACGTCATGTGCGACCCGTCGAAGGTGCGCTCAACCGTCCGGTTGTAGCGCGTGTTGTAGATATGCAGGACCCGATCGCGCACGCCTTCGGTGTCGAAGACGTATTTCGCCCAAGCCGACCGCACCTCTTCGAGGTTCGCCCGAGCGGCCAGTGTAGGCTCAGGCTCAGGCACAAATCGGCGATCCTTGCCGACTCCCTCGTAGTGCCCCAACTGCGGCAATTTCAGGTTGAGGGCATCTCCCACCATGTCGAGGAAGGTGTAGACGCCGCCACCATACTTCACCGAGAGGGGGTGTTGTGCCGCCGCCGCTGATGCGCGGTATGTCGGCGTGACCGACCACCGCACCATCGTGGACGTCGCCCCGACCTTCACCCTGACGTCGCCGCTGCCGACACCGAGCTGGCTGGCCACGAACCCCTCGTAGTCGCTCGTGTTCACCCAGGCCGCGCCGAGGTTGACCGAGACGGCTCCGGTTTCGATGTCATCGTATGTCTTCGGCCGTGGCTGCACGGATTCGAGCGCTGCGATGTTGGCCGCGAACCTCCCCTTCTTGTTCGCCGCCTTGGCGTCCTCGAGCCTTGTCACCACGTCGCCGGAGAGATACTCCTCGCCAAGCACATAGCTGCCGTCCGGCTGTTCGAAAACCAATCCATCGGCTTCCAGGCTGGCGCGCAACTCCTTGACCGGCGTGCCCGAGAGCTTCGCCATGTAGTTCCAGTCGATCGACGCGAACTGGCCCAGGGACGCGAGGAGGGCGTCCTTCGGCGTGTCCACCGTGGTCTTCTCGACTGGCGGGTTGATCGTCCGCTTGGTGAAGATGTCTGAACGGCCGACGACCTGATACTTGACCGTGAGGATCTTGGACCCGTCTTTGCGCTCGGTCTCTTGCGCCTTCGCCTCGAGGCGTTCGAGCGCCAAGAGGTTCGTAGACTCGGGGTCCGACGAGAACAGCCGCTTGTTCAACGGCGCGTTCAGTTCGCCGTGTTCCTTGACGAAGGCGTCGTAACGCTTCGTGAGCGCCCGCTGCGCCTTGGCGATCTCCGCGTCGGTGGCCTCTCGACGGCCCATCGCCGCGACGGTCTCGCGCAGGGCGTCTCGAACCTGCACCATTCCCGCTATCCGCTTCACCGCCGCCGCGTCAGGCTTACCGTTGCGCATCGGCGTGGCGTCGTGGGCCTCTCCGTCGCTGGTGACGACCTCGATCTTTCCCTTGGCGCCAATCCTATATTCGCCAGCCTTGTAGGTGCCCCGCTCAACCAGCGTCGGCTTCGGCCCCACGCGGGCCGCACGCTGATACGTGCCTGGTGGCAGGATGGACTCCAATCCCCGCGCCAGGTCGGCGAGGACATCGGCAGAGGTCGCGGACACCGTGTACTCACTGTCTGAGTACATCGACCCCTCAAGCGCCTCCGCGCCCAGAATGTACTCGGGATGTTCGGCGTACCACGCTGACCGATACGGCCGCTGCCCCCGTCTCCCAGCCAGCGAGGGGTGTTCGATGGACCGCAGGAATAGATCGTTGTCCTTTGCGGGTTCCTGCCCTTCCTCTCGGCGGCGCAGCACGATCAAGTCCGTGACGACTTCAGTCTTGGCCGTCTTGTCGAACGCCGTGTTCGGTAGTCGCACCGCGCCGACGAAGTCCGCGCGATCCATCAGGTAGGACCGCGCACCAGCGAACTTGACGTTGTCCATCGTGTAGCGCGACGTCACAAACACGACGAGACCGCCAGGGCGCACATGCTCCAGCGCTTTCGCAAAGAAGTAGTTATGAATCCGAGACGTCACCTCTTTCGGCAACAGGGCGTCGTCCACCCCGTAGTCGCCGAACGGCACGTTGCTGATGACGAGATCCTGCGTTCCGCGCGCAATCATCGCCTTCTCGTAACCCACTGCCTGCACCGTGGCCGATGGGTAGAGATACCCGGCGATCGCCGCCGTCAATGGTTCCAGCTCGCTGGCGCTCAGCGTCGAGGCGACACGAACATCTGGCGGCATCAGGCCGAAGGCGTGGCCCGTGCCGACCGCTGGCTCAAGGACCCGGCCCCCGTTGAACCCGGCGCGTACCAGGGCTTCCCAAATCGGTCGGTACAGGTCGAACGTGAAGTGGGCGTTCAGGCGGGACTTGCCCATCGCAGCCCGCTCGGCCTCCGACAACGCGCGGATGCGCTCCCAGATGGCCCGCTCGTTCTTGCTCCAGCTCTGTCGCGGATAGCTCTCGAGGAATGGCGCGATGTCGGAGGCGCCCCACCCGACGTACTTGGCGAGCACTTCCTGCTCGGCCGCAGTGGCGTACCGATCTTCGGCTTTGAGCTTCGTGATGAGGTCGATTGCGTCGAGGTTGTCCTTCGCTCTCGTGACATTGCCTCGCGCAACGATCGCCTCGATACGCTCCGGCGTGAGGTCGAAGTCTAGTGCCGGGTGCCCTGGATCGTGAGTGGCTCCGGTGGGGGAAACAGCCACTGGGGACGGGTGATCTCCTCCGCCTCCAAGCGTGACATCTGGTTCTGGTACATCAGCAACATCGTTTCGTACTCGCTCCGCCAGTACGCGGCCCTCACTGCCGTGTCCAGCGACCACGCCCCCCTCCGCCTCAGGCTCGCGCACGTCCTTGGCAGGAACCTCTCCCAGTGCTCTTTCGCTTCCAGCTCCACGCCCCCCAGCGGTTCCACCTGTACGGGCGGGAAGTTCTCCGGTGTCATCTGTCTTTCCATCTGCCTTCTCCTTCGCTACACGCGCTGCCGGTAGCGTAATCTCCTCAGTGCGTCCTGTCTGTAGGGACTTCACTTCGAGCGTGACCGGCTGTGCCGCCTTCGATGGATACTCCTTCTGGAGCAATTCCTTGTTCCGCAAGAGGTTGGTCTCGTGCCGAGACCGCATCGTCGCGTTCGTCTCGGTCTGGAGTTCCTTCTCGGCGTAGGCGATGTTCCGCCGCAACGTCTCTTCGGAAACTGGCGCCGTTGGTGCGACGTTGCGCTTCTTCGGCGGCTCGGCTGCGACTGCCTTCTCCGCCCCGGTAATCGTTTTGGCCTGCATCATTACATTGACGAGCCCGGCCTGTGATGTCGCCTTCCGGTACCACACCTTGTTCGCCTTCGCCCAACGGAACCCTGCGGCCTTGAGCTTGTCGAGCACCGCGCGATCAGGCTTCTCGGAGAAGGACACCTCGACGCTGCCGCGTTCCGGGTTGACGGCCACGGTGGTGGCCGCTCCAGCCACAGCGACCGGCTGCTCCGCAGCAGCCTCGTCACGCGTGCCAGCCCGAGCCGGGAGCTGTCCGAGTGGGGCCGTCGTGTCACCGCTCTTCGCCCACTCCTCGAATCCGTCCCAGCCCATGCGCGTGATCGCGCCGATGCGTTGCGGCCCTTTCCTGTCAGAGAATCCGGCCGCGTAGAGATCCCGAGCCTCCTTCTCGCTGTTGGTTCCGAGAATGGCCTTGTGCTCGTCAAACGCGCCTGTCTCCGGGTCGATCTGATCTACGACGTAGACGCGCTTCGACTCGTGGTTCGGGCCGATATACACATCAACATGGTCGCCATCTGCCCCGGTCGTGCGCTTTAGGTAGCCGTAGTCGGCCGGCATCGTTACCGACCACTCCTCGCCGTCCTGTGTCTTCCCAGCACGCACCGACCCGACCGGGTTCTCGATCGTGATATCGAGTCCGCGAACCGTGACGTGTCCCTTTTTGTAATTGCCCGCCTCTTTCTGCGCCTCGGTCGGCTCCGTGTTGACCTCGGCACGTGCGGCTTCTACCGCTTCTTGGATGGCTGGGACTTCTTCACGTGCTGGGGTAGCGACTTCCCTTTCGGCGTCTCCTTCTCCCAGCGCTTCGCCATCGCTGGTTCGTTCGCGTGCATCCACTTGCGCTGCGATTGGCTCTTGAACGGACTCATCTGGGCCTCCTCTTGGCTCGCGCTCCATCCGCTCGGCCTTTTGGACTTCGCCGTACAGCTTCGCGGAGATGGTCGGGTAGGGACCTTTCGACATCGACACCGTCTCTCCAGAGTCCGGGTCGGTGATCCGCATCACGCCTTCGCCAGTCTGGGAACTGCGCCACAGCTCGTAGCGCATCCCGCCGATCTCCTGACGATCCTTCAGGCCGACAGACACGCCCATGAGCGTCGCTTCTTCTGGGCGGTCCCTCTCGCGATCTTGCGCCAAGGGCGGGACGGGCGGATGTTCCACCTCCGCTACGTCGAACGACACCTGGTCCGGCTCGGGAACTGGTTCCGGCTCGCGCACCTTCTCTGGTAACGCGGCCTCACGTGGGGCTTCGGGCTCGAACGGTGCGGGCTCCATCTCCTTGAGCGTGGCGCGCGTGGGCTCCTGAACAACCGTCTGCACCTCCTCCGGCGCGAAGGCGACGTCAGCCTCTGGCTCGATCGGTCCGCGAACTCCTGATAACGACTCTCGGATGGCCTGCTGTTCGGGCGTCAACGCATCGCCACGAGACCGCATCGCGTCCACGATGTCAGCCTGACGCGCCTGCGCCTCTGGGGAGACCGCGATGTCTTCGATGGGCGGCACGGTGGCCCTACGTCCCTTTTCTGGCACGCCACCACGGTGCGCGATCGCCTCTTGCGCCTCGGCTGAGAGTTGGGCGTTCCGCGACAGCACCTCTTCTCGCGCCGCACGCGCAACCATCGGCTCTTCGAACAATGTCTGCGCCCGGTACCCAGGAACGTCGCCAGTGCCATACCCGGACCCGCTCAGTTTCGCGGCTAGGGACAGCGCCGCTCCTTTGGCTCGTGCCGCCTTGGCGGCGACCGCTGCCGCGTTGACCATATCGCCAGTCACGAACTCGTCAACTGACTTCATGCCAGACGCCAGCGCGCCGATGTCTCCCGCGAGCGCTTGCGCTTCCGGTGATGCGCCTACACTCTTCGCAACTTCCTCGCCGAATTTGGCAGCGAGCGCCGCTTTCAAGAGCGCCCACCCAGTGCCAACAGGGTTCACGACGGCGCCAGCCGCGACAGCCGGCGTGCTGATCTGGAAGATGCCCTGAATCAGCTCATGGGCAGACGCCATGCCCGCCTTCTGCTCCTCGTCGCTGAGTGGCATAAGGGCGAGTTTAGAGAGCGCCTTTACTGTTCCAGGCGTGCCCTCGATGATCCGAGATGCGCCCTCGCGGACTGGTAGATCCAGAACCCCTTTCCCGTAGGGGACTGGGTGCATGGTCTGCCCCGTCTTCGGATTGATACTCGGGAGGCCTGGACCGGCAAATCGAGCCGGCGCAGTAGGCGCATTCGTGGGACCCTGGTACTGCGACTCGACACGCCCCGCCAACTCGGACAAGTCGCGATGCCGCTGGTCCTCGAACTGTTGCTGCGCCCTGTCGAGCGCCGCCTGACGGTCAGCGTTGAGGCGGGATAGGTCCACGGCGACAGGGTCGTCGGCGGCGGACTGCTGGATCTCCCCCACGTCGAACGCTATTTCATCCGCACCTAAGGCGATATCGGACGGGCTGGATTCGATTTCGTCCGTCGAAAATGCGATTTCATCACTGGGCTTTTGCGGCACGTCACGGCACCAATTTTCCCAGAATCTTGCCGTCGCGGTAGCCCGTCACCTCTCTGCGCTTACCGTTAACTACCACGATCGCGCCGATCTCGGGCGCACCGGGTGGCTTGGTCGCGGCGGACTTCGACCCGCTGGGCGCGTTCGAGGTCGGCGGTTTCTGTGATGATGGCGCACCCTGTCCCGTGCGGCTCGCCATCTCGGCGTCACTGATGCGAGCCCCAGGAGACGTCATCACCGTGGCTCGCTCGGCCGGCGTCATCGCCTGCCACTTCTGGTACGACGGCGGCGGCTGGTAGGCCGGCATGTTCTTCACGCCAGTGGCGTATCCGTACTCATCCACCTTTGGCTCCGCACGCTGACGCTCCTCGTCACGCGCGCGCGCGTACTGAGCCGACCAGTCCTTGTACACCTTGTACTCTGGATCGTCCGCGCCTGTCGCGGCCTTCGCGTCTTTCGCGGCAGCGTTCGCCACACGGCGCTCCTCGGCGGCCACGCGCCTCGCTTCCAATTCGAGACGCCGCTTGTCGCGCTCCTCCGATGCCAGGTCCTTCGCGGCCTGACGTCGCTCGCCCTGAAGGCGAATGCGCTCAGTCGGATCCATCACCGCTTCAATCGCTCGCTGCCCACTGTCCTCGGTCCACTCGTCGGGGCTGTCAAAGCGATCCTTGAATTCATCCGGGATGCCGCTGTAGACCCGTGCGTACATCTCCCGATTGCCGGCCGCTCGCGCCAGTTGAGAGGAGTAGTTCCGCAGGGCGGTCTCTGTGCGGATCTTGTCGGCCTGCGCGCTCCGCTGCTCGTTCAGCGCCTCCGCGCTGGCTCGCGCGGCTTCACGCTGGGCATCGGTGGCTTTCAATGTGCGCTGCTTGCCGGACCGGGCCTGCAACTGCGACAGCGTCTCGCCCACCTTGGCCGGGTCGGGGTTCCCGTCAGGACCGAGAATCGATGCCAAGACGGCGTTGCCGGTGTCTGGGCGCAACGTGCCCTGCTTGATCGCCGAGGCAATACTTGTCGCCATCAGTCCGGCCTGATCGTCTGCGCCATCCAACCGCGAGGCCGCGTATGCCATCGACCCGATCACGTCCGACTCCGCCTCATCAAGGCCGATCTTGTCAGCCTGCCGACGAATCGACGCTGAGTCTAACTCGTCGAAGTGCGCGAGCATGTCCGGGATCTTCGCCGCCGCTGGCGTGTCTGCCAAATGCGCCGCGAACTTGGCTCGGTCAACGCTTCCCGTGGATGGGTCCAGAGCGGCCGACATGGCTGAGTTGATCGCGTTCTCGGCTGCCTGCTGACGCCGCTCGCGTTCGAGCTGGGCCGTCCGGATCTCCGCCTGCATCGCCTCGGATTGACGGCGGCGATTCATCTCAGGAATGCGGCCCACTACCTGCCCGAGTTGCCCCAGGAGTTGCCCGTACGCCGCGCCGCCCACACCAGCCCCGCTCGCCTTGGCCGCACCTACGGCGCGTATGGACTGAGGAATCGCGTCAACGAGGCTCATGCGGTAGCCGCCCCCGCTGCCGAGGTCCCACGCGAGGCGAGGCGGTCGTACCGGTCGAACGTGTCGTTCCCATTGTTCCGGAAGATGTTGTACGCCTGCTGATATTCACCGAGCGCGTTCTGGTACTTCTGCTGCGCGAACTGGTCCGCGAGCCCGGTGGCGAAATTCATGATCGCCTTCTTTTGACCACCCGAGTTAACCGTGCCACGCGCCGCCGCCGCTGAGTCCAGCGCGTGTACACCCTCGTCGCGAGCGAACTGATAGCCCGGCATCGCACGGATTTCATCAATCGAGGGCGCCTTGAACTCTTTGTCCCACCCCTGCGCCAGTGACCCGAAGCTCCCGAGGCCACCTGCGCCGCCGTCTCCGGTCAGCCACTGGAAGCCCTTGCCACCGATGCCGGCTGAGTTGATGACGTCTACGATCTGCCCGGTCGGGAGTTGGATCTTTCCAGCGACCCCGGCCGCGTTCCGCAGGACCTTGATGCCTGATTGGTTCAATTGCTGCTCGAGCGCCATCAGCTCCTGTGGCGTCTTTGGCGATCCAAACCGGCTCGTGAACGCGCCCTCGTCCCACTGCATCGGGTTGTTGGCCTGGATGCCGGCCTGCGGTGCAGGTCCGCCAGGCTGCGAGGCCTGTGCCGGAGGCGCGTTCTGCGAGAACCAATCGTCCCCACCACCGGCAGGCATGCCCATGCCAGCCCCCATGCCACCGAGGCCGTAGTCGTTCTCCGCCTGCTGGTCGTACATCAATGCCGCCATCGCTTCTCCAGCCTACTGAACCACTTGCGCGCCGAGTTGCTGATAGTGCGGCACCTCGGCAGCACTCACCATCTTGACCATGCCACTGGGCGCACGCATCGGCACCATGTCGCTGGGCTGGCCGCCTGGAACCGTCGCGCCAGGCGCACCGCTCGCTCCCATGTTCGACGGCTGCTGTACCGGTACGCCACCTCGGTCGATCTGCGTCTCGGCGCGGTAGCCACCTTCTGGTGTGCGAATCCCCATCAACTCGCCAAGCTTCACGGTCGCCGCGTTGCCCACGCCGATGGCCGGCGCGAGTTGATTCTGGCGCGTGGCGTACTGCTGCTTCTGCCAATCGAGTGCCTGCTGGGCCGCCTGCGCCTCAATGTCGGAGGCGCGCTTCTGGGCGTCTACCTGCATCTTCGTGCCGACGAGGCCGGCCGCAGCCGGAATGCCTTGCTCAACGAGCGGTCCCGCGATCTTGCTCCACAGAGATGGCTTCTTCGCCATAGCCATAGCACCAGACGCGACCGCTGATCCAGCGGACGTGCCGACCCCTGCGCCAGTAGCGGCCCCCGCGCCTCCAGTAGCCGCCCCGGCTCCACCCGTCGCCCCACCGAGCACGCCCCCCAATGGCCCGATACCAGCAAGGCCGAGCCCGCCCAAGGCGACGCCGCCCACGATGCCCGCGATTTTCAGATTGCGACCAGTCCGACTCGTCTGGTTCATGTTGCCAGCCGCGTCGATGTGGAAGTCCTTCGGCACTGGCACCCCGTTGGTCTGTAGGTACGCGGCGAACGCTTTCTGCTGGTCCTTGGAGAGCTTGATGGGGCGATCGGTCCTGATGCCGTTCTGTGCCATCCACGTCGCCCAGAGCGGCGATTGCCGCAACTGCTGGTTGAACTGGTCGAGTGTGACCTCAGACGTGCCTTTGCGTGTAAACGCGCCGGCTTGAACAGTGGGATTCGGCATGGCGGTTACCGCATTGTCGTGTCGCGGGCGGACATCAGCGCAACGCCTTCCACGCGAGGACGCCGAGGCACACGCAGACCCACACGGCGCACACGGCGCTCGCGATCATCCACGGACGCCAGAACGACGCATAGGCTGCGAAGTCAGATGTCACCGGCCCTCCCATCACACGGCCTCGTATGCCCAATACAGGGTGACGGTCAGTGTGTTTCCTGCCCCGCCACCCGTGAGGTTCCCAGCACCATTGTTGTCGAAGTACACCACCAGGGGGACCCCGTCAAGGTCGGCAACACCAGGCATGTTGGCGGGTGGGTAGTTCTGCACCCACGAACGCGGCCCCGGCGCACCCTGGATCATGTCGGCCGGTGGAAACATATCGAACACCTTGCTCCACGCGCTCCCGAGCAAGTCCGTCAGCTCGGTCAGCGGCGTGGGCGCGATCGTGGAGTCGTTCGCGATGACGCCATACATGAAGTAACCGGACGACTGCGTCGCGATCAGGAGCGCCGCATACGTGGGGTCCACGTTGGCGTAGGCGCCGTTCGAGGAGTCCAAGTTCCACGTTCCCGCAATCGGCTTGATGCGATAGCCAGATGGCGGTGTCACGATGGGGACCGATGTTGACGGTAGCGCCAGTATGTCCGCGTCGCTGAGCACCACGGTTGTGCGTCGGACCAGTCCCTCGAGTTGATTGCCCGCGTTCACGACTACACTACTGCCATCCACCCTGACGGCGAGAGGAGCGCCGGGAGACCCATCGCCATCAAGGGCACCAGCGGGATCTACTGAGACCACCGTGGAGCTGTAGGCGACCCATGCCGTGCCGGTCGATATCACCGTCGCCCCGGTGTCTGTCTCGAAATAGACCGTCCCGGCGTAGACCGACGTGGCTGGCGGACGCTCAGAGGCCAACCCGAACAGATTGCGCTGGTTGATGAATTGGATCAGTTGGTTGACGAACATCAACCACACTTGGCTGACATTCCCATTCGCCCCAACAATTGGCGCGACCGGTGGGGTCGGCAGTCCTCGGATGATTGCCACCCTACGCCCCCCCGAACTCCACATCAATGAACACGTTCAACCAGTACCACAACAGCGGATCCGTAGCCGACACCTCACACAGGCCATTTCTGAACCGACCCAGTTGGTTCAGCGTCGGCCGGAACTCATAATCCCCACGTGTTCCCGCTGGCATCTCGATGATGTCCCCCCACGTGCGCCCACCATCTGGAGAAAACCGCAACGTGATGAGTGGATCGCTGCCTTGACCAGATATGGGCGCGTCACCGCTCTGCATCAGCAGCTCGAGCCGTGACACGAACGCCCAGTACGACCGGTTGAACGGGAGTGGAAACCGGCGCAATCGTCGTATCTGGTACGTGGTCTGCGGAGACGGTTGCGCCTCTGTCCCGATCGCCAGCCAGATGAAATCGAATGGCGTTGCGTCGCGAGATGTCCACTCAATGTTGAACGCCCCGTGAGAGCTGAGCGACCGAAAGATTGCGACGTTGGGAAACACCGTGGCCGCTCCGGCAGCGGTCGCCGTCAAGAGTACCGCGTCGTTACGCACAATGCGCGCGCCGGTTACCGGGGTGGCGTTGTTCCTGGTCTCGCCGCCCCAATACACGCCCTGCCGACCACCACCGATGTAGCCAATCGCAACCGCCGATTCTCCGATGGACACCGTTGGCGCCTCGGTCAACCCGACCGCCGCGAGTATTACCGCAATGGCATTGATTCCGCACGCCACAGTCTGAAGGCCCGTCGTCGGCAACGCGCGCTGGACCCCGGCTGTCATACGAATCGCCTCTCCGGACAGTGCGACAAGTGGGCCAGGGCCACTCGCGCCGGTCAGGAACGACGCGTCTGAGTAGGCGACATCTGGAACGTTACCAGGAGACGTGCTCGCGACACCAATCGTCGCCCACGGAGCCGCTGACGAAAGGTATCGCGAGTTGTTGTCTTGGCTACGCGCCCACGTCAGGGCTGTCCCTATGCCGCTGTCTTTTGTGCTCCAGCCAATCCCCACGCGTTGCCCTCCGGCGCCGGTCGTATTACCACCACCGGTGCCGAAACTCCCAGATGTAGGCCGAATGAAGCCCTTGAGCGCAGGCGCGGTCGCGTACGTGTGCGCGCCAAGGATGGCGCTGACCATCGTCACCGTGAGATCGTCGCCGCCGAGGACAAGGATCATGTAGGTGTCGCCGCTGACGTCGTTCTGCGTCAGCGTGACATCAAACTCCCCGTTGCGAACCGCCGTGATGTGACCCAAACGGAATTGGTCGCCACCGAAGAACGCGTTCGCCCCGAGCGCCATGAACGACCCATCGGAGGAATTACCAGCGCTGGCAATCTTCAGTGTGGGCGTCAAGAACTCATCGCGGTCCGACGTCCCCCCGGACCCGCGCGACGTCAGGCCGTCCGCCCCCGCGTTGAAGTTCATGCCGTCAACGCCGGTCGCGGTTGATCCCAAGACGTTAACCAGTGTTCGCCCACCGATGGGCAAGAAGACTTTACCTGCGAACGCGATAGGCGCGCCCGTGGAGACATCGACCACGCCGGTCACGGTCTTGACTCCGGGGCCCGCCGAGACCGTCCAATGCACTACGGCTGAATACATCGCCTATACCAGCACGTTCTCGGCGAACGAGGCCGCCATTTCGTAGATCATCCCGGAGTTGCGCGCCCCGATGAAGTGGCGCCCCCACGCGTAGCAATGACACCGCGCAATGTGCGGTTCCCACACGCCGTCCACGTAGTTCCAGATCGCGCGCTCGTGCCAGAGCGCCTCCACGAAGTCGTACACCAACGTCGTGTTCATGCCAGGGACATAGAGCCAGTAGAACACGTGGCCGTCTATTTGGTGAACGAAGGCCTCACCAAGCGCGAGGCTATTGGTAACATCCTGGATGAACGGCGTGACGCCATACGTACTGAGCTGGGAGGGCGTGTACCCCGTCGCGCGCACGACCGTTCCGCCACCACGTTCGTCCTGCGAGAGCCACGTGATCGTCTCGCCGTCGCGTCGCGCCGTCCACGGAGACCACGCCCCAGTATCAATGAATGCACCCTGTATCGGCGCGAACGGCACATCGGCGTTGCCGTTGTCGGCGTGGATTTCCGTTGTCGCTGTTCCAACCACCCACACTTGACGCCCGGACCGGATGAGAAACGCGATGTTGTCGGACCCCCAATTGCGCTCGATGTACCCGAGCGGATCCCATGTCAACCCGTCGTTGATGGCCGAGTAGTAGTACCGGCGCGAGTCGGCCACAAGCGCGAGAAATCTCCCGTCGCAGTACTCCACCATCGACACAACTTGCCCGTCTACGTCCACACTCGTGAAGGCGTCCGTCAGAAGGTCGTAAATGTAGAGAACCCCAGCCGACACCACGCATACCTGATTGCCGGCGCTGCCGTTGGACGCGATCGATGAGGGTGTTCCGTCATACAGCACTGTTCCCCGTGGCTGATACGTGCCATCTTCGAAGAATTCCGCGAACGATGTGCCGCACACCGCGAACGCGCGGCCGTCCTGGAAGAACAGCGCGGACGTGTCCGTGTTGAAGATTTCACAGAACGGCTGGATCCCCTCGCAGGGCCGAAACCCTCGCTCCGTCTTTCCACCGAGGCCCCGCGTGGACTCAACGAACATGTTGATCGTCCGCTGATCCGAGAACTGCGGAGACCTGAATACGTTCGTGCCGCCGACGAATTCCGGTACCGGGACGCGCTGCGGCGACATGCCCTACGCCCTCCCGCGCCTACTATTCGACCCGGTTCGCCAGTTGTAGAGCCCATACCCAGACCCCATGCCGGGCACTCCCACGTCTGACGAGATGTTTGGCGTCTGCGCGTTTTGGTCGGCGATGACCTTGAATGTCTCGACAATCAATGACTGCACTTCAGCACTCAGGTCGCGCTGGAAGTCCCCCGCCGCTCTCTTTACCAACTGGTAATGCAGGGCCTGTTCGTACCCCGGTGGGAAGGTGTAGTCCGTGGCGTCGATGTCCGCGAATCCGCGCAGTGGCGTGGGAATGTAGAGCGCCAGTCCGAGTGGTTGCCCACCATTCGGGACCGGATACAGGTAGAGATTGCCCAACCCGGTCTTGGCCCCGGTGGTCGCGAATGCCCCATCGAAGTACAGGCCCGTCGCCAGCGACGAGGCCAGGTCCTTGATCGCAATGGCCGCGTACTCCTCAGGCTTGAAGATCGCCAGCGGTGTCTCGAGCGTCGGATTCGTCGTCTTGACGATGAGATTCGCCGTTGAAATCCACCCTGGACGCTGGATGTTGATGTCTCCACCGAGGCCGACCGTGTACGGGTTCGAGACGCCGCCCTTCCCGGCCGTCAGCGTTGGCACGGTGATGCGCAACGTCTGGTAGACGGTCAGACGCTGGGCCGCCCACGCATCCAGCATCTCATTCGCGAGGTCAAAGACCACACGGACATCGATCGCGTTCAAGGGCTGACCACTGCCGTATACACCGACCGTGCGCAGGGTCTTCTTGGCGAGATCAACGAACTTCATGTGGCCTTCGTCCTTTGCCTGTTACGCCCGCGCCGCGCGTGGACGTGCCGCCTTCTGCGCAGCATTGGTGATAGCCGCCGGGAGGGGCCGACGCGTCCGTGTGGCCTTCGGCGTAGGCGCGCCTGCTGGTTCCCCTTCGGCGGCCATTGCCTGCCCCAGTCCGTCTTCCGGTTCGTCCGACACGTCGTCACGTTCGATGCGCTGCCCGGTCAGCTCGAGGTACCGACGCTTGAGCGACCGCAGTTCAGCCGCGCGCTGCGCCTTGAGATCGCGCGCCGCCATGCGTCCCTCTCGGCCACCAGGCCGCCTGGGGTCCGCCCGCTCCTCTGACACGCCCTCGCGGAGGTTCATCTCGATGACGAACTCGTTTGGATCCGTGCGCCATCCGTCCTCGAGGTACTCCTCCTCCTCTTCGAACGTCGTGACGATCACAATCGTGCGCGGCAGTTTCTGCCGGGCTTCCTTCTTGACGACCGGATCCGGGTGATCCTTGATGAGCCGCGAGAGCGTAATGAACTCTTCGACGTACAGGACTTTCGGATATTCGGCGAATGCGCCCGGTTCAACCGGGGCGAGGTTCTGCTGACTGAGGATCTGCCGGAGCGCCAGGACTTCAGCGTCTGAGAGGATTTTGGAGACGTCGCGCATGGGGATTGGCCGTTCCTTCCTGATGTGGCGAAGCCGCCACCCCTCGATATTGGGGGGTGGCGGCCCGACCTGACTACCGGTGGGTAGTCTATCTCATCGGAGGCTTATCCGCCCGCGTAGATCGCCGCGCCGAGTTCGCCGCGCAGGAGCGCCTGACCGTAGAGGACGTCGATACGCGAGATGAGCTGACCACTCATCACGTCGAACGCACGCACGAACGACATCGACATGCCGAGCTGCTTGTCAGACAGGCGCCCCGCCATGTCCACACCACGCGGCAGCGGGAGATCCGCCGTCACGAGCGTCATCACGTCACGGTGGAAGGCCGCGCACGTCGGCGAGATGGTGTTCGCCGCGCCCACGACGGTCAACGCCGCGTTGTCAGCCGGCAGGGCACTGACCGTCTGATACTGGCCGGACGCAACCAGTGGCGGGTTGAAGTGGATCGTGGCGTTGCCCGCTCCGTCTGATTCGACCGGTGCCGTCACGGCGAACTCCTGCAGCGACCCGTTCGAAATCCGGCTCTGCTGGTTCACCATGTACACGCCGGCCAGCGTGAACCGGTCGCCGACACCGAGACGCGCCGCTGCCGCCGCCGTCCACCCATCGGTGATGAGCGAGGAGCCGGACTGGTCGGCACCATTGACGAGGGGTGTACCACCCTGCGGACCCACGACCTGCGTCGGCAGGTTCTGGTCCATGTACCACGCGAAACCAGCCGCACGGCCCATCTTGCCTTCGATGTACTGTTCGGCAATCGCGGTGGACTGCTGAAACAGCCCCTTCAGGGCGTTGACGATGTACGCCTGCGCCAGCGGGGTCAGGATGAGGTGACGCTCACCATCCTGCGGCGCGGAGTTGTTGTCGAGCGACACACCGGCCAACAGGTACGTCAACAGGTCGGTCGGGGTCGTGCCGGGCGTGCCGACGCTGTTCCAGAACTGCTGAATGAGCGCCGCCGTGTCCGCATCCATCCGGTTCGCGATGTTCGCGACGCACGGCTTGAGCAGCCGATCGCCGAAGTCGTCGATCTTCAGAAGCAGGTCAGCCTGGGAGATTTCGAGGTCCACGCCCGCCTGCGTCGTCAGCGGCACGGGCACCGACGTTTCCGTGATGGGCTCGATGATGGCGCCCTGTCCCACGCGTCCAATCACCCGAATCGGCTTGCGGGCGTTGACGATCTGCCCGATCTTCGCGCCCTCGACGCCGAACTTGTCATCGAACTGCCGATTGATGCACTTGACGATCGTGAGGTTGTTCTCCAGCACGCGCATCGTCTCGCGCGTGATGAGCGTGGACGTGAGGAGGACATCGTCGGCCACCATCAGACCCGACGCCATGCCCGCATGGGCCAGGCGCGCGAACGCGTACCCGACGACCAACGCAATCGCCCACGACACGCTTGCGTGCAGGACGGTTTCCCCTTCGTAACGCGGCAGGCGGCGCAGGGCCGCGACCACGGAGGCTGTGACTCGATCAAACATTGCTGACTCCTTAGGACGGTCGTCGCCGACCACTGAGAACGTCCATCGCGTCTCGCCGCCTGTTGTATTCGGCCAGCGACAGGCTTGGATCGTCCAAACTGAGTTCACCGTGCGCGGCCGGTGCGTCGCCAAGGCTGGTGCCCTGCGGCAGCGGCGCGCGTGAGATTCGACCGGTCGGACGCTGCGCGGTGGTCGGCTGCTGGCTGTGAGGCTGGCGCTTGAGATGAGCCGTCACACGGCCCTCAAGGATGCCCAGCTCTGCGAGCGCGCGACTCCGAGGCAGTTGGTTCAAGCGGTCCACTTCGTCCGGATTGGTCACCAGGTGATAGATCACCTCGCCCCCCTCCGGGGATTGCATCAGGGCCTCTTTCAACTCCGCAGGCAGGTCCAGCCCCTGCTCGGTTGCCTGCGCCATCGCAGTGTCGTAGTCCTCGTGACGGCCGCGTGCGCGCACCACCGATTGCTCGTAGGTTTTCGCGACCGCAGCGAAGTCACGGCTGGCCTGCTCGAGTGCGATGGTCTCTCGACGGGCCACGTCCTCGCGGACGTAATCAATCCGGGCGCCAAGACGCGCCTTCTGTTCAATCCACTTGTCGCGGGCTTCTTCGAACTCGTCAAAGTCCCCGTAATCGCCCTGTTTCGGCTTCGGGCCAAGATCCTCCAGCGCCTTGAGGACCACCGACATCTCCGGGTGCGTATCCGGGATGGACTCGGCCTTGACGGGCTCAACGGTCGGCACCGTGATCGTGGCTCGCTCGGCCACGTGTGGCGCTGCTGTCGCCGACTTCATGGACTCGGCGAGCTGCGCCTTCAGGCGCTCATTCTCTTCCGCAAGCGCACGTTGCTTCGCGCTGGCCTGCTTCCGGGCGGCGGCGGCGGCTCCGTTGACGCTTTTTCGGGTGTGACGCTTGGGCGCCTCGGCCTCGACAGTCGTGCTCGCGTCGTCGTCAGACTCGAGGTCCGCCGCGCCAACCGCTGGCTCCGAGATCGTCTCGCCTGAGGCGTCCGCCTCATCGGACTCCTGCGCTGGCACCTCGCCTTCTGGCGCGGCCTCGCGCAGCGAGACACCGAGGCCCTCCGCCATTTCTTCGGCGGAGTCCGTCGTGGATTCCATGACGAGATCGTCTGTGGTGGATGCGGCCATTGTGTTGTCTCGCTACCTTCTGCGCCCCTTCCGGGCGCGAACCTCCGTGGTGCGACCACGGGCCTGTAAGCGAAACTGGGCTCCAGTGCGACCAGAGCCCAGTGCGAACCAGACTCCTTACGCGATCGTGATGTTCCGTGACGTCAGCACGCGCCATGCGCCGTTGGTCGCGAAGATCACCAACTGGTCGCCGATGGCGCCGCCGAAGGTCGCCACGTCGCTCGAGGTCGTCGTGCCGAAGAATCCGGCTGTGTAGGTGACCGTATGGGCCTGCGCGGTAGACGCCTGCAGCACCATCACCATGCCATCCTGGTACTTCGACGGGGCCGCCAGCGTCATCGCCAGCGCGCCACCAGACCCAATGAACTGCACGCCGGGCTGCACCGTAATCGCGCCAGCCGTGGCGTACGTCCATCCCGTATACCGCGTCGGATTGGCGGCCGGCAGTCCATTGCGCGTGATCTGCGCCCAGGTTGAGGCCGCCGAGCCCGTCAGCGTGGACACCGCCGCGCACTGGTAAATGCTCACCGAGGGGCCGATGACAATGAACGGGGAGGCCGGCGTCGCGGTCGAGACGCACGCGCCCGAGGGCTCATTGCTCGTGAACTGAAAGAGGTTGGAGGCCCCCAGAAACACCGGAGCACCGCTCGCGTGGGCGGCGGCATTCGTGCCGGACTGACCACGGACGACATTCCATCGGGTCGCTTGAGGCGTCTGTGACTGGATGGTCATGTACTCGCCATCCACCACCAACCCCTGACCGATTGCCACGTTGCTGCCCGACGCCAGGGTGATGACCGTGGCCGGCTGTCCCTGTGCAGGCGCCGCGAGTGCCGCTCCGAGTGTCGTGCTGTACAGTGCCGTCTGGGCGAACACCGCAATCTGCTGTCCCATTGTGACGACCGCAACCAGGGCGAGCGCCAGGGCGATCAGGGCCTTCCGAATCATTCGCATCTTCATATCTCCTTCACACAGACCGTAATCGCCCGACAAGGGGCGTGACGAGTGACAGTGTCGTGTCGCGGGCGGATTTCCTGTCAAGACGGCTGAGGCGCGCCGGCAGGCGGTGGACCAGCGGCTTGCTGCTGTTGTTCGCTGAGGGACGCATCGGCATCGCGCTTTGCGCCGATCTGCTGCACGGCCGCCGCGTGCTGCTGTGCCGCCTGTACCGTTTGGTGATCCTGCTGCATGTCCAGCACCGTCTCGGCGTGGATCTGGTCCACCAGTTGCGCGAAGCGCGTGGCCTCCGCCTGGAAGGCCGCGATGCTTTGCTGGGACCCGATCTTGGCCTGCGCGGTCGCGAGCTGCGCGTTGGCCGCAATCATCGCCACTTCGCGCTTCACGTCGGACTCGATCGTCTTCTGCTCGATGACCTTCGCCATCTCTCCGATGGCGCGCTGGCCCACCTCGACCAGCTTCTTGAGTTGTTCGTTCTCGCCCTGCAGGAGGACGGCGCGGCCCTCCGGGTCTGACTGGTCCTGGAACTGTGGCGGCAAGGACATCTTGGCGCGCTTCGCCAGTTGCTGGGCGGCTTCGTTGTCGCTCTGCTCGAGGACGAGGTCTGCGCCGATACCCGCCAGGCCCGGAAGGACCTTGAAGAGGTCGAGCAGCCATGCCTGTGTGGCCTGCTTCTCGTTCTGGTAGCTCGGACCCGTGCTGACGGTGCAGTCGAAGTGCCCAACGCCCATGTCGTACATGTCCGACACGTCTGGGAACTCGCCCTCGGCCGGCTTGTTCTCATCGCCCGTGTAGATCACAGCGGGCTGCTGCTTCCCGTCCGGCTGCACCAGGTGCAAGAGGCGAGGGGTGTCGTAGACCACCGGGATCCACTTCAGGAGCGTTCGCCCGATGGCGCGCTTGGTGCGCTGGAGGTTGTCGAGGAAGTTGCTGTTCGCCATCGACCCTTGCTGTTGCAGGAGTTCGCGCGCCTTACCGGACTCCGAGTGCCCGCCACGCTGTCCGAGGCTCGGTTCAAACAGCCCCATGACCGACATCAGGTCCTGGTTGGACTCCGACAAGCCGGCCACCATCGCGCCAATCGCCGGATCGACCGCACTGCGCTGCGGCGCCGGCACCAACTGATCCCCGTTCGCGATCGGATCGTAGTACAGCACCGCTTTCGGCACGCGGTTCGCCTCGCGCCAATCGTCCATGTACCGTTCGATTTGCCCCTTGGCCGCGATCCAGGGGGCCTTGGGCGCCAGCGCGACGGCTTCTGCGATGCTCGACGACCAGAAGTTGTACATCTGCTGGGGGTCACGCGCGTCACGGACCATGCCCCGGTAGTCCACCTCTCCATCAAGGTCACGCTCGTCGCCAATGACCGGGAATAGGGGGATACGGTCGCCGGGGACCTCACGCCCATCCGTGCGATCCTCGTTGCCCTCGAGGATGTCTACGGAGTTATGCAGACACCATTTCACAATGCGCTTCTTCACCGACCTTGACTTGACGACGGTCGGCTCTGGCTCGCCGGGGTGCCCGAAGGTGAAGGCCGCGATGTAGTCGTCCCACTCCTCGGCCCACAGGGACTTCCCATTCGACAGACCGAGCAGTTCGCGCTCCTCAATCTCAATCCAGAAGTATTCCGCGAGGAAGACTTTGCCCATCGGCGCCCAGTCGTCCATGCGCTCCGACCCGACACCCGTGAACTCGAGAATGCTTTCGTAGGGCGAGATCGCGCCCCACCGCTCGTTGTAGTAGTCCTTGGTGACGACGCCGACCACGTGCATCCACCAGCAATCAGAGAAGTCCGCCTCCTGCGTGGAGGGATCCCAATACACGGACAACGGATTGCGCACGCGACGGAGGCGGCAGACCTGGTCGAACCCCTCCTCGTCTTCGCCCCACTCCGCCCGGAGACGCACGAAGCCGAGGCCGCTCACGAGCTGATGTTGGCTCGCCGTGTCGTAGGCAACGTCCGCATCGCTCTCGACCTCGATGCCTCGGATCACGGCTTGGAACGCGTTCGCCAACTTGGTACTGGCGCCCTTGTCGCGCGCATTCACGACGATACTCGACCGGTTCATGCGGTTTTGGTTCGAGACCTGCCGGATGAACTGAGGGAGGCGATTGATGGTCAGGACCGGGCGCTGTTCGTCTTCGCGGAACTGTCGGTCTTCCGCGCGCCACTGGTCGCCGTATTCCATGCGCTGATCGGCGCGCATGTTCTGGCGCAACTTGAACGAGGCGGCATCGGCGGTCTTCCAGCGGCGCCGAGACTGCGCGATCAGGTTGCGCACCTTCGCCCGCGCGGCGTCCTGCTCGGTTCCCGGCTCGGCCGACAGAAACCGGCGCGGCGTCCCTATCGCGAACGCGTCATCCGGAGGGGCTTCGGCCGGCAGCTCGATCGTCGTCCGCCGCTTCCGGTCCGTCGAGACGATCTTCATCGACCAAACATCCCGCCGAACATGCCGCGACCCACAGCGCCGAGTCCGCCGATGCCCTTGGCCGCACCTGTGCGCATGGCCGACCCAATCCCGGACGGAGACACGCCTGGTATCCCGCCCGCCACGCCCGCGATGGGGTTCCTCGAGACGGCGCCCACCTTGCCCGACACGGCGTCTGCCATCGACTGTTGCGGCGCGCCCATGCCGTGCTGCTGCTTGAGGTAATCGAAGAATTGCGCCATCTGACCCGTGCCGGCCTGGTCACCCTGCGACCACGTCGCCGCCCCATCGGCACCGGGCTCGATCGTCAGCGGTCCGTTCCACCGACCGCCGTTCTTCCAGTCGCGGCCCCATCCATCATTGGCTGTGGTGCGACCGCCGCCCAGATCAATCGGTGCGATATCGCCAGGACCGGCTCCCGGCTGACCCTGTGGTTGCGGCGAGGCCTGCGCTTGTTCTCCGGGCGTGGGCGTGTACTGGTCCGGACCGTCGTCGTTCGGATCCCAGTACCCACCAGTCGGACCCATCTTCCAACGTCCGGGCATGTGCGCCTACTCCTCGTCCTGTCCGTAGTTGAACGTCTTCCGAAGGTGATCGTGGACATCGTCGGGCGAGCCGAACGTGTGAACTTCAGCCTTCGGGGTGCCCCCGTATTCGGGGTGATAGTGATGCTTCGCGATGAACCCGCCATTCTCTGAGCGGTCCACCACCACACGCTTGAGGCGCTTTCTGGGCTCGGGCCGCGCTTTCGGCGCTGCGTCTTTCGGCGCACTGACCCGTGTCGTCCCTTGAGACGTCTTCTCCGCGAGCCCTCGCATCATCGCGCGTGCCCGACCCACACCGGACTCCACAACGGCACCGGCTTTCTCGAGCACGGTGCCAATCTGGGCCATAGGGTCAGATAGCCCAACCTGTTTCACGGCGTCCTTGATGTCGTCGGCGGGTCCGGGCATGTGTGGGGCCTCGTTACGAGACGTTCTTGCCCTTGGCGGTGTCGATGCGTCCGCCAGACGCCTTGCCCAACGCTTTCACGTCAGCACTGCCGCCCTGGTAGGTCGCCTTGCTCTTCGGGGTGTCCTGCTTGAACGCCATCGACCCGCCCGTGTTGGCTGTCGTGGGTCCGCCCTGACGCAATCCGCTGATTGCGCCGCCTGTCTGATGTGCCATCTTGCCCATTGGTGAGTGTCCTCCGCGACACAGTGTCGTGTCGCGGGCGGACCGTGAGCAAGCTACTCGGGTCTACGTGCCGTCGAACACCACGTCATACGCCACTCCGTCAACGATGATCGTCCTCGCCTCCCTTGGCGCATACGACACGCGTTCCGGCTCGGCCTCGACCTCTCGACGCTTGGCCCGACTGGGCCGCACGTAGCCGGCGTCGCGTCCGCACTTCCGGCAATACCCGCCGCAGCCCCCTTGCATGGCGCGACCACACCGCATCCGACACGGGCTAGACCCCATCGCCCACCCTCCGAATCCTGCTATTCGTGATGACCTGACGCACGCGAAACGGGATCGCGGCATTCGTTGACGACAGATGCTCGAGGAAACTGGCGACCTCGAACGGCTCGAATCGCCGGACCGCCACCTGGTTCTCCATCACCGGACGCCAGCCGTCGTCTCCGTGAACCGTCGTCGGTGTCTGAATGTCGATCTCGTAGAAGAGTGCCATCGCGCCAACTCCCTATCCTCGTTGGGTCGGGCCCAAGAAGTGTGAAACGGTTTTTCCCCAACCGAGCCCCTGTACTCCTTGAACCCGACCAACCCCTCAGAACCGCCAGTCCTTGCGCTTCCGCATACGTGCGCCGGACGCGGCCATCATCTGCATGTTGTGTTCAAAGACCTCCCACGACAGCTCCAGCTCCTTATCAGTCAGTCCCGACGCAAGGCTGTCCGCCCGCATGGTTTCCTTCAGGAGGAGGACGAACCCCTTCCGCTGGAGCAGGTAGACGTCGTAGAGGAGCACAGCATTCGAGTCGCGCAGGCGCTTGAAGAGGAAGGCACCCACAGCACGCGCCCGCAGATTGCGCGGTAGGACCGCGTCGATATCGGTGGCGATACGGGTGTCCCGCTCCTGCTCCTTCTCGCCGCCCATCAGGTGCGCGGCGGTCAACGCCGGGAAGTCTGCCGGGTTGTCGCTCAAGGCCCCCTTGACGCGCTCGATGACGGTCAGGACCTGGTTGCCGTCGTCGGTTCGGGTGATCTGCTGGTCGCTCACACGTGTTCTCCTCAGTGAATCCGGTTGAATCGTAGCTGAGTCTTGGTCCGCAACGGTGGCAACACATCGGGCTGCCACGACAGCAGCACCTGTCGCCAGATCGCATCGGTGCAGAACGCCTCAACGCTCGCCGACGCCTTGCACCGGTCGCAGAGGCGGAGGCTGAGCGGAGCCCATGACACCGTACCATCCGGGCTGAGCATCTCAAGGCTTGGCTCCCACACACCAGGCTGTCCACTGGTGCAGTCGGGTGTGGTGCAGACAGCCGCGCGCCTGAACTTGAGGAGTGGCCCCACGACGCGTTCCAGCTCCTCACGCTGCTCGGGCGTTGCCTGGCCCAATATCTCCATCCAGTGCGCCTCGTCTTGGACGCCGTTCGCCAGCGCCTGCAGCGCCTCTCGCTGCAACTCCCGGTCGGACGGCGCGTCACGCTTCAGATCGATATCCATCAGAGTAGCCCTCCGAGCCACCAGCCGAAGAGGAATCCGGCGACCGCGACCCCCGTGATCGCCAACCCACACCCGATCCCCCTCACGCGACGGTCCTCGCGATATCCGATAACTCCTGCCCGACTTCCTCGGCGCGGGCCTTGAGCTTGGCGAACAGGACATCGTCGTCGCCGCACACCGCGCGAATCGCTTCATCGGTCAACCCGAGCCGGCGCATCACCACCGAGGGTGTCAGGCCCCCCAGCTCTCGGGCGATGTTCGCCGCTTCGACGCGGGATACGGCGTCCTGCGCCTCTCGCAACTCTGCCACCTGACGCATATCCTCGCTCGTGGGCATTGGCAGCACCGGCTTGCCGGTCTCGAGGGTGACGTCATGTCGGCGCCCGGCGTCCAGCGTCATCTCGAGGTCCCAGTTGATATCTACCGCTCCGGGATTCGCCAACACCCAGGCCGCCACCTCATTCGCATGACCCACCAACTCGGGCGGCACCTCGTGTCCCGGACGGACACACATGAAGCGCGGTCGGTACTCGCCCGCCTCGAACAGCGCCTTGCGCCGGTCGATCTCCGCGTAATACTCCTGGTCGATCTCCATGTTGTGGGCGGCGATCTCGGCCGTCGCCGGCAATGGCGCTGTGGCGGCGCTGAATCCGTGCTCGCGCTTCCACTTCTCCTCGTCGGTCAACATTTCGTGCTGGCCTACGGGCACTGCCAGTGTGCCAATCGGAGCGGCGGTCGCCCCACGCAAGCGCCACCACGTCTTCAGCCTTGTCACGAGTTTCATTTCCATACCCGTTTTCTCCTCATCTGCTTCTTCAGTTTGTCGATCTGTGGGTCACGCGACTTCGGCTGGTGCGCCGCTTTGTCCCCATTGCTCGCGTGATACCCATGACACTCGTCGCACCAGTAGACGTGGAGGCGGAACCGAGCGTGGTGATTGTGCTCCTTCGCGGCCCGCGCGCTTCCGAACACACGCTTGGTACAGGGCGTCACGGCTCCACCTCCTCATACACCGCCATCATGGCCCCACGGTGGAGCAGCTTGAACACGCGTGGCCGACTCACGGCCGTGGGTCCGCCACGCACAATAGGGACCCGCAACTGTGTGCGCTGCGGCGGGTAGTACAAGCGCTCAGGTGGGGTTTCCGTGGAGTTGAAGATTGCCACTGTGTGCGGCGTCAGAAGCATGTAGTTCATCGCCGCCTCACCTCTCCGGCCGCTGCTTGCCGCACTCGATGATATTCACCACAATCCACGCGATGGTGTGGCACAAGGTCTCGTCATCCTCCTCGTCTGTCTTGACGCCAGCCCAGGCGACGATATGGAGGGCCGCGTGCGTCGCCTCGTGGCAGGCCGTGCCCATCTCACGAGCCGAGACCGGTGGCCTTGGTAGCCAGATGGTCGGCGTGTAGCCATGCCGGACGACACACGCGCCACGGGTCCCCTCCGAGAGCGTCGGCGCATCTGGATACTTCGCGTCGAGAAACCCATTGGTCCGGTCTCGGTCGCCGCCGACAATATCGACAGAGTTATCGAAGACGCCCATCTCCACACGACGAATGCGGAGC
>ERZ795047.541-NODE-541-length-46573-cov-6.607937_pt1 | contig 46573 bp, 45 predicted proteins | sample MGYA00375131_ERZ795047 | MGnify/ENA primary metagenome ERZ795047 (study PRJEB30176, sample SAMN05720228) | activated sludge metagenome | isolation source: Anaerobic digester | place: Japan | collected 2015-05-20 ... | reverse complement strand
TGACCGACATCTACTACGATCCGCTCAGCAGTCAGGTGATCATCAGCGACGAGGACGGACCGAGGGTCAGCCTCTATCTCTACAACCCCTCAACCCACGAGCTCACCCTTCGGCTTGTGAAAGACAACATCTACTACTCCAGGGGTGTCTTAGCCAAGTCAAATGCTGAACTAGTGGCGCGAATGGCAAGACTTGCAGATGAACTGGGCCGTCCGGTTGCAAAGCCTGAAGATGCGCGCAAGCTCTTGAGATTGACCTAGTTCTACAATTATAATACTCGAGGACTAATCTTTCGCTTTGGGCAAAAGAGTCCGTATATGAGGAAAACGCCAAAAAGAGGTGTGCAGCATTGCAATTGTTTTTGGATACAGCCAATGTAGAAGAGATCAAAGAAGCCCTTACGTGGGGCGTTATCTCGGGGGTTACAACTAATCCGAGTCTTGTGGCCAAAGAGAAGCGCGACTTCAAGGTTTTAGTGAAAGAGATTTGTGACATGGTTCCGGGGCCTGTTTCCGCAGAAGTGATTAGCCTTGATTCCCAAGAAATGATATCAGAGGCCAGAGAATTGGCGCGGGTGGCTCCTAACGTTGTCGTCAAAATCCCAATGTGCATAGAAGGGCTCAAAGCAGTTAAGGTCCTTTCTCAAGAAGGGATCAAAACTAACGTTACGCTCGTATTTTCAGCTAATCAGGGACTTTTGGCAGCTCTTGCGGGTGCAACCTATGTGAGCCCATTTGTAGGAAGGCTTGATGATGTAGGCAATGAGGGAATGGCCGTAGTAGAAGACTTGGTAATCCTAATCGAAAACTATAGTCTTCCGACTAAGGTAATAGCAGCATCTATTCGTCATCCCATGCATGTCCTTGAAGCAGCCAGGATTAGCGCTCATGTAGCTACTGTGCCGTACAAAGTTTTAGAATCGATGACACGTCATCCTCTTACCGACATAGGCATAGTTAGATTTCTAGACGACTGGGCAAAAGTGCAAAAGGAACTTAGATGAGGTAACGTAAGTGAAATGATATTGCGAACAACTCATACTTATGATAACCTCAGGTGGGAGTAGAAATCAGTAGTCTTCCACGAGAAGTACCCTCTAGTAATCAATAAGCAATGTGATTCTGGGTTTTTGAGATAAGTTTTTTGCATTCTTACGCGCTTATCATCTTCCCAAGAGTCTTTTATAAAGTGCCTTAAGGTGAAGATTGAAACTGTGACGATTCCCAATGTCTACGAAAGCAATCTACGATGGCATTGAATATTACCACACAAAAAGAAGGTGTTAGCATGGTTGAAAATGACGTTCCTTTTGAAGAGAAACATCTTGTTTCAGGCGGAGAGATGACCGACGAAGCCTCTCTAACCCTGGGGGAAGATTCCAAAGAGACACCGGGGGGCGAGGAAAAACCTGTGAAGAAGAGAGGAAGGCCTAGGAAGAAGACGATAGAGAACCAACAGGCAGATAAGAAAGAAGAGCCGGAGGAAGAAAAGCCCAAAAAGACGCGTACAGTGCGCAAGAAGACCAAGCAAGACGAAACCCTCTTAGAACTAGAACCAGCCGAGAGCGTGACAGTTGAACCGAGTGTTTCTCAGGAAGCTCCTGCGGAACAAGCCGTTTCGAAAAGAAGAGTAGGTCGTCCCAAAAAAGCTGAAGCTACCCCGGAGGAAGTCCCAGAGAAAGCACCAAATGAGCAGCTTGAGGAAGTGATAGTAGCTCAGTTGGCTGAGCCCAAATCAGGAGAGATTGCTCTCGGAGGGGAGTCTATCTTGGAAGGAATCGAGATAGAAGAAGCAAAGGATCAATCGTCCGGTGAGTCCCTCCCGAGCGCCGCCTCTTCGCAGATCTCTTTAGAGGCGCAAAAACCGTCAGTAGTCGCGCGGAAGCCAGAACATTCTGCCGCGAAGTCTGTAGCTGTTGTGACAGATTCTTTGGCGAGAGAGCAAGTGAAAGCGGTTCCCAAAGCCAAGCCCGGGTCTGGTCCTTCCATGGCCGAACTTGAAGAAATGACCCTTGTAGAGCTCCAGAAAGAAGCGAGAGAACTTGGCGTTGCAGGGTATTCGACCTTAAGAAAGAAAGAACTTGTTTTTGAGATCTTAAAAGCCAAGACTCAGGCGGGCGGACTTATCTTCGCTGAAGGTTTGTTAGAAATCCTCAATGAAGGTTACGGTTTCTTGAGACCGGCTTTTTACTTCCCGTCCAAAGACGACATATACATCTCTCCTTCTCAGATAAGAAGGTTTGACTTAAGGACTGGGGATTTAGTAACAGGCCAAGTACGTCCTCCTAAGGATAGCGAAAGATATTACGGACTCCTTAGGATAGAGGCAATCAACGGTCAGGATCCTGAGGTCGCTAGGGAACGACCCAACTTCGAAGGACTCACACCCATTTTCCCCAACGAAAGGTTCAAGTTAGAAACATCGAGAGACGAATTATCAGGAAGGCTACTTGATCTTGTGGCGCCTATAGGTAAAGGGCAAAGAGGCCTTATAGTCTCTCCACCCAAAGCAGGCAAGACGGTCCTACTTAAGAACATCGCGAACGCTATTACTAAGAATCATCCGGATACCTACCTTATGGTGCTTCTAATAGATGAACGTCCCGAAGAAGTTACCGATATGCAAAGGTCTGTAAGGGGCGAAGTGATTGCCTCTACTTTTGACGAGCCGCCGGCCAATCACGCCCGGGTCAGCGAGATGGCTCTCGAGCGCGCAAAGAGACTGGTTGAAACGGGTCGGGACGTAGTCATACTTCTAGATAGCATTACAAGGATGACAAGAGCATATAACTTAATAGAGCCCCCTTCCGGAAGAACGCTAACAGGCGGAATGGACCCTGCTGCGTTTTACAAGCCGAAGAGGTTTTTTGGAGCCGCCAGAAACATCGAAGAAGGCGGAAGCCTGACCATTCTGGCCACCTGTCTTGTAGATACAGGCAGCAGAATGGATGACGTCATCTACGAAGAATTCAAAGGCACAGGCAACATGGAAGTCCACCTCGATAGAAAACTTGCGGAGAAGAGGATTTTCCCGGCTATCGACGTCAAGCGTTCAGGTACCAGGAAAGAAGAACTCCTGCAAAGCAAAGAAGAGCTTGAAGCCATGTGGCTTTTCCGCAAGATGACCAATGAGATTGAGCCTGACAAAGTGCTCGAGGCCCTCATGGACATTCTCAGCAAGACGAGGACGAACTCAGAAGCATGGAATCTCATAAGAAGGCGACTGTCTCTGGTTAGGTAAGAAGTGTCTCTTGGAATCTCGGTGCCTAAGGCCTAAGTAGCGTACCTTTTCCTTCACTTTGGTTGATCGAAGACACCTTGTGAGATTATACTGGTGTTTGTGAGCGTATCTTTCGAGGGTATGATAGAGGAGATAATTCTAAGATGGCTGTGTCGGATTTGCACGTGCACTCTTTGGCTTCCTGCGATAGCGATGCAAGCATTTGGGAAATGTGTGACAGAGCGTGTGAACTAGGTATTGAGGCAATTGCTTTTACAGAGCACCTGGAGTTCAGACCCAAAGATACCTGTTACGCGAAGTATGACTATGATAAAGCTATGTCTCTTTGCGAAAGCGCAAGGGATTATTACGACGGAACTCTCAGAATTCTTTTTGGCGTAGAGGTAACGTACTGGTCAGATATTGAGGATCAAATCCGCGCCTACCTTAGTCGTTACCCTTTTGATGTAGTCATAGGCTCCGTCCATGATGCCCCGCCCATTGACTTTTGGAATCCGGCCAACGCAAGTTATGTGGGTAGTAATCCGGATGCTGCAAAGAAGGCAATGAGACTTTATTTCGAACAAATAAGAAGATTGGCATTGTCAGGGCTTTTCGACATAGTGGGACATCTGGGTATTTACAAGCGATACATCCAAACATGGCCCGACCCATTACGCGATAAAGAACTTGAGCAAGCGCTTATCGCAGCCTTGGATGCTATCGTAAAGAACTGTAGGCTGGAACTAAATGCAGCAACCTTGCATAGAGCGGTGCCTTTGCCATTACCAAGTGTGGAAGTTTTGAGAATATATAGGGAAATGGGTGGTCGTGTACCTACGTACGGGTCAGATGCTCATAGTCCGTCACGATTGGGGACGAACTATGACATTGCCAACAAATTGGTAAAAGAAGCTGGGTATGATGAATTTGCCTCATGGCGTGACGTAATCCGTCCCACCGGGTCCTTATCTGCTCAAACTGCAGCAAGCGAAGGAGGAAGCGAGTCTATCTGAAAAATAGATAAAGCGATCCTCGTTACCGTCTCATTTCATGTTGCTTCCTTGATAGACATAGCGTCAGGTGCTATACTTTCTATCGAATAGTCATTTTGGTTTATAATCTGATTGAGGTGATTTAGGTGAAACCCGGTATCCATCCTGAATACTACGATACTACAATAACCTGCGCATGCGGCGCGGTCTATCATGTAGGTTCTACTAAGAAAGATATACGTGTTGAGATTTGCTCTAACTGTCATCCCTTTTTCACGGGTGTCCAAAAGATCGTAGACACCGGTGGCAGAGTTGAGAAATTCAGAAAGAGATATGGTTATCTCGAGGGGGAGAAAACTCCCGAAGAGAGTCAAGTCGCAAGAACCAAGAAAAAAGAAGAGCGTTAGCCAAACATTTAAGAACATCGGCAGAATTCTATTTGGGTATTCCGGGATTTCTGCCTTTTTATTTGCCCGTATGTGTTAAGGAAGTTTCGCGGAAGGAAAGGCGGGGGTAGCGTGAGCCAAAAAGGGCGCCCATCTTACGGCGGCCAGGCAGTTATAGAAGGGGTCATGATGCGAGGGCCGAACTATGTGGCTCTTTCGGTGAGAGATCCGGATGGGAATATCAAATCTCTTACCAAAGAGGTCAAATCCTTATCTCAAAGGAACGGTTTTACTCGTCTTCCTATAGTCCGCGGGGTGCTTTCATTGTGGGAGTCATTATCCTTGGGGATTGGCATGTTGCTCCAATCGGCGGAAATCGCATCGCCTGAAGAAGAAAAGCCTTCTGATAGCTCGCTAACCATGTCTGTACTGTTTGCCGCTGTTTTGGCTGTGGGGTTGTTCATAGTCTTGCCGTCTTTTGCAACCGAATGGATTATGAGAACGGTTTCTCTTTCGGGCGGAACTTGGGTGAGCTTTATTGAGTCCGCAATGCGTCTTAGCATTTTGGTGATTTACATTTTGGCAATCTCTCAAATGAAAGATATCCAGAGGATCCTTCAGTACCACGGAGCCGAACACAAGGTCATATGGGCGTTCGAGAAGAACTCGTTCAATCCCGAAGAGTTTGTGACTTCTAGCGAAGCGGCAGATGGAGTAGGCAAAAGTGCAATCCACGGGAACAACGGTTTTCAGAGGGCGGTCGGGTCTTTGGCTGAAAAAGCTCAATGCGAATCCAGACTACATCCGCGATGCGGGACGAGTTTTCTTTTCATAGTAGTTTTGGTAACCTGGCTCGTTTTTCTATTTGTGAGTCCCGGTTCTCTGGCTTTGAGGATTGCAAGCAGGATTGCCCTATTGCCTCTGGTTGCGGGATTAGCATATGAGATCCTCAGGCTTTCAGCAAGACATGAAGGTATCATGTGGGATATTTTGAAGGCACCAGGTGTGTATATGCAGAAACTTACGACCAAAGAACCTTCGAGGGATCAACTTGAGGTGGCGGCAACTAGCCTTCTGCTTCTCGTCAAAGAAGAATCTCAGGTTGTGTGAATGGTTGGATAGAAGAAAAGGAGTGAGAGTTTAGTGAGCACATTTGATGTTGAGGTCAATGGATTTTTGGACAAACTTGAACTCCTGGCGAAAAGATATGAGACGGTAAGCGCGCTTTTGGAGGATCCGGAAGTGTTTTCAGATCCGCACAGATACAAGGATCTAGCAAAGGAAAAGGCTCGTCTCGAGGATGTAGTAACCAGGTACAAGCGCTATTTGGAAATAGCGTCTCAGATAGAAAGCAGTAAGGAAGTATTGGAGAAAGAGACTGACGAAGAGATGAGGATTCTCTTCGAAGAAGAAATCCAAAACCTTACCGAGGAACAAAAAAGGATTGAAGAACAGCTAAGACTTGACCTCATACCCAAAGATCCCAACGACGACAAGAACGTCATCATAGAAATTAGAGCCGGAACCGGTGGAGATGAAGCCGCTCTTTTCGCAGGTGATCTTTTCCGTATGTACGGCATGTATGCTGAAGGTAAGGGTTGGAAAACAGAGATCCTTTCTAGCAACCCAACCGATTTGGGCGGTTTCAAAGAGGTTATTTTTGCGGTCGAGGGAGAAGGAGCCTACAGCCGGCTCAAGTACGAGGGCGGGGTTCACAGGGTCCAAAGAGTCCCTTCCACTGAATCCAGCGGGCGAATCCATACTTCTACCGCTACGGTTGCGGTAATTCCCGAAGCCGAAGAAGTTGATTTGGTAATAGATCCCAAAGAGATCAGGATTGACACGTTCTGTGCCTCCGGACATGGCGGTCAAGGCGTAAACACTACGTATTCGGCGGTAAGGCTCACCCATTTGCCAACGGGTATTCAAGTGAGTTGCCAGGATGAAAGGTCTCAGATACAAAACAGGGAAAAAGCAATGAGAGTCCTTCGCTCGAGACTAAAAGCGATGATGGAACAAGAGCAGAGCCAAGAGATCACTGAGTTTCGCCGTTCGCAGGTAGGAACGGGTGAACGTTCTGAAAAGATACGGACCTACAACTTTCCTCAAAACCGGATAACTGACCATCGCGTGGGATACACTACTCACAGGCTGCCTCAGGTGCTTGACGGTGACCTGGATGAGATAATAGACGAGTTAGTTAAGAATGAACAAAGCGAGAGATTAGAAGCCATGGCTGTGCGAGGATGATGCCCTTTAGGGGGTATGCATTTTGCGCAAAAGGCGAGGTGTAAAAGAAACAATATGGAGGTACGCGAGGCCCTTTCTTTAGGGCAAAAGGCCTTATCAGGTAAAAACGAAGGATCATCGAGAGATGCTGTGCTTCTTTTGTCTCATGCCCTGAATTGTAGTCCCGAAGACATCTATATCCACCCTGAGCGCATCGTGACACCAGAAGAATACGATACTTATGTATCTTTCTTGAGAAGGCGAGTAGAAAACGAACCCATTGCATACATTTTGGGCTACAAGCACTTTATGGGTAGGGAGTTCAAAGTAGATAGAAGAGTCCTTATCCCGAGGCCTGAGACCGAAATACTGGTTGAAAGTGCACTTTATCTCATAAAGGGAAAGACCTCTCCTGTCATCTGCGACATTTGCTGCGGCTCAGGCGCAGTAGGGCTATCCATAGCAAAGGAACTAGAAGGTGGACTTTGTTTCCTCACTGATATCTCTTCAGATGCACTCCAAGTAGCCTGCGAAAACGCCAAGAGGTTGCGGCTAGACCAAACAGGTGCGGTGCACTTTTTGCAGGGCGATGGATTGGAACCGCTCAAGCAAAAAGGATTGTGGGGAAAAGTAGACATTATGGTTTCAAATCCACCTTACATACCTCATAAGGGGATCGCTAACCTATCTTCAGAGATTAAGGATTTCGAACCATGGTTGGCGCTAGACGGCGGAGACGATGGAACCGAGTTCATACGAATGCTCATCAAATCGGCTCCTTGTTTTCTCAAGCCAGGAGGGTATCTGCTGATTGAGATAGGCTATGGCCAAGTAGATACATGTGTTGACGCGGTGTTTCAGTCTGTGGAGCGCCCGTCCGAAAGTTCGGGTGTTGCCGACGGTTTGGAACCTCAGGCGTTTCTCAGTCCTCCTCATCTTCTTGTAAAGACTGAGTTCTATGCACCTTGCGAATCCCCTTGGCTCAAGTGTTGGACCATATGCGACTACGCCGGAATAGAAAGAGTATTTGCTGCGCAAAAGAAATGACTGACATATCTTTTGCAGATACGTCGCTAAGATAACCGCAGCGGAAATGCAGACTATGCTGAACTAGAAAGGGAGGGTTCATAATGAAGATAGGAGTATTATGGAGAAGATTCAGAAATGTTGAGCAGCATATGAACCTCGAGCCCGAGAGAACCTACGATGACGCTTACCTTGAGGCGCTTCAATATTCGTATGGGCTAAGGGATGCCGGGTACGAAACATGCCTGCTCGAGTGGCGAGACGAGTGCTGTGAAACCATGCGCGAAATCGAAGGTGAGAAAGTCGATCTGATCTTCAATGCCTCGAGCACCAACGAAGTTGCTTTTTGCGAAATTCTCGGATTGCCATATGTTGGTTCAGATCTAGGCCTAGTGGCGACTGATAAGGCGTTCAGGAAAGCCGTTGTTGGCTATTACGGTCTTACCACCCCCAGATTTGTCGTGGCAAAGGACGAAGACTCCATTCCGGAAATTCCGTTTGGTTATCCCGTTTTCATCAAACCGTTATCAGGTAGGGGTAGCGCTGGGATTGGCGAAGACAATATTGTTCGTGATCCGGAAGCAATCCGGGAAGTAGTAGCAAAAGTTGTGCACGGCGTCGGTCAACCGGCACTCATAGAAGAGTATATACAAGGTAAAGAAATCACAGTCGGAGTCATAGGCTTTCGTCATCCTGTTGCTTTGCCGGCAGTGGAGATTGAGTATAATTCGCAAACGACCAATACTTTCGAGCACAAGATGTTCGATCGCGAAACCATCTATTGTCCTGCTCGTTTGCCTTCCGTAGTGGAAAAAGACATCCGGAACACCTGCCTTTTAATCTATGAGGTGTTAAACGCAAAGGACTATGCAAGGATCGATATGATGTTGGACGACCATTTGGAGCCCTATTTTTTGGAACTCAATACGTTTGCCGGTCTTACCATGGAATCGCAGGTTGCAGAAGATAAAACGATGCGGTTGCATCACGGGTATATGGGGTATGCTGCCAAAGCAGCCGGTATGAGTCAAGCGGAGTTGCTTGGGTCGATTGTCAAGAGCTCGCTCGATAGATATGGGATGGCTGGTTGAATGCATGAATAATCCGATCGTAATCTTACAAGACGCCTGAGGGCGCCCTCATGAAATGTTGACACCCCCAAATTCACAAGCGTATACTTAAATCGTATCTCTTATTGATATGCAGTGTGTAAGCGTGGACGTAGGCAAAGAAGGTTTCTTTACCGCATAAAGGAGGTGGGAATCTTCTCGTTGACGCAGTTGTCCTCTTGAATCTTTGTTGGGTAGACTTTAGCTCACATTTATCTGACGCAATGAAATGTCATAGCATTTTCACCTCATGAACGAATCATGGAAACAGCCCACATCCGATGTGTTTAATGCCTGCATGTAAGCCTTTTAACTGATCCCGAATAGCTCATAGGACCATCGAAACGAGGTAGATGGACACTATCTAAGTTAAGGAGAGGTAGGTGGTTTCGAAATGTTCTGGTTAGCCGCCGAAGAATCTGCAAAACCGGTGCTGGGTTTCCTTGCACCTGGCAAAGTGGCACAGTGCTTTACTATGATAATCATGCTATTGCTCGTGTACATCATGATTCAGCGCGCAAAGGCGGGTTTGCCTACACGACAAATCCGGAAGATACCGGGACTTGATGCCGTGGATGAGGCGATTGGGCGAGCTACAGAAATGGGGCGCGCAGTTCACTTCAGCCCCGGTCTGGGAGGCGTTTCTAATCCGGCCACCTTTGCTGCGTGGGCGTTTTTGTCATATATCGCAAGACTCTGCGCAAGTTATGATACACGACTGATAAATACCAACCGAGACTATCTGGTTCACTCTATCGATGAAGAGATAATCAGACAATCCTACCTAGAAGCCGGACGACCGGAAGCGTACAACCCCGATGATGTCAGGTGGTTATCGGACTCCCAGTTTGCATATGCAACAGGGGTTCTTGGCCTTTTTGAACGTGAGCAGCCTGCAGCGAATATCATGATTGGGTACTTTTATGCTGAATCTATGCTATTTGCCGAAGCCGGTGCCATTAGCGGAGCGATTCAGATTGCAGGGACGACAAACACTACTCAGCTCCCATTTTTTGTTGCTTCATGTGATTATACCTTGCTCGGCGAAGAGATTTATGCGGCTTCTGCCTATATTTCTAAAGAGCCGGTTCTAATTGGATCTGTAGTGGGACAGGACCTAGGAAAGATGTTAGTCCTTGTGATCATCATTTTGGGGACTATCCTTGAAAATGTGACTGAAGAAAACGTGCTGAGAACGCTCCTTAAGATGTAACACAAGTAAGATCACAAGTGGCTGTAACAGGTATGTGAAACTAAACTCTCTTGGAAGTCTCAGACCTACCATCTGGGACACGTTGGATAAACTGCGGACTAGGGGGGTTAGAAATGAAAAAGCAATTGCCGCTTATATTGACGGCGGTTGTAGCATTATTCATAATATTTGCGAATTTTACGTTCTATGGAACTGAAAAGGAACTGACAGGGAAAATAGATCGTTACTTCTTGATAAGTCAAGCTGCCGCATTCATGATCGGTGCCATAAACTTGACGAGGATTCACACTACTAACATTCTGCGGAAGCGCGGAGGGTATCATAACTCTATCGCGCTTCTTCTATGCTTATGGGGATTTTTCATCCTAGGTCTGATACAGAGCAACAGCGGGCCTACCTACAAGTGGATATATGAAGCGACTATAGTGCCTATGGAGGCGACCATGTTTTCGGTCGTAGCTTTTTTCATTGCCTCTGCAGCATACCGGGCATTTAAGGTTAAAAGCCTGGAGTCTGCGGTACTACTGATTAGCGCACTCATTGTGATGTTAGGCAACGTTCCCATAGGGTCGGTTCTATGGAGCGGTTTTCCGGAAGCAAAAGACTGGCTTATGTCAGTTCCCAATTCGGGAGCTTTTCGGGGGATAACCATCGGAACCTATATAGGTGCTTTTGCTACTAGCCTACGCATTCTTCTAGGTCTTGAACGTGCCCACTTGGGCGCGCGGGATTAGGGGGTGGCACATTTGCTGGAAAAACTAGAGCGGGTTGACCGTAGGATCATATTTCTTGTTTTGGCGTTGGCCCTGATAATACCTCTGTTTGCACCTATTGGACTTCCGTTGACGATCAGTCCTCCAACTAGAGCTTTCTATGAAGTGATGGAGAGTTTGCCCGAGGGATCTATCTTGTGGTTCGGTTGCGAGTATTCCCCTGGCGCGTCCGGAGAACTCAACCCTCAGCTGGCGGCTGTGTTCAGACATGCCATGTCTAGGAACCTACGAGTGATTTTGTTCAGCCTATGGCAGGATGGTCCGGTTCTTGCTCGGAGCGTCGTAGATCCGATAGCTGAGGAAATGGGCAAAGTCTATGGGGTAGACTACGTAAACCTGGGGTACAAGCCGGGCGGAGTGTCTGCGCTTAGGACCATTTTGCATGATGTATGGGCCGGCTGTGCCAATGTCGACATAGATGGTACTGCACTGTCAGAGTTACCACTAATGTCCGAAGTTCGGGCCATTGACCCTGACACGATAAAGGCAGTCATAGTGTTTTCTTCAGGAAGCCCTGGCGATGGAGACTATCTGACTTACTGGACAGAACCTTTGGGGATTATTCTGATGAGCGGGCAAGTGGCGGTGCAGGTCCCGACGAGGATGCCACAGCTGCAATCAGGCCAGCAAAAGGGTCTCATACCCGGATTAAGCGGTGCTGCAGAATATGAGACGCTGATGGGAAAACCGAGTACGGCAACCCAGCTTATGGACTGTCAGTCTATGGCTCACCTTGCCATCATCATCTTTCTGATTATAGGGAATATTGGTTACCTCGGGACGGTATTCGGGAAAAAGGGGGGTAAAGAATGACACCCACACAGACAACTTTGGCTGCCATTGGCACTTTGGCGTTATTCACCTATCTTTACAAAGAAAACGCTATATTTAGATTTGCGGAGCACTGCATGATAGGTTTGGCGGCTGCTCACTCACTGGTGATGACATGGGATAACTACTGGAAACCGACACTTACCAAAGATATTCCGGGCGGGGAGTGGTACCTCATAATACCGCTCTTACTAGGGCTTCTTATCTATGCTAGGTATTTTGGCAAAATATCGTGGTATGCCAAAATTCCAATGTCGCTATGGGTGGGCTATGGTGTTGGTTACACCCTAGCGTACAATCCTAGACCTTTTTTGACTCAAGTGACAGCGACATTCCTCAAACTTAACACGTTCGACAATGTTCTGTTTCTCTTATGTGCTATTTGTGTCCTGGCTTATTTCTTGTTCACAGTATCGCACGAGAAAGCAAAGTCGGTGAAGTATATGTCATGGTTTGGGCGGTTTGCCATTATGGTGGCTCTCGGAGCTTCTTTTGGCAACACTGTTCAGGGGCGTCTTTCGCTTCTCATCGGCAGGATTAGATTCCTTTTGGAAGACTGGTTGAAGATAATCAGCCTAGGTTAATCTTTGGAAGATTTACATTGACCGATCTTAAAACAGCCCAACGGTCGGCTAACCGGTTTCTGATCAGCTGACTCGTTAGGCTGTTTTTCTAGGTGTTTTGCCACATAACCATCTAGGTTCTTGTAATTTAGGTCTAAGCTATCTTGAGAAAATCTCTCAAAAGAAACTGAAGGCGACCCAAAAGCACCGATATCCTTGACATTACAGTGTTCCCAAAGCTTGCGCCAAACGCCACGAGCAGAAATATCCGCCCTGTATCGGTTACACCCCTCATAAACGGCCCCTTTATAGGTACCGTGAAGAAGAAGTACGTTACGACTGTAACAACTCCGAGCACGAACAGAATATTGTTTATCGTATTGAGTGAGAGAAAAGTGGCTTGTATCTGGCTGAAGAACAAAGCGGGTGTCTTGGTGAAAACGTACGCGGCGCCAACTCCAATGAAAAATGCCATTGGAAATCGGGCCAGCCAGGCTACGGGTCTTACGAACCTTGAATACATCAATAATCCAAGGAGGATAGGTATGAGCAACCAGAATTTCTTGTTGTTCACTATATCAACGGTCACTGCGGGTTTGATGTAGTTGTGGAAAGTCAGCACAATCCCGTTTGCGGCAGTGATCGAAACCATGACTGTTTCGGCCAAACGAAACAGTTTGTTGTCTTTGTAAAGAACCATACTGTAAATGCAGATTGTAAAAAAGGCCGCTAACCATATTTGTAACTGTTCCATAAATGTGTCACCTCCTGATATATGGTTACCCCTCTCGCTTTTCGCCCAAGAAATAGCCTAAGTTGCCAAGGATGATAAGAACTATGACCAAAATGTGAGCAAACGATTGGGAGTCCATCCCTGTAATCGCGTCGCCGGGGGCTCCCAACAAAAACTCGTATTCAGCGGCCCCTCTAAGCCCTGCAAGCAGTCCTTGATATTGGCGGGATGAATAAAACACCATTTCGCTAGTAGCTTGAAGTGCTGTTGTTCCTACAGCGTAAGGGACTTTTGTAGGAATTATCGCCATCTGAAGCAGCTTTTCGCCCGGGCTAGGTACTACTGCAACCAGGTTGAGTACCAGATCAGCCTTGGCTAGTGAGTCAAATCCTTGCATTATGGGGAATTTGTCTAAAGGGTCACCGTTCATGTCACAATAGGCGGATGCTTCCCAGAAGTTATCTACCATCTTTTTCATAAAGACATCTCCGCCCGGTTTGTACCCTAAGTTAATCCAATCAACCCCATACTCCAGCCCGAGTTCCTCGGCTACTTTTACTGCTACAGACTGGGAAACCATAGCACCCTCATCTACTCCGGATACCATGATTATCTTCCCGTGTTTTTGTGCAACGTGCTTGAAGATGCATATTAGCTGTGGGTTCATCTCAACGACACAGTCTGTTCGGTAGTTGATAAAGACGAGGACTTTCCCGCCTTCCGGCAGTTTGTCAACTGTTTCAAAGAAATCTTGAGCTTGTTGTCCTACTTTGATCGGAAGGCCTAAAGGCTTTACGATTGGAAGGGCCACAACGATCATCAAGATAACATAGTAGACTCTGCGGTCGAGGTTCCCTAAACGTTCCCAAATATTCATTGGCTCACCTCCTATTCGCCCGTGGATGCATATGGTCTTTCTAGTCCCAAAAAGATCCTAACTGCGGTAATAAACGCACCAAGATAGGCGCAGAGGGCAACCCCTCTTTGTGCGGCTGTGTTTGGAATGTCCATTATCCAAGTGGTTGCAGTGCCAAAAAACGGAAATAGAGCTTCTCCCAGAGGTGCTCTACCCATAAGCACGATTATTGCTGCGACTAGCAAAATGGCCGCATCTCGGGTTTTAGCTCTAAAAGCCCGATACGCTGCGGATACGATGTAAAATGCAAGCACAGAATAAAACGTTGCTCCGAGAGGTACTTCAGTAGATTCAAAGATCCATGTATATATTTCGTCAGTAGGTCCTTTTACTAGGCCGTATGCTAGATACCCGAACGTTATCACCAACATTAATATCGATAGATCCCAGTCTTCGCCCTTTCTCTTTATGTTTTTGAGATGGACAGTGCTAAGATTTACAAGTCCTATGCAGCAGACCATAGCTGTTCCCACTATGTACCACTGGTCGATCTCATCGCTTACGCCCGGCAATAAAGTAGAGAAAACGCTAATCAAAATAAGTACTACTGCGATCACCGTTATCATATACGGTACCTGGGTCTTCATCTGCTACCACTCTCCTTTCTACCAATTCAATATGGAGTTTATAACTTCCAGACCACCGAAGGTTTTAAGTACCGCTCCCAAAACCAAAAGCCCTGCGACGAAAAACTTCGCCCAGTCTTCAGCAACTATGGTTGCAATCCTCACTGGGTCTTTGGTAAGGTACGCTGCAGCGGCATATATCTCTTCACCTATGAGCGCATAGTCGCATGCTGCTACGAAAAAAGGTATTTGGGTGATTGCGGCGGTTCCGCCTACTTGAATGGCGCCTGCCTGGTTTCCGGCTTCGGCATACATAAGAGCGTCAAATGCGAAGTCGCCGATCATTATGTTTGTAGCCACTTGTTCTTTGAACATAAGAGCGATTATGCCTAATGCATAACCATAATAGTGGTCTGAAAACCACCGAACGTCATCCGGTCGATAGTTCTCAGACTTTCCTTCAGATGCGTATGCTTGCCTCACGATTTCCTGAATCACAGGATAGACGCCAGAATATGGTACACATACGATTAGACGCGTATCGTACCTAGCTGTCGTCTTTGCAACCTCTGAGAGGACTGCCATAGAGGCCAGGAGCTGTGGCTGGTCGAAACCGCCTGCACCAGGCAGATAAAACACGGGTCGATCCATTTCCGTCGCCCTGCCGATACCTTCTTCTATGGCATCTAGTCCCGGAATCCTACGTATGTCCCACTTTGCACCCTTATTCTTTGTCTTTCCCATGATGTAGACTACACAAACGATAAGACTCAGGATGAACAGAAGATCAAATCCCATTCCCTCGTTCAACAATGCTTTTCACCTCCAATATGTCAATAGACAACGAATCAGTAAAAGGACGATCACCTCCGTTGCTTAGAGCAGATGATGTCTGATGTCTGATTATCATTCTACAGAGCCTCCAATTATTCCTTCTCTTCACAATCTCCAACGAGGGGAAATGGAAACGCGGGGTTGAAATAGGAGAACAAGAGTGTCATGATAGATGTCAGACAACATGTTAACAGACATTCCGAATGTTAAAGACCAAATGGTAGGCGATCAAATGCAGAAAGGAACTATCTTTAATATCCAAAAGTTTTCGGTTCACGATGGTCCGGGGATACGCACGACCGTATTCCTCAAGGGCTGTCCTTTGAGGTGCAAATGGTGTCATAACCCGGAGGGGCAGTCGATGGCAAAAGAACTGGTCATGTACGATTCAAGATGCGTGAAATGTGGTCTTTGTATAAGGGTTTGTCCCCAGAAAGCTATAAGTTTTGTACATGCGGATTCTGGGCTAGGTGTAGAGGAAGGGGTTTTGGAACCAGGGTCAGACGACATAGCGATTGTAACAGACAGAAATAGGTGTATTGCGTGCGGAGATTGTGTTTCTGTATGTGCTTCGGGCGCACGGGAAATCGCAGGTAAAGAAGTATCATCTGATTACGTTCTTAATGAGGTTATGAAAGACCGGATTTTTTACGAGCAGTCAGGGGGAGGCGTTACTTTTTCAGGCGGAGAGCCCCTTATGCAGTCTGCGTTTCTTCGGGAGCTGTGCGAAATGTGCAAGCGGGAAGAAATTAACGTAGCGGTAGATACGTCAGGGTATGCACCTTGGAAGCAAATTGAGGACATAGCGCCTTATGTGGATGTGTTCCTCTATGACGTAAAAATCATGGATAATAAGAAGCATGTGGAGTATACAGGAGTTTCAAATTCTTTGATCCTTGAGAACTTAAAGAAACTGTCCGAGATTCACAAAAGAGTCATTGCGAGAATCCCAATCATTCCGGGGATAAACGATGACTTTGAGAGCGTTAGAGATATAGGAGAATGTTTGTCTCAGATGAATGTCAAGCAAGCCCATATACTCCCTTACCACAATATTGGAATAGATAAGTACGCAAGGTTAGGGAAAACATATGAGCTGTCCTTTGTTCCCGAGCCAAAAGATGAGGACATGTTGAGTATCAAAGCAGACCTTGAGCGCTTTGGACTAAATGTGAAAATAGGGGGATAGACCGTGAAAGACAGAGTTACCAGATTAAGAGCCTCGAGTTTGGATACGGTGCCAAGCCTTTCTATCGAAAGAGCGCGCCTAGTAACTGAGGCCTACAAAGAGCATGAGGGGAAAGTGCCCATTCCGGTTTTGAGGGCGCTCACCTTCAAAAAACTCATGGAAGAAAAAGAGATCTTTATAGGTGATGACGAGCTTATAGTTGGTGAAAGGGGTAGTTCTCCGAAAGCTACACCTACTTTTCCCGAACTTTGCTGCCATAGTGTAGAGGATTTTGACGTCATAAACAGCAGAGAAAAGACCTTTTTCACTGTGAACGCCGAGGCGAGGGAAGTCCAGGAAAAAGAGATTATCCCGTTCTGGCAAGAGCGGGCAATGAGACACAGGATTTTCGAAGAAATGACCCCGGAATGGAAAGACTGCTACGAAGCCGGTATCTTTACAGAGTTCATGGAACAACGGGCCCCCGGGCATACCGTTGCTGACGGTAAGATCTATAGCAAGGGGTTCTTGGATTTCAAGAAGGACATACGTTCAGCTATAGATGCACTGGATTTTCTTGGCGACCCGCATGCCTGCGACAAGAAAGATGAGCTTATAGCTATGGACATTTCGTGCGATGCGATAATCACCTATGCAAGACGGCACGCCGAAAAAGCTCTTGAACTTGCCGAAAGAGAAATAGATCCTAAGAGAAAAGAGGAACTCCTTGAGATTTCCCGCGTGTGTACTCATGTCCCTGCGAATGCCCCAAGGACGTTTCGCGAAGCTCTACAAATGTATTGGTTTGTGCATGTAGGTGTCATAACAGAACTTAACACTTGGGACTCATTTAATCCCGGCAGACTGGACCAGCACCTTTACCCATTTTACAAAAAGGAACTTGCCGAAGGTACTTTAACGAGAGAAGATGCTAAAGAGCTGCTTGAGTGTTTCTGGGTAAAGTTCAACAACCAGCCTGCTCCACCTAAAGTAGGTATAACTTTGCAAGAAAGCGGCACCTATACAGATTTTGCGAATATAAATAACGGCGGACTGACCGCACAAGGATATGACGGGGTCAATGAGGTCACGTACCTAATCCTTGATGTCATAGATGAGATGAGGTTGCTGCAACCCAGCACGAATATACAGCTGAGTCAAAAGAGTCCTGACAGGTTCTTAAAGCGCGCCTTGGAGATAGTGCGCCAAGGCTGGGGTCAGCCATCTATTTTCAACGCAGATGTTGTAGTTCAGGAAATGTTAAGACAGGGTAAATCCATAGAAGACGCTAGGACCGGCGGCACAAGCGGATGCGTGGAAACCGGCTGTTTTGGCAGAGAAGCGTATATTCTGACGGGCTACTTCAACCTCCCTAAGATACTTGAGATCACGCTAAATAATGGCACGGATCCCAGGACAGGCAAGAAAATCGGGATTGAAACCGGAGATCCAAGGACCTTCCGGTCTTTTGAAGACCTCATGGCTGCTTTCCAAAAGCAGATGAACTACTTCCTGGATGTAAAGATAAAAGGGAACAACGTGATCGAAACCCTCTACGCAGAGTACATGCCTTGCCCGTTCTTGTCTACGATAGTGAGCGATTGCATACAAGAAGGCAGAGATTACAATGCCGGTGGCGCAAGATACAACTCTAGGTACATCCAAGGAGTTGGCATTGGGTCGATCACTGACAGTCTTGCATCTATTAAGACCCATGTTTTTGATGAGAAATCTGTTTCTATGGATGTACTTTTAGAGGCATTAAGAGAGAACTTTGAAGGCTATGAGCTTTTAAGGCACAGATTTCTGAACCATACGCCTAAATATGGCAATGATGACGATAGGGCAGACGAAATCATGGTGCGGGTTTTCAACATGTTCTTTGATGGCGTTGATGGACGACCTACGCCTACCGGTTCTTCATACAGGATCGATATGCTTCCTACTACTTGTCACGTGTATTTTGGTTCTGTGACAGGTGCTACGCCTGATGGAAGGCTTTCCGGCGAGCCTCTTTCAGAAGGGATTTCTCCGGTCCAAGGAGCGGATAGGCATGGTCCTACGGCGGTCATAAAATCATGCAGCAAAATGGACCATGTGAAAACCGGGGGCACGTTGCTTAATCAGAAGTTCACGCCCAGGCTTTTGGAAGGGGAAGAAGGCATCGACAATCTCGCCCATCTGGTCAGGGCGTATTTTGCCTTGGGAGGCCATCATATTCAGTTCAACGTGGTTAGTGCGGATATGCTCAGAGATGCGCAGAAGAACCCCGACAAATATCGGGACTTGATAGTTCGTGTTGCAGGGTATAGTGATTACTTCTGCGATCTGACGAAAGCGCTGCAAGATGAGATAATCGCTCGAACTGAACATTCGAGCTTCTAGTTTGTGTGACAGATCGACCTTTGGTTGATCGCTATTAAGAGCCTTCCATACGAGACTGCCGGTCTTGGCGGAAGGCTCTAGTCTTGCGATACACCTTTTGTGCCTACGCAAAGAGCGACCTTTGCAGGTTAACCAGAGCGTAGGTAGAACTTAAATGTCTGACGGTTGCGAAAACACATATCAGGGGGAGGAGACATTTGATAGATAATTTGAGTCCGTTGAGGAAGCCAAATAAGATCACGGAGATAATCACAGATAAGATTCGGCAGATGATCGAAGAGGGCGTGCTTAAGCCCGGGGACAAACTTCCGACAGAGAAGGAGCTGTGCGAGGGTTTTGGAGTAGGGCGTTCGTCTGTTAGGGAAGCGTTACAAGGTCTCGAGTACATGGGACTAATCGAATCAAGACCGGGGGTAGGCCGTTTCTTGTCATCTGATTCCGATGTCCTTCTCAAATCCGAGAATTGGAGGTTCACTTTGGACAAAGCCTCGGCCTTTGAGCTTATGGAGGCAAGGCGTATATTGGAAGTTAGCGCTGTCGAGTTGGCCGCGGAAAGAGCTTCAGATGAAGTAATCAAAAGACTCAAGGAACTTTTAGGCGTAATGGAAAAAGTCATGGATAGCGACATGGATCTGTTTTTCGATAAAGAGCTGCAATTTCACCTTACTCTTGCGGGCGCCTGCCAAAACAGCGTATTGGTAGACCTTATTAACGGAGTGATACACCGAGTCACAAAAGATAGTGAGAGATTCCTAAGGACTTTACCGTACACTTTTTCCCGGACCGTCGAGCAGTTCCAAACTATAGTCCGCGCACTTGAAGAAGGTGACCCGGTTCTTGCAGGACAGAAGATGGATGAGCACCTGGATTTGGTGAGATATGCCTTGGGCAAAGACGAAGAAGGCGTAAGCGAGTAATCCGGGTTCTCTAAAGGAGGGCTTGCAATGAAGTTTTCGAAGATGATTACCGCGATAGATACGCATACATGCGGTGAGCCCACTCGGATTGTAACCGGCGGAATTGGCCCTATTCCCGGAAGTACGGTGTCTGAAAAGATGCTTTACTTCAGGGAAAACATGGACTCTTTGCGCACCATGCTAATGCATGAGCCAAGGGGACACAGCGTCATGTCGGGGGCGATACTGACTGAGCCGTGCCATAGCGATGCTGATATTGGAGTAATATATCTGGAAACAGGCGGTTATCTTCCCATGTGCGGGCATGATACCATTGGCGTGTGCACAGCCCTTGTGGAAACTGGAATGGTGAATGTTTCAGAGCCTGTGACCTCTATAACATTGGAGACTCCTGCGGGGTTAGTCCGTGCCACGGTCAAGGTGAAAGACGGTTCCGCAGAATCCGTGACTTTTAAGAATACCGAGTCTTTTTTGTATAAGAAAGGACTATGCGTTCACATAGACGGTATCGGAAACGTAGTTACGGATATAGCGTATGGTGGGAACTTCTATGCAATAGTGGACGCCGGAGATGTTGGGATCAAGATATCGCCTGAGTATTCGGCTGAGATAAAAAGGATTGGCAGCGAGATTAAGAAACGTGTGAACCAGGAGATTGAAGTAATACATCCCGAGAAACCCTTTATCAGACAGGTTACCCATGTGTGCTTTAGCGAAAGAATGCACGCGCCTCGGCTTAGCAGGAAGAATGCGGTGGTCATAACTAACGGTGATATAGATAGGTCGCCATGCGGGACCGGCACATGTGCAGTGCTTTCTAAGATGTATTCTGAAAAAGAGATCGCGAAAGGGGACGTTTTTCTCAGCGAGAGCATAATTGGCACAAGGTTTTTTGCGTCGGTTGTCGAAGAGTCTTTGATAGGTGGTATCCCTGGAGTTTTATGCGAAGTGGAAGGCAGGGCTTTCATTACAGGTTTTCATACGTTTGTAGTGGATCCGCAAGATTCCTTGCGGGATGGATTCATGCTCTAGGAGGCTCAAGGCTATCTGCAGTACGGAGAGAGGGATAAAACATGCGAGTAATATCCCATCCTGTGCTTGAAGACATGCAAGGCGCTAAATGGGTAGAGATTACCGTAGACGGTAGGAAAATAGTGGCACGGCAAGGGGAGAGCATTGCAGCGGCTCTTATGGCGGAAGGCATAAGGACAATGAGGTATACACCAGTAAGGTCCGAGCCCAGAGGAGTATTTTGCGGGATCGGACAATGTAGTGACTGCATGGTCACGGTAAATGGCGTTCCAAATGTGAGAGCATGTATTACCCCGGTTGAAGAGGGCATGGTCGTGGAAACCGGAACAGTTCAGCATCGAGGTTAGAGAGATGTCTCATCAGGTCGATGTTTGTGTGGTAGGTTCGGGCCCCTCTGGTCTTGGGGCCGCAATAGAATGCGCGAGATACGGTCTTGGCGTCATCGTTTTGGATTCCAATCTTCAAGCAGGCGGTCAGTTGAATAAGCAAATCCACAAGTTTTTCGGTTCTAACGCCCACCGAGCGGGTACAAGGGGAATTCTGATAGCCCAAGAGCTTTTGGAGGAAGCCCTAAGTCTCGGCGTTAGGGTATGGCTTGACTCTGAAGTATACTCCGTTTCAAACGATCTATCCCTTCAGATACTAAAAGGCGTAAGAGCTTCTAAAGTAACGGCTGACCGCGCTGCGCATCCTTGTACCCTTATGTGCAGATACCTGGTCATAGCAACGGGAGCTTCAGAAAAACCGGCACTGTTCCCCGGTTGGACTCTTCCGGGGGTTATGAGCGCGGGGGCTGTTCAAACCATGATGAACTTGGAAAGGGTTTTGCCGGGAAGGAATTTCATCGTTGTAGGCGCAGGGAATGTTGGGCTCATAGTTGCCTATCAACTTCTGCAGGCAGGAGCCCAAGTGTCATGTGTTGTTGAATCTAATAAAGAGATAGGTGGATATGCCGTACATGCTGCCAAGATAAGGCGGTGTGGAGTTCCTATTCTGACTGAAACTACTGTAATACGAGTTTTGGGCATAGACCAGGTAGAAGCAGCAGAAATAGGCAGGATCGGTGCCGATTCGAACAGGAAAGACTCCGATAGGCAAAGGATTTGTGTAGATACGGTGTGTATGGCAGTGGGCCTTAAACCGTATGCCAGGCTTGCTTCTCTAGCAGGGTGTGCGTTTGGATATTACCCTCAACTCGGTGGTTGGGTTCCCCTGCACGACGAGTACATGATGACTACGAAACAAAACGTGTACGTGGTCGGTGATGCTTCGGGCATCGAAGAAGGAGGAATAGCTGAGGATGAAGGTCGTCTAGCTGGTCTTGATATAGCTCTTAGGGAAAACCCTTGGGAAAGAAACCTGGATTTGAATCGTAACAGGGTGAGAGAAAGACTATGGGAGAATAGATCCGGAGAATATATGCGTGATAAAGGTGATGCTAAACGAGATGTAATATCCCGTTGGCACAATCTGTCCGATCCATCGGGACCATACGACGCATTTTGACGTTCCCAGTCTGCCATATTGCCCTTTTCTCGTGGGAAAGGAGAGTTGTTTCATTTGGATGATGACGTGGTTGTCTGCAGATGTGAAGAAGTGACCGTTCGGGATGTGAAAAAGGCAATAGCCGAAGGGGCATTTGATATCGCCGGAGTAAAGCGACGCACAAGAGCGGGAATGGGGATTTGCCAGGGTAGAACATGTGAAGACCTGATCAGGCAGATTTTGGTTTCTGAACTTGGGATAGAACCCGAAGCGGTATTACCGGACAAGGTCAGGACACCTATATCCCCTGTTACTTTCGAGATCCTATCCGGTGGTGGAGCCCATGAATGAGGTTTGCGACGTCGTGGTAGTCGGCTGTGGCGTGATAGGTGCAGCCATAACATATTACTTATCGGCAGCCGGTATGAAAGTGATCGCCGTGGACAGGTCGGACATAGCTTCCGGTACGTCATCGGCTTGTGACGGGAATATACTTGCAATAGACAAAGAGCCTGGTTTTGACTCAAGAATGGCTCTTGAAAGCCAAAAACTCTTCGAGACGCTTGAAAAGGAGCTTTCGTTTGATTTGGAATACAGGCATCTTGGGAGCACTTTGGCTGTAGAGGACGAATATCAAGTAGAGCAAGCTGCCGAATGGGAAAAAGCCATGAGGGAGTCAGGGCTTGATGTCAGATTGATAGGCCCGTCAGACGTGCACTCATACGAACCTATGATAGCCGAGGATGTCCTTGGACTTTTGGAGTGTGCTTCTGACGCTTCACTAAACCCCATAGCGTTGGTCCGTGCTTATGTACTTGCAGCTAGAGGAAATGGGGCGGTCATAGAGGAGTTTACCGGGGTTAAGGACATCTTGGTTACCGCTGACGGTCGTGTTGCGGGAGTTGAGACTGATTTGGGCAAAATACTTGCGCCATTCGTGGTATTGGCCGCAGGGGTCTGGACTCCCGAGATAGCTAAAAGGTGCGGCATTTGCATTCCGATCCTGCCTCGAAAGGGCCATATTATTGTATCCGAAAGGACTTTTAGAGTTGGCAGTAGGAAGATCCAGGAATTTGGGTATCTGATGGCAAAATTCGGAACAAGAGATAGACGCGGCGTAGATAGTGAAACAGAGCAATACGGCATAGCCATGGTATTTGAACCTACCCCCCACGGCAACTTCCTTATAGGCTCAAGTAGAGAATTTGTGGGATTTGATACTTCCTGTAACACGAAAGTTGTAGCGCTCATGGCAAAACGAGCCATGAGGTTCTTCCCTTGCATCAAGGACATTAGAGTTATAAGGACATATGCAGGGCTCAGGCCCTACACACCTGATCATCGCCCTATAATCTCCGAGGTAGACGGCACTTCAGGTTTGTATGTTGCTTCGGGTCACGAAGGCGATGGGATAGGGTTAGCTCCTATCACAGGTGTTTTGGTGCGTGACATGGTTCTTAAGCGACCTTCGCAGATACCCCTAGAACCCCTTAGTTTGAGAAGATTTGCATAGAAACAAATCTCGTAGAACTTCTGAGATAACATTTCACAAAAGCAGGAGTTTTCTTGGCTATGGAGAACCTCCTTAATATGTATAGACATCAGACAATCTGATCGGAAGCGGAACGGGTGTGCTTCTGCCCTCGTTGTGCATTAGCTCAATCAAGGAGGCGGTTGGAAATGGGTGAGAGAGATAGCGTTAAGCTGGTCCAATTGTACAGAGATTTTGACGAAAGATGTGCTACTTGTCTTGATCAGATAAAAAGCACCAGAAGATACGAAAAGCAGTTGTATGTACCTTCTGAGGAAACTCGAAAAAACGCCGAGAGGGCCCTACAAGAACTCTTGGCTGAGGCCAGCGAACTAGAGGCACCTGATGTTGTTTTTGAGATACTCAAGAACCATTTTGACGAGTTCATTCGCGAGCAAATGTCCCATCTCAGGAGAATGTTTGCCGGACCCAGTTCTTTTATCAGCGGAATATCGAACACAATTGACTACTACTCAAGGAAAGACTCACGTAGCAGTTCAGAAAGAGCAGAGATCCTTCTAAGTAGGTTGAACAACATAGACGCGGTTTGGTCGGGCGTAAGAAAACTTCTTCCCTCTACTGCGATAGATGAAGTATCGCAGATGGCAGACGTATGTGACACTCTTTCCACGGTAGCAAAAAAGATGGTCTCTAGGGTTCCCGAATTATATAGCGGTATGTCAGAAAAACTCGTTCAGGAAGTACAGTCAGAGCTAGAACGGGTATCTGAACGGGCAAAGGGCTGGGAACAAGAGGTAAAGGAATTTGTGGAATCAAGAAAGAGTGGTCCCGGACACAAGGAAGTGGTATCGGAGAGGGATCCCATTGAAGAATACAGGTACCTACTCTTGAATCAGTTTGGAGTGGACCTAGACCAGATCTTATCCTGGCATGAGGAAGAAATCGAAAAGACCAGATCTGAGATGTTCGAAATCGCTAATCGTATTAACGTTCCGGGGTTGCCTAAGGTAGATTCAGTAGAAGATGTGGTAGATATATTGAACAAGTTCGAGGGCCCGTGTGACGAGCCCGACGAGATGTTCGTTAGGATGAGAGATTATCTAGACAGGGCTCAAAAGGCTACGCGCGAGTTTGTGAAGCTCCCGGAAGAAAGTGTAGTGGTGGTTCCTACGCCAGATACCCTCGTCAAGCACTATCCTTGGGGAGGATACGGAGGAGGCTGTCCCAGGAGAAGGCCTCTTCAGGGCGAAACATTCCTTAACGTTGAGAACTACAAAGCTGTAACCGACGGCTGGATCAGGATGAATTCGGTACATGAATGCTATCCAGGGCATCACGTTCAGTGGGTACGATCGGTGCTAGATCCTCTTCCTGAGACCGTTAAGGTCGGTGCTCGCGGGGTTCCGACTTTGGAGGGCAGTGCACATAGGTCGGAACGTCTAATGGAATTCATCTATCCAGACGACCCATTCTACCCGCTATTTGTGGCGTATAGGCGTCACCATACCTCGGTGCGGATAAAAGCAGATTTGTGGCTCAGGTACTTTGGGCGTCCCTTTGACGATGTGGTCGATCTATATGTCCAAGAGCTTGGCTTTGAAAGGAAAGTTGCATCGGGTCAAGTGTTGGCTCAAAACCTCATGAAGGGCTATTTCACCTGTTATTACTATGGGATGAAACGTTTGACAGACCTTGAGCGGCAACTGGGATACAACCAGAAAGATTTCACCGAACTGATTTTTTCCTTGCCAAGGGTTAGCCTCAAGACTATGGAGGAATTCTTGAAACTAAGCGAGCCTGATAAGTCTAGATTGCTAACCGAGTTTCCTAGCAAGGTAACACTCTAGGGAACGAAGGTGAATTCTCTTTCAAAGAAGAATGTATTTGATGGTACCTGACGGATGTTGGCCAAGTTCTTGCTCAAAGAAAGGAGACTGAACGTAACTATGCGCAAGTTTCGTGTTTCTCCAGAGGAATTCAAGAGGCGGACTGACGTTGTACTCGAAGAAATGAAGGGTAAGGATATTAAGGGCTTTGTGTTTTGGAGTTCGGTCAGTATTTTTTATCTTTCCGGGTTTGCGTTTATACCGACAGAAAGACCGCTTTGCCTCATCTTGTCGCAAGATGGCAAAAAAACGATTTTTGGGCCCAGATTGGAGCTTGAGCATGCCCGAGAATGCCCTGAGGTAGCGGATATAAAGACATATCCCGACTATCCGGGTAAAACGCATCCAATGAAGCAGTTGGGAAAACTTTTAGAAGAGATGGGTTTAGGTACGGGTAAGATCGGAAGCGACGGAGGCGGATATGCTTCGTCTTCGGGCTATCGGGGACCCAAGCTGTCTGAAGTCTTGCCTTCGGCGGAGATACTCATAGATCCCTATCTTATAGAGAACATGAGAATGGTTAAGTCCAAAGAGGAGATCTTACTCATCAAGGAAAGCTGCAGATGGGGGAATCTTGCTCACAAGTTCCTACAGCTTTACTCAAAACCCGGAGCCTACGAGAACGAGATTTCGGCCAGAGCTTCCCTAGAAGCCACGCTAGCCATGATTAACACCTTGGGGCCGCTGTACGATCCGACCACCATAGGGCGCGGCGGCGCTAGCGCCGGTTTTAGAGGGCAAATTGGGCCTAACTCGGCTTTGCCTCACGCCATGTCGATAAATGCGGTCCTTAAGCCCGGGGATGTTTTGGTTACCGGTGCGGGTGCGGGAGTTTTTGGATATAACAGTGAGCTGGAAAGGACTATGTTTGTAGGTGAACCCGACGATGAGAAGAAAAAGTACTTTGACTTGATGATGCAGGCACAACAAGTGGCTTTCGATAACATAAGGCCGGGCCGCAAGTGCTCTGAGGTTGATGCGGCTGTGTCCGCTTTCTATGAGAAGCACAGTCTTTGGGACTACTGGAGACATCACACGGGCCACGCTCTTGGCTTACTTGGTCATGAGGCACCTTTCTTCGATGTAGCAGATGACACCGTAATCAAGCCGGGAATGGTGTTTAGCGTTGAACCGGGGCTTTATGTGATGGGTCTTGGAGGCTTTAGGCATTCCGATACTATATTGGTTACCGAAACCGGTATCGAAATGCTCACCTACTATCCGAGAGATTTGGAGTCTCTTATCTGCGGATGATTCAGTAACTGTGGCAAGAACGAAGGAGCAGGGGCTATCAGACAGAAAAGGTCCCTGCTCCTTTTTTGGAATGTGGATTACCTATATTCAAGTTTGCTTGGAAAACCAGTCAGCAGTCTTTTTTTGTCTTGGTCGCTTAGAGTCAGAAACGCCTCGAAGTTGGATAGGCTCACATATGGCAAAGAGAATAAGTATTCGGTGAAGGTTTTCCTATCATATCCATATCGTAGCTCCATATCCTCGAGTTTTTTCATCCCATAGTAATAACAGGTGAAGTAACCGATTCTGTTTTGAGGAAGTTGAGATACGGCTTGCCCTTTGGCGGTTTGGTAATCGAAACCTAACTCGTCCATATATAACTTTATGGCATCTTCTAGTGGGCGGCCGAAATACTGCATGTAAAGGTCGGCTTTGATCCTGACGGAAGTATGGTGACGCCTATAGGTCACCGCGAGCGGATAGAAAGGATCGTCATCATATATGTACTCCATGAGTCTTTCTGTTCGATGACACATGCCTTCTTCCATTGGCACTCTCTTTGCGCCTAACTTCATGGTTTCGGGAAGCGGATCAAGGGTTGTGCGGACCCACTGTACATGGTGGCCGGGGTAACATTCGTGCACTGCGTTTATCTTAATCCACCCGTCTGTGACTGCACGGTAGTTTGTGTCATTTAGAAACACTTCGCCGAGAAGAGGCCTTCTTCTTGGGCACCCGCCGCCATAGCCTCCCCAAGGGTACGTCTCCCTGCATTGTTCATACACAGGGACAACCCTGCAATCTTCTTCAGGCATGTTAACCCAGTCCCGACACGCTTTCTTGGCTCTGGCTAAATACTTCTTCATCCGGTCGAACATCTCAGTAGGGGAGGCAGCCGGTCCGGCGTACTTATTCATGATTTCAACTGCGTCAAGGGGGCCTTTTACCACAACGCCCGGAAGATCAAGGTGTGCGGCCGTTTCCACAAACTCCGCCCGGGTCTTTTCCACTTCTTCCTCGTACCAATTTAGCAATTCGTCTAAACTGACCCCTAGTTCTGTCTCCAAAACAGATCTATACCGTTCAGGACCGGCAGTAGCTATTTTGCCCTTGTCTTCTTTGTCGGGACGGTTTTCCAAGAGACTTTCTATCTCTTGCGCCCATCTGGAGCTTTTGGCTGCAAAGGTATCCAGCGCGTAAAGGATCTTTTCCATATCGCCTGCCGATAGACCTTGATACTCTTCTTTAGCCTTAGACTTTTCGATGCTTGCGACTCGAGCCAATAGCGAAGAAGCCGAGCTTGCTTCAACAAGTTGAGCGCGTGGACTCGTTTCAAGGATATCTCGAAGCGCAGACCATAACTCGTCCAATAGATCGATTCTTGCCAGCAAGATCTCTAATCGGATTTGTGGTGGTCTTGAATCTTGACTTCCGAGGAACGTTAGCGAGTGAGTAAGCGACGATATGAACGCAGACGGATACTGGTACATGCCATCTAGATTAGATTTCTGCCCCTCTATGAAGTCTATTATGTGGCTCCTGAGAAGAGCAAAAACAGGGTCGGGCGCGGGGCAGAGGTATGCTTCATGCAATAGGTTATCCAATTCCTTCTCCTCGCGCTGTTTGGCTTCTTTCGTTGGAATGAACAGGTTCATTTCATAGTCGCGGTTATTACGCAGTCTATCAGATTGAAGGCCGCACCGGTAATCCAGGTCAATATAGCTTTGGCGAAGACTAGACATGTCCTGGGAACTGTTCTTTCGGTTCAAATGCATCATCCCACCTCAGATTAGTTTTTCTGTCTCTTGCGATGAAGTCTTTAGTATGACGAATATGAGAACTTTGTCATATCATCAGACATCAATCTACGAATTCTACATTGAGATTCGGAACCCTCTTTTGAGGAGTAAACTCTTGCAAAGTTATATGTTTTATCGCTAGATGGTAGAATAGAGGAGATGACGAATCCGGGGGTGAGACTAGCGTTGGATACAGTCGTTTACAAGGTAGACCCTTTGCACCCTGATGAAGAGATAATCTCCAAATGCGCAGAGGTGATTTTGCGGGGGGGCCTGGTAGCGTTCCCTACTGAGACAGTTTATGGGATCGGCGGAAACGGTCTCGATCCGGTTGCTGTAGCAAAGATATTCGAGGCTAAAGGGAGGCCCCCAGATAACCCGCTGATACTGCACGTTTCGCGGCCCGAAAGCGTTGAGGCGTTAGTCGAGGAGATTCCGCCGGAAGCGGTCAGATTAATGGAGATGTTCTGGCCCGGTCCTCTTACGCTTATTCTTCCTAAATCCCATCTGGTGCCTTCAATAGTTACCGGAGGTTTGCCTACTGTGGCAGTCAGGATGCCGGATCATCCTGTAGCGCAGAAACTCATTGATGCTTGCGGCGTACCATTGGCAGCTCCCTCTGCGAATATATCGGGAAGACCCAGCGCTACGTCTGCTGAAGACGTGTTGGCGGATTTAAACGGCAAAGTGGATATCATTCTTGACGCAGGACCTACTGAAATTGGCATAGAGTCGACGTTGGTGGATCTTTCTGGCGATGTTCCCAGAGTGAACAGACCCGGTGGATTGAACCTACAGAGCATTAGGGAGGTTCTTGAGACTGCCGATGTCGCTCCTCAGCCAAAATATAGACATTATGTTCCTGAAAGTGACCTTTATCTTGTCACCGGTGATTTGATGCAACAGAGAAGAAAGTCGATATTCCATGCGATAAGGTTCATTGGTTCAGGTAAGAAAGTAGTCATTTTGGCGTCTGACGAAAATGCGCCGTTTTATGTTCCGTTCCAGAAGGTATTTGGCGATGACCGTATGCAGGTGATACCGCTGGGTTCCAGATGCGATCTTTCACCTGTAGCCGCAAAACTGTATTCAAGCCTTAGGCGCGCTTCAAATGAATTGGGCGCAGATGTAATCTTGTCGGAAACATTTCCGGAAGAAGGCATTGGTTTTGCCATTTCCAACAGATTAGAAATGGCAAGCGAAGGCAGGGTAGTCCCTTGGTTCGACTCGGCGTCAGACTATCAGCCCGCGCCACTTGCGATACTCATGGTCTGCTCCGGAAACACATGCAGAAGCCCGATGGCGGAAGGGCTTCTTAGGCGTTTGTGGAAAGATATAGGTGAGCCATATCCCATTCATGTTGCATCTGCCGGTGTATCGGCTATACCGGGGCTTCCGGCATCGAGAGAGGCGATGGAAGTTATGGCCAAAAGAGGGGTAGACCTTTCATACCATAGGTCTAAGGCTTTAGAAATTGAAGATGTAAAAAGGGCAGATCTGGTTATAACGATGACAAACGCGCACAAAGCGGTCTTGGTATTGAGTTACCCTGAATTCTCTCACAAGGTGTTTACCCTATCGGAGATGATTTCTGATAGGGATTTAAGCGACGTCCCTGATCCTTTTGGACAAGATTTGGAGATGTATGAGCGTACGGCAGATCTTCTCGAACAAAGCCTCCTGGTATTGGCGAAGAGGTTGGCGGGGTTGGACGTTTGAGAACAAAGGGTGTGAGGGTATGAGACAGTTAAATGAGAGAGATCTCGTTGCTGCGGTTTGGGGCGGGGCGGTTTTGGGGGGCGGCGGAGGTGGTTCGCCTGAAGCAGGTTACCGCCTTGGGAAAAAAGGTTTGGAGATTGGGCGCGTGCTTTTGGCCGACGTAGACGAACTAGATGCCGATGACCTAGTCGTAACAGCGGGTTTGGTAGGCTCTCCAAAGAAAGGGGGCCTTGGACCTGCAGCCGAATCTTACGTAGATGCCTTTTCTTTTTTCCGACATGTCACAGGGGCAAGGATTTCTGCTATAAACTCTAATGAGTGCGGAGGCCTTGCAACTGTGAACGGGTGGCTTCAAGCTGCAGGTCTAGGCGTTCCGGTTCTGGATGCCCCGTGCAATGGGCGCGCTCATCCTACTGCCCTAATGGGAGCTATGGGATTGCACAAAGATCCGTCATATGTATCGAAGCAGGTGGCAATAGGAGATGGATCTCGGATGTATGTAGAGGGTCCGCTTGGGGATGCGTCTTCAATGGTTAGAGAGTTTTCCAAAAAAGACGGTCTTGTGGCAGTAGCCAGAAATCCTGTTAGCATCGGCTATGTGAAGCGAAATGCAGCATGTGGCGGAATATCAAAATGCATTGACCTTGGCTATGCAATGGCAGCTCATGTTCAAGAAGAACTAGGTTTTGATCCGCTTAAGCCTCAATACGTTGGAGGGTCACGAGAGTACCCTTTGGCCGGGTATTTTGCGTCGAGCATGGCTGCGATGGTGCTCGGTGGGGTGATTACCTTGATGGGCCAGGTAAAGGCGGTAGACATATCTACAAGAGGTGGTTTTGACGTAGGAGAGGTTGAGGTGGCATCTTTCGAGACTAAAAACGGCAACGGAACTACTGCGCATTTAACTTTCATGAACGAGTATCTATCATATGGCCTAAAGGGGCATGTCATATTCAGTTTCCCTGACTTGGTTGCAGTGATGGATATGCATACGGGGTGGCCTATATCCTCTGCGGACATAAAAGAGGGTATGGAGGTCATCGTTTTCGGTGTCCCATCAGATAATTTGATACTTGGGGCAGGCATGTATGATAAAGAACTTTACAGGCCTCTTGAGGAGGCGACAGCCTTAACTTTTAACCTTCCTGTTTCAAAGAGGAGGTCAGACACATGAAAATCGCGTTGGGAAGCGATCATGCCGGTTACGCTCTCAAAAGAAAGATCAAGGAATTTGCAGAAGATTTGGGCCATGAAATTGTTGACTTGGGGCCCTATGATGAAGAATCAGTCGATTACCCTGATTACGCAGCGAAGGTTGCACGAGCCGTAAGGGATGGTGAATTTGACCGCGGTATTTTAGTCTGTGGTACCGGGCTGGGAATGGCCATTGCGGCTAACAAGGTCAAGGGGATACGGGCTGTTACATGCGGTGACACGTTTTCGGCTAGGGCATCTAGAGAACACAACGATGCAAATGTTCTTTGCCTTGGCGCCAGAGTAATCGGCGAAGGTTTGGCGATGGATATCGTCGCTACGTGGCTCGAATCTTGCTTCGCAGGCGGGCGACACAAGAGGCGTGTTGATAAAATTATCGAACTGGAAGAGGTAATGTAAGGTGAACGAGAATTTCAAAGATTGGCCCGATGGTAAAGTATACGCAAAAGATGCAGAAGAAAGGCTTACTTACCAAGAAGCTTTTCTGGAGGAGAACATCAGTCTAGAAAGTATCCATGATGATACGAAAAAACTTGTAGGCGAGCTTTTGGATTCGGCCAACCTAAAACCCGGCAATATCTTGGTTTTGGGTTGCTCGACGAGTGAAGTTCAGGGCAAGAGAATTGGCTCTTACGGCAATACCGATGTCGCTAAGGCGATCTTAGAAGCAGTGCGCGCTTTATTATCCGAATCGGGCGTGTTCTTAGCGGTCCAGTGTTGTGAGCATCTTAACAGGTCTTTGGTAGTTGAAAGAAAGGTACTCGACAAGTACGGTCTTACTGAAGTCACCGTGCTTCCTGTGCCCCACGCGGGAGGAGCTGCGGCTTTTACCGCGATGCGGTTGTTTGAAGATCCCGTTGTAGTCGAATCCATCCAGGCGCATGCCGGGGTTGATATTGGAGATACCTTTATAGGTATGCATCTAAGGCCTGTGGTTGTTCCTGTTCGGTTGTCAGTTAAGTCGATTGGTTTTGCTCACGTTACTGCGGCGAGGACGAGACCCAAGCTTGTAGGTGGCAAGCGCGCTGTGTACGATCGAGAAGAATTTGAAAAGTGGGTTAAGGGGGAGCGCCGGTAGTAATAGATAGGCTCTCATATCGTGCGGTGATGCCGGATAAGGAACTTGGAGGAATGTTTATGAGTCAAAGTAAAGACACCCGCAGATCAAACAGACCCGGGTGGGATGAGTACTTTATGCAGGTAGCAGATGTTGTATCTAGGCGTTCTACCTGCATACGGCGAAACGTAGGAGCGGTCATAGTGAAAGACAAGCGGATCCTTGCGACAGGGTATAACGGTGCTCCAAGCGGTCTGGCGCACTGTGCCGATGTGGGGTGTCTTCGCGAGGAATTGGGAATTCCGTCAGGTGAGAGGCACGAGATTTGCCGAGGGCTTCACGCTGAACAAAATGCTATTATCCAGGCAGCAAAGTATGGGATAGCTATTGAGGGTTCAACTATTTACTGCACAGTTGAGCCGTGCAGTTTGTGCACAAAGATGCTCATAAACTCTAAAATAGTGCGAATCGTCTACAAGGAACCGTATCCCGATGATCTTGCGCGGAGGCTTCTGGCTGAGTCGAAAGTGACTGTAGAACATTTCGTGGTGCCCGATATCAATTGACTTGCGTACATTGGTTTGGTTAGAATTAATGACGGTTAGTTGGCACTGAAAAGGCGAATCCGGAAGTTGAAAGGGGTAGGCAAGTGAATGTCTTTTTTAGCTTCGTGATAGCGTTTGTGTTGGCGCTTACCCTTACGCCGCTTTTTCGAAGCCTGGCGCACAGATTGGGCGTTTTATCATATCCGAATGAGCGAAGCGTGCACAAAAAACCCATACCGTACTTTGGCGGGATAGCGATATACATTTCGTCTGTTGTAGCCATCTTAGCTATTGGCCCTCAAGACAAGTCTACCCAACAAGGCATAATATGGGGCGGACTCATCATACTTATAGTGGGAATACTAGACGATCTTTACTCACTCAAACCATGGCAAAAAGTCCTAGGGCAATTGGCATCTGCAATATGTGTAGTTGCCTTGGGGGTTGATATAACCTTCATAAAAGATCCTTTTACAGGAATGTTCCGATTCTTGGGCATCCTCGCAGTTCCTGTAACTATTATGTGGGTGATATGTTTTGAAAATGTGATAAATCTCTCTGATGGACTCGATGGTCTCGCGGCCGGGCTATCGGGCATTGCCGCATTGGTGACAGTCTTTGCGTCGACTAAGGCTGGTCTGCCTGCGGTTAGTCTTGCTGCGGCTGCGGTGGCAGGCAGCGTGTTTGGGTTTTTGCCATATAATTTCCATCCCGCGTCTATTTTCATGGGGGACGCTGGGGCGATGTATCTTGGATTGGTACTATCAGTGATCTCTGTTCAGGGTCTGGTCAAGTCCACAATCGTTCTATCCGTCTTGGGGCCGATTCTTGCGCTTTTGGTGCCCATATCAGATGCTGCATTTGCGATAGTGAGGAGGCGGGCTTCGGGAAAACCTGTTTCCAGCGCAGACCATGATCACATACATCACCGCCTGCTCGATTTAGGGCTAGATCATCGCCAAGCCGTGCTTGCCATATACTTGGTATCAGGGGTCTTCGGAGTGCTTGGCCTGTCCTCAACATTTCTTCCGGTCAAAAGCAGCACCACCATTGCAGGGCTTGCAGTAGTAGGGCTGTTCATTGTAGCTCAAAAAATCGGTATTTTGTCTGTTCCTGGGTCTAAACGCAAAGGCAAAGGATCCTGTGCTGAGCTGAAGTCGGGCCGTGGGCAGAGTGCTGCTTCGGCAAACAAGCAATCGCCGAGCAAATCTGTTGCGTCGCCCGATGTCCTAGGCGTCAAGTCGCCTCGGAAGTGAAAGCAAGAGAGTGGATTTGACTTACGGTATTCGGAACCGTCTGAAAGGTGCGAGTGGGTTTTGTCTTTGAAGCAGATTAAGGTTTTGTCGGTGTTTGGTACGCGTCCGGAGGCAATCAAGATGGCGCCGGTAGTGCTCGAACTATCGCAAAAATCCCCTCTTATCGTCTCTAAAGTTCTGGTTACCGCACAGCATCGTGAAATGCTGGACCAAGTCATAGAACACTTCCGGATAAAGACAGACTATGATCTGGATATTATGCATGAACGCCAAACCTTACAGGAAACTACAACTCGGGTACTCGAGAGGCTCACCCCCATCTTGAAGAAAGAAAGCCCCGATATCATACTAGTGCACGGTGATACAACTACCACCGCGGCTAGCGCGCTTACTGCGTATTATGAGAGAATTGCCTGTGGTCATGTAGAGGCAGGACTTAGGACTGGAGACAAATATGCTCCTTTTCCAGAGGAGATCAATAGAAGAATCGCAGGGATAATATCTGACGTCCATTTTGCCCCTACAAAACGTGCGAAAGAGAATCTACTGAGGGAAGGGGTAAAAGAAGAGTCAGTGTTTGTAACAGGAAATACTGCCATCGATGCCCTTTTCATGACAGTCAGGGATGATTACGTTTTCAAGAATGCAAAACTCGGTTCGATTTATGATAATACGAATGCAGAATATGGAGAATCTATTCGTGATATAGTGATTGAAGTGCATCGCAGAGAGAATTTTGGGGAAGGCATGGAAAACATTTGCCAAGCTCTTGCGGATATAGCGAAAAAAAGAAATGGGGATGTACGTCTTTTGGTCTCGGTACATAAAAACCAACAGGCCCGAGAGCCTGTTTTGCGCTATTTGCGCGGAATAGATAATGTAGTCTTGTTTGAGCCTTTGAACTACGCGGATTATGTCAATCTTGTAAATCGTGCGTATTTGGTGGTTTCAGATTCCGGTGGTATTCAAGAAGAGGCTCCTGCTCTTGGAGTTCCGGTTATCGTGTGTCGCGAGAAGACTGAGCGTCCTGAAGCCGTGGAGGCCGGAACTGTGGCGCTTGTCGGGACTTCAAAGAGTCTTATTGCAGATACAATTGAGGAACTGTTAGAGGATAATGAAAAGTACACCCAAATGGCTACGGCCAAGAGCCCTTTTGGCGACGGGCAAGCTTCGCGTAGGATTGTCGAGGCTTTGATGTATCATTTTGGTCTTTCCGACGAGAGGCCAGACGAATTCGAGACTTTTTTGTAAGGGAGGGAACCGCGCAGTAGCGTAGATTGCGCGGGATTTCGTGGCCAGGAAAGAATTTGATCTCATACTTGAAGCGGAGAAAAAGGCAGAAGACGAGATTGAACAAGCTAAGAAAACTGCTCAGCAAATATTAGAAGATGCGACTGCGAAGGCGGAAGAAATAATAGCCAATGCAACAAAAGATGCCGAAGGCAAGGCTAATGCGATCATTGAGAAAGCTAAGAGGAACGCAGACCTTATCGCTGATTCTGCGGCAAAGAATGCAGACGCTGAAATCGAGGAGATGAAGGCTGAGGCTATGAGCCGATTTGAAAAGGCAGTTAGCTTCGTCATAGAGCAGGTAAAGAAAGCGGTTTGAAGGGAGGGAACTGTAGGCTCGTATGTGTAAGCTTGCAGTGCGATTATGGCTGTTGCCAAAATGCGGAAAGTAACGATATTTGCTTACGAAGAGATTGGTGAATCCATCTTTGAGACTCTAAGAGACTTGGAGATCCTTCATGTTATTAAGAGCGAATCCTATGGTCATAGGGAGCGCGGAGATGCAGAGGAACCGGAGGTAGATGAGGCCAAGTACAATGAGACACTTTCCCAATTATCGGCTATTAAGTCTTACTTTGAACGTTACACGAGTATCAAGAAGAGCTTCATAGATATGTTTACAGGCGCAAAGCCTCAGATGTCATATGAGGACTTTCAGAAGGTCGTCGCCAGATATGATGTGGCAGAGACTTTCGACAAGGTACAGTCCCACGAAAAGCGTTTAAGAGAGATAGACAAGGAAATCGAGGAACTCAGCCAGAGAACCCAGGTCCTTGAGCCTTGGGTTGACTTCGATATCCCGATTTCCCAAATGGGTCCAACAAAAACCTGTGACATGCAGTTGGCAATAGTCCCTACTCGGTCTTTGAGCGAGGCAGTGAAGGAAATTCCTTTGGAGCATGTGCACTTTAAAGTTATATGGCAGGAGCACGGAAATTCGGGTGTGTGGCTGGTTGGTCTTTCGGACGAGGAGCCTTCGCTTAGCGCAGTGGTGTCTGCCTTCGGAGGCGTAATCGTAAACTTAGGCAGAGAAGTGGCAGGGTATTCCGAAACCGGACTGGTTAGCGATGCGCTCGCGAATATCGAAAAGAAAAAGGAAGAACTTTTGAACGAACGCAATGCGATTCTAGTTGAAGATTCTGAGGTGGCTCAGAATCTCATGGATATACTTGCGCTAATAGACTATTACCTTGACAAGAAGAATCTGTTCGAGATCCACCAAGAAGTAGCCAAGACTAGATTCACTCTGGTCATAGAGGGCTATGCTAGGGCAAAAGAGATCGATAAGCTCAGAAACGGTCTCGGCATGTACAAAGATATTGAGGTCATAGATGAGGAACCGGGGCAAGGCGAGGACATTCCAGTGCTCCTTGAGAATAACGCTTTGGTGAGGCCATTTGAGTTCGTTACGAATATCTATGGGTATCCTCAATACAATGAAATGGATCCTACTCCTTTCTTGGCCCCGTTCTTCTGGGTGTTCTTTGCTATGTGTCTAGGCGACGCTATCTACGGGATCATTCTTTCTATATTTTCCATCGTGTTTCTTAGGACGCAAAACCTTGAGGATGATAAGCTCATCAAGCTGCTGGGCTATTGCGGAATATCTACTGTGTTTGCGGGCGCACTCATGGGCAGTTGGCTAGGGGATTTGCCGAAGACCTTTTTGGCAGGAACTGCTTTTGAGAAATTCACGTCAAGCATCGCTATTTTGGATCCGGTTAATGATCCTATCACGCTTCTTATCGTATCTTTGGGGCTAGGCATTCTTCATATCTGGGTTGGCATAATTGTGAAAATGATTGGCACCATAAGGCAAGGGGCGGTGGTCGATGGGATACTGAGCCACGGTTCGTGGGTTGTGTTCTTGCCGGGTCTCATCCTTTGGGCAGTTTCTCAGATGGGGATCATACAAAGCAGCGTTCCACTCTACATCATGATTGCAGGTGCAGTAGGGATAATGTGGTCCGGTGCTAGGAATCAGAAGAATATCCTCATGAAGCCGATATCGGCAATTGGCGGCTTTTATTCAATGCTCTCTTATTTCTCAGATACGCTATCTTATGCCAGGATTCTTGCGTTAGGATTGGCCAGCGCCATAATAGGGGTCGTGGTGAACATGGTTTCGGCACTGGTTGTTGATATGGTACCTGGAGTCGGATGGGTCTTTGTCCCTGTGATATTGATCGTAGGACATCTTTTCAACCTTTTGATAAACGCGTTGGGTAGTTTTATTCACTCGGGCCGTTTGCAATATGTTGAGTTTTTCAGTAAGTTTTTCGAAGGAGGTGGAACTCCCTTTAGGCCTCTGAAACGGGTAAGGAAAAACGTGTGGGTCGTAGAATAGTTGCTTTTGACTGAAAAGAGCAAGTAAAAAGAGCAAGGCGATACTGGGAGGGGTTTAGTGTGTTTGAAGGAATGATAGGAAAGTGGGTTTTGATAGGTTGTGTATTGCTTTTTGGAATGCTCATTGTGGGTTTGATTTTTGGACCGCTTCTTGGCGGCAACGTTTTGGCTCTCATGGGCGCAGGGTTAGCAGTGTTTCTCGGAGGGATCGGTTCTATTGTGGCAGTAGGAGCTACGGGAGAAAAAGCTGCTGGGATGACTGCCGAAAACCCCGAGAATTTCGGACGTCTTTTGCCACTGCAGGCTCTTCCGGGAACTCAGGGCATCTACGGTTTCTTGGTAGGCTTCCTTGCTTTGGTCAAAATAGGTGCGTTTGGCGGAGTTATGGATCTTGACCTCGCGCAGGGCTGGCAGGTTTTCTTCGCGTGCGTACCGGTTGCCGTCACTTGCTTGGTGTCAGCTTTGTACCAGGGGAAGGTTTGTCTGGCTGGTATGGATATCGTGGCAAAGAAGCCTGAAGAATCAGGAAAGTCCCTTATTCTTCCGGCTATGGTTGAAACCTATGCTGTTTTGGGACTCTTGGCTTCAGTCCTGATGATAATGTTTGCAGTCAAAATCTAGGGGGAAAATCATATGCCCTTAGAGGACATTTTAAGAAAAATAGACGAGAAAGCGGATCATCTCAAGGAAGAGATTATTTCCGCCGCACAAACGCAAGCCGAGTCTAAGCTCAAATCTGCAGCTGAAACGGCATCTATGCTTGAAGCCAGTATTTTGGAAGAAGCACGCGAACGTGCGGCTCGAATTGAGAGCATTGCCGTATCTCGAGCTGAAATGAATAAGAAGCAGATGCTTCTTGAAGCCAAACAACAGCTGATCTCCGACACTCTCCGGGAAGTGTTGGAAGAGTTTCGGAACATGCCGCAGGAACAATACAGGGGATTGCTTCTGGACTGGATTTCTCTCAGGGCCCAAGGCACAGAGATGGTAATAGTTAGTGAATGGGAAAGAGAGAGCCTGGGCGAGGATTTTTTGGAAGCGGCAAATGAGAGACTCCGGGAAATCGGCAAAGAAGGCAGTCTCACTATCTCATATTCCCCGGAGTATCTAGGCGGTGGACTCATTCTGAAAAAGGGCGGAATATCAGATAACCTGACATTTCCTGCTATCCTGAATTTCATGAAAGAGGATCTTGAGCTCGAAGTGGCCACGATACTTTTTGGGAAAACTCAGGAGAAGGAGAGTGCGTCTTGAACGACTATCTTTGGGCAAATCCGGTGGGAAGGATAAGGTTTATCGAAAAGACGCTTCTCACTCGAAGCGATCTAATGCGGGTCTTAGAGGCGCCCACGCTCGAAAGCGCCCAATCGGCGCTGAGGGATTCTTACTATGGGCCTTATGTATCAAAACTTGATAATTCCAATGACTTTGAGCCCGCGCTTGAAGCGGCCATGAAGGGGATTTACGAGGGTATTCTCGAAATCGCACCTGAGCCCATAATAATTGATGCGTATAGGGCGCGGTACGACTTTCATAATCTCAAGGTCATTCTAAAGGCAGAGGTTTTGGATGTAGCGCCGGACGAAAGCGCTTTTTCGCAACTGGGTAACTTTGACCTTGTTGCGCTTGATAACTTGATCGCTCAAGCGCGCAAAGAAGATGATGCTACGTTGAGAGCAAAAAAGAAAAAGCGTCTTCAAACAGACGATCCCAGAGAAAAGAGCCTTTATGCTATAGGTTTGGAGATCGAAGAAGTCTATCGTGACATCCGCAATGTATCTCTTACCAGATCACTGTCACCTTTTGAGGTAGACAGTCACATTGATAAATCATACTACTCCTGGATCGGAAAGCTCTACCGGAGACATGGTTATTACTTCCTTATCGAGTTTATACAGCGGGAGATCGACATACTTAACATGAAGATGCTAATGAGAAGCTATCGTCTGAAAATTTCTCCTGACGATTTTGCCAAAGCGGTCCTCGAAGGGGGGACCATCAAATCTGACCTCTTGGTGAGTGCTTTTGCCCAGGGTCCAAAAGGTGTATACGCAGTATATCAAGGTTCTGAACTAGAGAAACTGGCAGGGCGCGGCCTCTCCTTTGTGGAGAAGAATGAGCCGTTGACTCGTTGGGAGAAGGATTGCGATGATGCAATCTCAGAGATTGTCAAGGAAGCAGGCAAGGTGGCGTTGGGCCCAGAGCCTGTTTTCGGATATGTGTTTGGGAGAGAAATCGAAACGAAGAATCTAAGGATCATATTCTCAGGGAAGCAATCTTCCGTTCCCGAGAGCAGGATTAGAGAGAGGTTGCGTGAGAGTTATGCCTAAGGTTGCGGTGTTAGGGCAAAGGGATGCGGTGTTAGGGTTCAAGGCAAGTGGAGCTGTTGCCTTCCCAGCTGACAGCCCCGAAGAAGCTCGCAAGCGTTTGAGCGAGATACTCGAAAACGATTACGCTATTGTGCTGGTCACGGAAGAGATAGCCGAGGTCCTAGAAAAGGAATTGGAACCCTTATACAGCATGCCCAAACCGGTGATTACGGTTTTGCCTGATTCTAAGAAACCCAGAGGTATGGGAATGGAACTTTTGCGCAGGCGAGTTGAAAGAGCTGTCGGAGCGAACATATTGTTCAAGAGAGAGGAATGATGCGGCGTGGCGGAAAGCCAGGTTATAGGTCGGATAGTAAAGGTGTCCGGCCCTTTGGTGGTAGCTTCTGGGATGGCCGGCTGCCGCATGTTCGACGTTGTGAGGGTCGGTAACAACAAGGTTATAGGCGAGGTTATCGAGCTTAAAGGTGATACCGCTTCAATTCAGGTATATGAGGAAACATCGGGTCTAGGCCCTGGCGAACCTGTTGTGTCTACCGGTGCTCCTCTAAGCGTCGAACTAGGGCCAGGACTTATCGGGTCGATCTATGACGGTATTCAAAGACCTCTTAATGTTTTGGCCGATATGGCCGGAGACTATATTTCCCGGGGGCTGGAGGCTCCTGGTCTCGATAGAGAGAAGAAGTGGCACTTTGTGCCTTATGTCGATGTTGGCGATGAGGTATTTGCAGGGGATATTCTGGGAACTGTACGAGAAACCCCATTGGTTTTGCATAGGATAATGGTGCCCCCCAAAATAGCTAAGGGGACCGTAAAAGCGATTGAAGAAGGAGACTTTACGGTTACGGAAGTTGTGTGCGAACTAGAAACTCAGGAAGGACCAGAGGAAATTTCTATGCTTCAAAAGTGGCCGGTTCGTCTCCCTAGACCGGTAAAGCAGAAACTTCCTCCTGTGGAACAGCTGGTTACAGGCCAGAGAATAATCGATACGTTTTTCCCGATAGCAAAGGGAGGAACAGCATGCGTGCCCGGTCCGTTTGGAAGCGGAAAGACCGTAATTCAACACCAACTGGCCAAATGGGCAAATGCGGACATAATAGTTTATGTAGGTTGCGGTGAACGCGGCAATGAGATGACCGACGTCTTGCTTGAATTCCCGGAGCTTTTGGATCCAAGTTCGGGCAGACCCCTTATGGAAAGGACCGTGTTGGTGGCCAATACGTCGAATATGCCGGTAGCAGCCCGTGAAGCCTCTATTTACACCGGAATTACTTTGGCTGAGTACTATAGAGACATGGGTTATGATGTTGCCCTTATGGCAGATTCTACATCGCGTTGGGCTGAAGCGCTGAGAGAAATATCCGGCCGGTTGGAAGAAATGCCCGGTGAAGAAGGGTACCCTGCATATCTTGGTTCAAGGCTCGCAGAATTCTACGAACGGGCAGGTAGGGCGCGTCTTCTTGGAAATGGCGACAGGCAAGGAGCTTTGAGCGCCATAGGCGCGGTATCCCCTCCGGGCGGTGATTTGTCTGAACCGGTAACCCAGGCTACATTGCGGTTGGTTAAAGTATTCTGGGGTCTGGATGACCGCCTTGCAGCAAGGAAGCATTTCCCCGCTATCAATTGGCTGGATAGCTATTCGCTTTACACAGACACCTTGGATCCTTACTTCCGAGAATCAGTTGGGAAAGACTTTCCTGAGTTGAGAGACGAGGCAATGGCTCTTTTACAGGAAGAAGACGAGCTTCTCGAAATAGTTAGGCTGGTCGGTGTAGATTCATTATCCGACAGGCAGAGGATGGTGTTGGAAACGGCCAAGTCCTTGAGAGAGGACTTTCTCTACCAGGTTGCGTTTCATGAAGTAGATACGTATTGTTCCCAAAGAAAGCAATATGGCCTCCTCAAGATCGTTCTTGAGTTTCACCGTAATGCCATGGAACTTCTGGATAGGGGCGTGAAACTGGATAGGATTTTGAGCATGGAAGTAAGAGATCGTATTGCAAGGGCCAGAGTAGTGCCTGAAGACAAATGGACGCAAGAGTATGAGAGCATTATGGCGGCCATCCGAGATGAGCTTTGGGCCGGAGTCCTTTGAGCCAATAACAGGCCGGAGTGAAAGTTTTAGCATGGGGGAATCTAAATGCCGTTGGAATACACGACGATTACGCAGATAGCAGGGCCGTTGATTATAGTCGATCAAGTTACCGATATACACTATGACGAATTAGTAGAAGTCGAAACTGGAGATGGGCAGATTCGACGTGGGCGGGTGCTCGAAGCCAGCGAAGGCTCGGCACTAGTGCAGTTATTCGAGGGCACAACGGGTCTCGATGTTAAGTCATCGAAAGTGAGATTCTTAGGTAGAGTACTTGAGATCCCTGTCTCACCGGACATAGTTGGGAGAATATTTGACGGGGCCGGGAACCCAATCGATGATGGACCCAGGATTGTGCCGGACAAGAAATTGGATATAAACGGTAGCCCGATCAATCCGTACGCGCGGGCTTACCCTTCTGAGTTCATACAGACGGGAATTTCATCCATAGATTGTATGAACCCATTGGTACGTGGGCAGAAGCTTCCTATCTTCTCAGGGGCCGGGCTTCCCCACGCTCAAATCGCCGCTCAGATTGCTAGGCAGGCAACGGTTTTAGGTACACAAGAACCTTTTGCAGTTGTGTTAGGGGCTATGGGCATCACTTTTGAAGAAGCCGATTTCTTCATTACGGATCTGAGAACAAGCGGGGCTTTGGACAGAGCGGTCTTGTTCATCAATTTAGCTAACGATCCGGTTATCGAAAGGATCGCTACTCCCAGAATGGCGCTCACTGTAGCCGAATATCTAGCATTTGAATTGGATATGCACGTTTTAACGATACTGACTGATATGACGAACTATGCTGAAGCTTTGCGTGAGATTTCGGCTGCGAGAAAAGAGGTTCCGGGCAGAAGAGGATATCCCGGCTACATGTATACAGACCTTGCATCGATATATGAAAGGGCGGGAAGAATTACCGGCAAGAAGGGTTCAATAACGCAGATACCTATTCTGACGATGCCCGAAGATGACAAGACTCATCCGATTCCTGACCTGACTGGATACATTACAGAAGGGCAGATAATTTTGTCGAGAGAGCTTCATAAGATGGGGATATATCCTCCTACGAACGTTTCGGTGTCATTGTCAAGGCTTAAAGACAAAGGCATTGGGGAAGGGAAAACCAGGGAGGATCACGCCGACGTTTTAAACCAGCTTTCAGATGCTTACGACCGGGGTAAGGAAGCTGCTGAACTAGCAGTAGTTTTGGGCGAGGCTGCTTTGTCTGAGTCTGATCGGATCTTTCTTAAGTTCTCAGAAGAGTTCGAGCGGAGATTCGTGAATCAAAGACCCGATGAGAACAGAACGATCCAAGAGACATTGGACATCGGTTGGAGCCTTATGTCGCTTCTGCCCAGATCTGAGATTAAGCGTGTATCCCAGGAGAATATGGACAAATACATGCCGAAGGATGCGGAACGAAAAGTCAGCGACTGAGGGGGTGACGGACCATGCCGATCAAGGCAAACGCGACTCGGCAGGAGCTCACACGGCTTAAGGGCAGGTTAAGCATGGCCAAACGTGGTCATACGCTCCTTAAAGATAAAAGAGATCAGCTTATGAAAGAATTTCTGGCTATTGTGCATGAGAGCCAGAGACTAAGGCTGGAGCTCGAAGAGAAACTTGCAGATGCGTATAGAAGTTTTTCCCTTGCACGAGCTGTTCTTTCACCATCGATACTTGAGGAGGCGCTTATGGTTGCCGGTGGAGCCGAGGAGGTTTCTATATCCTACCGCAACATCATGAATGTGTCTGTGCCCCAGATGGAGATCGTTCACGGTGATCATGAAGAGGCGATAGAGACGTCAGGTTTTCATCCAAACTATGGCTTGGCTGTGACTTCATCTGATTTAGATGATGCCATAGAAGAATTCCATGGGATTTTGCCTCTCTTGGTCCGCTTGTCTACTGTCGAGCGCACGATCCATCTCTTGGCAGACGAAATAGAAAAGACTAGGCGAAGGGTAAATGCTTTGGAATATGTCCTTATCCCGGAATTGGAAGAAGCAGTCAAGAGCGTTGAGATGCGCTTAGAAGAAATGGAACGCGAAAACGTATCCAGGCTGATGAGGATCAAAGATGTGGTTAGGGCTCGTTGAGGGCAAAAACATGCTCACCTGCTTTGATCGTATAAGGAGATACCTATGAAGGAGTTAGTTGTTTCTGGCGGAAAGCCACTAAACGGCAGAATAAAGTGCGACGGTGCGAAGAATGCGGCTTTGCCCATTTTGGCAGCAACGCTTCTTACTCATGGGGTCACCCACCTAACACAAATACCGGATCTTGCCGATGTAGAGACCATGCTTGCGATTTTGTCATCTGTTGGAGCAAGCACCAAAATGTCATCCGGACAGGTACGCGTAAGAGCGGAACACCTTGTGTGTGATGTGCCTTATGAATTAGCTCGCATGATGAGAGCTTCATTTCTGGTTATGGGGCCGCTTTTAGTGCGCTGCGGCGAGGCGCATGTGCCTTTGCCCGGTGGTTGTGCCATCGGGCGAAGACCCGTGGATCTTCATCTCAAGGGTTTTGAAGCGATGGGAGCTGTCGTGTCCATGGAGCAGGGAAATATCATTGCCAAGGCGCCGAGGTTGCACGGGGCCGATATCTACCTTGACGTTCCTTCGGTCGGAGCGACAGAGAATATCATGATGGCGGCTTCATTGGCCGAAGGAGTTACCACCATAGACAACGCCGCTCAAGAGCCGGAGATAGTTGACCTTGCTAATTTCTTAAACGCTGCTGGGGCAAAGATAAGCGGAGCAGGGACTTCGAGGATAAGAATAAAAGGTGTCAAACAACTCCATGGCGTTGAATATACTATTATCCCTGATAGGATCGAGGCAGCTACCTATCTAGTGGCAGCGGCAGCTACATTGGGCAACATCTGCGTTGAAAATGTTATTCCTGCGCATCTTACTTCCGTTTTGGCCAAGCTTGAGGAATGCGGGTATGTCGTTTTGGAGTCAGATAGCGGCGTTGAGATTATCAGTGAATCGCGCCCGAAGCCTGTAAACATCAAAACCATGCCATATCCCGGGTTTCCAACAGATGTTCAGGCTCCTTTTGCAAGCCTTTGCAGCTTAGGGTTGGGAACCAGCGTCATATCTGAAACTGTTTTTGAGAGCCGGTTTGGCTATGTCGAAGAATTAGAACGCATGGGCGCAGATATTAGGGTTGAAGGTCCCAATGCCATTGTCGAGGGTGTTGACTACCTCAAGGGTGCTAATGTCCATGCACGCGACCTGCGAGGGGGCGCCGGGTTATGTATAGCCGCTCTTTCTGCAGATGGCATAAGCCATATTACCGGAGTGGAGCATCTGGAAAGAGGATATTCAGATTTTTGTGGGAAATTGCGGTCTTTGGGGGCCGAGATATCTTATGGCTACGATGTGGATCAGCCGTTGCGACTAGTCAAATGAAAGTGACTTTAATAGGAGAACATGGGTGAGGTGGAATGTTTGAGGTTAGGTAAAGACGTAGGGATTGATCTTGGAACCTCATCGGTATTGGTATTCGTCTCCGGCAAGGGGATAGTTCTTCACGAACCGTCAATCATATCGATTCACAGAGACTCGAAAGAAGTCTTGGCAGTCGGCGAAGAAGCCAAACGGATGGTAGGCAGAACTCCGGGGAACATAGTTACGGTACGTCCCCTTATGCAGGGAGTAATAACTGATATCGAAGTTACCGAAACCATGTTGAGATACTTTTTGCGCAAAAGCGTAGGGTCGATGATGATAGCAAAACCTAGGGTCCTTCTTTGCGTGCCATCTGCAGTAACATCTGTTGAAAGAAGGGCTGTTCTTCAGGCGGGCATTGCTGCCGGTGCCGGCAGTGTGTATCTTATCGAGGAACCTTTGGCTGCGGCTCTTGGAGCAGGGTTGAACATAAAGCGTCCCAGGGGGCACATGATAGTAGACATTGGCG
>ERZ795047.505-NODE-505-length-48151-cov-5.443717_pt1 | contig 48151 bp, 47 predicted proteins | sample MGYA00375131_ERZ795047 | MGnify/ENA primary metagenome ERZ795047 (study PRJEB30176, sample SAMN05720228) | activated sludge metagenome | isolation source: Anaerobic digester | place: Japan | collected 2015-05-20 ... | reverse complement strand
TTCCAGCCCCTCGCGCCCCAGGCCCTGGAAGCTGTAAGGCGACGTGCGCGGCTTGTAGGCGCCGCCCCGGACGATGTGCGCCCCGCCTTTTTTGGCAATGTAGGCGCATTCCTGAAGCTGCTCCTCGCTTTCAATGGCGCAGGGTCCGGCCATGACGACAAAATCCGGCCCGCCGATTTTCACCGAACCGACGCAGACCACGGTGTCGCCTTCACGCGATTCCCGGCTCGCCAGTTTGTACGGCTTTAAAATCGGCATCGTTTTTTCCACGCCCGGCATGGACTCCGCGTACTTGAGAATCTCCTTGTTGCGGTTGTCGCCGATGGCGCCGATAATCGTTCGTTCCACGCCGATGGAAGGGTGCGCCTTGTAGCCCACGGACTCCACCCATTTGATGACATCCTCGATTTGTTTTTCGGTCGCGTGACTCTTCATGACAATAATCATATTTCCCCCTTTAAAAATTAAAAGCCGGAGCGATTTTCTTTTCGCCCCGGCTCTGGACATAAAAAAAGCCATGGGCGATTTTTCGATCTACCCATGGCTGTTTGGTTTAAACTATCCTAACAGGTCCTCCTCAGCGATGGGCAGACCGATGTAAAGTAGGTATAAAACCAATACCCGTAATCATTGCCGCTGACATGCATTTTTCTGTCCATCGTGACAAACCTTTTTGCTTGGTGCGAAGACTTTTAATGAAACAAAAATAATTTGTCAAGGAAAATTTTCAAATATTTTCAATAAATAAAAAACGCCTATAATCGTCCTTCTTTTTTGAGTCTCTCCACAATCTGCAGAATCTCCGGAATTTTCGCGGTCGCGGCCTTTTCGCCTTCAAAAATGGCCTCGTTGAACTTCTCAATCTCCGTGGATCCGATGCCCTTCATGTTCGGCCGGATCACCACGTCGGCGTTTTTAATCTGATACTCGGCGATTCGGGCATACATGATGTCCTTGGCCCTGAGCAGCGCATCCACCATGCCCTCGGGAATGTCGGCGCTCAAGCCCCCCGAGATGTCCACCGCGATGACGATATCCGCGCCGTTTCTGCGGGCCACGTCAACCGCCACCGGACTGACCACGGCGCCGTCCACATAGGTTGTATTGCCGATTTTCACGGGATGAAAAACGCCCGGCACGGCGCAGCTGGCGCGCACCGCCATGCCGGTATTGCCGCGGCCGAAAGCGACCTCCTCTCCGGTTGCGGCATTCGTCGCCACGGCGAAGAAAGGTATTTTCAGCTTTTCAATCGGCGCATATCGGACATTCTCGTTGATGAATTTCTCGATTTTTTCGCCTTTGATGAGCCCGCCCTTCCAGACTCTCCAGTCGTAATCCACAACCTTGTCCGCCTCCATCTTCATCGCGATCGCCTGCAGTTCAAAGGCGTTTTTCCCCGAAGCGTAGAGGCTGCCCACCAGCGAGCCGGCGCTGGTGCCCACCACCATGTGGATGGGAATTTGATGCGCCTCCAGAACCTTGAGAACGCCGATGTGGGCGAATCCCTTGGAAGCGCCCGCGCCCAGCACAACGGCGATTTTCGCCGGCCGGGGAGGCGCGACGCTCGGCGCGGTGGCGCAGCCGCTGACGGCGAATACGGCCAGCGCGAGCAGTCCCATCATACCCTTGATGAAATTTGAACTCAGGCAAATTCTGGCGCGCATATTTTTCATTCTCCCCGCAAAATCAAAAATGATGCAAAAATAATTCCCCAAACAAAACCCCGGACCCGGCTCAACGGATTTCCTCTTTCCCGAAACGCCACAAAAGCAACGCCCCCGCCGCGACACACCAGAGGATGACGTTCAGAAGCGGATACATTTCGTCGAGGCCCGGCCGCTCCCCGTGGATGAACGTCGAGGCGAAACTCTGGCTGCCGAAAATTTTCGGCCATAAATAGTAAACGATTTTCCATCCCGTCAGGCCTTCCGGGACGCCCTGTCTGTTCATCACCGCCTGGGCCATCGGACTGCGGCTGACGGCATGAACGGCGTCGGCTGTGAAACTGACGGCGCCGATGCCCATGGCCAGCAGAAAGGCGGCCACATCCGGCATCATCAGCGAAAACAGCAGGACGGCGGTCACGACAAAAAGCAGATTGACCGTGCACAAAAGCGAAGCCCCCAGATAACCGGGCATGACAACGTGAAGTTTGAACAGCACGGTCAGGAAAATCACGGCATGCAAAACGAACATGAAAACAGACGAAAGCATCCACAATCCAAAAACCTTGCCCAGGACGTACTGCCTGCGGGTCATCGGCTTGGACAAAACGCACGCCTGCATGCCCTCGTCGCGGTCGCGCCGGAAAACGCGCATCGCGAGCAGCGCCGCGATCATCATCGCCGCCGCCGCAATGACATGAAAGGTCATCTTTGAGACCGTACCCACCACGGCCGCCGTTTCGAGTTCCCGTCCGTTGATCATGTAATGGCCCTGATAGCATCCCCGCACCCCGAAAACGACAAGGATGGAAACAGCAAAGATGACGAGGAAACTTTTCTGGGACGCCACATCCCGGACGGTGTATTTCGCGACCTTCAGAAACGGGAAAAAAGTCTTCGGCTTCAATGCGTTCACCCCTCCCCCTTCACGTACCGGACAAAAACATCTTCCAGCGTGTCGCCTTCCCGGACCAGCGAGGATATTTTATCCTTCACCAAAAGCCTGCCGCGGCTGATGATGGCCGCGTTATCGCAGATTTTCTCGACCTCCGAAAGCCAATGCGAGTTTAAAAAAACGGTCACTCCCTCGCTTTTGAAGGATTCCAGAAGCCCGCGGATTTCCCGGATGCCGATGGGGTCAAGGCCGGCTGTCGGCTCATCCAGAATCAGAAGCCGGGGATTCCCCACCAGCGCCGCTCCCAGCCCGAACCGCTGGATCATGCCCTTGGAATAGGTCTGCGCCCTGGTGTGTTCCCTGCCCTGCATCCCGATTTTTTCAACAATCAGACGGCACTGCTTCTCCGCTTCGACACGGGGCATGTTGAGCAGCTCCGCGCAACGCATCAGGTATTGCCAGCCCGTCAGGTGCGGAGGGATGCGGTTTTGCTCCGCCAGATAGCCTACCGCCGCCCGGCTGGAGGATTTCTTGCTGGAAATCCCGTTGATGGAAAGCGTCCCCGAAGTCGGCGACGTGAAATCCAATAGCATTCTGACGATGGTCGTCTTTCCCGCCCCGTTGGGCCCGAGAAGCGCGAAATATTCCCCCGCGGCGACAGAAAAAGAGACATGATCCACCGCCGTCAGAGAACCGTATATTTTCGTCACGTTGTTTAAATGAATCATGGCCGGAGAGTATAGGGAGCAACCGCCTCCCTGTCAATCAAATAATCTTTGCGAAAAAAGGCGGCGCATCCCCGCTGGGCATTGTTTCACCGAAGTCCGTTTCTCCTTCTCCTGGAATCTGCGACTTTTAAGTGACGCGACCGGCCTCGAAGAAACGATATGCCATGATCTCTTTATGGTCCGGATTTTTTGATCTCCTCCTGCGCGTCGGCGTCCAGATTGCCGCTCCAGAGATACTTTTTCGTTTCAGCGACAACGACACCGCTTAAGAAAAGCAGGGCCACCAGGTTGGGCAGGGCCATCAGGCCGTTGAAGACATCGCCCAGATTCCATACCAGGTCCATCGAGAGCAGGCACCCCAGATAAACGGTTGCGAGATAAATCAGGCGGTAGAAAAAAACGGCCTTGCGCCCGAAAAGATACTCGGTCGCCTTTTCGGCGTAATATGACCAGCCGATGATGGTGGAAAAGGTGAAGGTCACCAGCGCCACGCACAGGAAAATTCCGCCGAAACGCGGAATATGCTCAAAGGCGAGCCTGGACATCGCCGCGCCCGAGGCGCCGCTCTGCCAGACGCCGGTGTTGACCAGCACCAGGCCTGTCAGGGCGCAGATGACAACCGTGTCCCAGAATGTTCCCGTCGAAGAAACCAGCCCCTGACGGACGGGATTCCGGGTCTGCGCCGCCGCGGCCGCAATGGGCGCGGAACCCAATCCCGATTCGTTGGAAAACAGACCGCGGGCAACGCCGCTGCGCGCCGCCATCATGATGGTCGAGCCGATGAATCCGCCGGTCGCGGCCTGGCCGGTGAAGGCGGTGGTCAATATCGTGACTAAGGTGTCCAGCAGGGTGTCGTACCCTTGGATCAGAATATAAAGGCAGCTTGACACGTAAAACACTGCCATAAAGGGAACCAGCGCGTCGCAAACCCGCGCGATGGACTTGAGGCCGCCCAGAATCACGGCGGCGGCCAGAATAAAAACGACGACGGCGATATAGGCTTTCGGAAAATGGAAGGTCTCATGCACCGACGCGGTCAGGGAATTGGCCTGGATGGAAGAGCCGATGCCCAGCGCGGCCACGGCCGTGAAAACCGCGAACAGAACGGCGAGCGGTTTGTTTTTCAGGCCATGCTCCAGGGCATACATCGGGCCGCCGGAGAAGGAACCGTCTTCGTTTTTGACGCGGTATTTCACCGCGAGGACGCCTTCCGAATATTTGGTGGCCATACCCAGAACGCCGGTGATCCATGTCCAGAAAACCGCCCCCGGACCGCCGAGCGCCACCGCCGTGGCCACGCCGACGATATTCCCCGTGCCGATGGTGGCGGCCAGAGCGGTCGCCAGCGCGCTGAACTGGCTGATTTCGCCTTCGGATCCCTCGTCTCGGGTAACGGACAGTTTGATGGCCTTGGGCGTGTAAAAGCTGAATGAAGCGCAAACGGAAGGTCAAAAAAAAGATGCGTTCCCAATAACATGATCAGCAGGGGCCATCCCCACATAAAATCACTTATCTGCTTCACAACCGCTGAGAATTGCTCCATCCCGCCTTCCCTTCACCCTTTATTCGGCACTCTCTCCGGGCAAGTTATTCTCCATCTGTTTGGTCGCGTCTTCGGTTCTCTTGTTGGCCTGGTCAACGGCATCGCCGGCCCGATGGGCTCTTTCGATGGCGGGCTTTGCCTGATCCGCTCCCTGCATCATCACGGTCGCAGTCGGTTCGGCGAAGTATTTCGCCCACAACCAGCCGGCTCCGATCAACAGCGCGATGAGTAGAATCACCGCCCACGCCGAAACACCTTTTTCGTCTTTCATGATGTGTGACCTCCTTGTTGGAATGGGAAACGCCCTCCTCCGAATGCGCCGCCCGTCTCTTCGAAGAATCCCTCGCGGGGACTCCCCATGAGGTTGAATCATTTGCCGTCCACCCGGATGACGCACGCGTCGCCCTGCGCCAGGCCGCCGCAGATGCCGCAGACGCCGTAGCCGCCGCCGCGGCGTCTCAATTCATACATCATGGTCATCAGAATGCGGCCGCCGCTGGCGCCCACGGGATGGCCGATGGCGATGGCTCCGCCGTTGGGATTGGTTTTTTCGAGCAGTTTGCGCCACTTCGCTTCGTCGCCGCCGGCCAGCATTTTTGTTGACACGAGCGTGACCGCCGCGAAGGCTTCATTGATTTCAATGACGTCCATGTCGTCAATGGTCAGATCGGCCTTTTGCAGCGCCTGACCGATGACTTTCGCGGGAAGTTCCGCCATGCGCCGCGGCTCTCCGGCGGAACTCGCCATGGACAAAATCGTCGCCAGCGGCTTGACCCCGATCTCCTCCGCCCGGGAACGGCGCATGATGATTACGGCCGTGGCGCCAGCGTCCAGGCCGGGCGCGTTGCCCGCGGTGACGGTCGGACTGCCGTAAATGGTTTTGAGTTTGGCCAGCGCTTCCATCGTGGTGTCGGGGCGGGGCAGTTCGTCTTTGGTGAAGAAAACCGGCTGGCCTTTTTTCGGGGGCAATTCCACGCTGACCAGCTCATCGTTGAATTTTCCCGCCTGGTCCGCCGCGGCCCATTTCCGATGCGAGCCCAGCGCCCAGGCGTCCTGCTCTTCACGGGAAATGCCGTGCTCGATGGCGATTTCGCCCGCGTCGCGGCCGAGCGGGGTGTATTCGCGGTAGGTGATGGGATTGAGATAATCCTGCACCAGCAGGGGCTTCATGCCCTGTCCCCAGCGGTGGCCGTTGATTAAAAGCGGGGTGTTGCTCATGTTTTCCGCGCCGACGGCCATGCAGGTATCGGCCTCGCCCAGCAGGATGGAGCGGCGCCCCAGCTGCACCGCGCAAAGCGAGGAGCAGCAAGCGCGGTCAATGGTCAGGGAAACCAGCGTGTCGGGCAGGCCCGCGCGCAAAAGCGCCTGCCGCCCGTTGACGTTATCATAAAGCGCCGCTTCGGCCTGATCGCACATGCCGTAGTAGAGTTCGTCGAGATCCTCTCCCTTGAGTCCCGCGCGTTTGAGGCTCTCCCGGATGACAATCACCCCCAGATGGGTGCTGTGAATTTCTCTGAGCGCGCCTCCGAATTTGCTGAAGGGCGTGCGCACACCGCTGACAATGACCACATCGTCCTTGTTGCTCATCATCTTCCCTCCCTGATGCCTTCATCCGTGTTGTCTGACCGCGCCGGAAGCTTGTCAAATATTCTCGTACAGGGCGCGGAGCCGATCGCCGTACTTTTCCATCACGTTGCGGCGTTTGAGTTTCAGCGTCTGGGTCAGCATGCCGTTTTCCACGGAAAAATCTTCGGTGATGTAGAGGAATTTCTGGGGAATCTCGTAGCCGCCGAAGGATTTGCGCAGGTGCTCCTGAATCTGTGCGGAAATGAAATCGGTGCATGCCTTGTTGGCAATGGTTTCTTCCGGCGTGCCCTGCGCCCACTGGGCGGTATGGGAATCCGCCTTGAGCGCTTCGAAATCCGGAACCACCAGCGCGACGTTGTACATCCGGCCTTCGCCGTAAACAATCACGTTGGAAACGTAGCGCAGAAGCTTGATCTCGTTCTCGATGGCTTCGGGATGAACATACTTGCCGTTTTCCAGCTTATATTCGTCCTTGAAGCGCCCGGTGATGTGAAGATACCCCTCTTCATCAATCCATCCGCGGTCGCCGGTCCGGATGCCGGGAAAACCGTTCCAGGTATCGGGCATCATCACCTCTTTGGTCACCTCGGGCTTGTTGTGATATCCCTGCATGACCTGCGCGCCGTACACGACGATCTCGCCGTCCGGGCTGTCCTCGCCGACGCGGGATTTATCGATGACCACCTTGGTGTCCTTAAAGGGCTTGCCCACGGTGCCGTACTTATTGCCCCGCATGGGCGAATTGTTTGAAATGACGGGCGAGGTTTCCGAAAGGCCATAACCGTCATAGGTGGGCACGCCGACGTCGCTGAAGAACAGGGCGATTTCCGGCTTCATCATCGCGCCGCCGGTGACAACGTGCTTGAGACGCCCGCCGAAAAGATCCCGGATTTTTGAAAAAACCAAAGCGTCAAGGTCCTGGAACTCTTTCGTCTTCTCTTTGAGTCCGCGGTTTTTGATTGCCTCGGCGCATGCCGCGTCGAAGAATTGTTTTTTGACCGGGTCCGCGGCCACCCCCTGGTGAATTTTGTCGTAAATGATATTGAATACCCGCGGCACGGCGGACATGTGCGTGGGCTTGACTTCGCCGAAATTGACCAGCAGCTTGTCGGCGGATTCGGCAAACGCCAGCCTCCATCCCGCCAGAATGTAGGTGTGCAAATCCGCGGTCAGGCCGAAACTGTGCGCCCAGGGCAGAATGCTCAAACCCACCTCGTCGTCTTCCGAATCGAACGTCGCCTTGCATTCCTGCGCGTTGTGCGTCATGTTGCCGTGTGAAAGCAGCACGCCCTTGGGGTCGCCGGTGGTGCCGGACGTGTAGATGATGAAGGCCGTCTCCGACCAATGCGGCTTGTAGGAGGCGACGGGATGGGCCTTGCCCATTTTTTCCAGCGCGGCCATCGTATTCTCGCCTTCCCCGTAAATCAGGAAAACGTCCCGGAGGGTGGGAATGTCTTTTTGAAAACTCTTCACGGCGTCATAAACTTTCTGATTGCTGACAAAAAGATATTTGATGGCCGCGTCTTTGATAATATACTGCCAGACCTTCTGGAGTTCCTTTTCATACATGGGAACGAACACGCCGCCCAACCCGTGGGTGGCGTTGGCGCACACGAACCATTCCACCGAATTGCCGACAATCACGCCGACCTTTTCGCCTTTTTTCAGGCCGAGCTTGTTGAGGGCTCCGCGCAGATTGTTCACGCGCTCGGCCACCTGGCCGTAGGTGACCCATTCGTATTGATTCGTCTGTTTGTTTTTGGTGCCGAACAAGTTGCGGGAAGCGTGTTTTGCCGCGCTTGCCTCGAACATGTCCACCAGGTTGTTGGGTTTCGTGTAGTACGCGTCAAGATTGCTTTGAGGAACTGCCTTGCTTGTCATAGAAATGCCTCCTGAAGAAAATGTTTTATGAGCAGCCGCAGCAACGGCGGCATACTGTATTGCAAAATCAGTGCGTGTGTTATATGCACAACAGCGTTTATTGTGTCAATGAATTATTCAGTGACGGAGAATGGAATCATGACGCAAATTTACCAGTATCGGCTGACGGTCCCCGAAGACGCCGTGGACATCAACAACCACGTAAACAATATTGAATATTTGCGCTGGATGCAGACGGCCGCCGTGCTGCATTCCGATCTTCAGGGCTGCACCCGGGCGACCATCGCCGCGGGCGCCACCTGGGTGGTCCGCAGCCACTACATCGAGTATCTGCGCCCCGCGTTCACCGGCGAAGACGTTGTCGTGCTGACCTGGGTATCCAATTTCCGCCGGGTGCGCTCTTTGAGAAAATACAGAATCGTCCGGATCGCGGACCAGGAAATTCTGGTGGAGGGAGAAACCGATTGGGTGTTCGTTGACGCGGCGACCGGCCGGCTCCGCTCCATCCCGCAACCGGTGATGGCCTGCTTTGAAATTCTGCCCGCGGAAAAAGAAAACGAAATCCTCCAAGGCCTTCAAATCGTCAAGACCTGAAACCGTCGCGGCCATCCCTCCTTCGCAGGTATTTTAGCTTGACACAGAAATGCATATTTTCTATATATTTAACCGTAAGCTGAATTTGGGATAAAATATCGGAACGGGGGAATTCATGTCGGAGACGGATTTGCAGCAAAGGATCATCGACGCGCTGGGTATCATGCACACGGCCATCAAGAACGTGCAGCTCTATCCGCCGAACAGCCCTTCCATTTCCAACACCATTGAAAAGTTTTACGCGGTCCTTTTGAATTTACTGGAAGAGGAATCGCCCATCGTCATCGCCGAAGCGGAGAAAAAAGCGATCATCTGCGGAAAGACGCTGGACACAAAAGATTTGGAAAAGGTGCAGATTTCCACCCTGATTTTCATCATGCTCAATCACGGCATCAAGAGCATTTTCTTTGACCGGGGCATCGACAAGGAAGAACTGGATTTCTTCATCCACTGCCTGGCGAAAAGTCCCGAGGAGATCAAACATCAGGGCGGTTTTACCAATATCATGCGGGCCAAGAAAATCCATCATATTTATCTGGATGAAAAAGTGTTCATCTCGATGGACAGATATCAAAAAATCATTTCCGAGAAAGGCGAGGCCCCCCAGAAAGAATCCCTGGAAAATTTGAGCGCCGAGAAGCTGGCCGACACCGAAAAGGAAGCGTTGCGCCTGCTCACCGCCATGCTGGGCGAAAATACGGAACAAAGAATGGAGGCGTCAAAACAATTCGCCGCGCTTCTGCAGCCCCTGCCGCTGGAATGGCAAAGAGGATTCGTCTCCAAAGAGCTGGACAAATTGATCGCGTGGATGAAAATCGAAACGGAAGCGACGCCGGAATATGACATCATCTGCGGATATCTCCGGGAACAGGCGCAAAGTTTTTTAAAGCAGGAGCGCTTCGCGGAAGCGCTTCCGATTTTTTCTGTCTTGCATCAAATCAACGTCGGCGCCCTGAAAAAGAACGACGCCATCCGCAAAGCTGTTTCAAGAACGATAAACAATCTGGCGACGGAAGACCACATCAGGCTCCTGCTGAATGAATTCAGCACCAACAAAAGAAAACAGCAGAACGACGCCCATGAGATTCTGGTCGCTTTTGACGACATCATTTTGGAGAGACTGCTGGATATCGTCCGCGACGCCACCGACACCAACGAGCGCGTCCGCGTCATCAATCTGATCCGCGAAATGGGCGCCCGAGCCATTCCCGCCGTCAAGAGCAGAATCAAGGAGAGCGCGCCCTGGTATTATTTGCGCAATCTCGCCTATATTCTGGGCCACATCGGCAATGAGGAAAACGCCTATGTGCTTCAGCCGCTTCTGCTGCACAAACACGGAAAGGTCAAGACGGAAGCGCTCAAAAGCATTTACCAGACCGGCGGCGCACAGAGAGGTCAGCTGCTCCTTTCCGTTCTGCCGCAAGTGGACGGCGAATTCCGGGTCAGCATCATTGAAATGCTCGGAAAGCTGAAATACGAAAAAGCGGTGCCCCAACTCCTGGAAATTCTGAAAAACAAATCCCTCATTTCCAAGGACGAGGATATCGCGATGCAGGAAAAGGTCTGCGACGCGCTGGGCGCCATCGGTTCCCCGGACGCCTTAAAATCCCTCAAGGAAATCCATGAGGCCAAGTCGTTTTTGGGCATCGGCACCTACCCGGTTAAAATCCGCTACGCCGCCAAGCGGGCCATGGATTCCATTTTGAGAAAGCAACAACAATAAATTTCCCGAGCTAAGGCCGGAGAGGTTTTCCCCCGGCAAAGATTCCTTGACATCAAAAAACCGCTTTCTTATAGTGACGGCGGTTATTCATTTCATGACTTCAGGCCGAGAGCTTATGAACACAACGGATGACAGCCATTCTTCGTTTACACCGGAAACCCGAAAAGGTTTGAAAACTTCCCTTCAAAAGAAAATTTCCTCGCGGGAGCTGGCCGTCTTCAGAACGCTCATGGAAAAACTTCAGTCTGCTCCGCAGGAGGATTTCACCTGGACATGGGATCATGAAACCTACAATTTTTTGATTCAGGCGGACAACCACATCATCGACCGGTATGTCGATATTTTGAGACAAGCCATGGGGGAAGCGCTGTGCCTTCATCTGGAGCGCGCTTCCATCATCGTCGACTTAAGACCCTGGAAAACCAACCCCAACAAAACGAGCCTGCGAATCGGATTCGAAGGAAGCCACATCCCCCCGGAACTGCACGGTCACACCAGCCTCGAGGACATCGTCAATCTGCACTACATCCTCCGTCCGGATGATCCTCCGCCGGTGAAGAAAGCGGTGAAAAGTTTCAAACTGGCCTGCGTCAGGATTGATCACCTGCTGGATAGAAAGTTTGAATGGATGTGGGAGCGGCACTGGCGGGCGGACGGCCTGGCTTTTGCCGTCGTGCGCGCCTACACCTGGCTCAACAAATACCTTCTCGTGGAAAGAGAGGTGGATCTCTTCAATCACTCGCCCTCCATTCAGGAAACCGGATGTAAAATGGAGCTGTCCACGTACAATCGAGGAACATCCTTCAACGTGCGCATCGCCCTGGACGGTCTGCCGAACAACGTGCGCACGGACACGCGCGCCCTGGAAGTTTTCGACACGCATTTTTCCGGGTAATCGTTGCGCCGTTGCGCAACGGCCCCGAAACATTCTCATGGCGATCTTTGCCCGTTCATTTACAAAATTCAATTTTGTGATATAATACGACTCAACAAAATTGCGTCCCGGAGAGATGGACATGGCAGCGCCTCTTTCCCGAAAGAGAATCATCTTTCTTGTCCGCCTGACGGTCATCCTGACAACGGTTTATTTCATGCTTTTTCCGCCGTCAGGAGGGCAGGGATTGCAAACATGGGGCTATTTATTCATCGTTTTTTACCTCCTGACCAATTTGGTTGTCGCCTATATTCCGGACAGATACTTTTACGACGACAGGATTTTCTATGGATTTATTTTATGCGACAGTATCCTGCTTCCCGCCGGCATTTACCTCTCCGGATACGTCGGTTCCGATTTGTATCTGATGTTCTTTTTCATCATTTCCCTGACCACGATGAGTTCCCACTTCGGTTACCTGATCATCAACACTTTCTTTTTCTCTTTCCTTTACGCCTGGCTTCTATACCAAAGAGGACTTCTGACCGGCCCTCACGCCACCGGTTACTGGATTCAGATTCCCTTCATTCTTGTCATCGCCATGTTTTACGGATACCTCGTCACCACCCGATTGCAGGACAAGGACAAAAAAATCAATGAAGTGCGGGCCTATTACGAACAAATCGTCCGAGGCACGGATGTTTTCATGTGCATCGTTGACCGCGAAGGGAAAATCATTTTCGCCAATCCAAAAATCATCAATTTCTACGGGTACCAAAACAAAGACGACCTTGTCGGCCTGGAACTTTCTCAGCTCTACAGTGAAGACGAAACGGAGGCCGAAAAGACGCTCCGCCAGGTCAAGTCCGTTTTCGAGCGCAATGAAACCTCGCGCCATGAATCTTTCGACAAAAAACACGGCATCTGGTTCGCTCACACGCTGAGCCCGATCAGAGACGCCGCGACAAAAGACGTCTCCGCCGTCTGCATCATTTCCAAGGACATCACCGACCGCATCGAAAAAGAAAATAAATTGAACAACACCATCGAACTGCTGATCAAAACGCGGGACCAGCTCATGCAGCAGGACAAGATGGCGGCGCTGGGCAGGATGGCTTCCGGCATCGCTCATGAAATCAGAAATCCTCTCGAAATCATTTACATGGGTCTGGATTATCTGGAAAACAACATTCCCGACGATCAGGTTCAGATCCGCGAAGCCATAGACAAAATGTATCACGCGGCCAACCGCGCCGACAACATCATCAAAAATATTCTATCGTTCTCCCGAAAATCGGAATGGAAAATCGCCCAGCTTCCCATTTGCAAGCTGTTGAAGAACACGCTGGAGCTGGCGCGGCAGAGCCTGCAGAAAAAAAACGTGGCGGTGCGGCTGGAATGCGCCGACGAATCGCTGGAAGTGGCGGCCGATTACAACATGCTGGAACATCTTTTCCTGAATCTTTTCGAAAACGCCGCCGACGCCATGGCGGACCGGGAAGAAAGAATCCTGACCATCCGCGCCTATAAAAAGAAAATCACGGAAATCGGCTACAAAACCGGCTACCGCTACACCGACTTTTTCAGAATCGGCGATGAGATGGTCGTCGTCGAAGTATCGGACACGGGCAAAGGAATTCCGAAAGATGTTCTGCCGAAAATCTTCGAACCCTTTTTTACGACCAAGCCGGTCAATGAGGGCACCGGCCTCGGGTTGAGCATCGCGCACATGATTATTGAGCGGCTCAGCGGCACCATCGATGTCGCCAGCCAGGAAAACGTCGGAACGACGTTTTTTGTAAAACTGCAACCGGAAATGAAGTTCATTAAAAAACAGGAGGAATGACATGCCCACAGACATCAGGGTCCTGGTGATCGACGATGAATTCGACTTCTGCTATTTCGTCAAAACCAATCTCATGCAGAGCGGTCCTTTCGACGTGCTGATCGCGACCACCGGCACGGAAGGCATTGAACTCGCCCGGACGGAACGGCCGGACATCATTCTGCTGGATCTGTTCATGCCGGAAATGCCCGGCGAGGATGTGGCCGACGCCTTGAAGGAATATCCCGAAACCGCCGATATTCCGATTCTGTTTGTCACCGCTTTGGCATCCAATGATGATCTTTCGCTAAACCAAGAGGGCAAGATCGGCAATAACTACATTATGCCCAAACCGATACGGACGAAAAAACTCATTCAAACCATCATGAAAATTTTGGACCGGACATAAAGAGCGTCCTCGGCGGTTCTTGAACGGCCGCGAAGGCGGCCGCATCAATAAGGTCCCGACGCTTTCGTCTTGCCTTTGAAAATCCGATAGACAAAAATGGTGTAGCCGATCACCACGGGCATGCCGACCAGGGCGATGACGGTCATGATTTTCAGGGCACGCAGGCTGCTGGAGGAGTTGTAGATCGTCAGACTCAACATCGGATCGTTGCTGGCTTTGATCAGATGAGGAAAGTGAATCGCCGCCAGGGCCAGCCACAGTCCGACAAAGGCGAAGGAGGCCTCCCAAAACGGCGCGAATTCATGTTTTCTGTGGAGGGAAAACAAAAGTTCGGCCAACCACAACATCGTGCACAGCACTGCCACGTAGAACAGCCAGTTCGTCACCACATCATCAAAAGTCAAAACCATCATCACGAAATAAACCGTCGCGGTTGCGAAATTGAGCAGGGTCAACACGCGGGCCGCGCGGAAGCACCGCTCCTGCAGGGCGCCCTCCGTTTTTCTGACGGCGTAAACGGCGCCCTGCAGCAGGACCGCCGCGAAACCGGTCACGCCGAACCACAGCGGAACCGGCCTCAATAGGGTGAAGAAATTTCCGGCAAATTCCATTTTTTCATTTAGCGGCACGCCGTAGACAACATTGCCCAGCGCCACGCCGAACAAGAAAGCCGCCAGCGCGCTGCCCGCGATGAAAATTTTTTCCCACAAGCCGGCCCGGGCCTCGTCGTAGGCGCGGAATTCCATGGAAACGGCCCGGCCGATCAAGGCCAGCAGCACCAGCATCAAGGCCAGATAAAAACCGGAAAACGCCGTGGCGTAAGCCTGCGGGAACGCCGCGAACAGCGCGCCGCCGCCGGTAATCAGCCAGACTTCGTTGCCGTCCCAGACCGGCGCGATGGAATGGATCAAAATGTCCTTTTCCTCTTTGTTCTTCCCGAGCAAGGCCAGAAGCGCCCCGATGCCCAGATCAAATCCATCCAGCAGAGAATAACCAGCAAAAAGGACCAGGATAATCACGAACCAAAGATTCTGATAATTTTGCAGATAGTCCATGGATAATGCCTCCGGAATCTGTCCATCTCCGACAAATTTTTAAACCGCCGGCCCCTTCCTGACGATTTTCAGAAATACTTTTACAAACACCGCCGCCAGCAGCACATAAACCATTAAAAACATCATCAGACTGAAAGCGATCTCTCCCGTCCCCACAACCACCGAAACGCCGTCGGCTGTTTTCATCAGTTTGTAGATGATCCAGGGCTGACGGCCGACTTCCGCCGCGATCCATCCCGTCTCATGAGCGATGTGCGGCAGGGGAATCAGAAAGGGCAAAAGGAAAAGATAGGCTTTGTTTTGATAAAGTTTCCCTCTCCAGAGCAGGTACCCGCCGAACAATCCCAGCGCAATCAACGCCACTCCGGCGCCCACCATGATGTGATACACTTGAAAGACAAAATTCACCGGCGGCCAGTGCTCTTCCGGAAAATCATTCAATCCCTTAATCTCGGAGTTCCAGTCGAAATTATAAAGAAAGCTCAAGCCCCCGGGAAGGTACAGGCCGTAGGTTTTTCGGTTTGGTTCATCCACGTATCCCGCGACGTAGATCGGGGCGCCGCGCGCGGTTTCAAAGTGTCCTTCCAGCGCCGCGGCTTTTTCCGGCTGCAGATCAATTACCCGGATGGCATGGGCATGCCCCGCGCCGAGCTGCAAAAGCGGCGTGACGGCGAAAAGGATGACGCCGATTTTGAGCATGGTTCTGGCGGTTTGGCCATGGAGCCCCCGGCGCACGTAGTAGCCGGCAATGCCCGCCACCATGACGGAACTTGTCACCCACGACGCCAAAACGGTGTGAACATATCGGACGGCGGTCGACGGATTAAAAACGGCCTCCCCGAAATTGCCCAGGACAATGCGCCCCGATTCCGTCAACGCGTAGCCCGCGGGCGTCTGCATCCAGGAATTGGCGACGACGATCCAGAAAGCCGACAGATGCCCTCCCAGAAAAACCATGAGCGCGGAGAACCAGTATACTCCGGGAGAAACACGTTTCCGCGCGAAAAGCAGAACGCCGAGAAAAACCGATTCCAGAAAAAAAGCCAGCACGCCTTCGGCGGCCAACAGCGGGCCGAAAATATCGCCCACCGCGCGGGAATAGCCCGACCAGTTCGTGCCGAAGGAAAACTCCATCACGATGCCGCTGGCCGCGCCCATCACAAAAATCAGTCCCAGCAGCTTGACCAAAAAATCGGTGATGCTTTTATAGTTATCGTCCTTCGTCTTCAGATAAAGCGTCTCTGAGATGAGAATAATCAGCGCCGTGCCCAGCGTCATGGCCGGGAAAATAAAATGAAAGCAGATGGTCAGCGCAAACTGGATACGGGCAAGGAAAAGCGCGCTCATGCATACCTCCTGGATGAGAGTGCATACTAACGGATTAATTGCAATTTTTCAACGGTTAATTTTTTTCTATCCTTTAACTTTTTAATGTATTATCATACCGCAAACCAAAAAATCAAAGGAGGCTTGCCATGAGAAAAATCCATTTTATTTCAGCAACGACGGGCGCGGTCCTTATATGCGCTTTGATGTTTTTCGGTCTGAACCCTGCTTCTTCCTACGCCGACGCGCCCAAGGACGTCAAAATCGCGTATGACGCCGCGACACAGACCCTGATTGTCACGATCACCCATAAATCCGCTTTCCCCGGTTTCCATCACATCAAAACGGTTGAAATCAAGAAAAACAACGTTGTGGTCAGCACCACCAACTATGATACGCAACCACGGGAGGTTCCTTTCTCCTACACCTACAAGGTGGAGGCCGTTCCCGGCGACACGTTGGAAGCGACCGCGACCTGCAATTTGTCCGGCAGCCTGTCCGCGTCAATGACGGTGCCCCCAAAAAAATGAGAGCAACTTCAGGCGCAAGTCATAACATTTGAATGCATGCAGGACATGAGCGGTCAGTTGGAAAAAAGTGTCTTGGATCTGGCGATAGCGGGTGGGACATTGCTGACCCTGTCCGACAGCATGGAAATCATCGAGGACGCCTTCATCGGCATTCGGGGTGAAGACATCGTGCTGGTCGGCGGCAGAAACAGCGCCGAGTGCGCATCGCTGAACGCGAAAGAAACCGTTGATGCCTCCGGCTGTCTGGTCATGCCCGGCCTCATCAACACGCACACGCACCTGCCCATGGTCTGTTTCCGGGGAATGGCCGACGACCTGCCGCTGATGGCGTGGCTGACAAAGCATATCTGGCCGGCAGAGAAAAAATTCGTCAGCAAAAAAATGGTTCATGACGGCGCGACGCTGGCCATGGCGGAAATGATTCTTTCCGGCACAACGACTTTCTGCGACGGCTACTTCCATGAAAACGCTGTTGCGCAGGCCGCCCTGTCCGCGGGCATGCGTGCCGTCGTCGCCCAGGGATTCGCCGATTTCATCATGCCCGACAGGGCTGCCGCCGATCGAATGATGGGCGTGGCGAAAGACTTCGTCGACCGCTGGCGGGAATACGCGCCGATGATTACGCCGGCTTATTTCTGTCACGCGCCTTATACCTGCTCCCCTGAAAACCTATCCCGTGTCAAAGAAGACGCCCGCAAGGAAGATATTTTGTATCTGATCCACCTTCTGGAAAATCGCGACGAAACCGATGTCATCTATCAGCGCTTCGGCAGAAAACCGGTGGATCATTTGCGCCATCTCGGCATCCTCGATGAAAAAACCATCGCCGTGCACTGCAACTGGCTAATCGCAGAGGATATCGGCGTTCTGGCCGATGCCGGCGTCAAAGTTTCACACAATCCGGAAAGTTCGATGAAACTCGCGGCGGGTGTCGCGCCCGTCCCGGAATTGCTCAAAAGGGGCGTCTGCGTCGGTCTCGGCACCGACGGATGCGCCAGCAACAATGACATGGACATGATCCGGGAAATGGACACGGCCGCAAAAGTTCACAAGGTCACAGCAGCGGACCCGACGGTCATGAAAGCGGAAACGGTATGCCGGATGGCGACCATCGAGGGCGCAAGGGTCCTGGGTCTCGAAAAAATCACCGGCTCCATTGAAAAGGGCAAAAAAGCGGACGTGATCCTGATCGACATGAATCAGCCGCACCTGACACCGCTTTACAACGCCTACTCGCATCTGGTGTACGCCGCGCGCGGCGCGGATGTGAAAGCCAGCATCATCAACGGCCGTATCATCATGAAAAACAGGAAACTGCTCACCCTCGACGTCCGGGAAGCCATGAAGAATGTGCGGAAAGTCGCCGCGGACATCCTGAATCAGCATCTTGGCTAGGCCGGCCGTCACCCCTGTCAAATTGTGTTTGACAGGCGGCCCAAGGTTCTTTATATTTTTTCCGCATTGATTGATTTTTTTGCTTCACATCGAAAGGTGAATTTATGAAAATTGTTATTTCCGGCTCGCTCGCCTACGACAGAATCATGGACTTCCCCGGCTATTTTTCCGACCACATCCTTCCCGATAAAATCCACATGCTCAACGTCTGCTTTCACGTCAACGGCATGCGGGAAAACTTCGGCGGCACGGCGGGCAACATCGCCTACGCCCTCCGGCTCTTGGGTGAGGAACCGCTGATCTGCGCCACCATCGGTCACGATCATGAAAAATATTTTCGGTGGTTGAAGCAAAACGGCATTTCCACCGAATACATCAAAATCATCGCGGATGAATTCACCGCCGGCGCCTACATCACCACCGACCGCGCGGACAACCAGATCACGGGGTTCAATCCCGGCGCCATGAAATATCCGTGCATCATTGATTTTAACAAACTGGATACCCGCGGCACCCTCGTGATTGTTTCCCCCGGCAATTTCGACGACATGGTCCAGTACCCGCGCGCCTGCAAAGACCGCGGAATCGACTACATCATGGACCCGGGACAGTCCCTGCCGATGTGGGACAAAAACGAGCTGATCGAATCCATCGAAGGTTCCCGGCTGTTAATCGTCAACGATTACGAATTGAGTCTGATCATCAGCAAAACCGGCCTCGACAAAAACGCGCTGCTGAAAAAGACCCGGGCCATCATCACGACGCTGGGCGCGCTGGGCTCGCAGGTATTGACTTCGGACGCGGAAGTTGCCATTCCCGCGTGCAAAGTGAAGAAAGTCGTCGATCCGACCGGCGCCGGCGACGCATACCGCGGCGGGCTGCTCAGCGGTCTGGCGCGGGGGCTTGGCCTCGTGGAAAGCGCCAAAATGGGCAGCATCTGCGCATCCTTTGCCGTGGAAACCTACGGGACGCAGGAATACACTTTCACGCCGGAAGAATTCAACCGGCGGCTCAACGGCTGACGTCTTTGCCCGCCCTTTTGAGATAATCGGCTACGTTTTTCCTGTGATTCAATAAAATGAGAGCGAAAGCGGCCATTGCGCCGCAGGTCGCTGTGATATGCCATTGGCAGGCACTGGCCTGCCCGAAAGCCAGGGTAAACACCATGAAAAACGAAGCGATGAAGGGAACGCGCGCCAGACCGTAAACAAACACCCAGACGGCCGCGGAGGCGAGCGCCGCCCATGGCGCGGTCATGATCGTGAAGCCGAGGTAGTTGGCCACGCCCTTGCCGCCCCGGAACCCATGGAAACACGGGAAGCGGTTGCCCAGCACCAGAAAAAAGGCCGCCCACGGCATCAAGAAAGGCCGCAGAAAGTAACCGGACACCCAGGCGACGGCCATGGCACGACCGACATCAAGAAGCAGAATAAAGGCCGCCCATAAAAATCCCGCCTGACGGTACACGTTGGTCGTGCCGGCGTTGCCGCTGAAGCTCTGCCGGGGGTCCTCCCTGCCCGTGAGCTTGAAAAAAATAACGGCGAAATTGACCGAACCGGCCAGATAAGCCAAAAGAAAAATCCACAGCGTCTTCACCGTTGACCCTCCGCCTTTATCCACTCCGGCGGGCGCAGACGGCCTCTTAAAACATCCTTCATTCTGATGCCGTTGACAACTTCACACAGCGACTCGTTTGCATCGTAAATCCAGGCATTGAACGTTATTTCATCTCCGGCAACAGTCAGCGGCGCCACCCGCGCAAGATAATCCTTTCCTTTCTGGGTTTTCCGGCAAATGAATCTCTCTTCCCAGCCGACCGGAAATCCAACAATGCCCGCGAACCGCTGTCCCCAAACGCAGGCCGCGTGCATCGCGGCATCGAGGGGGAACGGCGAGCCGAGCCATTGTTCATCCGCTTCGTGCCCGCCTCCCGAAACATAGGCCAGGGCGCCATGAGACGAAACCGCCAGATCTCCGATGATATTCTGATATGCCTCGCCAAACGTCACGAGCTCCCGGTATATGGTCGCCGACGGAATGCTGATGCATTCCCCCTCCAGTCTGGAAACATGACGGAAGGGAGACGACGCCGCTTTGCGGCCGCCTTCCGCGGCGAATTCAACATAGGCGTGCAAAATATCTCGGCTGACTCTGCCGGTCTTTGATTTCAGGAAAGTCATCAGATATGCCTTGATCGAACCGTCGGCGGTTTTTTCCAAGTCAACAAAAATCTGCCGGTTTGGCTTATCCGATTCCAAAGGAAGGAACCGGGCAAAAATCGCTTTTCGCAAAAGATCCATTGGGATTTGGGGGTAGACGGTTTGAGCGGCCCGTGCCATGATGATTACGGATTCGACGGCGGGCATCACCGCCTTCCCGTCAATGTGATGATCCTGAAGGTAAAGATGCGCTTCGATATCCATCAAACAGCGATCTTTCTGATTTAGGCCGGAAATGATTTCCATAATTGAACCGTCTTTTCGTCCACCGCCACAGGAACGCCTGAAAGATTCAAGGCGCAATGTTTGGTAAAGCCTCTGCAGATGATATCGCCCTTTTCCGCGTGGGTGATCAAATAGTCAAAACGCAGGCGCACTCTCTCCAGCTCCGACGGCCGGGTGTGAATGTACATCAAATCGTCGTAATACAGCGGATGATAAAAAGTGATTCCTAAATCAAAGATCGGATAGACATAACCGCTCTGTTCGATTTCCTTGTAAGGATAAGCGGCATCGCGCATCAAGGTCGTCCGACCCACCTCGAAATAACGCAGGTAATTGGAATGATAGACGACCTCGGAACGGTCGGTATCAATATACAAAACCCGGTAGCTGCAGCGGTGCCAGATCAGGCCGGTGGTGGCGTCACGCACAAAGCGTCCGTCGTTTTGATAAATTTCCGGTTTGAACGGTTTCGGTTTCATCGCTACACTCCTCTGAAAATGACACAGCAATTGGTTCCGCCGAATCCAAACGCGTTGGACAGGGCAATTTCATATTTTTGCCGCCGGGCTTCATGGGGCACCACATCGATATCCGAAAATTCAGGATCCGGCTCGTAATTGATCGTGGGCAGGATCAGGCCTTTTCTCATGCCCTCGACGGTGAGGGCCGCTTCGATGGCGGCGGTCGCGCCCAGCGTGTGACCGAGCTGCGACTTGTTCGACGAAACCGGAATTTTTTCTATTTTTTTGCCGAAGACCTCCCGCAGGCACTGGATTTCCGTCTTGTCGCCCTTGGGCGTCGAGGTGCCGTGGGCGTTGATGTATTGAATGTCTTCCGGCTCCAGACCCGCGTCCTCGATGGTTTCCCTGATGGCGCGGATGATGGTCGGCATGTTGGGGCTGGTATAGTGGTGCGCATCCGATGTCCAACCGACGCCCAAAACTTCAGCCCTGGGTTTGAGCCCATGGGTCTTGATCACTTCATCCGCCGCCAAAACCACCACACCGGCGCCTTCGGAAAGGACGAATCCCCTCCGGTCGACGCTGAACGGACGGGAGGCCAGCGCCGGATTTTCATAAGCGCGGTCTTTGGACGTCACCTTGATGGTGGCGTTCATGTTGGCAAAACCGTGAATCAGCTCCGGCAGAATCGGCATGTCGGCGCCGCCCGCCAGCACGAAATCGCAGTCCCCGTCACGGATCATTCTCGCGCCGATGCCGATGGCATGATTGCCGGAGGCGCAGGCGCCCTGCGGCGAAAAGATCGGCCCCGTGAATTTCAGCAGCATGCCCGCCTTCCCGGCGGGAAGATTCGCGCAGAGATTGGGCAGCAGATAGGGACTGACCCGCAGCGGCCCGCGGCGCTCCAGATCGTGCACGGCGACGCGGAAGGCGTCCGAGCCGTTGAGCGCCGACCCGATCAGGCAGGCCATCCGCGGCGCAATCCGCGCGTCTATGGTGATTCCGGCGTTCTGCAGCGCTTCCTTGCAAACCGCCATGGTCAGAATCACAAAGCCCGCGTTCCAGTTATAGACCTCCTTCGCGTCCGTAAAATCCAGTTCCAGGGGATGCCAATCCGGTATCTCGCCGACGACATCGCAGGCGGACTCCACCTGACAGCGGGTGACTTTTCGGAATCCGGCTTCGCCCCGCACGGCGCGTTTCCATGTTTTTTCGAAAGTACTGCCCAGCGGCGTCGCCGCACCGTAACCGACCACAAAGACCTTTCTGTTTTTCGGTGCCTTCATAATGAAACCGCCCTATCCGATGCGCCGCAGAATCACGCAGGAATTGCACCCGCCGAAACCGAACGCGTTTTTCAAAACAAATTCCTGATGCTGCTTCCTGGCGCCCTCCGGCACGCAGTCCAGCGTTATTTCTTCATCGGACGCATAATTGAGGGTTGGCAGCAGCGTTTCCCGGATCATGCCTTCCATCGCCAGGATGGCTTCGATGGCGCTGGATGCGCCCATGGCATGCCCGGTCTGCGATTTGTTGGCCGAAACCGGCGGAATCTTTCCGCCAAAAACATTGCGCAGGGCATCGGCTTCCACCTTGTCGCCGACTTTGGTCGATGTCGCGTGCGCGTTCACCGCATCAATATCCGCCGCCTTCAGCCCGGCATGCGCCACCGTTTCTTCAATGCACCGCTGAACCGTCGCCAGATGCGGCGCCACAAAATGGCTGGCGTCGGAGGTCATGGACCATCCGGCCAGCTCGATTTGAGCCTGCAAACCGTGCGCCCGGACAAATTCGTTCGTCGCCAGAATAACGCAGCCGGCGCCTTCGGAAACCACAAAGCCGCGCCGGTTTGCAGAAAAAGGACGGCTCGTTTTTTCGGGAGGCTCCGGAGGCTGTCCCTCCTTGGGCCGGTAAGCGCCGTTCATCGTGGCAAAGCCTGCGACAATCGGCTCCACCAGCGGAAAATCCACGGCGCCGCCGATGACGACATCCGCCCGGCCGCTCTGCAGAAGCATCGCGCCGATGATCAAAGACGTGATGCCCGTGGCGCAGGCGGTGATCGTGGAACAGATAGGTCCGGTCGCGCCCGTCATCATGGAAACTTTGCCGCCGACCATGTTGATGCACGAATTGGGATTGGTAAAGGGATGCGGCAGCCGGCCTTCGCGAACCATGAGGCGATCCGCCTGCAGGACCGCATCTAGGCCGCCGACGGCGGAACTGAACGTCACGGCCACTCTCGGCGCGAGGGCCTTGTCCATTATCACGCCGCTGCGTTGGAGCGCACGGTGCACCACCAGAAGGGCGTGCTTGAAAATCGGCGAACTCCAGTGCGCCATTTCGCGAGGCTGCAAAAAGCGATAAGGCGTCGCGTCGAAATCCGGAACTTCACCGGCGACGCGCACGGGGAAATCAGGCGTCAGCGGAAATCTCGTCAGATGCCCGATGCCGCTTTCTCCGGCGGCCGCTTTTTGCCATTGGGTTTCCAGCTCGGTACCCAGCGGAGAAACAGCGTCATAACCGATGATGAATGTTCTTTTTCCCGTCATGAAATCGAAAACAACAGAAAATTTTTCTCCGTTTATAAAACAAAGGGAGCATGAAATCCATATCAAATATTCAAGGGGATTACCAAGGAATAAAACGGTAGAGCTTGGCGAACATTTCGTATACTTCAATCCAGTTCTGCAGCTCTTTAGCGGATCGGAGATGCTCGCGCTTGTTGACCATGACCCAGCTCATGTGCGCCGCCCCGTCCTTGCAGGTGGAACAGTCGCGGGTCGCGGAGGTGCAGCAGCGGTGAACCGTTTTGAGGTCCGCCGCCCAGCGGATGAAATGAATCAGCCGCCGCGGCCGGTTCGGCCGGTTGTCCAGCTGCTCCGTGACGGAGGGGCATTCGCTCCAGCCGAAGGTTCGGCCCATCATTTTTCCCGTGGTGATGATCTCGTGATAGTACTTGCAGGAAATCACCGTGTTCGGATAGCGGTCGAGCATCTCGTCCATCTCGAAGCGCAGATCCCTCAATTCCTCCTCGCGCCAGGAAAATCCGTCCACGCCCTCGTCGTTGGACAACAGCTGGAGATGGACCTTCAGGCCGACATCCGCGATCCTTCTGATGACCGGCTCGATCTTGCCCACCTGGCGAGGGGTGATCGTATAGAGATAATATGTGTAGGGATCGCCTTCGTAATTTTTGCTGGAAATGGCGAAGGTGTCTTTTCCGCGCAGGATTTTTTCGTCCTCGCCGCCGCCCCAGAGGGAAATTCCCACCATCATGTCGGGAAACTTGTCGCGGGGCACTTTGATCAGACCATTGGTGGCGCAGTACGTGGGCAGGCGTTTGTAAAAGGCCTCCACGCGGTCCATGCACAGCGTCGGCTCGCCGCCGATCAAGATGGCCAGATTGACGCCGCGCGCTTTTTCGCGGTCGATGAACGCTTCCCATTTCCTGATATCCATTTCCTCCGGCGCCGCCTGATGCTCGCCGGACGAAAAGAAGAAACACCCCTTGCAGCGCAGATTGCAGCGGTTGGTCACATCGTAAATGGAACTGCGGATATTCAGACTGGAAATGCGTTTGTACCGCGCATACCATTCCTGATCCAGCAGGGAACTGACCGTTTTCATGAACGACGTTTTACCTCAATCCTTTCATTTCCGCGCAAACCGAGGAGAAAAATTTCCCCCCGCCCAACGATATAGACTGCCAGATTCCCCGTCACGGCCTTCGGGGAATCGCCTTTCTTTCTAATGCGCCTCCCCGGGCGGCTCCATGATTTCATGACAAAGATTTTCGCCCTTTTCGTAGCCCATTACCCAGACCGCCAGGTAAGTATCCACGTAATCCAGCCAAGACTTGAACGTCTCCAGATCATTGGCGTGGCGGTAAAGGCGCGCCGTCACCACCGCGGAGCCAGCCGCGTAATGGCGGCAATCGGCGCAATCCGTATCCGGCACGCAGCAGGCCACCGACCGGTCCCAGTTCAAATCCGTTCGGTATTGCCGGAAAGACCGGCCCAGCCCGATATCCTGCGATGGATTCCGGCGGGGATACGAACAGCGGAAAAGGTCGTGCAGTCCCTTTTCGTGCGTGTGCGCCACGGCATTGTAGACGGAAAAGAGAACGTTCCGCGGATAGCACCGCAGCAATTGAATCATGACTTCCCTCGTCCTGGCGAGGGAGGCCCGATCATGACGCAGGTCGCCCGCATAACCGACCGGCGAGGAAAAAACATTGAAGGTCAGCTTGCAGTCATGGGCCACGAGTTCCTCCGCGACTTCTCCGACCTCGCCGATGTTGTTCCGGGTGAAGGTGTATACAAAAACCGCCCGCGGATCCTTTTCATAATTTTCGATTTGTTTTTTCAGAAGATTTTTCGCATTCCGGATTCTCAGGCTGGTTTCATCGTTTCCCCAAACGGAAATGTGCAGCTTGTAACCGACGGATTCCGGGATTTTCCTGAAGCCGTTGGTGGCGATGCTGCCCAGCGGCATTTCCTGATAACACACTTCCAGCAGCTCCGGCACCAGCGACGGTTCGGCCCCCGCGAGAACCACGTAGGTGATGCCGCGCTCCTTTTCCGCGCGCATCAGGTTTCGCCAGGCGTCCGCGTCATGGACCTCGCGGGCGAACTGTTTTTCGCCCTCATAATAATAACAGCCGTCGCAACGGATGTTGCAGCGGTTCGTCATGTCGTAGGTGGATTCGCGCAGAAAAAAATACTTCCGGACCTTTTCCCATCTCCGCCTGACATCGGGATGGGCCAGAAGATCGGAAAACCGGGGCTTCACAGATTCCGGAGCTGTTTTATTTTCAACGCGCATACGGATGATATCCGCCCATCAATGGATCAATTTATCACGAATATATTCCGAAATCAGGCGAACGGTCTTCAATTTCGGATAGTCGTCTTCGTCAATGGTCACGTTGTACTCATCCTGGAGAACCAGCGCGATGGTCGCCAAATCCATGCTGTCAATCCCCAGCTCATCCACCAGATCCATGTCCGGGTTGAAGGTCTGGGCCGTCACATCCTCCAGCTTCAGTTCGTCAATGATGATTTCGGCCACGCGCTTTATAATATCTTGAATATCCTGCATTGCAGGCATCACCTGCCTCCTCCTTCTTGATTTATTTTTCTGGCGGCCAGAGAACCGCTGCAAACCAAATTTTCCCGATGAGCGATTTTAAACGAAAACAAAAAATTTTTTTCCGCCTCCTCGATCCTGACGCTGACGGACAACGCATCCCCCGGCCGCACCGGCTGCATAAATTTCACACGCTTGAGCGCGCACTGCTTCAGGAGGATGCCCCTGCCCGCCGCCTCTTGTGCGATCGTCTGTTCCACGATATGAATCAAGGCGATTCCCGGCAGGATCGGTTCGCCGGGGAAGTGCCCGGAAAACCAGGGCGAATCGGGCGGAACTTCCGCCGTCGCCTCAATATTGCCGTTGCCGGATGAGACGACTGTTTTTAATAAAGTCCACTGATTTGCCAAGCCTTCCACCTCAAGGGGTGATACCCGCTCATCAACCGATGAATGCGCGAATGCATATCACCATTTTATTTTTCAATCAAAATATTTTTATAACGTCAATTGATTTGACAACTTGCGGAATTTCGGCCATGACATCCCTGCCGATCAGATCCGCCAGCGGAAGGATTTTCAATTTCCGGTCTTTCAGCCCCCGCAGAACCCTTTCCGCTTCGGCGATGACAAGATGATGATCTCCAGCGTCGGGGAGCCCGTCATGGAGCAAAATGATGTCATCCGGTTTGACCCTCTTCAGTATGCGGGCGCCCAAATTCCGGACGCGGCGGTTGCCGGCATCGAAAGCCCGGCAACTGAACGTGACGCAGAACATCCCCAGTTTGTCCAGAACCAAGGGCAGCTTGGGATTGACAATGCCCACCGGCGGACGAAAAGCAAAAACACACACGCCCATTTCTTTGAGGATTTCCTGGACACGGAAGATTTCTTCCTTAAGATGACGATAACTGCACAGCATCAAAAAAGGATGGTGATGAAACGAATGGTTGCCCAGGGTGTGGCCGCGGGCGATGATCTCGCCGACGACATCCGGATACTTCAAAACGTTGACCCCGGAAACAAAAAATGTGGCTTTTGCAGAATAACGATCCAATAAATCCAGAAGGTCCCGCGTCAGCGGCGAAGGACCGTCATCAAAAGTCAACGCGACAAAATTTTCCCCGGTTTTACCGCGGCTGATCACCGGCAGAAAAAAATTGCTCTGCGGGAAAAAAGCCGCCATCAGACACAGAACCATGTAAAGAAAAGCCAACCCGGCGGCCAGAAGCGGGCTGAAAGGAAAAACAACGGCCGCCGCCGCCAGCAGCGCGATTCCGGTTAGCCGAGCGGGGTTTAAGGATGTCATTTTAAATTTCATGGACGATTACTCAACAGCAGGAGCTCGTCTTCCCGGATCGGCCGTTTCAGACGGCCCCGCCATGCGGCTCCCGCGATGATCCTGCTGTTTACTGAATCAGATATTCCCACAGCGGACCGGTGAAACCGCGCCGGTAAAGTTTGGGCAAAACGCGGGTGGCTTTGGCTTCGCCGGCGCCGATCATCCAGTTCAGACGGCCCTGGGCTTTTTCCTCGACCGTGCGCGTGATCTCCCCGACTGTCAGATTCGGCGAGCGGTAAAACAAAGGCTCCAGCAGTTCCTGCCCGGAGACGATTTGTCCCTCGTTCAGCGCTTCATCATATAGGGCTGTATGCGGATAAAGGCGCACGCCGCAGAAAAAGAAAAAAACGGCCCTGGGCAAATGCTCCAGGCCCTCCAGCGTCGTCTGCAGCGTCTGCCGGTCTTCGCCCGGACCGCCGAGCAGAAAATAATGGGCAATGTGCAAACCCGCATCAAGCGCCTCGCGGTGCGCGGCAAAAACGTTCTCCACCGCGAAAGGCTTGCGCAGTCGGGTCAGCACCGGCCTGGCGAGGGATTCCGTGCCGAATTCCACGTGCGTCAGCCCGGCATCCGCCATTGTCTTAAAGTAATCGGGAGGCGGAGCGGTGGGCGCGAAAAAGCCTCCCCAGGGAATACTCAGGCGGACTTCGACAAACGCCCTGGCGACCTCGAGGCTGTGTTCATAGCTGGCGTTGAAAGCGGAATCGGTGATGAAAATATACCTGGCGCCGGCTTCTTCCAGCTCGCGCGCCTTGCGCGCAATGTCCCGCGGCGGGAAAAGGCGCATGTTGCGGCCTTCAATGTGGGGATAGGTGCAGTAACTGCAGTGAAACGGACATCCCCTTTTGGTCTGCAGGTTGAGCATGCCGCCGCACGAAAGATAAAACCGCGTGTGAGGACTTTCCGGTTCGAACCGCCTTGTGATCTCTCCGCGCCAGGGCCGGTAATCCGCGCGAGCCGTCTCCTTTGTCAGGACGCCGGGAATCCGCGCGACATCCTGATGCTTCTCCAGCGCATCGAGCAGAAGCGCCAGACGCTCGCCTTCCCCGGCAATTCCGTAATCGGCATCCAGCGCCCGCATGTATTCGACGGGGAAAATGGTGAAGCCGCTGCCGCCCAGAACAATCTTCGCCCGCGAATTCTTTCTGATCTGGCTGATGACCGCCCGGTACTCGGGCAAAAATCCGCGGGCGTGAAGAGCATCCGTGTTGTCGATATTTCTGATGGAAACGCCGACAAAATCGGGGGAAAAGCTGCGGATGTCCTCCTCCCAGGCATCCCCGTCGGCATACACATTCAAATCCGCGATCTTCACGTCATAACGGTCATCCAGACAGCCGGCCACGTAATCGAGACCCAACGGATAAACCGGATAGGGAATCTTGAGCGTGTTGGCCGAGACAAGCAGTACCTTGATCATAGAAACATCAACAAAAATCCAGGGGTTGATCCTGACGGATCAATTGTTTTTTTTCTGATTCTGGAAGATATGTGTGGCCAGCGCGCGCACGGAAGCGAAAACTTTCACCCCCACTTCCTTGCTCTCAATCTTCACGCCGTAGTCTTTTTCGATCATCATGACCAGCTCCAGCACATCAATGGAATCAATGCCCAAATCGCCGCCCACCAAACGCTCCTCGTCCTTGATGTCCTCGGGACGGACATCAATCAGTCCCAGTGTGTCGATAATTTTAACTTTCAATTCACTGATCAATGTTTCGACGTTGTTCATGCATCACCTCAATTGGATTATGCCGGCGCGACCGGCACGCTTTTTTATCCTTGACGCTCTTCCGCGGGTGCCCGGACTTTCTCTGCTTCCTCGCCGATGATTTTCTCCAGAATCACCCGCGTCGCCCACCGCAAAAAGGCCATCCCGTACCGGGAGCCGGCCAGATACAAACCCAGCATCAGCATCAGCCAGGATATACCGTACACCAGGGGAATGCCGACCAGGCCCATCAGCGGGCTTTTCAGCCAGGCGCTGGCCACCCCGACGACGACCATCGCCGGAATGCCGATGATAAAGCTTATCACGATTAAAACAAGACCGGCGACGACCGAGGGGGACAATTTCCCCCTGAAAATACTCTTCAAGTCGGCGCGGTCGCAGAGCGCGGCCCGGCAGAACTCCTTGTTTGCGAAATACAATCCCGCTTTTTTTATGACATTCAAAATACCGCCCTAAAAAACATCCTTTCTCTTTTCCTTCCGGATCCGCAAGCAGGTTCCGGCGAAAAATGCGGTGCGCCTTACCGCTCCATGATGCCGCCGACGGAGTATTTGGACCGCAAAGGATAATCCTTATAAGCGATATCCTTGAAAACCCCTGTCCGCGCCTGTCCGACGGTGGCGATCAATTCACCGTCGATATAAATCCGCCCGTCGCCGATGACAATGCTCGCGCCCGATTCCCTGAGCCGCGAATACCGGCGGACATCCACCTCAAAACGCGCGCACTTGTTGAACGGGCGGATCTGGCCGTTGAAAAAGACATCGCCGCATCCCAGCGCCCTGCCCGTGCCCAGAGACCCGCTCCAGACGCAGAAAAAGCCCAGCAGCTGCCATATCGCGTCGACACCCAAACATCCGGGCTGGACCGGATCACGCAAAAAATGACATTGAAAATACCACGCGTCCAGACGGATGTCCTGCTCCGCGATGATTTTCCCTTTCTTTCCGTCGCTTTCAATCAGCAAGATTCTGTCCAGCATCAGGAAAGGCGGCAGGGGCAGCTTCGCGTCAAAATGCTCCGGCGGATCCGATATCAGCGTCCCGTAAGCGAAAGCCAGTAATTCTTCAAAGTCAAAATGATCCCGTTTCAAAAATTCTTCATAAGTCATGATTTCTTCCCCGGGCGGACGTTTTTCTTTTTCCGGTCAGGAAGGAGCCCCTCTGAAAATCATCCGTAAGTATTTGAAATACATAAAAGCGTCCATTCTTTATGCCGCTTGAGTCCATTATAGGAAAAGGCATCGTTTGTCAAAAGAAAAAACCCCTTCCGGTCCAGGCGTGAAACCCCAATGGGGCAACTTTAGCTTGGTTCATCCAAAAAATCATGGCGACGGCGACGAATTTAAGCTATAAACACCCAAGTTTTTCAAAAAAGGAGATTCGAAGATGAACAAAAGCGCCCTGTACAAAATCAGTTACGGCATTTACATCGTCACTTCCGGAGAGGACGGAAAATTCAACGGACAGATCGCCAATTCCATGTTTCAGGTCACGTCCAATCCCGCGACCGTCGCCATCAGCATCAACAAGGAAAATTACACGCACGAATTGATCAAACGCAGCCGCAAATTCGCCGTTTCCATCCTTTCCGAAGCCACGCCGATGACCTTCATCGGACTGTTCGGATTCAAGAGTGGAAGGCACGTCAACAAACTGGAGAACGTCCAAACCAAAACCGGCGCGGCAAAGGTGCCCATCGTTGTCGAACACGCCGTCTCCTATCTGGAGGCGGAGCTGGAAAAAGAACTCGACTGCGGAACGCACACGATATTCGTCGGAAATATCGTGGATTGCGACATTCTGAGCGACGCGGAACCCATGACATATGCCTACTATCAGAAAGTCAAGGGCGGAAAATCCCCCAAGACAGCCCCCACCTATCACAAGGAGGAAGCCAAGGCGCCCGTCGCGCCTGCGGACAAATACGTCTGCAGCGTCTGCGGTTATGTCTATGATCCCGAAAAAGGCGATCCGGAAAATGCTGTGGCACCGGGCACAAAATTCGAAGATCTGCCGGATTCCTGGACCTGTCCGGTCTGTGGCGCAGACAAGTCGAAGTTTGAAAAGGAATCATAGGGAAAGCAGCCTGCCATGGAATACCAAAATGTCGATGACGTGCAGACGAAGCTAACCCGGGCCGGATACATCCCCTCCCGCGAAATCGCCACAGTGGTGTTTCTGGCGGCGGCGACCCAGAAGCCGGTTTTGGTCGAGGGACCGGCCGGCGTCGGCAAAACGGAGCTTGCCAAGGCCATCGCAAGGTCGCTGGACAGAGAACTCATTCGTCTGCAGTGCTATGAAGGCCTCGACGAAGCCAAGGCACTTTACGAATGGGAATATGCCAAGCAACTTCTCTACACGCAGATGGTCAAGGACCGGCTCAACGAAATTATTTCCTCCGCCTCCACCCTGACCCAGGCGGTGGATCAGATCGCCGCACAGGAAGACGCCTTTTTCTCTGACCGTTTCATCCAGCACCGGCCGCTCCTACAGGCCATCAGCTCTGAAAAACCCGTTGTGCTTCTCGTGGACGAAGTGGACAAATCCGATCCGGAATTCGAGGCGTTTCTTCTGGAAATATTAAGCGACTTTCAAGTGTCCATTCCCGAGCTGGGCACGCGCAAAGCGGTTCAAATTCCTTTCGTGCTCTTGACATCCAACAACTACCGCGACATGAGCGACGCCCTGAAGCGCCGGTGTGTTCATCTTTATATTGACTATCCCGCAAGAGAAACGGAAATCGCCATTGTCCGCCTGAAGATTCCCGACATCGAGGAGAAACTTTGTCACGCCCTGGTGGACGCCATCCGCAAAATTCGCAACCTCGGCCTCAAGAAAAGCCCCAGCATCTCCGAAACCATTGACTGGGCGCAATCGCTCATCGCCCTGCAGATTCACGAACTGACGCCGGAAGTCGTTTCGGAAACGCTCAACATCATCTGCAAATATCAGACGGATCTGGAAAAGGTCCGCAAAAATATCAACCGTGTCGTGTCGTAAAAAAATATGGTGAACCTGATTCAGCAATTTGCTTCCTGCTGCCGCGCGGCGGGGCTGCGGATTTCCACGGCGGAAGTGCTCGACAGCCTCCGTCAGATGCGGCTGATCGATCCGACGGACGAGCCGCAGTTCAGGTCGCTTTTGCGCGCCAACTTCGCCAAAAGCATACGCGACGTCCGTCACTTCGACCGGCTCTATGACCTTTTCTTTCATGAAATGCGCACGGACACCGCCGACATCCGGCAGGCGGCATCCTATACCGACCAGATCAAGAACACGGCGGACGTTCTGAAAATGATGCCGCACGACGATCCTGTTTACGATGCCGTCGCGGATTTTCTGCAGGGCAATCCGCAGGCCCTGCTTCGCGAAATACGCCGATTGCAGACCCAGGAGGAAGCGGCCATGCTGCGGTTCAATCTCGGACCCCTGGGCGGGAGACTCAATGTGATGCTGCAGATTGACAAAGCCGCCCGCGCCGCCCAGGCGCTGGTGGAGGAACATTACGCGAAAACGAATCCGGCGATGGCGCGGGAACTGGCCGTTCATTTCGAGGAACGCGTCGCCGCGGCGCGCTCCCTGCTCGTTCACGAACCGAACGCGGAGCCATCCGGCGCCAGAAAGCCTCAAACCGAAGAGCAGAAAATCAAAGGGCTGGGGGAGAAATCCTTTTCCTCCTTTACGCGACAGGAAATCGAGGAAATGCGCGAAGCCATCGACAAACTGGTGCGCAAATTAAAGAACATCGTCAGCCGCCGTTATGCGGTTCTCAACCGCGGCAATCTCGACGTCAAAAAAACGCTTCGGGCGGCGGCAAAATACAACGGCGTCCCCCTGGACATCCGATACCGGCACCGGGCGAAGCGCAAAAGCCGGATCGTCACGCTGTGCGATGTTTCCGGGTCCGTCTGGGCGGCGGCGCGCTTCATGCTGAATCTCCTCTACGCGCTGCAGGATTGCTTTGACAAGGTCAACAGCTTCGTCTTCGTTGATCGTCTTTCCGATGTCACCTCCATTTTCGAAGCCCATGAAATCAATGAGGCGATCCGACTGGTTCTGGAAAAACCGGATATCCACTACGGTGCGTCCACCGATTACGGTGAAACACTGCGCCATTTCAAGAGAGACTATATGGATCTTCTGACCAAGAAAACGACCCTGATTATTGTCGGCGACGGCCGCACAAACTATATGAACCCGGAAGACGCGATACTGGGGCAGATGCGCGAGCGCTGCCGGCGCGTCATCTGGCTCAATCCCGAGCAGGAAAATCTTTGGGGCACGGGCGACAGCGAAATCCGCTCCTACATGCCGCACTGCCACGAGGTGCGCCCCTGCCGAAATGTCAACCAGTTATTCACGTTTATCGAGGAGTTGGTGCTGTAACATGAATACCCCGAGGAAAGAACAATCATACAGCTGGATATCCCGTTTTGCCATTGAACATATCTTCTCCCGCGACGATTTATGCCGGGGCGACGACTTCCCCCACGATCTCTGGAAAAAAATGGGAGAAGCGGGATTTTTCAAAATCGGCATCGCGCCGTCCTACGGCGGCTGCGGCGGCGGTTACAAGCAGCTTCTGGAAGCCGGCGAAGTTTTCGTGCGCAGCAGTTACAACATGGGACTGGCCCTGTCCTGGCTCTATCAGCAACTGATCGCCGTTTATCTGATTTCCGGTTTCGGCACGGAAAGGCAACGCAAAAAATACCTGCCGCCGATGGCCGAAGGACATCTCATCGCGTCTTTCGCCGTCTCCGAACCCAGGCACGGCGGGCGCCCCAAATACATGGCGACCATCGCCGCCGAAGACGGCCAGGGGTTCAAGCTCAACGGCGAAAAGACCTATCTGACCAACGCGCCCGTCGCCGGACTGTTCGTCGTCATCGCGGTCACGGGAGAGGCGAAGGGGCAAAAGCAATTCAGCGCTTTTCTGGTGGACCATCCGGCCGCGGGATTGACCGTCAGCCCGCAGATCAAGCTCGATTTTCTCAAGCCGTCGCCGCACGGCGGCATCCTCCTGCACGACTGCGCCGTCCCCGCCGCCGCCCTTCTCGGCGAAAAAGACAGGGCCTTTCCGGATATCGTGATGCCTTTCAGCGACGCGGAAAATGTCGTGCTCATGGGAGCGGTGTCCGGCGCGATGGGCGCGGAGCTGATGGATGTGATTCTGGAAATCAACAAAAACCGGATCAGCGAAAACAAAGCCGTGCAAAGCGAAATCGGCGAGCTGGACGCTCTGCTGGAAACGCTGCGCGTCGTCGCGCGTGAAGCGGCGCACAAAATGGACGAGCACGACAATTACGCCATTCCCCTGACGCTGATCTTCAATGAATTGGCCGAAAGCTTTCAGCATCGAATCGCGGCGGTCGTCGGCAAGTGGAATTTGCCCATGCGCGAACGCTTCAAGATGCTTCAGGCGGATCTCAACATTCTGGGCATCCTGGGCAAGAAAAACATCACCGGCAAAATCACCAAACTGGGGGACGAACTCCTGCACGGCAAACGATGACAGGAACGCGACCGGTCTCCCGAACTATTTCGACGTTTTTTTTCCGGGGAAAGGGTCGCTTTTCTTGAATTTTTGAGGGGGCATGAATTTTTTGTCCCGCAAAAGCCTGGAAATGTCCTTCTGTCTTCTGGTGATTTTCTGTCCGGCCATGTTTTTCCTCGTCTAGACACACTGTTCTTCCAATGGGAAAGTGAACGCCCGCAAATTCGCCCGGGGATGCTCCTCTTTCAGTTTTCTGACCAAATCGCACAGCAACCCGATACGATCATCGCTGACCGCAAGCCACAGAGAATTATTGGTGCCCGGCCAGTAATGGGTGCCGAGCTTGGGATCCGACGCCTCTCCCTCGCCCATCAGGCCGCACATTTTCGTGTAGGCTTTGAAGCCGGCCTTCTTGAAGGCGCTGATGACAACGTCGTCGGCTTCGGTTGCGTAAATGACAAAAAACATTTTCATGATCGTCGCCTCCCGGCTTGTGTTGATTTGATTAAAGCGCTTGTCATCAACCTAAACGGTCTTCTTGGAACGCCTTCTCTGGAAATACTGCTGCCAATCGTCGAATAAATCATACGCGGCGGGAACAACCACCAGCGTGAGAATAAGGGACGTCAGCAGACCCCCGATGACCGCAATGCCCATTGGGGCGCGTGTTTCGGCGCCTTCGCCCACGGCAAAAGCGATGGGCAGCATGCCGAAAATCATGGCAAAAGTCGTCATCAGGATGGGACGCATTCTCACCGGGCCGGCCTGCAGAATGGCGTCGCGGCGAGACAGACCGCGTTCACGCAGGACATTGGTGTAGTCCACCAGCAAAATGGCATTTTTCTTGACCAGCCCCATCAACAGAATCAGGCCAATCATGCTGAAAATGTTCAGGGTCTTGCCCGTTAAAAAAAGTGCGCCGAAAGCCCCGATGAAGGAAAGAGGCATGGACAGCAAAATCGTCACCGGATGGATGAAGCTCTCAAACTGCGCCGCCAGAATCATGTAGGCCATTACAACGCCCAGCAACAACGCAAACAAAAGAAAGCCGAAAGACTCCTGCATCACTTCCGCCATGCCCTGGTACTTGGGCACATAATCGGGAGGAAGAATGCGCGCGGCAATGGCGTCCAGCTCGCTTTGCGCCTGGCCAAGCGGCTTTGCTTCCAGAGAGGCAAAAATCGTCACCGCACGTTGGCGGTCCACGCGGTTAATCACGCTGGGACCCGTTCCCTCCTCCACGTGAACCACATTGCCCAATTCAATCAGCTTACCGTCGCGGGCCCTCACGTAAATGCGTTGCAGGGAATCTTTGCTGGAGCGGTCCTCGGCGTTCAGACGGACCCTGACGTCATAACGTTTGCCTTTGACCTCATCTTTGTATTTGGTGATATCCAGCTCACCGCTGACGAGCAGATTGATGGCTTCCGCCACCGTCGCGACATCGACACCCAGCGCCGCCGCCTTGTCGCGGTCGATGAAAACCTTGAATTCCGGCTTGCCGACCTCCAGAGATGTGTCCACATCCACGATGCCCGGAAGCTTGGCAAATTCATCCGTAATCTGTTTGGCGTAATGCTGCAGCGTCTGGAGGTCCTGGCCGCGGATGCTGTATTGAATCGGCACATTCCGGATGCCGCCGCCAACCAGGGAAAGATCCTCCGCTGAAGCCTTGATGCCCGGAATCCGATTGAGCTTCATCCGGGCGATCTTCTTGATGTCTTCCTGACTGTAGTTCCGCTCCGACTTGGGTTTTAAACCGATCATCATCAGTCCGCGGTTCGTATAACCGCCATATCCCTGAACATAGAAAACGGATTTCACGCCCGGAATGTCCTTCATCATTCTTTCTGTCTGACTGAAATATCGCTCGATCTGATCCACGGAATAATCAATCGGCGCCTCCATCCGCACGATGAAATTTCCCTGATCTTCGGGCGGCACAAACTCCTTCCCCAATCCGAGCCAGGCCACCAAAAGACTCGTGATAAAAACAACCAGCGCGCCGACCAAAACAGTTTTCCTGAACCGCAAGGACCATGCCAAGACGGCCCGGTAAAAAGTTTCCAGCCTTTTATAGATTCGCTCCAGGAAATCACCGGCCCTGTTCCCAAAAGAACGCCGCGCGGCAGAGGGAACCCCGGCCAAAGCCGGCGGATTCGTGGAAGACCCTCGCGGCTTCAGAAAAATCGACGCCATCATGGGCGACAACGTAAAAGAAACCAGAAGCGAAACCAACACAGCGAAGACAATCGTCAACGCGAATTGAAGAAAGAACCGTCCGATCAATCCCTTCATGAACGCCACGGGCAAAAAGATGGCCACAATCGCGAAGGTGGTTGCCATCACGGCAAGGCCGATTTCAGACGTGGCGAATTTCGCGGCCTCGACAGGCGTCATGCCTTCCTCAATATGCCGGTAGATGTTTTCTATGACAATGATGGCATCGTCAATCAGCAAACCGACCGAGAGTGACAACGCCAGCATGGTCATGTTGTTGAAAGTAAAATGGAACGCGTTGATCAGGGCGAAGGTGGAAATAATGGAGACCGGAAGCGCGACAGCGCTGATGAGAGTGGTGCGCAGATTTCTCAAAAAGAGGAAAACCGCCAGTACCGCGAACAGACTGCCGAGAATTAAATGATGTTGCACCTCGCTGATGGAGCGGACAATGAAAATGGACTGGTCCATCGCGATGTTGAGCTTCATGCCGGGAGGAAGTGTTTTGTTAATCTTTTCCACTTCCGCTTTGATCCGATTGGCAATCTCCACGGTATTGGTCCCCGATTGTTTCTGAATCCCCATGCCGATGGCGGGAATTCCGTTGAAACGCGCGAGCGACCGTCGTTCCTCCGTCCCGTCCTCCACCCGGCCGATATCTCTGATCCGCACGGGCGCGCCATTGTAATAGCTGACGATCAGATCGGCAAAATCCAAAGCCTGAGCAAATTCTCCCTTGATGCGGACGGTATATTCCTTGGTGCCGGTTTCAATGCGTCCGCCCGGCAGTTCGACATTCTCGCGCTTGAGCGCCATGACCACATCGGAGGGAGCAATCTGATACGCCTGCATTTGTGCGGCGTCGAGCCAGATGCGGACCTGCCGAAGCCGCAGTCCGTAGAAGTTGACGGCCCCGACGCCGTTGATCCGCTGAAGCTGCTCCTTTAAAACTTCATCCGCGTAAGTGGACAAATCCCGAATGGATTTGTCGCCGGAAAGATTCATGAACAAAATCGGCGTGGAATCCGGATCCACCTTTTCGATCCGCGGCTCGTCAATGTCATCCGGCAGCTTATTGCGAATAGCCGAAATTTTTTCACGAACATCTTGAACGGCCAAATCAATGTCCCGCTCCAGCACAAATTCCACCACGGTTCGTGAAACGCTCTCCGTGCTGGTGGACGTGATGGTCTTGACGCCGTTGATCGTATTAACGGCCGCTTCAATCTTGTCCGCGACGTCGACATCCATGACCTCGGGACTCGCCCCCTTGAGGGTTGTGGTAATGGTAACAATCGGAAAATCAACCTTGGGAAAAAGATCGACGCCGATGCCCGGATAACTGACGACACCCAGCACCACCAGCGCCAGAATGACCATGGTGGCAAAAACCGGACGTTTGACCGATGTATCAGCGATCCACATTGACTTTTACCCCGTCCGACAAGTTGTTCTGACCCACGACAACGACGTCCTCCTTCTCCCGAACGCCGTCAAGAATCTCCACGTTCTCGCCATATTTGTCGCCGATCTTGACAATCCGTTCCTTGGCAATACGATCTTCCACCACAAAAACTTTTACCGTCGGGCCATCATAGGACAAGGCGATGAGCGGGACCAAGATGGCGTCGCGGGGACGGGCCGTATAAATGACGGCACGGGCGAACAACCCCGGCTTCAGCGAACGATCCCCGTTGGCCACAACGGCTTCCGCCTTGAGCGTTCTGGTCCGTTCATCCAGGTGGGGATAAACGATTTTGATTTTTCCTTTGAATTGTCTGTCGGCAAAAGAATCGACCGTAAACACAACGTCCTGGCCGTCCCGGATTTTCGAAATGTCTTTCTCGCTGACGGCAAAATTCAATTTCAGGGGATCGATTTTGATCAACTGCAGAAGCGGAAAACTGGCGCGCACAAAATCTCCTGTGGAAATTTTCTTCTCCTTGACCATGCCGCGGACCGGCGAATAAATTTTTGTGCGGGCAAGTCTTTCCGCGGCCGTGTCCAATGCGGCTTTCGCTTTGGCAACATCCGCCTCGGCAAGAATCACACGGGTGGAAATATCGTCATATTGCTGGCGCGTGATGAGCTCTTCCTTATACAGAGCATCTTTACGCTGATACTCGGCCCGCACATTGGCCAAAGAGGCTTCCGCCTGCTTCCACGCGGCCTCCGCCCTTTTGTGATCCAGCAGATAATCCGTCGGATTGATCTCCACCAATAATTTGCCGGGAACGATATCCGATCCTTCATCAACCTTGACGCTCCTAACGATGCCGTCAACTTCCGAACTCACCGTGATCTCTTCATCCGGCATCAGCGTTCCGGTCACTTCAAGATAAGGATGAACCTGTTTTTTCAGCGCAGTCGCGACGACAACATTCACCAGCTTTTCCGTTTCGATCTTTTTTTCCTTTTTGCAGGACAGTAGCGGCGCCGCAAATACCGCCGCAGCCAATACCAGCGCTATGCCTTTAACGACACGACAACGCAAAGGCATTTCCCGTCCCATGAATCTCGTAATACACTTTGCCGACATCATCTTTATTTCTCCTGGGCTGTATGCGTTTATGTCTTAGGGATGAGGCAGAACCATCCTCAATAAAGTGCCGCTTGACTTTCGGACCTTCAACGAAGCGAGCTGATAGTTATATAACGCTTCCGCCACATTTTTCTCGGCGGTCAGCAATAGGGTGTTGGCATCCATGACATCCAAACTGGTCGCCAGACCGTTTTCAAATTGTTTCAAAACGGCATTGTAATTGTCTCTGGCAAAGACCAGTTGATCCTCGAGAAATTTCAGGGACCCTTTCATGGTGGCAAGATCCAGACAGCCCGCCCGCAATTCCACATCAATATTTTTCCTCAAATCTTCATAAGCGAGCTTCGCCTGGCGTTCTCTGGCTTTCGCTTCCCGGAATTCGGCCAAACGCAATCCGCCCTCGAAAAGGGGAAAGGTCAGGGAAACACCCCCGAACACGCTCTCGCGGTTGAGCGTGGCACCGGGAGGATCCTGATCCGCACGGTTGTACACGGCAAAAAGACCCATACTGGGCCAAAAGGCACCGCGGCTGTACTGCACCTGACGGCTGGCCATGGAGATTTGGATTTCGTAGCCCTTCAGATCGGGTCGGGCTTCATAAGCCGTCTTGCGCAGGTCGTCAACGAGGCACACATCGGATAAATACGGTTTCTCCTCCTTGAGTTGAAAATCATCTTCGATGTCCGTCAGACGAATCAGCGCGGCGCGCGCCAGCTGCAGCGCATTGCCGGCCTTCAGATAATCCGCCCGCGCTCCCGACAATTCGCCTTCGGCTCGCAACAGGGCGGTGCGGGTCAGCTCACCCACCTTTACTCTTTTTTCCACGAAGCGATGATACTGCGAAAGCCTCTCCAGGTTGGCCACGGCGATGCCCTGCGTTTTTTGCGCCTTGAGAACATCATAGTAAGCCGACGCCACGGCCAGAATAAAATCGGCTTGGGCGGCGTTGAGCTCGTATTCACTTTTGGCGACGGACTGGTCGGCGATTTTCAACGCGTCGAGTTCACGGAGGCTGAGCGAGAAATTTTGATCCGCGCGAATGCCCCAGTTTCCCGTCTGTTCGGGCTGAATCAAGATACCTGACGAAGCGTACTTATCTTCGGAAAACAGGTTATACGTCCCGTAAGCCGTCACCCGGGGAATGAGAAGGGAAAGCGCCTTGTCCTTGTTCATTTGCGCGAGGTAGATGTTTTCACGCACCATGTCAATTTTTTCGGAATGTTTCAACGCCCTCTGATAAATCTCTTCAAGCGTGTATTCCTGCGCAATCGACGGCGCCGCAACCGACAAAACGCCTGCCAATGCCAACATCAGGTAAACCACATATCGTTTCATGTCACGTCCTGTTCATCTCAGCTTCGACAAGGTTACGGCCACAGCGTTCCCATGGCTCTTTGCAGACGGGTCAGATGGATATGATAATCACCCAACGCGTTGATGTAATCGGATTTGGCCCTGGTTAACAGCGTCTGCGCATCTAAAACCTCCGTCGAGGTCGCAATGCTTTCCTTGTATCTTTCAGTCGCGATACGGAAATTTTCTTCGGCCTGCTCAATCAACTTTTGAGAAACGGCAATTTGACTTTCCGCCTCCCGCAGCAGCAGATACGCGTTTTTGATTTCCAGAACCACCTGGTCATAGAGCGCTTTGGATGCTTCCGAGGCCTGATTTTCTCTGGCCTTGCCGGCATCCACCCTGAATTTCGTCTTGCCCCATTCCCAGAAATTCCAACTGGCGACGGCCATTAAATACCAGCTTTCCATATCTTTGTAGGAGCTGCCGGATACGGAAGGCTCATCGCCAAAACGGGTGTAGTTGCCCACGAAATTCAGCGCCGGAAGATACTCGCTTTTCGCGACATTCACCATTTTGGCCGCCTGCGCGGTTTTCAGAAATGAAATTTTCAACTCCGGTCTGGACTGTTTCGCAGCTTCCATACACGCCTCCAGAGAAGAACCAAAGGGTTGGTACGTCATGGCATCGGCAATCACCCCCGGCGCAAAGACATCCCGTTTCAAAAGGCTGTTCAAATGCGTTTTGGCCATGATTGACGCGTTTTGCGCCCGAACAAGCGCCTGCCTTCCGTTGGCCAACTCCACCTCGGCGTACAACAAATCATTTTTAGGAATCATGCCCACTTTGAAGTAATTTTCCGCGACATCGCGATGCGCCTTGAGCATGTCCACCGATTGGAGAGCCACCTCCTGAAGGTGTTGCGCTTTTAAAACGTTATAATAAGCAAGCTTCACGTCGTGGACCACATCCTGAATTTTCGCCTGTTCTTCCAATGCCGCGACATCTTCGCCGATTTTGCTGGCCTCATAATTGGCCAGAAGGCCGCCACCGGCAAACAGGGGCTGTTTCGCCTCAATCGCCCAGTTATAATTATTGACCGTGCCGGTGGTAATATCTCCCGGAGGAATAAGGGGGGGCAATCCCGGAAAAAAGAACGACGGCTCTTCATTGAGACGGGTGTAACTGTAGGAGGTGCTGAACTTGGGTAAAAACGCCGTCAGAGCCTCTTTCTTTTGAGCCTCCGCGCTTTTATACCCCTCTCGAGCAATCCGGATACCCGGACTGTTTTTCAACGCGATTTCAATACATTGGTTCAGCGTCAAGACCTCTTGGGCTAAAAGGTTCTGGGGAGAAAAAATTGCCAGTAAAAAAATGACGACAAAAGCCTTAATTTTCGGACCCATGATGTTTTACCCCATCAAAAAAAATATTCAAAATCAGATTTTTGTGAGAACGCGGGGATGCCTGAATCGGATCCAGCATCCATTCGAAGAGCGACGCCTTGATCAGATGGAACAAGGCTTCGGCCATGAATCGCGGCGTCAGATCCCGAAACAGTTTTTTTTCTATACCATCTTTTAGCAAGTTCTCAAGAAAAGTTATGTGAGCGAAATAATCAGCGAGCAGTTTTTCCCGAAGGGAATTTATGACTTGAGACAGAGCCGCGCTTTCGCCACGGACAAACAAACGACAAAAATCACTGTTGTTCTCCGCAAACAGTAAATGGGCGTCAACAAACATTTCTATTTTTTCCATAACCGTTGATACGGAATCCACGGCTTTCCTTGTTTCCGCATACATCAGGTCCATTTTTTCACTGATCATTCTCGAATATAAATCTTCTTTGCCATTAAAAAAATGATAAAGAGACCCTATGGAAAAACCTGACGCCCTGGCGATTTCCGCCATGGTAACAGCATAGTAATCTTTCGCGGCAAATATCTTTTCGGCTTGATTCAGAATTTCCCGACGCCGCATATTAAATTCACGTTTTTTTCTCTCCTGTCGTTCCGTCATAAGCGGCTCGCCTTGAACAATTGTTCATTATTTTGAATATGCATTCAAATAACAGAATGACATTTTAATTGTCAAGAAATAAAATTTTTACAAAACCTTTTTTACGTCAATTTATTAAATATAATTTTTTGTTTTCTTTTGAGCTGATTGAACGTTTCTTTAAACTTTCGGTCATTTTTTCTAATCGCCACTTTTTCACAAAACATTAATTAAATATAATTTAAATTTAAAAACAGAGACTTATAAATTATTTTATCTTTTTTCATTGTCATGGCACAATTATTTCATATTTAAATCAGCAAAAGAGCAGTTAATCTTGACGAAAAGGAGATAGGGACTATGAGAAAAATAATGCAGACATCTTTTTTGACAGCTTTTGTGGTTTTGGTTACCGCCTCCTTCAGTTATGCCCAGTTCAGCGCAACCGGCAGCGACAGCTTTCCGTTTTTTCACTTGGGTTGCCTGATCGTCGGCGGATTAATCATTGTCTCTTTAAAACGAAAATACACCAAGCTTTTCATGAGCGAGGCCATCGGCTCCTTTGCGCTTTATGCGGTTTTGGTTTCTCTGTTTACTTCACCGGTCGCTGATGCCCTAAAGGCCCTTATAAACTAATACCTTTTCCCCTTCTAAGCTATATCCTTTGAGAACCCCGTCTGGTACGGGGTTCTCGCCTTTTGAGGCTTTTTAAAACGCTTATTACCGGAAAAATTACTTGAATTTCCCAGCTTGGAACAAATGCGTCAGGCGCTGTGAAAAAACCCGGTTGAATTTTTGCAAAAAAGTCGTCTCCATCTCCGGAAGATAACGATTGGGCGAGTTATCACCGTTATTCCAGCTTCCCCAGATTTCCTCGTTGATTTTAAAGGGAACCAGAGCGAGCGACCTGACAAAATATTTTCTATTGGCGGGAAACAACCGGAAATATCGGGTCAGATTACCGTTGACTAAAATGGGTCTCAAGGCATGGGCAAAGATTTCCCTGAAATCAACAGGACTGACCAGATTAAGCCTTTCTTTTAAGAATTCTGAAGATTGGAGCGCTTCAATCACCGGCGCCGATTTTGCGTTGTCCACCAGCGTCAGCCAGACAAAAGGCACCTGAAATTGAAATTCCACCTCCTCCAGGAGCATTTCAAAAAGCTCGACGAGACTTCGGGCCTGCGCAAGCTTCTTTTCAATCTTCTCAAATCCGGCCGCGATTCTCGTGTTGACTCGGCCGATATGCTCTTTATCGCCCATGTTCACCCGCTACCATTTCGCGTAAATAATGACGTGATCGGAGGCCTTCTCCACGGTTCTTGATGACAAATCAATGACACAGTCCTTCGAGCTCTCGGCCAGTTTCCGGGTCGCCAGAATATGGTCCACACGCCATCCCAGCTTACGCTGGACCGAATCTCTGACACGGTAATCAAAGAAAGTATAATGACCGGCGACGCCGGGATAGTGTTTGCGGAAGACATCGACAAAGCCCCATCTTTTTGTTTCCTCATACGCCTTCCAGACCTCGGGATTAAAACAGACATGCCCCAACAGCCGTTTCGGATCATGGACATCGATCGGTTCCGGAGCGACATTAAAATCGCCGCACCAGACAATATCATCCCGGGGGTCGAAATGCCTCTGCAGAAAATCTTTCATTCTCGAGAACCACTGAAGCTTGTAGGCAAACTGGGGGCTTTCCATTTCCTGTCCCTGGGGAACGTAGGAATTGATGAGCGTCAGCAGACCGTAATCGGCAATGACCAGCCGGTCGGCGTCGGCGGGCTCACTGTCAAAACCGTAAATAACCTTTTGCGGTTTTGACAGCGAAGCAATGGCCACCCCCTTGTATTGCTTGTCGCCCCGGAAAACAACATGGTAACCCAAAGCCTCGAATTCCAAAACCGGGAAAGCGTCATCGGCGACCTTGGTTTCCTGCATGCAAAAAAAGTCCGGGCGGTTGTTTTTCAGCCACGGCAAAACAATATGCAGGCGCGAGCGGATGGAATTCACATTGAAAGATGCAATTTTCAAATCGCCGATCCCTCCGAAAGTTTAATATTTCATATCATTTCACCGAATCGCACTCAAGTTTTTTTGCGACAATCAACAAAATTGTGTATAAAAAGCCATGGAAAAAAATGAGGTCACCATCATCGGAGCGGGCGTCATCGGCTTGGCCATCGCCGCAGAAATATCGAGACCGGATCGAAATGTCTTTATTCTCGAAAAAAACACGACACACGGCCGGGGAATCAGCTCCCGAAACAGCGAGGTCATTCACAGCGGCATCTATTACCCCCGAAATTCTCTCAAGGCCTCCCTCTGCGTCGAGGGCAACCGCATGCTCTACAACATCGCGTCCGATCATAAAATCCCCCATCGCAAAACGGGCAAAATCATCGTGGCGACAAACCGGCGGGAAGCCGTTGAGCTTGAACAGCTTCACGCAAACGGCAGAGAAAACGGGGCGAAAGATTTGCAGATGTTGAATAAAAGACAGGTGGATGCCATGGAATCTTCCGTTCAGGCACAAGCCGCCCTCTACGCACCGGACACCGGTATCATCAGCGTTCATGATTTGATGAATTTTTATTTAACCAGAGCGCAAAGCCGAAAAGCCCAAGTGGTTTATCGCACGGAAGTCCTGCACATCGAAAAAGAGGGCAGCCATTACCGGCTGGCCGCCCGGCACGACCAAAAAGAAATTTTTGAATTTTCATCCGCCGTCGTCATCAACGCCGCGGGACTGGAATCGGACACCCTCGCCAATATGATGGGGACGGATTATCATCTTCATTTCTGCAAAGGCAGCTACTGCGGTCTCTCGGGAATCCAGCCCGGCAGGGTCAAAAGGCTCGTTTATCCGACACCCGACGCAAATCCAATGGGACTGGGAATTCATTTAACCATGGACCTCAACGGAAGATTCAAACTCGGCCCGGACGCGACCTACATCGACCGGAAAGAAGATTATTCCGTGGACGCGCGTAAGGCGGAAATTTTTTATCGGAGCGTCAAAAAATTTTTGCCTTTTTTGAAAAAAGAAAATATTCACCCGGACATGGCCGGTATCCGCCCGAAGCTTCAAGCTCCGGGGGAAGGCTTCCGCGACTTCGTTATCCGGGAAGACTTCCCCGGATTCATTAATCTGGTGGGTATTGAGTCGCCGGGAATCACCGCCTCCCCGGCCGTTGCCCGTCATGTCAGGGAAAAATATTTGGGCGAATGAAAAAGAATGTGCTAAAGGAAATGATAGAGAGAGATCCTTATGAAAATATGTCGCAAGTGCCGGGAAGAATTTTCGGATAAAGTGACCAAATGCCTCTACTGCGGCGGCCCGGTGGAGGTTGTCTTTATTCCCGGTGAAGAAAAAGTCGAAGAGACTGAAGCCAGACCAAAAAAGTTTAGCGGCCTGGAAAACATTTGGAAGGATCATAAAATAATTATCACGGCATCAATCGTCTTGCTGTTGGTCATCGCATTTGCAGCTTCACAGATGTCCAATTTAAAAAGCGATAAGGAGCAGGCCTTGCCCATCGAAAATCCGGAAATTGACGCTCCCGCCTTCTCCGCCCCATTCAACACAGAGGTGCCGGAAACCGCGCCGCCGATGGAATCCGCCGCGACGCCGGGAACGACATCCGAGGAAGCTTTTCGTCTGATGAAAAACGCCTACGCGCTTTGCAGCAGCGGCAAATGCGCGAATCCCGAACAGGCGATTGAATATCTGAATGAAGCCATCAAGCTCCGGCCTGATCTTGCCGAAGCCTATAACAACCGGGGCAACGCTTACAGCGATCTCAAACAGTATGAACAAGCCATCGACGACTACAACGAAGCTATCCGCCTCAAACCGGGTTATGCGCACGCCTATTACAACCGGGCGTTAACCTACGGCGAGCTTGGCCAGCATCAGCAGGCCATCGAAGACTACAACGCGGTCATCCAATTCAAACCGGAAGAGACGAGTGCGTATTATAACAGAGGCAGCGCTTATTTTAAGCTGGGGAATAAAGAGCTTGGCTGTCGGGACGCCCAGAAGGCATGCGAACTGGGAAACTGCGCCTTGCTGGAAAAGGCCCAGAAAAAGAAAGACTGCCCCTGATCCCTTTTTCGTGTAGGCAAAATTCTGCTCCAAAAAAATCAACGCGAAAATAAACGGCGCGGTTTTTCAGGGACATCACGAGGTCATTTTCACTCTCTTGGACCAGACCCGGCGCAGGCGCAGGGAATTGCCGACAACAGAAACCGAACTCAACGCCATCGCCGCCGCGGCATATCCGGGATTGAGCAGTATTTTGAAGAAAGGATACAGGGCGCCCGCCGCGATGGGAATGCCCATGACATTATAAAAGAAAGCCCAGAAAAGATTTTGTTTGATGATTCTCATCGTGGCTCGGGAAAGCGCGATGGCATCGGTCACGCCCATCAAATCTTGACGGATGAGCGTGATATCGCTCGTCTCAATGGCAATGTCCGTTCCGGCACCGATGGCCATACCCACATCGGCCGCCGCCAGCGCCGGCGCGTCATTGATGCCATCCCCCACCATGGCAACGACCTCTCCCGCCTGTCGCATCTTTTTTACTTCGTCGGCTTTCCCGCCCGGAAGCACATCGGCAAGGACATGCTCAATTCCCAGTTTCCGCGCAATGGCTTTCGCCGTCCCCATGTTGTCACCGGTGATCATCGCAACTTTCAGCCCTTCGCGCTTTAAAAGTTCCACAACCGTCTCCGCGGACTCCTTCGGCTCGTCGGCCAGGGCGATAAAACCGATCGCTTTTTTTTCTTCGGCCACGTAAATCAGAGTCTTTCCTTCCTGCGCAAACGTCTCCGCCGCTTCCAGGAGATTCCCCATTACAATCTCTTCTTTTTCCATAAAATGCCGGTTTCCGGCACGGCATATTTTGCCGTGCAGAACAGCGCGGATTCCCATGCCCGAAAAGGCTGTAAACTGGTCCACCGAAGCCACGGGAATGCCTTCGGCTGCTGCTTTTTGCAGGACGGCCTGCGCCAGCGGATGTTCGGAAACTTTTTCCAGCGCCGCCGCGGAAGCGAGCACATTCCCCGGGTCGCGGCCGTCAGCCGCGACGATGTCCGTCACGGCGTGCTCTCCTTTGGTCAGCGTCCCGGTTTTGTCAAAAATCACAACGGAAAGTTTTCCCACTTTTTCCAGCGTCTCGCCCCCCTTGATCAGAATGCCGCTTTGAGCGCCCAAACCCGTGCCCACCATAATGGCCGTCGGCGTGGCCAAACCCAGGGCACAGGGACAGGCAATGACCAGCACGGACACAAAATTGATCAGGGCGCGGCTGAAACTGGATTCGGCGGGGATGAAATACCAGACCAAAAAAGTGACCAAACCGACGGCAAAAACCGCCGGAACGAAGACGGAAGCGACCCGATCCGCCAACCGCTGCACGGGCGCCTTGGAGCCCTGCGCCTCTTCGACCATCCGGATAATCTGCGCCAGAACGGTTTGCGCGCCCACGCCGGTG